>ERZ839741.89-NODE-89-length-119304-cov-5.392548_pt1 | contig 119304 bp, 139 predicted proteins | sample MGYA00519880_ERZ839741 | MGnify/ENA primary metagenome ERZ839741 (study PRJEB31850, sample SAMEA3708851) | human gut metagenome | biome: human gut; feature: human-associated habitat; material: faeces | place: China | collected 2014 ...
AATCCATAATCAACATAAAAATCCAAAACCCCATTGTAAACCTCCTTTACTACAACTTCCGATTTTACTTTGTAACTATGACTTTTCCTTCCGAATCCAGAAGAGGTGTAATACTGGCTCCAAATCCGGAGTTCCAACAAAGATAATTAACCCCAGTCTCCTTATCCACAAGGATTTGACGAACCCCTTCATCCTTAAGCTGACTTCCGTCTCTAAATATAACTTCAAATCTTTCTTCTTTCTTTGCCATGTTTATTCCTCTTTTCTCAAGTGTTCAATACCGATTTGATTCTTCCATTATACCATCTCCCTACATCTCCTTCAACGTAAAACTAACCGTCCACAGCCCCTTATAACTGGTATCCTTTTTCAGCTTCGCCTTATATCCCGTCACATACATCTCCGCCAGTTTCAGTTCCGCTGTCTCCGCATCAAAATACTGCACACTGATCTTATCCAGCTTCGCATACCCTGCCAGCTTCTTCAACCACTTCGCCGTAACAGAAAACGACACTGGAATGCTCACAACGCCATGCCGCACCACATCCCTCTGTGTCGTCCCCGCCTCTGTCTCACCGCCGGAATCCGCCTCCACATCTTCCAGCTCCACTTCATAAGAATCCGGAAGCGGCAGGTTCTCCCCGTCAAATACAAGATACTGAAAAAAAGCCATCCTATCTACCTCCGCTCCTCAGACTCATTCTCTGCTGTGCCGTTACAATCACTTCATCCAGCAGCTGGTTACCCAGATAAACAGGAATTACCAGATCCCCCTGCTGTCCTTTCTGATCACCCAGCACATCCTTCAACGCCGACACAATGCCCGCCGTTAGATCCGCACTGCCGGACGATCCCGTACCGGTCATCACACCGCCATCTGCCACAGCCATCTGCGGCGAAATTACCATATCCGCAGCCACACTGTTCACAGCGGCCTTTACCATTCCTCTGCTCTTCTCAATGCCCTCAGCCAGACCACTCATAAAGTCCGGCATCCAGCTCTCAAAATCCGTCAGAGGTCCTTCATCCGGTACCGAGAAATGCAGATGTGACCGGATCGTGTTCGCCACATCCGTCACTGCATTGGCAACTGCACCAATACAGCTCCGGATACCATTCACAATGCCATTGATGATATCCGCACCCCACCGCCATCCGGCAGACGCAAGACCCGTAATATAATTCACCGCATTACCCAGTCCGTCCCTGATCGTATTGTAAATCCCTGAAATGGTACTCCGAACCCCATTCCACATGGCATTAAAAGCACCGGAAACTGTATTCTTAATCCCGTTTACCACAGAAGAAATCGTATTCCTGATCCCATTCCACACGGAATTGACAGTACCCCTGATTCCATTCAGCACGGTAGAAATAATTGTCCGGATTCCATTCCATACCGCAGAAATCACCGTCCGGATCGCATTCATCACCGTGGTGATAGTTGTTCTGATTCCATTCCACGCTGTCTGCAAAAATGTCCGGATCCCGTTCACCACATTCGTAATAACAGACTTAATCCCATTCCAGACAGAACCCAGAAATGCTGAAATCGCATTCCACACTGCCATAACCGTAGCACGGATCCCATTCCATGCTCCCACAAGGAAAGTAGAAATTGCAGTGACAACCGTTGTGAACAGCGTCTTAATCCCAGCCCACAGACCGGAAAAGAAATCACGGATGCCATTCCATACAGCTACCGCCGTATTCCGGATTCCGTTCCATGCAGAAACCAGAAACTGGGAAACCGCCGTCCATACCTGGACAGCGACTTCCTTAATCTCATTCCACAGCCTGATCCAGAACTGCCGGAACTCCTCATTCGTATTCCAGAGATAAATAAACGCCGCCACTAAAGCTGCAATGGCAGCGATCACAATGGCAATAGGATTCGCCATCATCGTAGCACTCAGTGCTGCAAAAGCACCCTTCACCGCACTGATCGCACCGGCAAGCTTCGGTGCCCATGTCATAATCGTTCCAATGGCCGAAAGAGTCTTGCCTATGATGATCAGCACAGGACCCAGAGCCGCAGCCAGAAGTGCAACAATCATGATCACACGTTTCACCCCGTCCGGCATGGCATTCAACACATCCACCATCCCCTGCAGTCCGGAAACAATACTCCACACCGCAGGCATTAGCAGATCCCCGAAAGAAATAGCCAGTTCCTGAAGCTGTGACTTCAAAATAGTCAGCTGTCCTTCCAGATTATCCTGCATGGTATCCGCCATGTTCTTTGCGGCATCCTTGCAGTCATTTACCGCCCCCGACACCTTTTCAATATCCTCCGGTGCCGCATTCATCAGTGCCAGGAAACCTGACATGGCATTCTTTCCGACCAGCGCCTCCGCATTGTTCGCCTTCTCAGCTTCTGTCATTCCTGCAAAAGCCACCCTGCAGTCAGCCAGAATTGCAGACAGACTCCTCATGGATCCGTCTGCATTCGTGGTGGCAATGGTCACGTCCCCGATCGCCGCACCTGACAGCTTCACATCCCCGGTCAGGTTCGTCATGATGGAACGCATGGAAGTACCCGCCTGGGAAGCCTTGATACCCGCATTCCCCATCAGACCGATTGCTTCCGCAGTATCCTCAACCGAGAATCCCAGTGCCCCCGCAACCGGCGCACAATACTTGAATGTCTCGCCCATCATGGACACATTGGTATTGGCATTACTGGAAGCCGCAGCCAGAACATCCGCAAAATGTCCCGAATCCGCTGCAGTCAGCCCAAAAGCCGTCAGCGCATCCGTCACAATATCAGAAGTCGTTGCAAGGTCTTCCCCGGATGCAGCAGCCAGGTACATAACGCCTTCAATACCGGACAACATATCCTCTGTCTTCCATCCGGCCATTGCCATATAGTTCATGGCATCCGCCGCCTCAGTCGCAGAGAACTTTGTCTTGGCCCCCATCTCCCTGGCCTTATCCCGGAGGCTGTCAAAATCCGATCCCGTTGCCCCGGACACAGCCGCCACCCTGCTCATCGCAGAGTCAAAATCAGCGGCAGTTTTCACCGCCGCCGTTCCAAGCCCTGTCACCACTCCCGTCACTGGAAGCAGCTTTTGTCCTACAGAAGAAATCTTGTTTCCAACCGTCTGCAGCTTTTCACCGGTTGCCCCGATTTTCTGCAGGGCAGTCGCAGACTGGTTCGCCTGCTCTTCCAGACTCCGCAGTCTCTGTTCCGTCTCAACAATCTCCCTCTGCAGGGCATCATACTGGTCCTGGGAAATCGTCCCGTTCCGCAGTGCCTCATCCGCCTGCTGCTGTGCAGTCTTCAAAGTCTCCAGCTTTTCCCTTGTTTCAGAAACCGCCTGTACCAGCAGCCTGTGCTTCTGTGCGATCAGCTCCGTATTCCCCGGATCCAGTTTCAGAAGCTTCTCCACATCTTTCAACTGGCTCTGCGTATTCCTAATTTCAGTATTAACCCCTTTCAGGGCAGTCTGTAATTTCGTGGTATCGCCGCCAATCTCGACAGTGATCCCCTTAATTCTGTTCCCTGCCATACGGCTCACCCCCTAAATCCCATAAAAAAAGCATAAAAATACCCGGATCACTCCGGGCACAAAAAAAGCACCTGCCGCTTTGACAAATGCTTTCCATATCTTCTTTTATTAAATCAATAGAACTGAAAGTTGAAGAACAATCTCTCTACCGTTCATACGATGCAATGATTTCTTTGCTGTCTGCAATTCTATAATCAAGCGTTTCCAAATTACCAATCAAGTTAAATGTCATATCTGCATTAACCTGCAATTCATCTTCAATCCTGGATGCAGACGGCTCATCTTTTAGAAAAACGGTTAATCCATAAGGCTCTGTTTCAGACTGTATCTCTATACTGTCATATGAATATCCCTCCGGATACTCTTGACTACTTACAATATTTATAACATTCGAAGAATCTCCTACATAATCTGTCTTATACTGCGACAGATCAGGAATTTCGTACAGTTTTTCTTTTTTCCCGCACGCCGAAATCAACATTATTGATACCGTAACTAACATAATTGCAAGTACTTTTTTCTTCATAAAACACCCCCTGAAAACTTGAAGTTATAGTGCTATTTTTTTCCATTTTCTAATCTTAGTTCTAAATGTTCCAAATGGAGCAACTGTGTTAACATGTATGAACCTGTATACTTCCCAGACAGCTGTCTTAGTTGCTTCGTCAGCCCATTTTCTCATATGTAGTTTAAATAATTCTTCCTCACTTAGCGAATCGATCATTGCATAAATTGAATTAATATTATCATTCAACATATCTTTCAACTCCTGCAGTGACAGATACGCATATGTATCTGTGAACCATTGATATAATTCACCAAGCTGATTCCATTTAAAATCATCTGAAGGAGTTTTGACATGAAGGCCTTTTCTTTCATCTGCTTCCCATTTAAGGACGAGCGTTGTCCATCCTACCTGGTAAGCAAGATTTTCTGCCGGAGTTCGATCAACTTCATCAACCCTCTTATCCTTTAAAATTTCTGGAATATCATTGAATTCCGAAATATACTTTGCAAAGCTTTTATTTATCTCGTTTTTAAGTTCGTCTTTATTCTCGTATGTTCTCAATAGTCTATCTCCATGAATCCCGATTTAATAAGACCATTATACCCTTTTCCAGGCATCCTGTCATCCATAATCATCAGATCAGAACCTGTCAAAATCCTCCTGTGTGGCAACCTGTCTCCATCCCTTATACTCATCGTTTCTACTCTCCACAAACATATCATTCACCATCCCGATAGTCAGCAGATCCAGATCCCGGATGGAAATCCCCAGCTGCACACACCGGAGAAGAAACAGGGGAGTTGTCATTTCACGGTCTGTTGCATGAAGTTTTTTAGCCTCCACATCCGTCCTGATGTTCATCCCCCACAATTCAATCAGCTTCGGCAAAACCTGATAAATACTGAATCGCAGGTATCTCTGTCAATCCTGCTATCTTTGCCGCATTGGTTCTGTTATGCCCTGCAAGCATCTCATAGCCCCTTGCAGCTTTCCTCACAATCACCGGATTCAGCACACCATGATCCCTGATGCTCTGTACCATATCTTCCAGGCGTTCTCCCTCATACAGCCGGAACGGATGATCATGAAACGAATGTATTTCCTCAACCGGAATAGAAACAATCCCGTTCACAGGCACTGGCGTATTCTTCACCGGATCCTCAGCAAGAAGATCCAGTGCGTCCTGAAATACTTTTCTTTTTGGTGCATTAGCTTTCATCCCCAACCACCTCCTCTGCCAGATTCCGGTATGCTTTACAAGCCTTATTCTCCGGTGCATACTCCAGAAGCGGCTCACTGTAATAAATTGATTCTCCCACCTTTACTGTGTTTGGTATGATACTCTTAAAAATCCGGATCTGTCCATCAAAAGTATCCATCAGCTGTTCTGTGATTACCTTACAGAGATTTGTTCTGGCATCACACATAGTCAGCAGGATCCCTGCAATCTGCAGGCGGTCATTCAGTCTGCTTCTGACTTTCTTCACTGTCCGGATAAAATCCTGCAATCCCATCGTTGCCAAAAGCTGCGGATTGACGGCAATAATCACCTCATCAGCCGCCGTCAATGCGTTAATCGTCAATGTTCCGAGCGATGGACAGGTGTCTACAATAATATAGTCATACAGCCCTCTCAGCGGCTCCAGAATACCAGTCAGCATCTTCTCTGAACCCATCTCCATCCGCAGCTTACTGTCCACTGCTGAAAGCATCATGGATGATGGAATAAAGTCCACACCATTTCTACTCTGTATAAACTCTGACGGATCCGGCATTTCCTCATCTTCCAGCCGATTCATCATCAGATGTCCAATCGTCACCGGCACAGCCGCAGGATCTTCTACTCCGAAGCAGGTTGTCAGATTTGCCTGGCTGTCAAAATCAACAGCCAGAACCCTTTTTCCCATCTCAGCCAGTGAATACGCCAAATTCCAGGAGCTGGCAGTTTTGCCAACTCCCCCTTTAAATGATCCACACATTATAATCCTTGCCATACATTCTCCCCCTCTCATGCTTTCTTTCCATAACAGCCTGCACTCTGCTCTGCCACATATTTTGCAGTAATTTCTTCTTTTTCATTCTGGTATCTGATTATCAGTTTCTTAATCTCCTCATCCATAAATGCGGTCTTCGCTTCCTGCTCTTGTGCTTTATCCACATCCGGCGTGATAATCAGCTGACCATTTTCACATTTCACCTGCACATAATCCCCAAGATGAAATCCCAGTTCTTCCAGCCACTTTCCTTTTAATGTAATTGCCGGAACTGTCTCATATTTATAACCGCTCTGTCCACAAACCTTCATATTCCTTACATTTTTCTTTGCCATAGAATTGACTCCTTTCAGATTTGACTAATAGATTTTCAGATAAAAAGAAAAAGCCGCTGACACGTTATCTTCTAACGCATCAACAGCTTCTATCCTGCTTTAATTCAGTGTATTATTCGGTTTTGTAAAGGTTTATTTGCTTTCAGCATTCTCCCTGATACGGTAATAATCATCCATATCAATGCCTATTTTTACCTTGGCATCTGGTTTTCGTTTGCCCAAAAGGCACACAGTCTCTATCCCGGTCGTCTGCGGGAACATATCCACACAGCAGATCCGCTCTGCCTCATACCCTCTCGCTAACAACACCTCTAAATCCCTTGCAAGGCTCGTTGGCTTGCAGGAAATATAGACCATCTTTTCTACTCCGTAGCTGATGATCTTTTCTAATGCCTTGGGATGGATCCCGTCTCTTGGCGGATCTAAGACAATGAAATCCGGTTTTTGTTCAATGTCATCGAGCACCTTTAAAACATCGCCTGCTAAAAATTCACAATTCTCTAAATGGTTACGTTTTGCATTTTCTTTCGCTGCTTCCACCGCTTCTTCAATGATCTCTACTCCGATCACCTCTTTGGCAACCGGGGCTAGAATCTGTGCGATCGTTCCGGTTCCACTGTAAAGGTCATAGACTACCTTTCCGTTTCCTGCATCGGCAACATACTCCCGTGCCGTCTCATAGAGTACCTCCGCTCCAAGAGAGTTTGTCTGGAAAAATGAAAACGGCGAAATAGAAAAATGCAGTCCGAGCAGTTCCTCATCAAAATGATCCTGACCATATAAAAGTTCCGTGCGTTCATTAATCACGGCATCGGCCACACTGTCATTTTCCGTATGCAGGATTCCGACAACCGTTCCCTCTAAATCCAGGGAACAGATCATAGATACCATTTCTGATAACAGTTCTTTTGTATCAATACCCTCGATCATCTGCGTGGTCGTTACGAGGTCAATTAAAATCTCTCCGGTCTTGACGGCTTTTCGTACCAGCAGATGACGCAGATAACCCACATGACCCATTTTATGATAAAAAGGAACCTGACGCTCGGTAAAAAAGTCCAGTACACCTCTTAAAATTTTCGAATAATCCTCATCCACGATACGGCATCCGTCCACCGTTACAATATCATGAAAACTTCCGCGTTTATGCATTCCAAGACTGAGCGGGCCATCCTTGACTTCATCTCCAAAAGAAAACTCCATTTTATTGCGATAAGCAAGACTTCTCGGACTTTCTTTGACACCCTCGAAAATCTCATCTAACTCATAACCTGCATTCAAAAGCACCGGTGCTAACAGATTTTTTACCTGCGTTTCCTTGATCTTAAGCTGCTCTTGGTACGGTACTCCCTGATACATACAACCGCCGCATTTTCCGAAATAGGCACACTCTTCTTCTGTCTGAAGCGGGGACTTTTCTATGACCTCTAAGAGTCTTCCCTCTGCCTTGCCTTTTCTTTTTTTATTGATGGAAAAACGGATTTTTTGTCCTTCGATGGCATTTTTTACAATGACCTTCTGTTCTTCTCCTTCTACACTGACAATTCCCTTATTTGGAAACGCCACTCGTTCTACAATTCCTTCTAAAACCTGTCCTTTTTTCATACATACTCCTATACCTATACTCAACAAAAGTGTGCTTCGCACACTTCCACACTCTATTTTCATTCGTAACACAGCTTTTGTTCCGCACGCGAGCGATGCTGCATAGCAGCTATTTACTCCTCCGCGAGCTGTGCATCTTCGCCCGAAGGGCTTTTTGCTCTATAGGAAACACGACTTTTATGCTTTAACATAACATGGTATTTCCTATAGAGCAAAAAAAGGACTGCAATATGATTGCAGCCCTTTCGTATTATTCTTCATTATTCTGAATCTGCATCGTCCTCAAATTCATTCTCATCAAAGAAATCCTCGTCCATCTCATCGTCGAAGTCATCTTCAAAATCCTCTAAATAATCCGGTGCAAAGAAACGATATACAGCATATGCAATTCCTGCTACTGCTGCTACAATCCCTACTACTGCAAGTACTTTGAGAACCTTTTTATTTTCTTTCTCTTCTTCCTCTTTTTTCTTTAATAACTCGTTTAACATCTCTTCTACTCTGCTCATAGCCACGCTCCTCCATTTCCATATGCTGGTTACTGTTTGATTTTTTTCAGTATATCATATTTTTTCCTGATAGCCTATACATAATTCGTAAATTTTTAAAAATTTTATACTTTTTTTAGCTTTGCAAAAGACGCAAACATTTTTTTCACGCCGACCTTATCAAAATTTACGGTGACCTCATAATCACGCCCGCCCTGTACGATATTCTGCACCGTTCCTTCACCGAATTTCATATGTCTGACACGGTCACCTTCCTGATAACCTAAAGATGCCGGATTTCCCGGTGTCCCAAAGGATTTCTCCGGTTTTGCCTGCATTCCATATGGCTTTGCCCGGAAAATCTGCTTTGCCTGCTGATAGGTTGCCGCTTTTGGCTCTTTATGCTCTTTTTCCTTACGAACTGCACCGCTTAATAACTCTCTCGGAATCTCTTTTACAAATCGTGACACTTTATTGTACTGTGTCTCTCCACGCACCATTCTCTGTTTTGCACAGGTAATTGCAAGATTCTGCTTTGCTCTTGTAATTCCCACATATGCCAGACGACGTTCCTCTTCTAACTCCGCTGCCGCATCGTCTGCCACGATGCTCATATAGCTTGGAAACAGTCCGTCCTCCATCCCCGCAAGATAAACCTGTGGAAACTCCAGTCCTTTGGCACTGTGAAGGGTCATCAGTATGACATAGTCCTGATCTTCATCGAGACTGTCGATATCGGCAACCAGTGCAACCTCTTCTAAAAATCCACTCAGACTTGCAGGCTCTCCGTTTTCTTCGCAGGCATCCTCATACGCTGCTGCCTTACTGATCAACTCATCAATATTTTCAATTCTTGCCTTCGCTTCTTCCGTATCCTCGGCTTCTAATTCCGTCACATATCCGGTCTGTTCAATAATATCCCTTAACAGCTCTGATACGCCTAAAATCTCTGCCTTAGAACGCATGGACTGAATAAACATCACAAATGGTTTGATCTTTGAAGCGGCACGTCCTAATGTGGTGATCTCTTCTGCACCACGCAACGCATTGTAAAAGCTGATATCATGGGCATCTGCATATTCCTGCACACGGTTTAAGGTTGTCGCTCCGATCCCGCGTTTTGGCACATTGATAATTCTTCGTACTGCCAGATCATCCCGTGCGTTGTCTATCGTTTTTAAATAACACAATAAGTCCTTGATTTCCTTACGCGCATAGAAGTTGACACCGCCGACAATCTTGTAAGGAATTCCACTGATAACAAAACGCTCCTCGAAAAGACGTGACTGTGCATTGGTACGATACAGAATGGCACAATCCTTATATTGATAGTCGCCTGCCTCTACTTTTTTCCTGATATCTTTTGCTATGTAGTCTGCCTCTTCATATGCCGTATCAAACTGTTCAAAATCAATCTTGTCTCCTGTGCCGTTTTCTGTCCAAAGTGCCTTTTCTTTTCGTCCTTCATTGTTTTTGATGACTCCGTTTGCAGCATCTAAGATGGTCTGTGTGGAACGATAGTTCTGCTCTAACTTGATCACTCTGGCATTTGGAAAATGTTTTTCAAAATTTAAAATATTATAGATATTCGCACCACGGAACTTGTAAATGGACTGGTCATCATCACCGACCACACAAAGGTTCTGATATTTGGACGCTAATGTCCGGATCAGTTCAAACTGTGCCGTATTGGTGTCCTGATACTCATCGACCATGATATAGCGGAATCTTTCCTGATAGTAGTCAAGCACCTCTGCATCCGCACGGAACAGCTCTACTGTTTTCATGATCAGATCGTCAAAATCCAACGCATTATTCTTTTTTAATGCTGCCTGATATTCCCGGTATACCTTTGCCTGACGCTGTCTGTTGTAATCTCCCACTGCGGACAGTTCAAACGCCACAGGGTCCATCAGTTCGTCCTTCGCAGAAGAGATCGCATTTAAAAATGTCCGCTCTTTGTAAATTTTTGTATCAATCTCTAAACGTTTACAGATGTCTTTCATCAACGTCTTCTGGTCATCGGAATCATAGATCGTGAAATTGTTATCAAACCCCAGCCGGTCTATATGTCTGCGAAGAATCCGTACACAGGTGGAGTGGAAGGTGGATACCCAGATGCTCTCTGCCCCGTATCCGACCTGCTCACTGATACGCTCCCGCATCTCTCCTGCGGCTTTATTCGTAAAGGTAATTGCCATGATATTGTAGGGATTGACGCCCTTTTCTTCTATTAAATAGCCTGTCCGGTAGGTCAGCACACGCGTTTTTCCTGAACCCGCTCCTGCTAAGATCAGTACCGGTCCTTCGGTCTGAAAGACGGCTTCTTTTTGCATATTATTTAACTTCTCGTACATAAAATTCCCCTTATCTTTCTTTTATCTCTGTTAAAGGCTAGCATTTTTCTGTTTCAGTGTCAATCTTTAAAAAATGGGTTTACGTCAAAACTTTAATATGCTAAAATTTCAAGTAAACAAAGGACTGACCAAAGGAGATTGATACTATGAGTAAAAATGTTCATACCGAGGCAGTAAATCATTTATTTGATGCAATTCTGTCTTTGGAAAATAAAGAAGAGTGTTACCGTTTTTTTGAAGATGTCTGTACCGTCAATGAGCTTCTCTCACTCTCGCAGCGCTATGAAGTGGCAAGAATGCTGCGTGCACAGAAAACCTATCTCGACATTGCGGAAAAGACCGGAGCTTCTACTGCAACGATCAGCCGTGTCAACCGTTCTTTAAATTACGGAAATGACGGTTATGATATGGTATTTGAACGGGTATCTGTAGATGACGATGCCAAATCCTAAGAAGAACCGATAACAGACCTGATCAATATATTCAAAATAACAGCCAGAGAAAACTAATAAAATACTACTAATACTAATAATACTGAAATTACACTAAAAATAATACCGGAATCATAGGTGAAACTTTGCCATGCCAATATGATGCACTGGCTCTGTCCCACTCATGATTCCGCTTTTGGATTCGTTAGATTATTTTATTCTTCTATACTTCTATTTCTTTGTCTTTTTCGCTTCTTTTTTAGCATCTTTTTTGGATTCTTTCTTATCCTCCTGCGGAAGGGAATCGATCATTTTTTCAATCAGCGTCTTTTTGATATACACATCAAAGCTCAGTTCACAGATAAATGCAAATGTCTGTAAAAATTCCCTGTCTTTTTCTGAAAGATCCTCACAATCTAAAAAGGTCTTCTGGCTGATACTATACTTTCTCGCTAAATCCTTTAAAAGATTCTTTGTCTCCTCACTTTCTAAACTGAACACCTCACTGTAGATATCCGTCATACCCACGGAACTTTCCTTGTCTGTTCCAAAATACTTGTCCGTGATCGGGTTTAATATCCGCTGGATATCACTGATGCTCAAAATATTTTTAAAATAGTAAATAAAGATCAGACAGAGGATATGCTCTTTGGTATATTTCTTCTTCTCCGGTGGCGGGATCAGATTATTCTTCGCATAGTTGTTGATCATCGTCTTTGTCAGGATCTTGTCCTCAGGATAACGCTTCGATGCCTCTAACTGGGAATCCATAAACGTAGTGACCTGATCCATATATAAATCAATATTCGGCAGATCCTCCGGCTTTATATAGTCAATCCTATGCAGGATGTCGGTAATTCCGCTTAAGAAGTCTTTCATATCTATTGTCATAAATTCACCTCGAATTATATTATATAGTATTGAAAACTACTTGTAAAGACCTCGATGCTCTTTTTCATGTATGATCAGGGTGTTAAAAGGCGATTCCAAGTTTTTTGATTGGCAAATTGCACAAAGCCGGGACTGCTTTTGTGACTTTGGACGAAAGTTAGTAAATCTTAGTCTGGCTGTTCATGCATAGTGTTTTGCTGCCATGGACGGCAGCAAAAGTCTTAAGCCCCATGGACGGGGCGTTTAAGACGTACACGTCATTCCATCATAACCTGACTCAGGCAGACTTAGATTTTCTTATTTTCGTACAACGGAACAAAATAGACTCAGCTTTGTACAAGTTGCCAGCCACTAAGTTGTGAGGCTCCTTTTGACACCCTAATCCATATATATATAATAGTTCAGATACTGACGGATCAGTTCGGTAGAAGTATTCGCGATCAGTTCCTCCGGAAAATCCACACTCTCTAATACGTTTACGGCTTCCCTGTGATTTCCTACCGCATTGTCTGCATGGGCATCCGAATCCATGATCACCGGCACCTGATATTCCTTGCAGTATGCAAGCATTTTTTCATAGGACTCTCTTGGATTTCCACGATAGCTTGTCGGTAACAGGGAAGAATTGTTGACCTCTAACAGCACATGATGCTCCTTTGCCCCTAATACTAATTCTTTATAATCAATGGGAAATCTTGCATCGTCAGGATGTCCGATAATGTTGACATATGGATTTTTCATCACATTCAGATAGGCTTTTGTATTTTCCACAATCCCTCCGCTTGTATAGCACGGCAGATGCATACTTGCAATTCCAATGTCCATTTCCGCAAGCACTCTCTCTGTTAAGTCCACATGACCATCCGTGTCTAAAATATTTAATTCGACACCATGCAAAACGGTCATTCCATCTTTTTCTCTCGGAAGAATCCTGAAATTCTGAAAATACATCTCTGTACAGCTTCCGTTCATCCGCGGTGCATGTTCCGTAATCCCGTAGATTTCAAGTCCCCGCGATTTTGCGGCTGCGGTCATCTCATTCATCGTATTGTATGCATGTCCGCTCGCGATCGTATGTGTGTGCAGATCCAAAATGTCTTTCATGTCAATCACTCCTCGTATCTCTATTTGTCCGTATGTAGTATAGCACGACCTTTCGCTTTTTTCCATGAAGATTCAAATATCTACAGGATATTTTCTCAATGTCTTGTTGTAACTTACACCAGTCAGATATAGAAAGTTTCTTTTTGTGCAATGGAAATGAAACTCAGGAAATCGTGAAACCCTCTGGTGCACACGATTTCTGATTTCAGAGGTTCATTGGAATGGTTTGCACAAGGAAACTTGGAATATCTGGCTGGTGTAAGTTACAGAGTATACAAAAAAATATTATGTGGATACTTGAATGTTCTCATATTTCCCTTAAATAGGGACATCCTAACTTTAAACTTTAACGGAGGTATTTTTATGAAAAATCAAAACACGATTGAATTATTAAAGGAATGTGACGCTGGCACTAAGATGGCAGTGGCTTCGATTGACGAGGTACTCGACTTTGTGCACGATGATAATTTAAAGAATCTGCTCACGGAAAGCAAAGAACACCACGAAACCTTAGGAAACGAGCTGCACAGTCTCTTATTGGAGTACAACAGTTCTGACAAGGAGCCTAATCCGATTGCAAAAGGAATGTCCTGGATGAAAACCAATATGAAACTGAGTATGGATAGCAGTGATGCTTCGATTGCGGACCTCATGACCGAGGGTTGCAATATGGGTGTCAAATCTCTCTACAAATACCGAAACCAGTACGAGGATGCCGACAAAAAAGCCCTGGACATCTGCGACCGCCTGATTAAGATTGAAGAAAAGCTGTGTGAAGGTATGCATCCTTACCTGTAATCTTTACATTCCTCTAACACTTTTTTTATTTTGGCATACGCTAAACTAAAAACAATCGGAGGATTCTATGAAAAAGAAAGGTATAGCTCTGTTTTTGAGTCTTGCTATGCTCCTGACACTGTTCGTCGGATGTGCAAATTCCAAAGACTCTGAAAAAAAGCTGCAAAAAGTCACACTGAACGAAGTGGCTCACTCGATTTTCTATGCACCTATGTATGTTGCCATTGAAAAAGATTATTTTAAAGACGAAGGGATCGATTTAGAACTGATCACCGGTTTTGGTGCTGACAAAACAATGACTGCCGTGCTCTCGAATGAAGCGGATATCGGCTTCATGGGACCGGAGACGACAGTCTATACCCATAATGAAGGTGCAAACGATAAAATTGTAAACTTTGCACAGCTCACCCAGAGAGCCGGCAACTTCTTAGTTGCAAGGGAAGAAATGCCGGATTTTCGCTGGGAAGATTTAAAAGGCAGGAAAGTTCTTGGTGGTCGGTCAGGTGACTGACACAGCACCATGTAACTTTCTTGTTATATGATATTTTCATATAACATGTTCTATTTAAGACTTATTATTTATCTCTGCACACGTCCGCTGGCATCTCCACCTGCTAACTTCAGGACTTCTTCTTTTGATACCAGATTAAAATCTCCTTCAATGGAATGTTTCAGACAGGAAGCTGCCACCGCAAACTCAATTGCTTTTTCAGAGTCGTAACCCTCTAACAATGCTGCGATCAGACCGCCGCCAAAGCTGTCCCCACCGCCTACACGGTCAACGATGTGCATAGCGTATTTTCTGCTAAAATAATAGTCTGTTCCGTCAAAGAGCATTGCCGACCAGTTGTTGTCATTTGCAGAAATAGATTCTCTTAAAGTAATGGCTACTTTTTCAAAACCAAACTGCCGGGCTAACTGTGACGCAACCTCTTTATAGCCTTCACGATTCACGCTGCCTGTGATGACATCGGTGTCTGCTGCATGAATGCCAAAAACATCTGCCGCATCTTCTTCATTGGCAATACATACATCCACATACCGGCAGAGTTCTCCCATCACCTGTCCGGCTTTTTCTTTGCTCCAGAGTTTGTTACGGTAGTTCAAATCACAGGAAATCTTCACACCCATTTTTTTTGCAGTTTTGCATGCCTCTAAACAGATTGCCGCTACCTCGTCGTTCAACGCTGGAGTAATCCCCGTAAAATGAAACCACTCGGCTCCTTCTAAGATTTTTTCCCAGTCAAATTCTTCTTTGAGGGCAGAATAGAGTGCTGAACCGGTACGGTCATAGATGACTTTGGACGGTCTTTGCGATGCTCCTTTTTCCAGATAATAGATGCCGATGCGTTCTCCGCCTCGTACAATCTGTGACGTATCTACTCCGTATTTTCTTAGGGAATTGACTGCTGCCTGTCCCAACTCATGCTGTGGAAGTCTTGTGACAAATGCAGCATCAAATCCATAGTTTGCCAAAGACACTGCTACATTCGCTTCTCCTCCACCATAGGTCGCCCCTAATTTGTCCGCCTGCACCAGACGGTAATAGCCCTCCGGTGCCAGACGCAGCATAATCTCTCCAAATGTAACCACACGCTTACTCATAGTTTACCTCTCTTCTCTCTTTTAAAATTGCAATATTCCCTTCTACCTTCTTTTTATTCAGCGGATAGATAAAAATCAGACAAAGTCCTACACCGATATAAAGGATTCCCGGCACTAAGGTTGCCACATTGTAGATTCCGCCTGCCACTTCTGCGGTCTGCACCTGAACACTCGAATCATATCCCACAAGTGCCAATGCATAAGCCCCTAATCCGCCGGAAAGCGCCTGTCCGATTTTTCTTGCAAACGAATATACGGCGTAGATGGTTCCATCCTCACGTTTTCCTGTCCGCACCTCCTGATCGTCAATGATATCTGTAATAAATGCCCAGATGATCAGATTAAAAAAGCCAAAGCCAAAATATCCGATTACGGAAATGGCAATATACACTGCGGCGGATTTTACCTGAAGTACGAACATTAACAGGCTCGCGATCCCACCGAGGATACAGCCGACTGCTCCCACTTCTTTTTTTCCGTATTTTCTGGTGATTGGCACGGTAAACGGTGCCATCAGAAGCATTGGAAGGATTCCGGCAATGCTCATAACCGCCAGTGCCTCTTTATTTTTAAAATAGTCTACAAAAACATACTGGTTGACAGACTGTGTCATCAGGGATGCCAATAACAATAAAATTGCCGCTGCAATAATTCCAAGCAATGCCCGGTTAGAAACGAGTGCTTTGACTGTCTCTTTGAAGCTGACCTGTTCCTCATGGTGTGTCGGGGCGATTTTTACCCGTTCCGTGGTCATAAAATAGCACAACAGATAACAGCCGACTGCCCCTAGGGAAAAGATCCCTGCGATCAGTGTAAAACGCGGTCCATGCACAAGCTGGTTGCCCGCCGCATCGGTCGTATAAACCAACATCGGTCCACCGACACCAATGATAAGTCCCGCCAACGTTGCCCCTACACTACGATAGGTTGAGAGTGCGGCCCGGTCATCAGAATCTGCACTTAAGACAGATGCCATGGAGCCGTATGGAATATTAATGGAGGTATAAAAAATACTTCCCCACAAGATATAAGTGACAAACATATAAATCACTTTGACCGTCATCGACGCATCTGCTAACGAGGACTGGTACATCAGAAAACTTGAAATTGCGACCGGAGCGCACATCCGACGCAGCCATGGACGGAATCTTCCGTCTTTTTTCGGATGCATCCGGTCTACGATCCTTCCCATTGTCACATCGGTAAATGCATCTATGCATCGTGCTGTCAGGAATAAGGTTCCCACAAGTCCCATGCTGATCCCTAATACCTTTGTGTAAAAAATCATCAAAAATGTACTGGCAAACAGAAATGTAAAATCATTTCCGAAATCGCCAAACATATATCCTACTTTATCCCGCCAACCGAATGGACGGACTGTCTTTTCTCTATCCATGGTATTCTCCTGTCTGTTCTATTTTTTGTAATCTAACGGCAGATTTTCCCAACGTTCTTTTAATTTGTATGCAATATCCTTTGGCTGACGCTGTCTTGTAAAGACACCTTTTTTATTGCCGTTGACGCGCATGATTCCCTCTGTGGTCTGGAAGTCTGCAAAGTTCCAGATTTGTTCTCCCTTAATAAAATCATAGGAATCAAAGACTTCATGTGTCATCTTTAAATACTCGTCCTGATATTCCTGACTCCACATCACGGATGGAAGTTTGTGTTCAGAAGCAAGTGTATCTGCACCGTATTCTGTAAAAATAAAAGGTTTATTTAATTTTTTCTCTTTCCATGCATTCATTTCTTTGCGGAAAAGTTCTTCTGCGACACTGATCTCATAGCCCCCCTTCATATACCATCCGTAGTAACGGTTGAGTGCAATGATGTCGCTGAACTGATAACATTTACAGGTATCCGGCAAGGAGTTCATAATCAGTGCAAACGTACGCGGACGTTTCTGCATGTCTAACTTATTTGCAAGATCAAATACTTCTTTAAAATATGGCACTGCTGCTTCATTCGTGGTCTCCGGCTCATTCAAAAGACTCCATGCAATGACACTCGGATGATTTTTGTCCCTTGTAATCATCTCTTCAATGGCTCTTAAATGTGCCTTTAATAAAACCAGTGTTGTCTCTTTTTCAAAGAAAGCGGTCTGCTTTCCGGTACTTGCCTCCATAAAATTCATCAGACTCTGGAACATTCCCACTGCCGGAACTTCATCTATAATCAAAAATCCCTCGCGGTCTGCCATCTGATAAATTTCTTCGCTGTACGGATAGTGTGAAGTACGGAAGGAATTTGCTCCGATCCACTTCATCAGTTCAAAATCACGCTTCATGATACCAATGTTAAAACCTCGTCCGACGATATCGCTGTCCTCATGCTTTCCGAAACCTCGCAGATAAACCGGCTCTCCGTTTAACAGGATATCCGTTCCCTCTACCTTCACAGTACGGATTCCGATCTCCTGCTCATACTCATCAATGAGTTCTTCGCCATCCATAATGCGGATACGCAGACGATAAAGATAAGCATTACGAACCTGCCATAGATGTGCGTTTTCCACATACAGAACACCTTCTTTTCCATCCTTTTGTGCCACGCAGTTACCTTCAGCGTCCAAAAGTTCCAACTGTACCGCATGCTCTCCATTCGTTCTTACCTGATAGGAAACTTCCGCATTTTTCCCATGAATTGCATAATCCAAATCAAAATCTACTACGGATTCTCTCGGCAGTGCCAAAAGGTATACCGACCGCTGTAATCCTGCATAATTAAAGAAATCAAAATACGGCTTTGACATCTTCTTTCCATTTGGCAGTGTGATCGTCTCTCCGCATGGAATATTGGTGCAGTTCAATTCATTATTGACTTTTACGACGACCTTATTATAAGAATCGTAGCGTACCACAGTTGTCACATCTGCACTAAAAGGAAGAAATCCCCCCTCATGCTCCGTAATCAGAATACCGTTGACATAGACACCTGCACGATGCGTTGCCGCTCCAAAGCGAAGCAGAATCTCTCTGCCTTCCCATTCGCCCGGCACAAAGAAGTCTGTCTCATACCAGAAGTCTCCGGTATATTCCCGGATATCTTTTTCTGTATAAAAATCCTGAAAACTTGCCGGAACCGGAATCATTTCCTCTCCCGGAATCCCATCCATCCAGCCTTCTTTCTCTCCGACTGCCTTTTCATCTAAGCAAAACTTCCACATTCCATCCATGGAAATTCTTCTTCTTGTCAATGTTGTCTTTGGATATAACATAGAATGTTCTAACATCGTTTTCCTCCTCTATCTCTGTTGTGATTCGGATTGTAACGTATCTGCCCGTTACAGCGTGAGTAGAATTTCTTGCTATTCTGGTACTTTTTTTATGAATTTTTATAAATTTTAAAATTAATCTAAAAAATCTACGAAAATGGGAAATAATATTACGAAAAGAAAACGCAACTTAGAAAGGACTCTGCAATGCAAAACGAAGCTGAACTTCATTTTTTCAGGAAATTACTGGAACAATTTCATGTAAACTTTCGTATTCTTGGCGAGCATGACGGACCGATCCCGGAGCTGGATTTAGGACTGCGCCGTCTTTTGAATCCTGACACGGACTATCTATTGGAATTTCAACGGCTCTGTTTTCTTTGTAAACCGCAAAAAATCTATAAGATACGGGATGAATTTTTCTGTCACTATTTCTTTTTCCAACTTCCGGAAAACACTAATGCTTCCTACGTCCTGATCGGCCCTTACCGGCTTAGCAGCGTTTCCACGGAGTCCTTATTAGAAAATGCAAAAAAATTATCCCTTCCCGATCCCCTGCTGTTACAGTTACAGCTTTACTATCAGTCGTTGACTACCGTTTCGGATGAACAGTTCATCCTGACTGCCCTGTACGTTCTCTGTTCCGGGCTTTTTGGCGGTATGGATGCTTTTTCGTTTCAGGAGATCCACCAATCTGCTTCTTTTGATTATCATCCGGTTGCCAAACGTCCGGTTCCTTCCTCACCGGAAGAGACTCTTTTCAGTATGAAGTTTTTAGAGGAACGCTATCACAAAGAAAATATGCTGATACAGGCAGTCTCCAAAGGACAGATTCACAAAGCAGAGATGTTTTTACATGCCCTTCCGGCAAAAGATTTAGAGCCACGCACCAGTGACTCTCTTCGTAATGTGAAAAATTACACGATCATCCTCAATACCCTGCTTCGCAAAGCCGCAGAAGCCGGTACGGTCCACCCTCTTCATATTGACAGCCTTTCCTCCCGCTTTGCCCATCAGATCGAGGCTCTCACCTCCGAAGAGGATGCTTTTTCCCTGCAAAAAGAAATGGCTCACAAATACTGCCTGCTTGTCAAAAATCACTCGATGAAAGGCTATTCCCTGTTAATCCGAAAAGTCCTCACACGCATTGACTCAGATTTAACTGCCGATCTGAGTCTTAAATCACAGGCAGAGCTTCTCGGTGTCAACTCAAGTTATCTCTCCACTCTTTTTAAAAAAGAAACCGGTTCAACATTGACAGAATATGTGAACCGGAAACGCGTGGAACATGCTATTTTTCTTTTAAATTCTACTAACTTACAAATTCAGGAGATTGCCGCAGCCTGCGGAATTCCCGATGTGAATTATTTCACAAAGATCTTTAAAAAACAGGTTGGAAACACCCCGAAAGAATATCGGGAAAAGATTTTTTAATGAATTTCCCCGAAGCACTCTTTGACCTGCCCTGTGATTTTGGCATCAATCCACCCTTTTTGTGCCATATCCTCTAAAATTCCACATGCCTGTTCATGCGACATGCCTTTTTTATACGGGCGTTCCTCTGTCAGTGCCTGATAGATATCTACACATGCTAAGATACGCTCCGGCTCGTTCAACTCTTCTGCCGTCCTGCCAAAAGGATATCCACTGCCGTCTAATTTCTCATGGTGGAGTGCTGCCCAGTCCCGTATCTCTTCAAAATCTTCTACTTCCGACAGTATCATATAGGTATATCCGGCATGGTTTTTCATCTTAGAAAATTCCTCATCGGTCAGCCGTCCGGGCTTTTCTAAAATTTCATTTCCGATTGCCATTTTCCCAATATCATGAAGTGCGCCTGCTAAATAGATTTTTTGAATATCTAACCGGTCATAACCGAGGTGTTCTGCCAGTGCTGCCGCTTTTTTGGCGACTCCGATCGAATGCATCCCCGTAAATTCAGATTTGTAATCTACGATCTGTGCAAAAAAATCCGCAAGATCTTTACAGGTCCCTTCATCGCAGAACTGCTTCTTTCTTGGTACCTTTTCCCAAAGGCGTTTTTCTAACTCTTCTCCTCCCATGTCTGCAAATTTTTCTTCGGAAAAGACTTCTAAGAATGCCTTCACACATTCCGCATCAAAGATCGTATTTTCATATTTCACTAAATATGCCTTTGCCTGCTCCCAGTTCTGCTGATCATAACCACCGGTATTTCCTATGATGTCAATGGTATCGCACAAATGGATGATCCTTGCAAACAGCGGGATTTCCTCCCATTTTTTTCTAAACGGTCCTGTACCGTCTGCATTTTCATGGTGATATAAGATCACATTTGTCACATCTGTATAAAAGGGAAGTTTTTTGATATTCTGCTCCCCATATGCACAGTGAACACCTAATTTTTTAGAAGAAATATCCATCGTCTGATCTTTGATCAGATCATGCCGTACCTCTTCCGATATGTACTGCGTCAATGCATTGTCGTGCAGCAGCGCACACATTGCTAAATCCTGCAGCGCCTCTCCTATAATTCCAAATTTTTCTGCCATACATACACTGATGTATGCAACTCTTTTTCCATGCCTGTTTGTAACATGTACCAATTCGGCCTCTATGCAGTCCAGTGCATAGGAACAGGCACTTACCAATCCTATGATATCCAGTTCCATCTTTTCATCCCTCAACTTTATACTGAAAAATCCTATTTTGTTATTCTTTACCATAAATTATAGCAAGATATATTTTTTATGGCAATTTAAAGTTGAAATCCAGATTACCGAATACCCACATCTTCGCCCGAAGGGCTTCTTGCTCTATAGAAAACACGGTATTTCCTATAGAAAAAAACAGGCCTCACCAACACTCTCGTGTCAGTGAAGCTTGTTCTATCCTGTCTTATAAACCGCTTCCGGTTATTTTACCTTCCGGCTATTCACCAGAAATCCTATTTACAAGTCTTATTGTTTCTTCTTACAACGATTCCCGCTGCTCCTGCAAAGGATACGATCAGAAGTGTGGTCCAAAGTGTCATATCAGATGTATCTCCCGTCTTTGGAGCTGTTACACTCTGTTCCTTCTTCTTGGTATCTGTAGGATTGTTCTGTGTTGTCTGGTTATTCTTAGCGTTGTTGCTGTTGTTCTTCTTATTATTGTTATTGTTGTTTTTGTTGTTATCACCAGATTTATTTTTTGCTACTGCAAACTTCGTAGTTGCAGAACCATCTGTCCAGACGATTTCAAACGTATGATCTCCGGTAGCAAGTGTCTTAAGATAATCCACTTTCAATGTGATGATCGTGGAACCCTTTGTAACCGTATAGTTTTTCTTATCAATGATCTTACCATCCACTTTTACATTCTGGAACTTCTCCATTTCACCGTTTCCCCGAATGGTAAGACTTCCATCTGTATTCTCTGTCCATGAACTGTTGGCACCGTCAAGGATTTTATAGGAAACCGGATCCGGTGATGGTGTCGTACTTTCTGTCACTGTCAGAGTTGCTGCATTCGTTGTAACAGAACCCGCAGAATTGCTGATTACACACTGATATTTATAACCATTGCAAAGCATGTCTGCCACACCAGTCGTATAGCTTGCTTTGTCTGCTCCGGTAATATCTACGAATCCCTTGCCATTGTTTCTGTTTATCTGCCACTGATATGTTAAGTCTGTTCCTGTAGCTTTTACTGTAAAGGTTGCCTGTTCTCCTGCCTTTACAGATACATTCTGTGGCTGTTTACTGATACCTGGTTTCTTTACTGTAGGCTGAACCGGAGGCGTTACATCCTCTGTTACAGTCAGAGTTGCTGCACCGGTTGTAACAGAACCCGCGGAATTGCTGATCACACACTGATATTTATAACCGTTACAATTTTTATCTACTGCAGATGTCGTATAACTTGCTCTGTCTGCTCCGGCAATGTCTGCAAATCCCTTACCATCATTTCTGTCTATCTGCCACTGATACTTTAAGTCCGTTCCGGTAGCTGCCACTGTAAAGGTTGCCTGTTCTCCTGCTTTTACGGATACATTCTGTGGCTGTTTACCGATACTTGGTTTCTCTACTGTAATCTTTTGTTTGAAGGTTGCTTCTATCGTATGCGCTGCCCTTACATTTGGAAATGTATAGCTTGTTGCAGTGCTTACTGCTGCTCCATCCACTTTCAGGGATTCGATCTCATAGCCTTCATTTGCTGTAATAGTAAATGTCTGGTCAGCTCCTTCGACCACTTCCACATTTCCACTTGGCGAAATGCTTCCGTTTGCTCCGGCTGTAGCTGTAATCGTATGCTTAACGATCGGTTTTGGAATATTGATCGTGTAGGTAAATGTCTTTACCTCACTGTCCTGCATACCATCCTTTACTGCAATGGCTTTCAGGGTTGTTGTTATACTCTGACCTTCCGTTCCCGGGACAGTAATCGGGCCTGTATATCTTGTTCCGGTCGTTCTCCCCGGCTCTGCACCATCCGTTGTATAATAAATGGTTGCTCCTTCTGTAGAAGATTCTAATGCAACTTTCTGGTTCTCAGTATATGTACCGCTTTCTACCGATGGAGTCGGTGCACCTACAATACCTGCAGCACTGACTGTAATGGTGATCCTGGTAGTAAGTGCTACTCCATTTGCATCTATATTTTCCGGACATGTTACCCTACCGTTTAAAGTTACAACCTGCTCTGTCAATACAGAAGGATCATAGTTACCACTTGCTGTATCCCATGTAACATCTGCTCTGTCTACCGTATTTCCTTCTGTCACAATGTTAACCTGCGTTGGAAGGTTCATATCCTTATAATAAGCAGTACCATTCGCAACGGTAATAGCCCCCGGTGCCGTGATTCTTGTAAGTTTATCCTTTGCCGTTACAGGGAATGTGCATATTGCCGTTAACGTTCCATCTTCATTCTTTGTTACACTTGCACTGTTTCCATTTATGGTCACTATTACAGAATCTGTAAACTCGTAGTTTGCAGATGCTGCAAGTGTAACACTTGCTGTATAGCTTGTGTTATAGCCTGCGTTGGTGTCATTCGGTGTCCATGTAACAGCAGGTGCAGTTGTGCTTACCCCTTGGGTTGCACATACGGCAGAAGTATCTAATGCCGTATTGGATACCGGTGTGTCGATATCTGTAATCTCTACCGATGAAATATTGGTCTTAACCACGTCTTTTGTCGCTGTTGCCTCAACCGCATAAGCCACACTATCTTTCGTTACCTCCAGCCAGATTTTACAATTTGCAAGATCAATATCAGAAGGTGTATTCGATTCTGCTGCGATATCAGAGGCATTTACGATCACATTATCTGTTCCACTGATCTGTTTACTGTAATACCAGTCCTTCGTTCCGTCATTTCCTTGTACTACAAGTGCCACATTACCTGCGGTATTTCCTTTTTTCGCATTGATCTGTCCTACCTCAGCATTGCAGGTTACCGTACCAATATCCTTGCCGCCTCCATTCAGTCGCAAAGTCATTGCTTTCCCTTGTGCAATCTCACCTGACACTGCGGTATCAGAAGTTGCCGCTTCTGCCGATGATGCAAAGAGAACATCTGTCAGATTCAGATTAGAAGCAGGATAGGTAAATGCTTTTGCTGAATCATTGATAGAAAAAGTAGTCGAAACATTACCATAACCATCCACAGCATACACCCGCTGATCATTCTCATATCCAGGATTGGCTACGCGTGTCCATACCCATGAACTGCCCTCCTGCTTCGTTGAGTCTTTCAAATAGGTAGTCAGTAACAACGATCTAGTACTCCAGGTTCCTATTTCTATGGTCTTTCCCTTCGTATAGTGAGGAGCATATAATTTGTCTGTAGTTTTATATTTGTACTCGGTCGTGTTCCCACCTATATAACCACTTGTTTCTATCGTAGTCGCATTCATCAAGTTCTGCTCTGCTACAGAAAAGCGGTTCTTATCCTTCGCTATACTCTGCAGTTTAGCTCTTATATCACTTGCTCCGTAATGATTACGACTTACAGTTTCCTGTTTCTTTGATGAATCGTATTCCCCCCAACTATCCTGTAATGTTCTGTTTTCCTCCGTTGTGTTCGTAAATGTCTGACGATCTATAAGCGGGGTGACTGCAAAAATGGAAGCATTATCACTAGCTATCCGGTTATCGTTTCCTAAGATATACCATTCCTGCGGCTTTCCGTCTTGATTTTTACCAAATGCCAGCACGCCTATATTATTGTTAGGTTTTCCGTTAGTGTCCGTTCCAAAGGTCTGATAATCCTTCAACTGTGTCTTTGTTGCATAGGCTGTCACACTCGGTGCAATACCGTTTGCCGCCCGTACAGATTGCATACTGTCCTCGAACCCCGGAATAACTCCCGCTGTCATTCCGAATGCCAATACGCCCGAAAGCAAAGCTGCAATTCCTTTTTTCATTTGATTTCGTTTCCTCATATGCATTCTCCTTGTAAACTTACATACTTTTTGTTATAGTAATTATAAATCGTACCCTAAGGGACAAGTCAAGTGATAACTACCCTTATTCCACATATTTTTTTCAAAAAAGAACGGAGAACGATCATGAAAAAGCAGGACGATCATTTATTTAAAATAGGCGAAATCGCAAAAATTCTTGGTATCACCAGAAAAACCATCCTTGTCTATGAGGACATGGGCTTACTGACACCTGCCGTCAAGGATGAAAACAGTGGATACCGCTACTATACCGCCGATAATATGACACAGATCCGCTCCATCCGCTCTTTGCAGACCTTAGGACTGTCTCTCTCAGAAATCAAGGAATATTATTATGATTCTAAAAATCTCGACCACCATCTGGAACGTCTGATGGATCTGCGTGCTGCATTAGACCGCAATATCCAGTTGCTTCAGGTGCGTGCTGCAAAACCGGGCGATTTAAGCATTCATCGTGTACGCCTGCCAAAACAGGTATGTTATTGCCGCAGATATCAATGTAAGGATACAAAGGATGCGGCTGACAAATTGCGTGACACTTATATTGCCGCCGCCAGAACCGGAAAGATGTCCATGTCTGCCAGAATGTTTACCATGCGTATTGGACAACCTGACACGGGTCTGGATCTGATGTGCTGCATTCCGGTCGAGGACGATTTTACAGGCGAAGAACGGACAGAGTTTGCCGAATCCCCTGCTCTATGTGTCTATTACCGCGGGCCTTATGAGGGGATCGGAACTGCGATCGCTACCTTAAATACCTATGTAGAGACCAACCATATCCAGACCACAGGACCGTTTCGCAGCATCTATTTAGAGGGTCCACCCAGCCGTGGAGAACAGAGTTCGGATTATATTACGCAGGTTGCTGTTACGATTTAGATATGGGGAATGCCTATTTGCCCCCATTACATGCCTATGATATTATATCATCAGATTCACATAGGAGATGACATTATCGTTAATGAGAAAAAAGTGCTCTGTTCTAAAATGAACAGAGTTTTTTATTTATCTACTTCCATATCCGGCAGTAATAAACAGATAACTGCCCCAAAAATCCACACATCAACACTGTCCACCTTTTATATGATAGTGATAAAACCTTTCATTGAAAGATGTGAGTCTTTTGCACAAACCGACGTATTATCTCTGGCACAGTGATTTTTCTTCACAGGAAGAATTTGAAGCCGAACGTAGAAAATATGCTGACATCGGTTTTCGGGTTGTCACTTTTTCAGATGGCGATCCGGATGCCGATATCCATAATGGTATCCAGGCACTGATCAAAAATCATTTATCTGATACCGACTGATCTTATTTTTTTAATTTCTGTCGGAAGAAAAAGTATTTTACGGCAAACTGTAAAAAGATAACCATATATAAAACCATTAATACAGCAAACACGATCGTAAGTCTATGTGCTCCATGTTCGGTCGTGGACATATAACCATTTATGATCAGACAGCAAAAATTTCTTCTTTTTGCTGCATCATAGCCATCGGTTTTCGAAAATAGCAGTATCCATTAAAATTCATCAGATACTCCCATCCCTCCTGATGCCTTTTACTCAGATAATCTGCTTCTTTTTCATAATCCATAATAGAAAACCAGCGAACTTCTTTTTTCTTATCACTCATTCCATTCTCTCCTGTGCATTGCGATACAATCTGCGGATCCTCTTCCACTCCAATTCCAGAACTTCTGTACCGAGATCTGTAATCTGATAAATTTTTCGCTTATCTTGTTCACAGACAAATTTGATCAATCCGTCTTTTTCCATTTTCGATAGACTTCCATACATGGTTCCCGGACCGAGTATGACTTCATTGTCTGTGATTTCCTTTACTTTCTGTACAATTCCATATCCGTGATTCGGAGAACGCAGACATAACAGAATATAAAATCCGGTCTCCGTCATCGGAACATAAACTTTTTTTATATGTGCATCCATTGTCCATTTCCTTTTTTAGTGCGATATATCGAACTACGATATATTATATATCACACTGCGATCTATATGTCAATTTTTTTAACGATTAGGGGGGCAAAAGACGATGTCATATCATTCCATAATGCTTCATAAACTATTTACATTCAAGCAGAAAGGCTCCTCTATGAATGCAGGATATGTCCGTCTCTCAAAAGACGATGATAAAAAAAATTATGTTTCCATAGAAAACCAGAAGCTGATCATCAGCCAGTATGCAGCCGATCATGGCATCGCCATCGATCGCTGGTACGAAGATGACGGCATTTCCGGCTATGTCTTTGACCGACCGGGATTTCAGCAGATGATGGCTGATCTGGATCACGATATTGATACTGTCTATGTCAAGGATTTTTCACGCCTTGGCAGACATAACGCAAAAGTGCTTTTATTACTGGACGAATTTCAGGAGCGTGGAAAACATCTGGTTGTGATCGACGATAACTATGATTCTATGGAACCAGCCGATGATACGATCGGGATTAAAACCTGGTTTAATGAGCGGTATGTAAAAGACACCAGTAAAAAAATCAAACGTGCCATAGGTGCGAAGCAAAAAGAAGGTGCACTGCTGACAAGACCGCCGTTTGGGTATCGGCGTGACACAGACAATCCGACGATGTTCAGCATTGATCCTGCCGAAGCGGAATCCATCCAATCCATTTATCGGCTCTATCTTTCCGGTCTTGGCTACCGGAAGATTGCCAATTATTTAAATGAACAGCAAATCCCTACTCCCTCTATGAAACAGCACGAGCATGAAATAGAAAATAGACAGTTAACCAAAAGAAACGTTGCTTTTCGCTGGTCAGACAGCATGGTGCGGGATTTACTTGACAATGATTTTTATATCGGTACGCTCCGCTTACGAAAACGTGCCAGAAAAACCATCCATGGCAAAGACTGTCGCATCCCCAGGGAAGAACAGTATCTTTTTGAAAATCATCATCCGGCAATTATCGATGAGACTACGTTTTCTCTGGTGCAGGAATTAAAAGAAAAACGCAATCACACAAACTACCGTGGCAGCTCTGGACAATGGGCAGGTTCAGAAGTTCCAAATCCATTCAGCGGTTGTCTGTTCTGTAAGGATTGCGGAAAACGTCTCACACCGATCAAACGCCAGACCTCCGGCAGAGAACGCAAATATTATATCTGCACCGCTTATAACACGAAAGGGAAACGTTATTGTTCTAAGGCTCATTTGATTGAAGAAGCCGATCTTATGAGAGACATCCTGACCTATCTCCAAGTGTGCAGAGATGTTTTCAGTGACATAATTGCCGGCTATGATCCGGAGGATTTTCAGACAGAGAAGAAAAGCCTAGAAGAAAAACGTCAGGAACTGCATACCGCGATCGATGACCGGAAAAATCAACTAAAACTCCTTCTTACACAAAAAATAAAGGATTTATCACTGGCTGCCGAAAATGAGACTTCCATCCACAATGAAGATTTTATCCGTGAGGCTTATAACTCTATGCAAGCAGATTTATGTAAACAAATTCACGAATTGGAAATGCAACGAAAAGAACTGGAGAAAGCTGCCACAGAAGCACCGGATGCAACGGACAGTTTAAAAAATCCTCTGGATATCATGGATCACATAATTGCAAAAGGAACTCTGGGGCATAATGACTTCGAACTACTGATCCAAAAAATCATAGTGGATGAAAACGGAATGCCGGAAATCACGTTAAAATATGGCTTAGCCAGCTTCATTAATAACAACCCTACCAAAGAAATGAATTGCAGAGAAAATACTATCATTGCAATCGTTATGAAACTGATCGCAGAGGACAAACGTGGCTACACTTCTGCAAAATACCTGTCAGAACATCTTACCGATCTGGGATTTCCAAAGACAAAGCAGAGTATTTTACCTTATATCGAATTGATGAAAATACTCGATATCCTAAAGGATACAGACAATCCACGAAAGCCTTACCGTATTATGAAATCCGAAAAAGAAATCTCCCTGCTTGCCCGTAACTATTTGCCGGATTTATCAGCGGAAATGACTGCAAAGCAAATATCGGACGATTATTTACATAATGCTGTGCCAGTCAGGCGGCATGCCACAGATGGTCTTTGAATACGTCTTAAAACAGCAGGGAATTAACCCTGAAAAAGATCTAACCATTGACAAGAGCATTGATTTTGGAAGTACTGCTGCTGCTTTTTCCGGTGGAAATGGCGATTTCTCCGTAGAATTTGAACCGGGTGCAACCAATTTAGAAAAAGAAGGCTCCGGCTATGTGGTTGCTTCCCTCGGTGTGGATTCCGGCTATGTGCCTTACACGGCTTTTTCTGCAAAAGAAAGCTATATCAAAAAACACCCTGATCTCATCCAGAGCTTTACCAACGCTCTGCAAAAAGGCATGACTTATGTCAACAATCATTCTGCTGCGGAAATTGCAAAAGTCATTGCCCCTCAATTCAAAGACACGGATGAAGCCACTATTGCCATGATCGTGGAACGTTATCAGAAACAGGACACCTGGAAGGACGATTTAGTATTCACTAAGGACAGCTATGAGCTTTTACTTGATATTTTAGAGGAAGCAGGCGTTTTGACCGACAGACCGCCTTATAAGGACTTGATCACCACTACTTATGCGAAAGAAGCACGCTAAGTTACCCGAAAATAGTGTCTGCCCCGTGAGTGTTTGCGCAAGATTTCCTGCATTCTCCTTTTTCTATGCATAAATGAAATCTCTGCACTGCCTCACGAGGCAGAAAATATTTTCCTATTTTAGCAGTATTTTTTCAAAAGAGAGATCAGCTTTTGCATTTCTTCATCGGTTCCGATCGTAATCCGAAGATAATTACTGATACGCTCCGGTTTTGCAAAATAACGCACATAGACATTCTCTTTTTTGAGATTCTCAAAAAGCTGTTTTGCCGAAACATTCGGATGTGTTACAAACACAAAATTGCTCTTAGAATCTTCAAACAAAAAGCCTAATTTTTTTAACTCTTCCTTTGTCCACTCTCTGGTACGGATGATCTTGTCGGTGGTCTGCTTAAAATATTCCCGGTCCTCCACCGAGGCTTTTCCCAATGCCAGTGTCAGCTGATCCATGGTGTAAGAATTAAATGAATATTTAACATCGTTCAGATATGCGATCAGTTTCTCACTTCCAAACGCATATCCAATCCTCATGCCCGCCATGGAACGTGATTTTGAAAACGTCTGTACCACTAACAGATTCTCGTATTTTTCAATCAAAGGCAGTGCGGATACGCCTCCAAAATCAATATAGGCTTCATCCACGATGACCACAACATCCTGATTTGCCCGGATGATCTCTTCTACCTGTTCTAACGGCATGAGAACGCCGGTCGGTGCATTCGGATTTGGAAAAATAACCCCACCGTTTTCCCGCTGATAATCTTTGGTACAGATCTGAAAGTCCTCATCTAACGGCACGGTCTCATAAGGAATCCGAAATACTTCTGCCCAGACATCATAAAACGAATAGGTAATGTCCGGGAACAGGATTGGTTTTTTAGAATTAAAAAACGTCATAAATGCCATTGCAAGGACATCGTCCGATCCTACTCCGGCAAACACCTGTGAAGATCTTACACCATATTCTGACGCGATCGCATCCACTAACTCAGAAGATGCCGGGTCAGGATAAAGACGCAGTCTGTCTGTTTCAAATTTCTTCAGTACTTTCTGTACTCCCGGTGCCGGCGAGTATGGATTCTCATTTGTATTCAGCTTAATGATATCTCTTTTTTTCGGCTGCTCCCCCGGTGTATATGGGGTCACCAGCCTTACATTTTGTTCCCAGTTCTTCATTTTACTAACCCGTATTCTTTCGCTAATTGTTCAAATCCTGACATAGATTTTTCTATCATCTGTGGAGAAACACAATATGCAAGCCGCACATAGCCCGGACATGCAAAGGCTGCTCCCTTGACCATGATAATGTGATATTTTTTCGCTGCCTGTACAAATCTTTCCTCATCCTTATCCGGAGACTTCATCCACAGATAGAAAGCTCCCTGCGGATAGATGCAGGTAAAACCGAGCTTTATCAGCCCTTCATACAGTAACTTGCGGTTCTTATCATAAAATGCGATATCTGTCTTTTCCTCCACACACCGGCTGACTGCCTTTTGGATCAGCGACGGTGCATTGACAAATCCAAGGGTTCGGTTTGACACCTCTAACCCTGCAATGACATCTTCTGCATCCGTAACCTCATCCGGTACGGCGACATAACCGATCCGCTCTCCCGGCAGTGACAGGGATTTGCTAAACGAATATCCCACGATCGTATTGTGATAATACTTTGTTAAAAATATTTCTTTTACGTCATCATAGACTAACTCACGGTATGGTTCATCTGACACTAAGTAAATGTCCGTTTTAAATTCCTGCTCCTTTTTTCTTAAAATCTCTGCCATTTCCTGCAGTGTCTCTTCCGTATAGACCACACCGGTCGGATTATTTGGTGTATTGACTAACACGATCTTCGTCTTAGCCGTGATCTTTCCTGCAAATTTTTCTAAATCAGGCTGAAAACTTGCAAAATCAGGTTCTACCTCTACGATCTTTGCATCAAAATTTGCTGCATAAGACTTATATTCTCCAAAATAAGGGGCAAAGACGATGACTTCATCCTCCGGGTCTAACAGTGTCTTAAAGATAATGTTCAGACCGCCTGCTGCCCCCACCGTCATGATGATATTATGTGCATCAAAGGAGGTCTGGAATCTCCGGTTCAGATTCTCTGCCATTGTTCTTCTGACATCTTCATATCCGGAATTTGACATATAGCCATGTAACTCTAACGGATCCATCTCGTCCACGATCTCTTTGATCGAGCGGTTGACTGACTCCGGTGCCGGAGTTGCCGGATTTCCAAGACTGAAATCATATACGTTCTCAGCACCATAACGTGCTGCCATTTCTTTTCCTTCATTAAACATTGCACGGATCACAGAACTTCCCGCCAATGCCTGTGCTATCTTTTTTGAAACCAAAATGCTCCCACCTTTCCTGACATTTCTAAAAATAACTCTACTACAACTCTTTAGTAAAGTAAAGTAAAAAACACCTCCAAAGCAACAGATTTTTCTATTTCATCCATCCACTTCAGAGGTATTATATTTTCCATATATTTTTATGATTCAGACAAAGATTTAAACTCTTCCTCTGCTGCCGTTAATGTGTCATAGTTTGATACCATGGCTTTCGCTCTGTCGGAAAGTGCATTATAGGCATCTCTTGCTCTTTTGATCGCATCTCCACTGCCTGTTGTTACTTTGCCGATCTGACCGATCAGGTCAATAACACCATTAGCTTGTCCCTGTGCCTCATTATTTGCCTGATTCTCTGCCTCCTGGCTGACTAATCCTGCATAAGCTGCTTCTGCTGCCTCTAAGGTACTGTAATTACTTACATAGCTTTTTGCTTCCTCGGAAAGTCCGTTATAAGCATTTCTTGCATTGGTGATCGCACCTTCACTGCCTAAGGATACCTCTCCGATACCGTTGATCGCATCCACAACCGATGCACCCTGATCCATGGCGATCGCTTTCGGGCTCTCGGTTCCAGGTAATTCATATACTAAGACCGGATAACCTGCTGCAATATTTTCAAAAATGGTCTTTGCTGCTGCATATGGTAAGTTGACACATCCGTGAGAACCGTTTCTCTTATAGATGTTTCCGCCAAAGGTACTTCTCCAGGAAGCATCATGCATTCCGACATTGCCGCAATACGGCATCCAGAAACTTACATCAGAAGAATAGTTTTCTCCCTTTAAGGTTGCATTACGCTCTGTATAGGTAACCGGATAAGCTCCAACCGGAGTACCGTTTCCTTTTGAGATATTTCCTGATACAAAATCGGAATCTACTACAAGATTACCATTTTTATAAAAATACAAATGCTGTGCCGTCAGATTGATTTCGACATAAGTATCTCCGTAATCATTCTCACCATGACTGTTCGCTGTCTGTGCATAAACAGGATCTCTTGTCATGTTCTTGCCGGCATCAATATCCTTTTTCAACTGCTCTAATTCTTTATCGTTGCTGATCTTCCAGCCGTAGCTTCCATTTGAAATTGTCACAGTGCTGCCCCATGAAGTCTTTAAGGTCTTTGGCTTATAAACGGTATTATACTTAGAACCCAGACTCTTGACATAAGCAAGTGCCTGCTCATCATCCACAACTGCCTTGCCCTCTTCAAACTTCATCCACTTGCAGATTTCCGTTCCGTCTAACACTTCCTGCTTATCCCCAAACGTATATGTAATCTTTACATCTTTTAAAGTCTTCATCTTTGCTAATGTCTTCTTTAAGGTCTTAGAATCTTCTTTTACCTTTGGATCTACATAGCATTTTTCTTTATCCATGGAAAGCTCGGACTGTAAATTCAATACAGAGTCCTGTAACTTTTTCCAAAATGCTTCTTCATCTACGGTGGTACCTAAATCTTCTTTTACGATGACATAACCGTCTTTCTTATCCTCTTTTAAAGTCGCATCTACCGGTGGCTTCATCTTGTCCTTATCCATGCAGGACAACTGGTTCATCTGCTGCTTCAATGCAACCTCATCATAGCTTACAATGGATTTTGATTCATATACTTCCGGGGAAAATAAAGTAACTACCCACTTAAACCCGTTCTGCTTCTTTAAAATATTCTGAAGCGTATCATCAAACTCTACGGAAATACTGACATCCTTTCCGCTGATTGTTTCGCTCTTTTTTCCTCTCTCCCGGATCATCAGCTTATAATTCTTAACCTCTGACGTGATCGCATCTTTTACGCCATCCGCATTTTTTCCGGTACAGGAGATTCCGTTGATCACTGTCCTTGGCAGATAGTGTGACTGAAAGAAAATGCTTCCCGCAAGATAAATGACTACCAGCGCTCCTACGACGGAAGCTGCAATGATCGTTCCTTTTTTTGATATTTTTTTGTTTCCTTGTTCATTTCCAGAATTCAATTTTTTATCCTCACTTACTTTAACTTTTGCAGTTACCCTATATTGTATTATATTATCTTCGCCTTTGATGTCAACTTTTTCGTTAAATTGTAACATTTTTTTAAGAACTTGTAATTTCTTAATTTTTTGTGAAAATCCATTTTCGCACATTGTTCTTTCATTTTCTCTGTGCTATAATCCACAGGTAATAATGAAGTTTTAAAAACATAGAATAGACACGAGGTGATACTCTTGAAATATATTCGGAACTTTTTGGTGAAATACAGTCATATATGGGTATTTTTATATGGCCTGATTTATTTCCCATGGTTTACTTATTTAGAAAAAAATGTAACAAACAACTTTCATATCATACATATGGCGATCGACGATTCCATTCCGTTTGTTGAATATTTCGTCGTTCCATACTTTTTATGGTTCGGTTATGTTGCAGCGGCAGTTGCCTACTTCTTTTTTAAGAACAAACATGATTTCTATCGGCTGTGCGGCTTTTTAGCTGCCGGAATGACCATTTTTCTGGTTGTTTCCACCATTTATCCAAACGGACACACACTCAGACCGGAAAGTTTTGCACACGATAACATTTTTACGCAGGCAGTTGCATGGCTTTATTCTACCGACACACCGACGAACCTGTTTCCGAGCATTCACGTTTACAACTCTCTCGGTGTACATATTGCCGTGACAAAGAGTGAATGTTTCCGTGAAAAAAAGAAGACAAAATTTGTCTCCTTACTGTTATGTGTCAGCATCATTTTATCGACAATGTTCTTAAAACAACATTCCTTTTTTGATGTGATCACTGCATTTGCAATGGCAGGCATTTTCTTCTGCCTGATTTATATGAAGTCTCCTGCTGCTGAGGAGTCCTACGAGAAACAGTTTCATCATATTTAGGGACGATCCATCATAATCATATCTGAAATAAAAATATCAAATATCAAAAAAAGAAATCGTGAAGCCAAGGCAACACGATTTCTATTTTTTTATAATTCCTCTAATTCTTCTAACCATATCTGTGCCGAAGCATCACTCGGCATCCGCAAATCTCCTCTCGGTGAAACTGCTACCGTTCCGACCTTTGGACCATCCGGCAGACAGGAACGCTTGAAATGCTGGGCAAAAAATCTTCTCGTAAATATTTTTAGCCATTTGAGAATCGTCTCATCATCGTAGACATCTACAAAGGCAATTTTCGCAATCCGGTAAATTTTTGCCGGAGAATATCCGGACCTTAACATATGATACAGGAAAAAGTCATGCAGTTCGTAAGGGCCTACAATATCCTCGGTCTTTTGTGAAATCTTGCCGTCCTCCGGTGGCAGAAGTTCCGGGCTGACCGGTGTGTCCAACACATCATAAAGTACTGCTGCAAGTCTGTCACTTCCACAGGTATCGGCATAGTAACGCACCAGATGGCGCACCAGCGTCTTTGGTACAGAAGCATTGACTGCATACATGCTCATATGATCTCCATTATAAGTTGCCCATCCAAGTGCTAACTCCGACAAATCTCCCGTTCCGATTACCAGACCGCCTTTTTTATTGGCAATGTCCATTAAAATCTGGGTTCGCTCTCTTGCCTGTGAATTTTCATAAGTCACATCATGGATATTTTCTTCATGCCCGATATCACGAAAATGCAGGCGGACTGCATCGGCAATCGGAACTTCGATGAACTCTGCTCCTAATTCCCGGATCAGATGCACCGCATTGTCATAAGTCCGGTCGGTTGTTCCAAATCCCGGCATCGTGACTGCTGCGATCTGCTCTCTTGGGATTCCAAGTAAATCAAAGGCTTTGACTGTAACAAGAAGCGCCAACGTAGAGTCCAGTCCTCCCGAAATTCCGACAACCGCACTCTTTGCATGGGTATGCGCCAGACGCTTTTTCAGTCCGTGTGCCTGTATCATCAAAATTTCCTCACAACGTTTTTCACGATCTGCCTTACTTCCCGGCACAAATGGCATCGGGTCTATATAGCGTGTTATTTTTGTTTCTTCCTGTTCTAGCGAAAAATAGATTTCCTGATATCTTTTATCTGTTGTTTCAAACGTACTCATCCGTCTGCGTTCTGAGGTAAGTTTTTTTACATCAATTTCCGAGTAGAGGATTCCCTTGGTAAAACGCTCGGACTCTGCTAATACCACTCCGTTTTCTGCAATCAGATCATGACCGGAATATACTACATCCTGCGTGGATTCTCCCTCTCCGGCACTTGCATAAACATAACCGCACAACAATCTTGCCGACTGTCCTTTCACCAATTCCCTGCGATAGGTTTCTTTTCCCGTAACCTCATCGGAGGCTGACAGATTGGCAATTACGACTGCCCCTGCCTGTGCATGAGCAATGCTTGGCGGCTGCATCGTCCACAAATCCTCACAGATTTCTGCTGCCACTTTTAACTCCGGTATTTCTTCACAGCAAAAGAGCAGATTCATTCCCATCGGAACGGTAATCTCCTGATTCAAACGTACCGGAACCGGCTCTTCCATACCTCTTGTAAAATGACGTACTTCATAAAATTCGTTATAGTTTGGAATGTAACGCTTTGGCACAATACCAAGGATTTTTCCATGATTTAAAATTGCTGCCGTATTATAGAGCTTTCCGTGATACTCCAACGGTATTCCCAGAAAAATCAACGCATCAATTCCTTTTGTCTGATTACTGATTTCTAATAGTGCATCCTTTGCTTCACGAAGCAGGATTTCCTGCAAAAATAAATCCTGACAGGTGTATCCGGTAATACATAGCTCCGGTAATACAATAATTTTTGCCTTCTGGGCTGCTGCCTCACGGATCACTTTTAAGATTTTCCTTGTATTTTCTTTGACATCTGCAACGGTTACCTGCGGAGTGACTGCTGCTACTTTGATATATCCGTCTTTCACTTTGCAATCTCCTTTAACTCATCAATACTGAATGTATAATTTGTATTGCAGAAATGGCAGTTGACCTCAATCGGTTCTCCATCATCAATCATTTCCTGTAGGTCTTTTTTGCCAATACTAATCAACGCCTTGGTAATTCTCTCTTTAGAACAGTTGCAGGAAAACTGTGCCGGCAGTGTATCGGTAATCTCCAAACCGAAGTCTCCAAGGATTTCTTCTAATAACATCTCCGGTGTCATGCCTTCTTCTAACATCTCGGTGACAGATTTCATTTCCGTGATTTTTTTCTCTAGCTGCTCTATGATTTTTTCATCGGTAAACGGCAGAAGCTGTATGATAAAACCTCCTGCCTGTCTGACCGTGTTATCCTTATTCATTAACACTCCTAACCCGACCGCAGAAGGTATCTGCTCGGAGGTTGCAAAATAATAGGTCAGATCTTCTGCAATTTCTCCGGTCTGCAATGCAACCTGCCCTGCATATGGCTCTTTGAGTCCCATATCTTTGATGACATTCAGGATTCCAAGTCCTACTGCTCCGCCGACATCTAATTTTCCCTGTGGGTTTGGCGGCAGCATGACATCCGGCACTTCTGCATAGCCTTTGACGTTTCCTTTTGCATCGGCAGTTGCGGTCAAGCCCTGTACCGGACCACCACATTTAATCTGCAATGTTAAAAGGTCATCATCGCCTTTCATCATCGCCCCCATCATTGCGGCTCCACTTAATAAGCGTCCTAAACCTGCGGTAATAACCGGACTGGTGTTGTGCCTTTTTCTTGCCTCTTCTACAAGGTCTTTCGATGTAATGGCAAATGCCCGGATTTGGTTATTTGCCGCTGTTGCTCTTACAATATAATCTGACATGTTATTTCCCTTTCTCTCCTGCAATGATATAAATTCTTTCACTCTCTGCCGTCGGTGCCTGTTTCGTTTCGGCATCGTATGCCGCTAAGAACTCCATGCCGGCTTCTTCTACTAATGTGTGCATCTGCTCTAGTGAATAGCCTCTCTGATAATGAGTTTCTTCAAATTTTCGATAAAGCTGTTCTTCTTCCCTGATAAAAAGTGTCAGGCCATATTCATTGATCTGCTCTTCTTTGTCATAATAATTTTCCCAGATAAAACTGCCCTCTTCGCGATTTTCACAGATTGTTGTATCACCTAAAACTGTTTCATATTTATAGACGGTATTAAAGTCAAAAATAAAAATCCCGCCCGGCTCTAAATAGCGGTTCACGCTCTGTAACGTCCAGATGATCTCATCCTCTTCTAACAGATAGTTGATACTGTCACACACGGATATCATTGCTTTTGCCGTTCCATACAATTCCAGTTCACACATATCCTGACAGAGATAGAGTATCCCATCTTCATTCTGTTCGCTTGCGATCGTAAGCATATCTTCCGACAGATCAACTCCGATCATATCATATCCGGCTTGGGCTAAAAGTCTTGTCATCTTTCCTGTTCCGCAGCCAAGGTCACATATGACACCGGAATGGATCCCATATTCTTTTAAAACCGATAATAGATATTCGCTCCATTCCTCATAGGGAACGTTATCCATAAAAAGATCATAGACCTGAGCAAATGTTGTATACGCATCCATAGGCTATCCTCCATTCTTCTTATAGTATCAATTTTTTTTAGGAAAAGCAACCGCACAATCCGCACGTTTCTCCTTGATTATTTCAAATACAACCTTTATACTAAAATTTATGATGGAAAATTACGAACACTATATTACAAAAAACATTAAGGATGTATGCCGTACCAAAATGATCTCTCCGGTCATTTATCTGATTCTGCTTCTTGCACTCTGGATCCTTTCACCGATTTCAGAGATCGTAGTTCCGGAAAAGGCGGACAGCAATGATTCCTTAACGAAACTTTACAAACAGGATGTTTCTTATATTGATACAAAGCTTACGGATCTTTACTTTACCGGCTACACACAGACAAGCCTTGGATTTACGACCGGTTATTATTACTATACGATGCGCAGTGATGAGTGTATTCTTGTTTTGCTATCTCCTTCCACCAGCGAAGAGGGACTGCCAAAAATTACTGCCTTACACACCAAGGGCAGACTTGCCAAACGTGACCGTGCTGCGAAAGACGTATTAGACAACCTTTCTAAAGATCTGAACTGGACGGAAACCGGCATTGCTTCTAAGGTAAGTCCTTATTATATTAATGAACCGGACTGTAGGAATTTTCGCAGTTATCTGCTGTTATTTCTCTACTTTGCAAGTATGCTCTATGCATTCATCAGTCTGATCCTGTTAGTTATTTATTACCGCTTTCCGTTATTGTCACCACCGGTACGGCAGTTATCCCGTTTTGGCAAACCTGCGGAGCTTCTTGCCGAAGCAGAAGAAGAGCTTGCTACACTGCCACAGCTTGCCACGGATGATATGTTTATCACAGAGCATTATTTTATTGAAACTTCTAAATATGGAATTGCGATCGTACCGATCCGGGAAATTATCTGGGTTTACAAACATTCTACCCTGCACAAATTTTTCTGGTATCATTTCAGCATTTCCTATACGCTGCACATTACGGCAAACAAGCATTTATATATCCACTGTCCGAAAAATATCAAGTCCGACATTGACGGTATCATGGACTATTTAGCGGAAGCCAATCACGATATTTTAGTCGGATTCAGTGAAGAGAACCGCTTAGCCGTACAGGAAAAACAGGGAACACCACTACAAATTGAAAAGTTTTTGGAGATATTAAAAAAGAGGATTTAAACAATCCTCTTTTTTATCGCATCTTAAAACAGACTCTTAAAGAAATCTATAATGGACTGGAACAAGCTCTTTATTTTTGCTCCAATACCGCTGTTGGACAGTAATCCCAATTCATCGAGTCTGTCATACAGATCCGATGCCTGATTTTTCAATGTATTCCAGTCTAAATCCAAGTCACTGATTTTCTTTAATACATCTAATAATTTCGCTTTCTGGTCATCCGTCAGCTGGACATCAAACTCCTTACATCCCTGTTCAATCGCCTCGTTGATACTCTTATCATCTTTTAAATCATTCTTTACGACTTCCTGCTTCAGATATGCCATCAACTCTTCTGCTTTCGCTTTATCTCCGCCGGTCGCATCTGCTAACTGACCTGTTACAACAATTTCGTTCATTGCTGCATCGAGACTGTCTTCCTTCACTTCATCTCCGGTCATCTCTGAATATGCTTTTAACGCACCGATCAATGCTGCCGTACCGGAAATCGGGAACGGCCCTGCTACGATGATCTCTGCATCTTCAAGTCCTGCTGTTGCAAGTGCACTCTTATACATTCCGACTGTACAATAGGAAATATTCTTAATGGATATCTGGATTCCGCTTCCTTTTTTTCCTTCCATAATTAATACGGAGGATAATGCTCGACTTCCGATCGTACTGGATGGAAGATATGCGTCTAAATACTCATGCTCCATCGCATTGGTTACCTGTACCACATCATAATCGGAAAGTTTTGCCGGATCAATTCCCATCAGACCAAGAACGGTTGCCTGCTGCTCTGCTGTTAAGTCTGCACCAAGTGCTAAATAGGGTTTGTCATGTTTTCCTACCACGACATTATCGTCTGCAACTTCTGTCTGAACGTCACCTTTTACCGGTTCCTTTTGGGTTTCCGTATCCTGTGTCACGGTTCCTTCTACCGGTGCCTGTGCTGCATTGTCGGAAGTCCTTTTATCTGTGTCTGTGTCGGAACTTCCCGTATCCGAAGCATTCACATCTGAAGTATCGGAATTCTTAGAACTTCCCGTACTATCTGCTGTATTTTCCTTCTGCTCGTCAGTTCCCTGATCAGAACTGCTGCCTGTTGTCTGTGCATCATCGGCAGTATCCGCACTTCCATTTGCATCTATCTGTTCATTCTGTTCCTGTACCTCAGTCGTTGTATCCGTATTACTTGTCTGGGATGCAAATGCAGGCATCACAAGGGATATACTCATAGTTGCTGCTAAAAGAATACCCATCACTCTTTTTATATTCTTTTTCATTTTTTTCCTCCATTTCATTTTCGTAAAATCTGCTTTATTCATTCTGACATAGAACCTTGATAAAGTCAAAAGTATCGGACAAATTTAAGGAAATCTTTAGAATTCTTCTATCATTCCTCCCCTCTAACGGAAGTGTGTGATCAGAACTTCTATCTGTGCCTCGCCAAAAAATGTATTGATCTGCGGATAATACACTATAGAAAGATTTTCCTTATGTTCTTCTAAATATTTCTGATTCTCATAAGCATCTCCGTCAAAACAGATGGCCGGATAACTCCGGTTCTTTTTATCGACCAGCTTCATCCGTACAAATTTCCGGTTCGTTCCGACAATTCTGATATCCCGCACCCGCAGCTCTTTATCTGCAAATACCGGCTTTTCGTTCCCTTTGCCAAATGGTTCTAAAACCGAAAACTCATGGATCAGCTTCTCTGACAGATATTCTAACGTCATCGGCACATCAATGCGTATTTTCGGCTGTAGATCTTTTTTTGTCAATGTACAACGGTCATTCAGTCGCTTTCGGAAAATATCTACGTTTTCACGCTGCATACTGCAACCGGCTGCCATCGGATGACCGCCAAACTTGTCCAACAGATCCTGACATTTACAGAGTTCCTCATACATGGAATATCCTTCTATGGAACGCCCGGAGCCTTTGACTCCCTCTTTTGCATTTGTCAGAACGTAAACCGGTCTGTGATAGCGTTCCCGGACGCGTCCTGCAATAATTCCTGCAATACTCTCGTGACAGTCCGGCAGATAGATGACTAAGACCCTGTCCTCTGAAAGTCCCTGTGTTTCGATGCACTGCATGGCATCCTCGATTCCTTTTTCCGTCAGGGCTTTTCTGCTCGTGTTGAGTTCTACTAACTCCTCTGCAAGTTTTCCTGCATCAACTTCATCTTTTGTTTTTAACAAAAACAATGCTTTTTTTGCCGTATCCAGTCTACCGCTCGCATTCAGACACGGTCCAAGTACAAATCCGATATGGTATGCCTTTATTCCTCCTAAATCCAGCTTATTGGATGCGATCAGAGAACGCATGCCGATACTCTTTGTCTGATTCAGCCGTTTTAAACCTTCCTTTACTAAGATCCGGTTCTCGTGCTGAAGTTCCATGACATCTCCTATCGTTGCAAATGCCGCATTTTCAATAAAAACATCTGCCTGCTCCATGCCTTTTCCTGTCATATCATAAAGTACCCGTATCAGATGCCATGCGACAACCGCCCCACAGATTTCTTTGAACGGATAGGCACAATCTTTCTGTTTTGGATTGACGATCGCATCTGCATCCGGCAGAATCTCTTTTCGCTCACCGTTTTCTTCGCAAAACGGGATTTCATGGTGATCGGTTACGATCACGGTCAGTCCGTTTTCTTTTGCCTTTTTTAGTGCATCTGCGGCTGCGATCCCATTGTCACAGGTCAGGATTGTGTCCGCTCCCTCTTCTATGGCGGCTTCTACTAACTGCTCATTAACCCCGTAACCGTCCTTGATACGGTCAGGAATCGTAACATAGACGTTTCCACCTAAATTCTCAATTCCCTCCCACAGAATATAAGAGGACTGTACTCCATCAATATCGTAATCACCGATAATGCAGATTTTCTTTCCTTTTTCTATCTTTTCTGCAAGAATTCCTGCAGCTTTTTTTACGTCTTTTAACAGATAGGGCGATGGCAGCATGTCCATCGTTCCGTTCAGATAATTGTTGATCTCCTCATCGGTAATGATATCCCGGTTACGCATGATCCGGGCTGTCACCTGATCGATACCGTATTTTTTTCCTATTTCCTGAAAATCGGCTTTTTTTGCCCACACCGTCCAATTCTCTGCCTGTCTCATTTGTACTTCACTTCCATCAATGTCAATCCTTTTGCCGGCATTAAAAATCCTGCCTGCTGTCGGTCTCTGCTCTCAAGGATCCGCTCCATATCCTCCGGTGTCCTTTCTCCACGTCCGACTTCTACTAAGGTTCCGGTCAGGATACGGACCATATTTTGCAAAAATCCGCTTCCCGTAAAGCGCATTCGGATCTCATGTTCTGTCTCTTCGATTTCTATCTGATAAATCGTTCGGACAGTTGTTTTTTTCATCCTGCGGTTTCCGCAAAATGCCATAAAATCATGTGTCCCTGTCAGATGCCCCGCAGCCTCCCGCATTTTCGCCACGTCTAATTTTTCTTCCATTGGCCAGACATACCTGCGTTCAAAGACATCCGGTTTGCTTCCTTTATAGATGCGGTATTCATAGGTCTTTGACTTGGCATTTAATCTGGAATGAAAACGCCCGTCTACCTGCTCTACCTGTAATATCGCAATATCTTCCGGCAGATATTCATTCATATATTTTTTGATCTGCTCCACATCCCACACTGCCTTTGTATGAAAATGTGCGATCTGACCTTTCGCATGCACTCCGGCATCTGTCCTGCCGGAGCCCTGTAAATCTATCTCTTCTTCTGTCATACGCTCTAAGACACGCTGCAATTTTCCCTGAATGGTCGCTTCCGTATGCTTCTGCTCCTGCCAGCCTTTATATCTTGTCCCTTCGTACTGTATGGTTAATTTATAGTTTGGCATAGTTCCTCCATGGTGGTTATTATGTTATTTCTACGAAACAAAAAACAATACACCAACCATCATTTGACAGTTGGTGCTATTTTGTTATCTCAATTATATTTCAAATAAAAATCTGCTTCCCTACTGATATAATTCTGCAATTCTCGTAACAGCAACGTATATTTCCGAAATTTTATACCAGGTCGGATAGTCTACCACTCCGGTATCCGGGAGATTGAACACCGACTGGAACTTCTGTACTGCCGCCCTTGTTTCCGGTCCGAAGATGCCATCTACCGTTACGGTCGGAATTGCCGGGTAGTTTCTTGCAATTGCATTTAACTGCTCCTGTATCACGCGGACATTATTGCCTCTGGAACCAACCTGCAGATCCACCCGCGGCCACGATGCCGGTACACCTGATACCTGTTCTGCGGTATTAATATACATGCTGTTGCCGTAAAAGTAACGGAGGATTTCAATAGCACTGTAGCCCTGATCGCCTAAGTACTTTGAACCCCACTGTGTCATCCTTTTATCATTTGGGTACTAACAAATAATTTTCAATCAATCTTTATTATTTATAGCTTCACAACTATGTTATTTATCATATCATAGTTTATTCATTAAAAAAAGCCGGAATTTCTTCCGGCTTTCAAAAGTTCATGCGTATTTACTAATACCCAAGGCTCGCCCATGTTTTCGGTCCGCAGACTCCATCCACTTTTAATCCTTTATAAGACTGCCATCTCCTTAAGATTTTCTCGGTAATTGCTCCAAAATCTCCGTCTGCTGCTAAGTATTTTTTCTTACCGTTGATTTCACAGGACTTAAATTTCTGGGCAAGCAATGCCTGCTGCAGCTTTCTGACCGCTTCACCCTTGCTGCCTCTTCGGATCGTCGGAAGCTCTGTATTGTCTCTTGCTGCATGTACCGGCTGAACAGTAGCACATGGAGTCTTGTATAATCTCTGCTCCTCTTCCCTACGTCTTACCAGTCCGTTCAATTTCTTTCCGTTCGCTTTGTTATAGAGAATGATTTTCTCTCCGATCAGATCTACACTTCTGTCCTTACAAAGCGTCTTTAAGTTGCCTGATCCACAGTTATATGTAAAGGACACCAGTGCATCAAACTGGTTCTGATTAAATCCTTTTCCAATCGCATTGACCGCTTTCTCGGCACCTGCCACATCTTCACGCAGATAGGCTTCTGCCTGTGCCTGTGTGATCTTCTGTCCTTTCTTCACACATTTTGTGTGACCATACCCGATCGTCAACTTTCCTGCTGGGCAAACATATGCCGTTAATCGGCATCCCTCATACTTTTTAATAATTGCTAATCCTTTTTCTGATACTTTCATTTACTGTTCCTCCTTGTCTCTTAACTGGATCAATACCTCTTTCAACTTTTGCGGAATCGGAATAAACTCTGCTGCATTCTCTAACAGGCTGATGGCTTCGTTACACACATAGAATGTGATCACGATCTCCCTAAGTGCCACTGCGTGGTTCAGAAACTTCTGGATCTCAAATGCTACCGCAATGATGATAAACATCAGGATCTTTTTCAAAAGTCCCTTATAACCCACCTCTGAACTAAGCTGTTTTAAATAAACTGCTTTAATAAGTCCGGTCACATAGTCAGCCACTGCTAAAAACACGATGGTCTTTAACAGCACATCCCAACCTCCAAGGAAATATGCCAGCAGACCTCCTAAGATTCCACCACATACGCTGATAAAGTTAAATAATTTTGCCATTTTAACACTTCCTTTCTTCTTTTTATACAAAAACGCCCTGTATCTTCTGATACAAGGCGCTTCGGCTCTACTCTGTGATCGCTGCTCTTAATTCTTCTTTCTCTGCATCCGTCAGCTTGGGATAACCGGCTAAGATATCCTCAAGTTCTTCGCCCTCTGCCATTCTCCGGCGGATGACACGGAGCATGATGTTTTTCGCTGCGTTACTCATTATGCTTCACCCCCTAACAACTCTGCTAAAACCTCGTCCTGTTCTGCCTGTGTCTGCTCAAGGCTTTCTAAACGAAGTTCTGTGTCCGATTTAATATGCATAGTTACCATAGTGCTGCCGTCCTCATAGACGGTTGCAGATACAAAAGACAGATTCTTGTATGTACCGTAAATTTCCTTATCCTCGCCTGCCACGGTAAGCTCCGTGACCGGTCGAAAGGTTTTCTCCATGTCTGCTACTGCCTGTCCTTCCATCGAAAATGTGATGCTGTCAACTCCTGTGACTACTGCTTTGCAGGCGTACTCTACGCCATTCGCTGTGATATATTCCATAGTTATTCCTCCTTCATCTTTGCTTACTGTTTCGATAGGTACTGAAAATGAATATATATATATTCACCTTCAGCTATATTAGTGGATGTTCCGCTCATATTTTTTGTATAACCTATGGAAAGTACTGTTTCTTTTACAAATTGACACTGACCATAATGAACGTTATTCAAAAATACATATTGAACAAACATACAGTTTGGATGAACTTTGAAATCGTCATCATTAATGGCACAAACGGTTGCATAACCAGACGCTGTAGCTAATTCTTGTACTGCTTGACCTTGTATGTAGCAGTCGATAAGTCTTCCTACTTTTCTGAAATATGCAGTTAATCCATTTGCCTCATATGAAAATGACTTGTACTTAATGGCACTTATTTGATTTGCCAAAGTCCCCTCTATGGACGCATTCTTTTCTGTTGCCGGTAGTGCCAATCCGGTGCTGTCCGTAACGGCTGATGAATCACTTAATTTAACATGACCATAGACACCGGATGCTGCTTTTAGCTCTTCCGCTTCTTTTCTCGCCTGTATATCGGCATCAATCTGATCCAGTGTCTGATTATATTCTGTCACATCATAGAATTCGTCTACTCCGGGTTTCGTATATTCAAAATTACTCGTTTTCGTTGACATGACTTAAAACCTCCTCTCTGATCTGCCTATGTGTGTATTTCGCTAATTCTTTATGAGTGAACTTTGCCAAAGTTTCATGCTGATTATAAAGTAGTGATAGATCAATCTCCATATTTGCTGGTATTACTTCCTCTAACATTTCCTTGACTATAGAAAAATTCTTTTTGTTAATCAGATTGACTCTTACAATAATGCGATATTCGCCATGTATAACCTTTAATGAATATCCATCTTTTCCACAAAGTGTTTCTAACTTGTTTCGGAGTATTTGTACCGTATATGGTATCTTATTATTCCATCTGGACATAATTCGGAATCTGCGATTTTCAAGTGTATCATCATCTAACGCCTGTATTTTCAGCATCTGCTCAAATTTTTCTATTCCCTGTGTATCTGCAAATAGAATAAACTGATTATCTTTGAGCTTTTCCGTGAGATCTTCTAATAACTGGACTTCCGGCTGTTGAACATCCAGTATCTTTTTCAGTTCTATATACTCACGCAAAAACTCCGGCAGATAGCTGACAAGATCAACTTCTCGTATCACTCACTCACACCTCCAAAAACCGGTATCTTTTCAGAGGATATTATTAAATTTCCCTCTGTACCATTTAATTTCGTATCTGTCACATCAATAATGCCCTCTATCGCCAATAAACGCGATTCTATCTGTGCGATTCGTACAACCAGGGCATCTTTGTCCTGCCATTCCTTTCTAAGACCTTCTAAATATCCTTTTATGGCATTTTCGATCTGTGATCTCAAAGCAGAAAAGCTGTAACCTGTATCATATGTAATACTTGTAGTCACAGAAACTTCTAATTCCTCCGGTGTGTCTACCGTAACCACATGACCGATAGGAGCAATCCCACATCCATCTCCATCTGCCGGATCAATTTGCTGCTGCACTTTTGTGAGCAGCGCAGTGCCGGCTTTCTGGTAAGCCGAATCCAGAATCGTCAACTTTACTGTTCCACCACCATTCCACACAGGAATCACTTTGACTGCCCCGATGCCTGCCATACTAAGGACCTTATCCTTATAATCCTTTTTGTTACCACCAAATGCCTGTGAATCAAAAGATTGAAAATATCTCTGACGGATACTTTCGGTCTCTTCTTCATCCTCGCCTGGTATCAACAACTCTGTAAGCTCTGCCGTTTTAAGTCCGTTGATGTAATTTACCGGAATCAGCATACCAAAGTTACCATTGCCACTTACCCCTTCTGTTTCACACTGCATTTGATACTCACCGGCTTTTATTTTCTCTAATACTCTGTAATTCAATGAATCACAGCTAAACCGTTCTCCTTCAGAAAGTTCAATGTCCAATGGAGTAAATACCCCCTTTAATATTGCCTTAGTGGCTGCTTTTGGTGTAATTCCACGTTCTTCTGCTCTTCGCAAAAGATAATCTCTGGATGCCGTGTCCGCGAAGGTTTCCTTTAAAATTACATCCAGCTCTATATACATGAGCTGCAACTCCACTGCTGCCGGAGCTAAAGCATCATAGATAATAGATCCTTCCCTTTTATCCATGTTATCCGGAACTTTCTCTAACATCCGTTCTAAGATGCTTTCATATGTGACTTCCTCATACATTTAAACATCCACCTCCTTCTCTGTCTGTATATCTCCAAACACCGTATGTACCGTAAAACTTACCGTAACAGCGTGTCCATCAATTTCAAAGGCGAACTCATCCACGCTCTTGATCCGGTCATCCTGTACAAGTGCTTCGGTAATTCTGCGTTCCAGTTCCGGACATACATAAGAGGACGGTTCTCCATATAAATCCTCTAACTCTACTCCATAATTCCAGGAATAAATAATATGCTGGTAGCGTTCTGTATTCAGTATCTTATAAATGACCTGTTTCATCGCTTCCAGTCCGTCTATTTTCCCACAGATTGTCTCACCGTAAATATCCATCCGGTAATTTTTGCTTGGCTCTTCTTCTACTTCAAATTCCTGGTCTAAAAAACCAGATACAGAAGGGATCATCCACTCTACCCTATCCTGTCCATGACAAAATACTTCTGACCACTCTGCTGTCTGATAAGAAGGACCTTATCACTGACTGCCAAGCCATTATGCACAGTGATCTCTTTTCTCCCAGACAATGTTGCTGAATTATCATCTGTATTCCATGAAACCGTAACGGCTGTTTTAAAGTCCGTCACATTCCGGGTAAGCACGATCTGCGATTCCCCTAATATCATTTTCTGCTCTACGTTAATTCTTAAAGGCGATGTCCCAACCACCTCTCCAAAATAAACATTTACAGGCTTTGCCGCTTCCATTGCTTCTACGGAAGCCTTTTTTACTAACTTTACAAACTCTACTGCATCAGGCAACGAATTCGCCTCCTCTCAATGTCAGATTCATAAAATGCTCATTGTTCTTGTAGGTATGCTGGCACTTTTCCACCAACATGAAATTTTTTACTTTCATATCCCCAAGATTCAAATTTACAACAAGCATAGATCCTGCTCTCACACGATTATCACCAATAACATTGTTGATTTTCAGATTGCGGGTCTTTTTATTATAAAGGGAGAGCAATGCATCTGCTTTCGCCTGACCATTCTCTCCCTTCTGTAACGTTTCATAATACTGTAAAACGCCCCACTTATTGATATTTTTTCCATGCTGTGCAATATAAACATCACGATGCCCAGTATCTTCGTTATCATATGTTAATTTCACACGATTATAGGTATTGTCATCTATAGATGATGTATAATCAAAATCTTCCCCTGCACCATCATCGATCATAAGATACTTATTCTTCTTTCTGACATACATAGATGATAGGTTCTTTAGTGTGAGTTTTCCATAATCGTCATATAAGACGAACATCTGCCCAGTATTAGTCAGTGTCAGGTCTAATGCATTCTCGATCATCTCAAACAGTGACGTATTTTCTTCCACACGGGAACCTATCACATATTGCGTATTCTCCAGTGTGCCGGTATTCATCCGGTAATCATCCGCAAGTTCCTTTACAAGCTGTGCGGCTGTCTTTCCCTCATAGACCTTCGTATCTTTATTTTTCAAGTAACGAAGCTGATCATATGCCGTTACAGAGATGAGCTGCTCCTTTGTTCTTTGCTGTTTAAAGATAAAACCATAAAAAATCTTTTTCCCATCCACTTTCAGACAAACGGCACACCCTTCCGACACTTTGAGTTTTTTATCCCAAAGCATCTTAAAAGTCAGCTTTCCCGGTGTGCCTCTCCGCTCTGTAGACCATGTGATCCCTTCTTCCACAACCGGACGATAGGCTTTTTTCCCGGTCGCATCAGCTATTAATAAATCTACTTTCATTCTCTCCTCACTCCTTATACCGGCGGTATCGTAAGCACCTGTCCCGGATAGATCAGATTGGGGTTACCGCCGATCACACCCTTATTTGCTTCATAAATGACTGTATATAGCGAACCATTATTATAAAACTTCTTAGCGATGTTCCATAAGCAATCCCCCTTTTGTACCGTATAGGTCTGGTTTTGTACAGGCTCCGGGGAATTTACCGTCTCGCGTATCGGTTCCTCTTTGACTACCGGCTGTGGCTTGTTTACCTTGATCTTAAGTTTTACCTGTTTGGTACCATAATTACGCCATTGTTTCAGACTGATCTTAACTTTCAGATCAAATCCATTTCCGGCATCCTCTGTGATACGATACTCTTCTAAGGATACTTTCAGATTTGTATAGAAGAGTTTTTTTCCATTTGGGAATCTTCTGCATACTATAAACTGAAATGGTTTTTTATCCTTTTTCAGCTTTTCAAAGTAATTCAGAAAGTAAGATGCTTTCTTGAACTTATTTTTATAGACCGCATATGGATACTGCTGCTGCGGTATCTCACATTCAAAATCAATGTCCGTCAGTCCCGGAGTCTTTAATATATTGATCTCTCCATCATTGATGAGCTTTATGGTCTTGTTGGAATTGTTGATCTTCATCTCGATCTTACCCGGTGTGACCGGGAGCAGGCATTTGTTTAAATACACATAATACCCGCCTTTTCCCGCTCCGGGGATGGTCATCTCTTTTTTCCGGCTCATCTTTTTAGGCTTTTTTTTAGATGCCACTTAATGCACCCCCTCTGTAGCATTACTGATCGCCTCATCTACTGCACTGGTCAGACCTTCTACAACACCGTCTAAATCCATGTCAGAGGCTATTTTATTGTTATTTGTCTGGACAATGCTGATTTCTGCAGTTGTGAAACGATTGATCGTATCTCTCTCTGCAATATCTCTAAGGTATTTCAAATCTTCGCTTGTGGCTGTTAAAGTGTTCTCGATGTTTCCGGCACTGTTTGCAATGTCTGCAACCTTATTTCCTGTTCCACTCTTATCGAGTGTATCGCCAAGGTTATTGGTGCCGTCATCGCCATAGCCTTTGGTGTATTCCTCTTCTTTCGGGATTTTCCCAAAACCATTCAAGAAATCTGACATTTTTCCTGCAAATTCATCGCCTTTTTGTACACCTGAATTCCATGCATTAGTATACTTAAAACGTTCGACGTGCCATTCATTGCCATTTACTGTCGCCATAATTTCTTCACCTTTACCATAAGTTTTATCAACCCAATCACCTAAATTATCTCTCCAGCCTTGAACTGCACCCGCAAGATTTTGCCCAAAAAGTGTATCAATAGCACTTGCAAGTGTTTCCAAAAGTCCAAGAATATGATTTACCAAGCCGAAGAATAACCTTCCAATTGCAGCAACTGGATCATTAAAAACATTTCCAAAGAAATTGGCAAATATTGCAATAAAATTCCACAATACAACAAAAATATCAATTACCATATTAATTAGTGCTACAAATAAATTACCAATTGCAGCAACTGCTACCGAAAGTGCTCCTACTATAATTCCCAATCCTGTATTCGCAGCTCCCGTCAGTTTTGCAATTGCTGTGCAAACAGTGTAAATCAATGTAATAATAGCTATGATCAGAATAATGATCCACGTTAAAGGACAAGCTGCTAATGCCGCATTCAATCCATCCTGTGCTGCTATCAGAGCAAAAATCGCCACTGTTTCGGCAGCACTGGCAAGTGCATGAGCGATCTTTGCCGCAATGTTCTGCAACGTAGTCAACCATGCAATTCCCATTGTCGCATTATAAACAACCAACGCGGCTATCAGTCCCCAGACTATCGGCTCGAGGATTGACCAGTTATCTGCTATAAATCCTGCCGCATCCTGCATAAATTGGAATGCCGGAGACAAAATTGTCAACGTAATTCCTACGGCAATACCTATTTTTCCCATAACACGCTCTGCCGTTTCTCCAAGTTCCCTGATTCCATCAAGGATTGTTCCAAATCCTGCGTTCGCCAAGGCAGCATTGGCATTGTCTATCAATGATATCCAACCCCTTGTGATTGCTGCCTTGGCATTTGCAATTGTGGTCGCCCACGTTGCTCCCGCTTCTTTAGCTGCTCCTGAAATATTTAAGACTCCATTCGTTCCTTCTTCAAATGCCGTGGACACTGTTGATATGAAATCCATTGATGATATGATTCCATCTGATAAATCACTCTGAACATCGGCGGCAGATCGTCCGGTGGCCTGTGCATATATTCCTACTGCATCGATTCCTGTGTCAGTCACTCTATTCAACTGATCCATCTCTACCGTACCCTTGGTCATCATCTTACCAAGTGCATCCGTTACCGTTGTCAGTGACTCATTGGTTCCATCTCCATAAAATGCTACTGCATCTGCCCACTTTCCAACTTCGGATGTGGCATTGCCGATACCCATGCCTCTGGTTGTAAAATTCTGTACTGCCATTGCTGCCACATCCAGTCCATAGGCAGTTCCTGTTGTAATGTCCTTCAACTGGTTTAATGAAGCAGCCGCCATATCAGAGCTTCCTGTAATGGCTGTCATCGTCCGCTGAAAGTTCGTCATTGTGTCCATTCTCTTCATTGCAGCATCAATCTGCCCTGTTACCGTATTGACAACAGATTGTACAACATGCAACCCTATAAGACCTTTCAACAAGTTATTAGAACTTGTTGTACCACTATTGACAGCCTGATTGAATCTCTGTTGTTCTTCTGTATTATCACGAATATGCTGACCTGTAGATTCTACGTTCTGCCTTAGCTGCTCATAATTGCTATTTGCAGCAGCTACATTCATAGATGACATTGCCGGAGCAACTGAAACAGAAGCAGCCTCTTCCATCTCCCTTAAGGACATGGTTGCACGATCGATTGATTCTCTCGCACCTTCAATGTACGAAGTATCAATCGAAGCACTCAAAGACTGCCGCATTTCTTCCATTTGATAAATGGCAAGGTTGACTGAACCCATGATGTTATATAAAACAGAGCTAAAGTTATCATTTAATTCAATTCCCGTACTGATCGTACCCATTCGTTTACCTCCTTCCTCGTCTCTTTGCTTCCCGTTTGGCTCTTTCTTCTTCCTCTTTATCTTTTTCCATCTTTATTTTTATGGACGCGATCACAAACGCCTTTTCCTGCTCGTCCATTGCAAGGAAAACAGACGGAAGGATATGGAGTTTCAGGAGGGCATAATGCGCGTAATTCGCTTCGCCATCCCCCTCCTCAATTAGTTTTTTGCTTCATCTACCTTATCATCAAGTGTCTTGGTAAATCCCTGAAATTCCTGTATCCATGCACTAAGTTCCTGATATTCTCCGGCATCGTCTACCATCGCATATACTAACTCTTCCGGTGTCTGTACACCGTAAGAATCCTGCAGCTCTGCATTATAAAGATCCGGTGTCACGGTAGATGCCGTGATCATCTTTGCAAGATATTTTGTTAAATCCAATTTCGGTCTATATACATTTGGCTTTCCTGTAACCTGTACATCGATCATGCATTCATCTCTTAATTTCTCATTTTCCTTTGATGTAATGTGACGAAATTCCCACTCTAACGGCTTACCATTTTCATCTGTAAGCGAAACTGTTGGTGCATAACATCCGTTTTTCTTCTCCTTTTTGTTCTCCTTCATGAATCTGCTAAATTTTGACATATCATTGTCCTCTCTTTCTTTGATTTTTGTATATAAAAAGAGAGCCTATCGCTAAGCTCTCTAATTACCACTGTATTTCTTTATTCTGTGCTATACAGATATGCAACTAATTTATATATCCTTTTTAACTTCCTTTGATCTTTTATTTTTCCTAATAAATCTACGATTGCCTTTTCATACATTTACGCCACCTCCCCTAAAAACTTGTTAATAAAATATTGCTGTCCTTTTCCAGTCACTTTGGTTGTTTTATTGATACTCACAGAGCCATCCGGATTATTTACTGTACTTTCTTTCACTTCAAACAATCCCATTTCCATACTCCGTTGTGTTGGCATATTCCAATCCGAACCCCGCCGTTTGATCAGATATCCATTTTCTCGCATCCAGGCAAATAACCTCTTTTGCCCAATGTCGACTCCATTCTGTTTTAGCAATTTTGCCAAATCTCCGATCAGTATGGATGTATGACTGGCAGCTACGGCATCTGCAAATATCTCTTTTGGACGCATACGATCATTGTCTGCTACTAATGCGATATTTTGGGTTTTCAGATTTTCAATGCTCTGATTTGCTATTTTTAATGCCCTTGCCATGACCTGCTCTGGTGTATTCCATGCTTTTTCTAAGTCAATAAGGTACTGGCGCACCGCCTTACCCTCTGGTGTCCTCTGAATCATACAAATCTGTTTTGCCATATCTACGGAAATATCATAGTCAACTGACGGTCTACCGCCGCTTTCAGTGGTTTTACTCATTTTTGAGTAATACTCTTTTCCCTCTTCAAATCCGTATTCACACATCCTTGGGAACCAATCATTAAATCGTGTTCCAATATGTAACTGCTCATGCAGTTCTCTAGCTGATACTGTCTGTGTATCAAAATTTACTTTTACTAAATCATTCATAATTCTAAGCCACCTCCATATTCATTTGTGCATTGCAATCGTTTACTCTTTCCTGTAAATATGTAGGCAACTCATAAGCGTCTATTAATTCATGTGCTTCATAAATATAACGCCGTTTTAATGACTTGTATGACTTGAATTTACCCTTGTCGTCATAAAGTCCAAATTCTCTTTTGATCTGATTGTAAATATCAGTGTACACTGCAGAACGTATCTTAGTATCTTTATAAGCGTTTCCTTCTTTTCCACCAAGCATGTCTACACCCTTACGTTTTACATGATTACACAATTCATCTGCCTCGGAACCGTATAGCGGAATATCATACTCAAGATGTTCTACCTTTTTCTCTACGCTCGTAATTCGTTGATCCACTACAATAACGGCTCGAAGTTCTGGTGAAAGATTCTCAAATGTGTTTTCTTTATATTTCTTCTCAATTTGAATGAAATATCTACGCACCTGCTTACCTTTTTCATTACGCTCAAGCATTGCCATTTCCTTGGCGGTATCGAGTTTGATGATGTGGTCTTTCTTTGTCTGACCGGAAGGTGCTAAAATTTTAGCGGCTTCAAAATCTTCTTTCTCTACTGCTTCACAATCATTTAAACGATTACGAATCCAATCGCGATAATTGCTCTTAACCCCTAAAACTTCATAAAGTTCTGACCCATATACTACTTTCTCTCCAGTGCTTGTCTCATACACCGGTACTAATTCATTTTCTATTACTGTCAAATCATTCATTGTTAAATTTTGCATTTTATTCCTCCTTGCAAAAACTGGTGGAATCCCCTATAATGCATATAGGAAATTCCTATAGTTAATAGGTTCCATTTTGAGTAAACACGATAACTTTGACGAGTGCGTGTTTACTCTTTTTTTGTATACATTTTTTCTGTTTCCATTTCGCCAACATTCTTTGAAAAAAAAATTTTTTCTTTTTCTTCTAATGTCTCAATTTGCAAAACAATACACAATCCTTCGATTTCATTTGCTTTGAATTGTGTCTGATTAGTAATTTTCTTTTGTAATCCATATGTGGTTAAACCTATTTTTGAAGCTATATAATATTTTTTTAGACCAGACCTGTCTATTCTATCATTTAACCTCTGTGTGTCTACCATATCATCTCCTCCTTTCTTTGTTTCTATTTTGTCTACAATCGTATGTTACTATATTGTTTAACTATTGTCAACATTTTATTAAACAAAAGTTGAATTTTTTGCTACAAAATGCTAATATATAATTGTGAGGTGATACAATGGAAATTGGTGATAGAATTCGTGCAAAACGTGAAGCACTAGGTATGTCTCAAGAGGAACTTGCAACTAAAATAGGATATAAATCTCGCTCATCCATTAATAAAATAGAAAAGGATGGACGCGGGCTTCCACAATCTAAAATACTTTTGATTGCAAGGGCTCTTGAAACCACTCCTGATTTCTTATTAGGATGGAGTGATGATGAAACTGATTTTTATCCTGATGAAGTATTGTATGGAATAAATGCTATGACATCTCTATTACAATATTTGTATGATGATTTAGATTTTCACGAATATCCTCTTAGTGAAACTTTTGAAGTTACACTAAAAAAAGATTCTAATGAAATCACTCTAAATGAACTTGAATACAACCTATTGTTTGATTTCTTATGTAGCAATATTCCAAACTATATTAATCTTATCAAAGGCAAAACTCCAACAAACGACTAACTTATCTTTAGAAAATACCCGCTTACTTCTGTAAGCGGGTATTCCTTGCACATCTATCTTATTTTTATTTTTACATTTTCACTACCGGAATTGAACTGTACAATCAGTGGATCAGTCGAATTAATCACTGTATCTGGTACTTCAAAAGCAATGTCCCCTTCTTTTGATGACAGCGGATTGATTGTTGAATCATGCATATCTGCACTATATCCTAATAAGATTGTTGCTGAAAATTCATATCCATCTCCGAATAAGATTTTTGCATTCACATCATCTCCCATCCCATAAGATGGTAAAAAGGTATCCGATGTTTTCCCGTTATTTGTTACGTTTACAGATACTTTTGCGAATTGTGCTCCTTCCTGATCCGGTTTAAATGTAACATAATTTTCATCAATACTTGGTACTATTTGCATATCAGAAACTACTATTCCCCAGTCTCTTAATTCTGCGGTCTCCCCAATATTGTAAACCTTCTCGTCCTCTTTTTCCTCCTTGTCCCCATCTTCTTGCTTGTCAGAATTCTTGCTTGTCTCTTTTGTTGTTTCCTTTGATGCTTCTTTTTTAGAATCATTACTGGTTCCACATCCCACAAAGGCTGTCATTGCGACCAAGCATAATAAAATAGTGACTAATGTTTTTTTCCTCATATCTCTTTCTCCTTTTAATTGATATGAAAAATTATACCTTATCTGTAGAATTCTGTCATCTTTTTTCTTCTCCCCATGCTAAGCACAGGGAGCATTTTTCTAATTTGTCAGGAAACCTTTCAGATTTTTGAATTTCTCCGGCATAGAGAAATCTTCAAATGTGAAGTCCATATCTTCGTCCAGATATTCTGAATCCGCATCAAACTTCGCCAAGATTCCACCATCAATATTACAATCCTCTAAGATAATTGTCTGTCTGCCGGCAGAGCTTGTCGGGTCCTCATTTGTGATCTGAATGTCAAAGTATGTATCACGCCCGGTTCTTTTATAGTCCAACATCATCTTACGGAAAATACTGGTGTTATAGTGGAACGTTGCTGAACCAGTCCCTTTCCATCCTGTTGTTTTATTTCCTTTTCCGGTTTTTCCTAAAATCGGGATCTCTGATTTCTCTTTATCAAATTTTGCTTCCAGATTGATTGCCTGCATGAAGTTATATCGTCTGTCTCCAATGGTTACAAAACACTCTGCAAGAGATGCTGATACCGCATCTTTCGATAACATTACATTATTTTTTCCCATGCGTTTCTCCTTTCTACGCTACCGTTACCGTCATATACAGCTTACTCATGGTATTCACTACCTGAATGCCACTTGTCACTGCTACCGATTTTTTTGTATCTCCCTGCTGAATCGTTACATCTGTATCTGTGAAGTTTTCAATTGCACCAATGTCCTGTAACTGCTGTCGGATTTTTACTAAATCAGACCACAAAGATACCCGACCGGAATCATTGTTTGGAATGATGCCAAGGTATTTTTTGTTAAACAGCAGTGCGTCATCATTAGCAATCTGATCGATCACCCGGATGGTCTGATTGTCTTTGAAAATCTCACCACAGGAATCTGTTACCGTAACCATGCTGTTAATATCCTCTAATACCCGTGTCTCAAAGTTGACCTTATGTAACACAAATTCTCCTGCTAAAATCGCATCCTGTAACTCTGTCTGTGTATAGTCGGTATCAACCTCAAAGGCACCGTCATACTGTTTGTTCTGGCAGGACTTATTTACTTCACATCCACATTCTGCACCGGTTACCCAGTAAATCAAAGACGCTTCACTAACACCGGTATCAAGTACCTTATTCTTCAGATTAATCACACCGAGATAATCTGCTTTCAGATTGTAAAGAACAAGCTGAAATTTTACCCCCTGCTCATCACGCATCCGCTTGCTGAATGCTGCATACAGTTTCTTTGTTGTTTCATCCGTTGTGATAACCCCCATCACATTGTAAGAATACGATTCGATCTTATCAAGATATTTCTGATGTGCTGTCCCATCTACTGTTGCATTTGTACCTCCTGCCAATGCAGTACCAGCAGTCACCTCCAGTGCTGCATCACTCTTAAATGTAACATAATCATTATCTACCAGTTCGGAAGCCTGTGCTACTGTCTGCGTATCTACTCTGGTTGTCTCAAGATACGTCATTACATCATACTTACTGGTCTCATCTGCATTTGCCTGAATCACAATTTTAATGTCATTACCTCGCATTCCACCATACAATGCGGTTGCAAATGCATTCGTTGCCTTTGTGCCGCCACCATTTAAGCGGTATGCATATAAGGTCTTTGCATTCATAAACAGATCACTTAAGCCATTCATTTTCTCATGGTCATGAGCATATCCGAAAATCTTCTGACTGTTTTTCTGGAAGTCTTCATTAGAAACCTCAAATACTTCTCCTTCCTTTCCCCAATCCAATTCTAATGGCATAGTTGCAATACCCCGATCAGATAATACCGAGCTTGCAGATGCCACTGATACAAAGTTGATATATGTCCCAGGCAGGATTTTATCCTGTGACATATAACTTCCTCCACCTAATGCCATTTATTTCACCTTTCCTTTCATATACTCTGCGATCATCGTTTCTACTTCTTCCGTGGTGTACTCTCTGTCATCCTCTAATATGGCATTTAATAAGTCCCTCCTCCCACGGTAGTTTTTTGATGTGATAAACTGTTCTTTGTAAAATCTCTGTTCCTTTGACTTCTCATTTTTCTTAATCTCTGCCAAATCATTCACCTTCCTTTACTTCCATTTCTGATGAAATATCATCCATTACTGTATGTGTTTCTTCTTTGCATACAAAGCAGTTGTAATTCACGAAAAAGTTCAGTATGCCATCTACAATCTCATGATGCACATTCGTTCCACGCAACAGATCTCCATTCACATCGATGCATTCCATACACCAATTCAGGCTCTCTGCCACTTCATTGCATTCCCACAGGGCAGCATGGCTATTGGGGAGAGATTTCGGGACATACTGGATGCAAAACTGATTTTTCCGGTAGTATCTGTTCCCTGGAAATTTGCTGATCTGGGGATTTAGACAATTAATAAAAAAACAGGGAATCTCTAACCCCTGTTCTACCTGTCCTAAATGAACATCATAACCAAATTCTGTATCCAGCGTATTGCTGATAGCTGATATGATTGTATTAATCATCTTGATAGTCCTCCAAAATATCTATATATCCTTTGCTCTAAAATGGCTGGTGCAATTCTTTCCAGTTCCTCTTCAGATATTTTCATCATAAACTTTCCTGGTACCCATCCTTTATGATTAGGTGTCCGATGTCCATATTCCACATAGCTTGCATACTCCTTTGGATTTGTAATAGCAATTTCATATACATTCCCGGAATGATTGACCTGTACAGAATTTGCATAACCTTCGGATGACGTTCCGGTCGTCCATGCACGCCTTAAAGTTCCTGTGTCTGCCGGGGTTCTCTGAACCACCATCTTAAGAAGCCTTGCTGCTAATTCTTTAGCACAGTCTTTCATAAATTCTTCCGGCTCTTGTAACTTCTCTAACTCATCTCTGAGTTTACGCAGTTCCCTTGCATCAAAGCCTCCCATCCGTGACATTATGCATACCTCCCTGCTAATTTCAATATGATCTCCTGGTGTGTTTCATATACTGCCGGTGTTCCGCTGCACTCATATGTCTCTGTGACACCGGCCTGTGTAACTGTTATCTTTGCCCCCGGTTTGATTTTCGTTTCCGGGGACATAAATAATTTTATGATCTGTGAGGTCTTTGCTACTGATTCCGTCTGGTCTGTTGTACTGACATTCGAATATGACAGCCTGCACGGCTCATCCTCTAAAACGATCACCTCTTCCGTGGATGTTAATTTCGTCTTTTCATCCTTAACCTTTTGAGATTCAGTAACCGTTGCCCTTCCATCGTACAATTCTTCCTGCATTTTTCTTGCAAGCATCCGTGCCTGTCTTATTGCATCTATCATCGAAACACCACCCTGCGATAACGGTTCAGAGAAAATTTATAATTTTTTAATAGGGTATCTTTAAAATTGTCATCCACACTCTGCTTAAATGATATGGAAGTATCACCCTCACTAATAGATGAAACAGCACCCGTAGCGGCTTCCTCTTGCCCCGGCTTTTCATTTCTATACAGATCAATCGCCATACGATAAGCTGTATTGAGCAGACCATCCGGCACTTCCTCAATGTGACAATAATTTTTTATTATTTCTTCTACATCTGAGATAACAAATGAGAGTGACACATCTTTCGATGTATCGCCCTCATCTATTCCCAATAACTGTTTCAGCCTACTTAATTCCATGCTGTCACTCCTAGCCAATTTTATGTTTAATAGCTACAATTCTAAGCTGCTTTGGTTCATATACCGGTTTCCAGTTTTCTGCCATTGCAAGTTCTGTTCTAAGCGGAGTCTCTACATGATCACGTTTTGCTCCTGTGTACGCAATTCCTCTTGGATGTAAAATAAACGCCTTGCGGTTGATGAGATAATCAATTCCACCTCCGGTCTGTTTATCACGATCCACCTCAGTAGATACAAATCCAGTAGGAGAACCATTACCATATGCTACAGCACCATTACCGAAAAGGTATGTTGTGTATACACCATCTGCAACCGGACAACCATCATCTACGGTCACGCGTCTGCCCTGATAAGTATCAAATTCTACATCTGTAGAATCACGTTCCGTATCGATCAGATTCAGCTTTTTGAGATGAGATTTTGTTGCTGAATGCATTGCCACACCAGACAACTGTGCCTGTGCATCACCCAGAAGCTGACATGCATCGATAAATGCAGATGCGCTGATCTGTTTTGCAGCATCTGTCTTACCTGTAGTAAGATCAAGGATATGATCTTTCATTCTGGTTTCTGCTGCCGGTGTTCCTTCGGCTCCTGCTGTAGTTGTACCAAATACTCCAGCAAGAATTGCGATGAGCTCTTTCTGCATGTCCCTTGCCCAGTAAGATGCAACCAGATCACCGATCGCTTTCATCGGATCAGCACCGGCAAGAGCTGCTGAAAGATTCGTTGCTCCCCACATATTCTGACGGAAAATAGTGGTTGATACATCCTTATTAGATCCGATTTTTTTTGCGGTCATCTTTACATCCTCAAGAATCGCTTCTGATTCTCCCTGTAAATCCTCAAAAAACGGCATATTATGTGTTCTTGATGCTTCGGATGCCAATGCATCAAAATCTGGGCTGTTTACCACGATCCCACTCTGGAAAAATGCGGACAACTCCATTGTTCTGTTAATTACATACCGGTTAAAAAGTTCCGGTACAATTACATCTGCAATTTTTGTAATTGCCATTAAATCATCCTCCTTCTTATAATGTTACTCCGGCTAACGCAGCCATTTCTTTTGCCTGTGCCGGATTCTCTTTTAACAATCGTCCCTGTTCGGTCAGATTGAAGGTGTCTTTTGCAAATGGATTAGAAGTACCGCCACCTTTTCCGTCTTTAGGATTATACGGTGGCTTCTGCTGCTCCTGCTTAAACAAATGTGCCATTGTGGTATCTTCCTTATACGGCTTCACAGCCTCTTCCACACCGACCGGCTTACCTTCTTTATCAAATGTGAACTTATCCAGTCCACCGGCTTTGTAGATCAGATAATCCGGATCAAGGACTCCCTGCTTGGCAAGAGATTCCTTCAGCGCATAGGTCTTTGAGGTGTTTTCAGCGGTCTTCTTAAGATTTTTGATTTCAATCTCATAATCTCCAATCTTCTTCTGTAACTCCTCATTGTCGCCATTAGATTTTTTCAACTCCTCAATGGTTCCATTTGCGGTTTTCAGTTCCTCGACCTTTGTATTAAAGTCGTCTTTTGGCACCGCATACTTTGGGAACTCTTTCTGTGCCGCATTCATGACTGCATCCACGTCCAGTTTTCCGTCTTTGATTTCTGCTTTTTCCAAAATTGCCTTTAACCATTCCATTCTCTTATCCTCCATAGATTTTTATTCCCGCTCTCCGGGTATTGGGATTCTCTGTTTATTCTCCAGATGAGTACTACCGTTCTTTAATGCCTGCGGAAAAAGGCATATAAAAACAGGGCTCCCGGAGGAACTTACTTAGCGTCACCTCTGCGCCGTTCGGTCCATAGATTTCCAGTTATCCTGTTATTACTGGTTTAGGGTACAAAAATACCACCATGTCATTTCTGACTGGTGGTAGCTTACTTTATTTCATTTGTGTACTCTATCTAACTTTTACAAATCCAACATTATTATTGCAAATAGTACCTTCTTTCTTTTCTTTACTTAATACCTCTTCCGGTATTCTATCTGGATATGCATCACATACCATCCCTTTCCTTACATTTTTACATCTCAAACAATATGGAATTTTTATCATTCCTTTTTCCACCTTTCTATGTATGTCTCTACTAACTTTCGAGCTTTCTCTGGAACATTCTCACCGTTTCGTATTCTAACAAATGCCTCTGCAATTGTTTCAAAACCATCCTTTGTAGCATCAGAATATATTGACACTCCCGGAACATATTCTTTTTCAATCATTCCCATGAAAGCTGTAAATTCCTCATTACTCTGTATGTGTTGTCCTGTCATCACATGTGCCATCTCATGTATAATATGATCTTCTATGCTTTTTCCAGCAAAATAACCCATACGATAACCTTCAGCAACCACATTTTCAAATCCATCGAAATTAAAACCACTATTTAAAACAAAAACTGCTTCATGCTTACCATTATTGTCTATATATCTACATAAATAGGGTGTATCTGGTTTCTCTTTGCTTATATCTTCTACTAATATCTTACTCAAATGAATATTGTACTCATTTTCTATTGTATCGATACCATTCTGCATACTTTTAAGGATATCAGGAGTTATACCTGCTGCATTCCTCATTTCCTTTGGAATTCTAATCTCTTTTATTATACCAGATTCTTCTGATAATTCTACAAATGTCTTTTTCCATTCCTCATATGTCGTATCTGCTGACACATAATATGTCTTACCATCCTCGTCTCTGGCAGCACGTTCTCCCACACTGCCAAATTCATCATCGAAGTACGGACAAGTGCAACCACGACAGTTCGGATGAAATGGAGGTGCTGTCACACCCGTTTGGAAATCGCTCATTGGAAAGTGCTGCTTGTCCATTCTACCGCATGTATTACAGGTTCTTTCATCTAACGTCTCTATGACCTCAAACTGCTCAACACCCAGTTTTCCCATGCAATCCTGTCTTGCCTTGTTTGCAAATACGGCTGACTCTGTCATAATTACTCTGCCCGCCTGTGCTTTAGATACATCCATCTGCTTAGAAAACTCTGTAATAATTCTATTTGGAGTTTCCCCTGTAATACACATTCTTGAAAGGTTATTATGTAAATTGTTAATTAATTTTGTTTTATTGTCCCACAGGCGATCAGAAAAATTTTTTTCATCTACTGCCCAAGGCTTACAAACAATCTTTTCAACTACATCAGCGTTCAGATGTTCTATTTTAGAACCAACACCAATCCCTTTTTGAATCTCATATGCCGTATGGTAAAAATCTGTAGTATACATATTCTGTATATAACGATCTATGGTGTCTGTGCAATTGCCATAAAGCCTTTCTAATTCCTGCTGTGTCTCAAATTGCAAGGCTTCCAATCGGCTGATATGTGCTCTCGCGGATGCATTCTCAAGTTCTTTTTCCCAATTACCATTTTTCTCGTTTTCTTTGGCATATTTAATATATTCCTCTAACGTCCACTGGAATTCCTTTTGTTCTTTGTTCGTGAGCATTTTCTTTGCCTCTAACATGGAAACTCCATTGTTCTGTGCCAATCTCTGATACCAGGCATCAATTTTTCCTTCAATTGCTGCCTGTGCTTTTTCAAATTGTTCCTGAATCTCCTGCACTTTCTGAACAGATGTATCATGCTGTGCTTCCTCCATCTGTTTGAAGCGTTCCTGCCAGTATTGTCTCATCTGTTCACTCATGCAATCACCTCATTCCGCTATTCTGTATCCTCCGGATCATCGTCTGGCTTGTCCTCTTTTTTACTTGCCTTGAATGCACCAATATATGTATCAGCTTTTTGCTTCGTTTCCTGCTCCTCTTTCTCTAACTGCTTCAACTCAGCATCTGCATCTTCGACAAGCGGATGATTTTTCAAAATAGTCTTTTTACTAACGATTCCCACTGAATCTTTACAAATCTGTGCCTGTTCTGTATCGTTTTTGATACTGGTCCGCGTCCACGTTTGCACTATCTTTTTGCATTCAATCCCCTGATGCCGGCAGATTGCTCTAATTAATCTGGCAAATCCAAGTTGAAACTCTGTTTCTGTCAGCCCCGCTTTCATTTCAAGTAATGAATACATAAACTTTAGTGCTTCTCCCGACTGGTTTCCGAAATTTTCCGGCTGTGGATCAAATCCCTGCCCCTGTTCAAATATTGCTTTTCTCGTGGCTTGCAGCACACTGTTACGGGCTTCTATTGGGATTTCAATATTGAGTGTACTCACTCCCGGATTACTGCCCTCGTCCCCATCCACTTTAATGGTTTTATACTTTTTTAGTTCTGATAGGAACGAAGTAAGGTCTGTACCGCCATATCCCGATAATACAAATATCAACTCCTGTATATCATCCAGATCATTAATAAAACCGCTGTAGACCTTATCATATACGTCTATCAGCGGCTTAATGTTTTTCAAGTCATTCGTATTTGTATTGTTATTCGGAAATGGGATAAATGGCACTTCTCCGAAATCATGTCTGTACTCTGCGGTAAAATCATTTGCATCTGGAACCATGAAAGTATTGTAATAACATAATCCGTCCTCTAAAGTGTCACCATCTTTTCGCCGGAATGTCCAACAGCTTTCGTCATTCCAATACTCATAATTTATATAGGTATCTCCTGTTTCTTCATCAATTTCATTATAGATTCGCAAGACACCTAATAATTTCTTCTTCAAATCACATGAAACTATCGGAATGATCTGCTTACTGTCCACAACTGCCCATTGAAAAGTACCATCATTATCTTCCCAATAATGTATCCATCCAACAGCTGCGTTAGCAGCATTTACACACAACTCCATACAGTTTTTTCGATATTCATCGCCCAAGGCATCTGTTATAACCTCATTTCCCTGTTTGTTCCCTATATCAAACAGTGGGGGGGAGGTAAACATATATGCAGCTTTTTGGTTAACGATCAATCCATGAAAATTTCTTGGTATTCGGTTATCTGCATTTCTCAGTGGATTTTCCTGATCTGTTTCTCTATTTTGATTCTGTACAAGAATATCCGTCTCATTACGGTAATACCTCTCTGCTTGCATTGTTTGCTGAACCATCCTTGTATGCCCCGGCTCATATTTTTTTATCATTTTTTTTATTGTTTCAAGATCCATCGTCTACCTCACTTCAAAATACTAATGCTTCCCGGTTTACGAATAATCGTATAACAGAAGTACCGCAGTGCATCCATTGCGTGATCATGCTGTTTCACTGGCTTGTCCTCGCCACGCTCAGATGCTTTCTGATCCCATATGTACGATCCGAATTCTTTGATTGTATTCGGACATTGGTCAATGATTGCAATCTTACCCTGATTCAGCAAGGATGCCACAAATCTGATACCATCCAGCACATCATTTTTCGCTTTCTTGATTGCATAACCACGCTTTTTCAATTCTGCTATGAATGATGCCGCAGATGGATCAATCACAATCTTGACCGGCTTTATTCCATCTAACCACTGTTCCAGATCATCCGCATACTCGGTATCCGTTTTCTGTCGCTCCTCATCACGACCGGAATAATAATACTCGCGGCAGCATACCCACCGCCCCAATCTGTCCTTACACCATAGCAAGAACACGGTTGCATTCTGCGTACCATAATCACAGGACACATAATAGTTTGCATTAGTCAATTCTGACAGATTTGATATCACATGCTTGGCAGTATCGAACATATCGTAAATAATGCCCTCTGCCATCGCCCACAATCCAAGAATATACCGGCGATAGAATACACCGGTGTACATACTCCTATATCGTTCTTTGATTTTCTCCGACAGACTTAGATTATCATCCATCGTGAAATGCAGATACAACAGATGTTTTTCTTCTCGCTTATCAATCCATCCGGTCTTGAACCAATGATATGGCCCATCCGGATTGCAATTGAACCAATATTTTGAACCGTCAACGGAGCATCGTCCGGTTGCCTGATTCACGAAACTTTCCGGCATCAATGCCACTTCATCAAAAAAGACCCCCGCCAAGGTAATACCCTGAATGAGATCCTGTGATCGTTCATCTTTACCACCAAATATATAAAAATAATTCGTTATATCTCCTCTGGAAATAATAACCAAATTATCAGCTCTGTGATCTGCAATGGTGTATCCTCTGCTTCTCAACATTAGCTTGAGCCAAAACAGGACGTTTCTACGGAAAGAACCGATTGTCTTTCCACACATGCCAAAGTTCTCGCCATTAAATGAACTCATTGCCCACATAACAAATGACAGCGACATGCTCACGGTCTTGCCCGATCGGATTGCTCCATCGGCAATTATCCCATCTTTATCTTTGACCGGAGAATTCTCACACCACCAATTCAGTACTTTGCGCTGCTTTTGGGAAAATGGTTTAAATTTAAAAACCTGTTTAATCTTATTGGTTTTCTTCACTGCTCCAATCCTCCGCAGCTGTGCCATTTAACGCTTCAAGGAATCCATCATCTGCAATTTCTTCGCTATCATCAGTCTGTACTTTTGCCCTCAGAAGTGCAATCTCTGCCTTTTGCTTATCTGTGGCAAGGTCCATGTGATCCGTAAGCCACTGCAACGCTTTCATTCGGTCGGCAAGTTTTACCTTTACACCATCCTTTCCCTTAGATACCTCGGAAATGATTGTCCCGTCCACATCGGCATTATTCTTGATATTAACATAGCTTACTGTGATAGTCTTTCGCTCTCCTGTATCTAAAAGCACATCCATCTCTTCATTTCCAAACTCCACAAAATCAGTCACATCGGCAAATGCAATATCCATGTACTTCTGGAAGATATCAGATTCACTTAGGAACTCTCGATTGAGCCTCTCCTGTTTCAGTCGCAAGATTTCATCTTTTACCTTAGGATTTCTAAGTAACTGAGAGCCATTAACCATTGCTGTCGTGTAATCACAACCATATGCTTTCTGATATGCCTTAGTGGCGTTGAAGCATCTGATGTAATATATACAAAAAAGCTGTTGCTTATCGTTTAATTCCGTATTTTTCATTACAGATTCGACCTCATGTGCAACAGGACTTTTTTTGTTCTTCCTAGGAGGCTTATTGTTTTTTGCAACGTTGCGTTTATTCTTTTGCAACGTTGCGTTGTCCCCATCCCATTTATAACGATTTTTCCAACTACGCACCGTTCCCTCTGCAATGCCTAGCTGGCTTGCTATCTCTACTAACTTAAGCCCTTGCTTATACATTTCAAAGGCTTTATCCGCTCTCGCATCTTTGACCTTCGGCAAGGACTATCACCACCTTATTTTTATTTTTCAAAAAAGAGCCGTTACACTAAGTTATAGTGCACAGCTCCTTCTTAAAACTGGGGGGAGTGTAACAGATATACGCAGCTGCTACAATCCAATTGGGTAAAAAATATGAGAAGAATTAACGCGATGTCCGTGTCATACACTTTCATCAATACCATATTAGCACATCGAAAACGAACATTCCGAACAAAACGAACAAACTTTATTTTTCTTTCAAAAATCTGTCAACTTCCATTCTCACACTATCCCCGGTAGCCATTCTACCAATCCTATCTGCTACCTGTTCCCATGACATTCCCTCAAAGTACTTGTATCTGATTATTCTCTGCATCCTGATTGGTATAGTATTCATATACTGCTCTACCTTTATTTTTATATCTGATGCATTTTCTCTTCGTTCTCTTAATATTTTTTCTTCTAACCGCAATCTTGTATCATCTGCATATGTATACGCTGTTCCTTCTACATGGAAGTGCTGCTCCTGATACGGAAAGTCCGGGTTGCTTCCTTTCACTGAACCTTGTACCGTCTCACTCCTCTTTCTTTTCAATCTTTGGATATCCTGCTCCGTCTCTCTGATCAGTTCGCAGGCATCTATATAGTCCATTAAAATCTGTTTTTCCAATCTCATTCCTCCTATTTTTAGGCAAAAAAATACCAACCATCGAATATTGACGGTTGGTATTCAACAAAATTCTTTTAATTATTCGGTGCACAGTCCGCACAAAATCCTGTTCCAGTATCTCCATGTTCAAAATCATCTGTATCGAACAATCTTCCACAATCAGGGCAGGTGAAGTATGCTCCAACACATTTTTCACATACATAACCGCCATTATAATGTTCATACTCCGCACCGGATTTTCCACAACAAATACATTTTGCCATATAAAAGACCTCTCCTTCGTAATTTGATAAAAAAATTATAACACGTCCAACCGTCAATATTCAATTTTCAAAGTTCAATACCACCCACTAATCGACACAATCCGACAAGCCCTTCTCCAGCATCATGTCCAAGCAGGCGTTCCAGCCTATCCGAATAATGCTTTTCTCAACATTTTCATACCCGTGTTCGAGATCCGGTATCTTCTCCGGCAGTTCCCGGAGCGGACAAAAGCTCGCTCTATCCTCTGTACTTTCTTTACCGTCATAATACTCATCCGCTGGTACACAATACAGTCCACTTGGGTCATCATCTGCTAGTTGGCAATCAGCACAGCATTCCGGCATATCAATAATTAATACTGCTTTAGACATCTTCATCCCTCCTTTGACTCGTCCTAATATACTTTAATAAATCCTCTATCCCCTGCTGATAACCGTTGTAAAAGTTCTGTGCCTTTTGAATTTCTGTATTACACCTAGTGCTTGCAATATGTTCTAAAATATTTGCGCTCTTCTCTATATCTTCATATTCTTTTTTATCCATCCTTTTCACACTCCTTCCGGCTTTTCGCACCGCTCAAATTCGATAGCATTACTTGCATAACACATACTTTTTATATGCCTCCTGATAAGTAATTCCGTCAATTTCAGCTATCCTGGCAAGTGGAATTGTTTTCGTGATACTCCTATTTCTTGTTTGCTCTTTTCTCGTTACCCATCTGCAATTAGACGGTTCATAATTTCCATCATTGTCGATTCTGTCTATGGTTAAATCATCACTATAACCGTTCTCCATCGACCAGTCATAAAAATTTTGGAAATCACTATCCCATTCTGGGCAAACACGTATTCCTCTTCCACCATATCTCTGATAATTCTTGTTGTTCGGTCTGGAACACCTGTCTCTCATTCCAGTCCAAATGTTCCAAATCCTTGATTTTGCCATTCCATGTTTTAAATGCATTGTTGCTTTAACTTCTTTTTCAAGGCAGCCGCAACTTTTAGTTGTTCCGCTTACCAATGAATTCCTCAATATTTCTTTTTCGTTTCCACAATCACATCTGCAAAGCCATATTGATTTTGAACCTTTTCCATTGCCTTTTGTTCCAACCTTTTTTATCGCGGTTAATCGTCCAAATTTCATACCCGCTATATCTTTAGGATATTTCAATATTTACTACCCTCTTTCGCCCGAACCATTTCGGTATTGAATAAAATCGGTTTAATTTCCATCTACTCCACCTCTTTTCACGATTTCGACTGCTCTTCCAAGACCCCTGTAATGCCAGTCATCATCTTCCGATAATCCATGTTCCTCTGCGTAAATTTCAAAATCCGCATATGACAGTTCCTGTTCGTCTTTTAGCTGCTCCACAACTTTGTCCAAGTCAAAAGCGATCGGCTGTGCATCAATCAGCTCACACAATGCATTAGCCTTATTTACAGAATAACTATTGGCGATAGTCATTCCAGCAATCTGTCTTTTAAACGCATCCACATCAATCAGTTTCATCGTTTAGCCTCCTTTCCCTCTTCGACTTTCTCTGGATGCACGTCAAGGCATGTTTACATTCCTTGGTGCATCTCTTATTCTCTTCGTATGGACATTTCTTCATAAAATCCTCCTGTTTGTTATCTGGTTCTAAAATTTAAAACTGCTTAGGCAAAACGGAGCTGTCCGGTCTGCTCCTGCTCTATCTTTTACTCCTCTTTGCTCCATCCATTTCCGAGATTAGCGTTCCATCGCTGATAGTCGTAATCAATATCTTCGTCTGGCGTATCATTTTGATATTCAAATTCTTCTGTTTCTTCTCCTGCTACGAATCTTACGATCATGTCCTTCCTCCCTATTGATCTATATTTAAGTTTTTAAACATTGCACGCATCACATTTACGACGATACTGTTACCGAACTGCTTATATAATTGAGTGTCGCTGTTAACTTTTTCCATCTTAAAGATATCTTCATCGGATACTCCCATTAACCGTCCGCACTCTCTAGGTGTAAATTTTCTTATACGGTATCTCGATTCGATCCTTACAATCTCTTGATTCTGTGCCGTAAGGGTTGGGCAGATGTTTCCTTTATCCTGCACTCTCCCTCTTCTTGTTGTTCTTTCAGGGTAGCTTGCATCAAAGCAGCCGCCTATTTCACACTCGATTGAACCTTCTTTTGTGGCTTGCTTGATCAGAACAAGATTGTCTTTCTGTACACTCGTCAGGCAATTACTGATTCCCTGCATATTTGGTTCAAGCCGCTGTTCCGTTGGACTTCCGGCTGTTCTGTCTGATGGGTTATCAGGATTTCTGCCACGCATGGCAACTATTATTTTGGGCTCTCTGCCACCTCCCTGCATTGTACTCAATGTTGGACTGCACCCCCCTACATCATAGATTCTGCCTATCTGTGGATTGCTAAATTTTTTTTCTTCTGCAATATTTCCTATCTGCTTTACTTCTGCCATAACAACTCCAACATCATGTTTTTCAGCTTTTATGCACCTCGATATTCCTCCCTTGAGAATGCCATTTTGAAACTTTTCTGAAACCTCTGTATAAATGCTTCCTAATATTTCCATTCGATCACTCCATTACTGCCGTAATTATCTAATCCCTTGTAATCTCTTGCTTTTAATGCTCTCGCAACATCAATGCGTTTCTCCGCTTTCTCTCCGCAATCTGTCAATAACCACGTTTCCATCTGAACGGAGGTTGCTGATTCCGCAGTCATATCTTGCCTTGATGCAGTTTGCAACTTCTCGTTTTTTCGGTTCTTTGATCGTTCCGTCAACGCAGACCTGTTCTGTTCTGTTCTGTTCTGTTCTGTTCTGTTCTGTTCTTAGCATTGTATTTTGCAAAGTACCATTGTCAATGAGTGTCCTTATCAGCTTTTGAGTTTTTTCATTGTCAATATAATATTTCTCATCCACACTATCCTCCAGGTAATCCTTGAGTCTTTTTTCAAGCGGTGTTGGTTTTGGAAATTTATAGTTAAACTCTCCAAGAAACGAGAACATAAAGCATCTGTTCCTGTTTTGTGCAATGCCGTAGTTCTTCGCGTTCAGGTCCTGCCAGTAACTCACATATCCAAGATTTGTTAAAAAATCTATCCAGTTCTGGAAGTCCGTTTTATTGGCATCCGCATGTACTTGTGGCACATTTTCCATGAAGAGAATCTGCGGCAGTTCTCCTCCGTTTTCCTGTATCTCACAAAGAATTCTTTCCACTTCCCATAATAGACCAGATCTTGTGCCGCTGCCATTTTTCATTCCTGCCTGCTTCCCGGCAACTGACAGATCGGTGCATGGAAAGGAATACGTCATAAAATAGCAATACTTTCCCGTATCGCAGATATTCAAATCTCCTGCGTGTACTTTGGTAATGTCCATTGTTGGGAATTCAGTACCATGCACCGCGTTGTAACTGGCAATCGCATACTTGTCGAACTCCACTACGCGATAATGCTCAAATTTAGCACCTATATCCCTCAATGCCATAGCCTGTGAACCATACCCGGCAAAAAGTTCAATCAACCGAATAGGTTTCGTGATACTTATTGGCTTTCTGATTAGATCAAATATATCGATCTGGTCTTCACACTCATAATTAAATTTATCTAAATCACTCATTTTTCCGTGTCCCGGCTCCTTTCCACTAATCTATAAAATTCTCTAAGCTCATCTGCCCTTTGCAATTTCCGCCGACCGTTGTAGGGTCCCATCCCACTCCAATGTAGTCCAGTACCTTCGCCCATCCGTAGTCATTTCCGTCTTTGTCTTTGCACATGTGGAACATCAGATAATCCCACTCTTTCGGATTGCTCTCATGCAATAGATCAAATCTGTGAGGACGTTTCTCCATGTGGATTCCAAAGCCACACATGCTGCATCCGGTACGCTGTGCTTTGGTCGTATACAACGTTCCATCTGGTTTTTTCTCGATGGTTCCATAAATTTCCGGAATGATGCTGTCAGGCATTTTAAAACTATTTGACAAACGGTTTTCTTTTAGTAACTTTTCATGATATTTTTCTTTAAGACCACCTTTCCAGAGTTTGTCCATTTCCAAAGCAAGTTGTAAAATATCCTGCCGATGGAAAATGGCAAACGGTGCTGATCTGATAGTCGATTTTCCAAAATAATTACACCCATTCATTCGCAGGCTTCTTGCACGTCTGCCGCCCTCGGATGCCATTAAACCAAGATACGGTACACTGTTATGCTCCTTACCCCAATCATCACAGTTCTTTTCTTTGAGGTAGTAACAGCATTTTGATGACACTTTGAAATCCGGTTTTTCATAATCACATCCTTCGTTCTCATTTTCATATCCACCAAACAATTCAAGCCATTTCTGCTTTAACTGCATTTTGGAGTTTTTTTGCCAGCCGCCGTATGCTCCAGTCTCTCCGGTTATGATCGCATGGCGCACTGTTTTATTTTTCTCGGTAGGATTTTGCAGCAATTCAATCTTTCCTGCTACCTCCTTTGATATAACCGGAAACCCAAACTCCTGTATGACCCTTGGCTTTGTCCAGTAAGTCCCATCCTCCCTTTTTAGTGGCGGAACATTTATGATCCCAAGTGCTTTATGTACCCGCTGTATGCTCTTATCTTCTAACGTTGATGCACTCACACCTGGAGCATTGATATGGCAGATCTCATGCAGAAACAGATATAAGACGATGCTGTCCAATCCTCCGACAGACACATGATAATTCAATCCTCTGCCATCGCACTCACTTGCAAACTCCTCTGCCCTGATCTGTGCATATTTTCTCTTAAATTCATACGGCTGTTTCTCCTTCTGCATGAAGGTTGCAATCTTTTCTTTCGTTCCAAGCCGCTCCATTCTTTCCTGTACTGATTCCATTTCTTACTTCTCCTCCTTTCTTGCATTTTTGCTTTTAAAATCCTATAATGTAGTAAACAATTATTTTACCAACATCTATATTACTTACAATGTTTTTATCCTGTTGCTCTGTCATGTGGTCGTACAACCTAAACGATGACCTTAGTTTTAGATTCATTTTTTCAGGAGGTACACTTATGACAATATTTTCAGAATTACAAAAAGTTTCGGCGGGTGCAGGTGGTTGTGGGTTTGCACAGAACCACTGATTCAGGAGCAAAGGTGTAAGTAGTATTTTGGACACCGAGGGGTTCAAATCCCCTCAAACCCGTTAATTTATTCATAGTCCACAATCCCTCTCAATATCCCGTTTCGGGCAGCTCATCGGACTGGACTTGCAGCCACTATTGATTCTGACCCATATCTTGGTGCAGATATAAATGCTCGGCTTTTGGTACTGGTCCGTGACCAGATGTCGGTACTCGCACTCTGCACACTTCGGTATATCAATCCTGTTATTCCTGCATCCCTGTGTAACCTTGCTGGACAATTTACGGCTGCGCACAAAGTATGCGACCGTTGTAGGCTCAACATAGATCTGCTCCTCTTCTGCCATGTGGTCAGAAATGTCGGCGAAGGTACAGCCTGCATCCAGCAGCTCTTCTACCCTGTCACGGTAGCTATCAAGCATACATCCTCGCTTTCGTCCACTCATCTAACCACTTCCCTTCCGCAAGAGGTTCTTTTCCAAGGCATCATAGTCATAATTGCGCTGTTCAAAATTGCAAAACCTATTTCCGTTGGTATTATTGGGTTTGGCGGCCATATCCTTCCGCGCCCAGTTTCGCATTGCAGCTTTCCAGTCTTTCATCTTGTTTTTCCCTACCATCCACCCGTTAGAGGTGTAGTAATTCATAAACCTCTCAACATCAACATCCGTGTAACCTTTTTCCTGACAATAGTCCATCACATCCTGTTTTGTGGGCGGCGTGAAACGCACCACACTATTATCATTATCCTTTACCTTTTCCTTTACATTATCCTTTTCCTTAGGTTCTGCTTTGGTTTTATCTTGGTTTTGGTTTGGTTCTTCTTTGGTTATTTCTTGGTTATCGTTTGCTTTTGGTTTGGTTTCATCTTGGTTATCGTTTGGTTTGTCTTTGGTTACAGGTCTGCCACCTTTGGTTCCGTTTTGGTATCTCTTGTTGTTGGCATCTATCTGTGGCTTCGCCATTAAAAAGATCGCCGTATGCACTCCATGTTCCTCTGGGATCACACCATCCAACCCATAATTAATAACTGCCCACAGTGCCTTTAGCTGCTCCTCCTTTGGAAGAGCCTTGATCGCTTCTGCAAAGCTGCGGTAAAAAACAACACTTTCTCTCATTTCCCACCGCCTATCACATCAGAGATGCTTATTTGATTACGCTCCAGTTCATTGTTTTGGCATTTTAAGTATTTATCTATTTCAGATACCTTTTTACGATTCGTAAGGGTTCTGTGGTTTTCCTGTGCCCGGTAAAGTCTTACCAAATGCATCTCATCATATGCCGGCTGAAAGTATCCTTTTCCGTCCTGCATATTCAAAATGGGATGTTCCCGATTACATTCTTCCTGGATCATATTTCTTATTTTCCGGTCGGAAAGTCCTGTTAAAATAACAAGCTGCTTTCTGGTTACTGCATTCTTATGTCCGACCGGTATGTAATCAATGATTTTCAACAACACCACCTGCTTTCGTAATCGTGACCTCTGTCCGTGGGTTTTCTCTGTCATACAGTACACGACTTCCATCCGTGCTTACAATAATCTTGCAGTTATCGTCTGCTATGACGTTATATTTAACTAAAATGTCATGTAGTGCCTCATGAAGATTCGTAAGGTCTACCCGATGGCGTGTCGGCATGTAATAGACAGCCTTGACATTTATGGGATAATCAATCTGTTTTGTATCCGGCATATACTTTTTACAGTCTTTCTCATATTTCAAATATGCCTTAGATGGCAGTATCATAGGTCTGTTCTTGCAGACCACGATCCTCTGGCTGTTCTTTTTCGTGATCGGCTTTCCAAGGATCGTAAACATTAATTTTTCCATACCGCTCCTTTCCCCTCTGCCATTTGGCAGAGGCTTTTATTGGCGTGATATATTACCGATAAGCAGTTTCTTTCGTACACACCCTCAAGTGCACAGGTGTTTCAACCTACAGCATACTAATGCCATATCTTTTTCTGAATGCTTCCCTTGCATCATCCTCGCTTACATTTTCGTTTTCTGCGATATAATGCTTTTCCCATGCAAGCTGACCGATGATCCGCATAAGTACCCGCATTTCCTTATTCATGTGAACACTCATCTTTCCCTGATGATGTTCATCCGATAACGGTACCCAAAGACCATCCTCATCCGACAGTCTGCGGTTTGCAGTCCCACCAAAGATATGATGTCTTTGTACGTTTGGTGTTCCGTCTATGATGTCATATCCGGCATAATCCATATTAATTACAATCGAATCTTTCATTAAATATCTCCTATCAGATCACTTGACCATATCGGAGCCTTTAAAACCCTTGTCTGTTTACAATAATCACAACATTCACATCGGGTAGGATCTGCTGCTTTATTTTTTAATGCAAGGATCATTGGCACATTGTGTTCCACTTCTGCTAATGCTTCATCCAACAGATTCTGTTCCACTGCGATCACTTGAATATCCGGTACTTTTTCCTTAGATACCGCAGCTATGAAAAATGGAAGTTTCTTACCTGTATTGATTTCCACAACTTTCTGATAAACGGCACCCTGTATGTAATACCCCCACTCTGCTAAAAAGTTCATATATCCAATATCATGATGGAAAAATACTTTGTTGATGGACTGACAGGTTTTTAAATCCACAATGCACTGTCCCGGATGGTAACTGTCTATCTTGATCTTCCACTTTGCCCCGAACATATCTGCTGTCATAATGACCTGCTTTTCTCCACTCATATAATGTGAAAATACCTCATCCCGTTCACATCTCTGGATCATTTCATTAGCTTTCAGATATTTCGCCATCAAACCTCCGTCTTTTTTGAACATACACGGATGTTTTGCTTTGAATAAGTCCAAGGTCCCTTCAAAATGTGCATCCACATAGGAGCCGACCATCAGCGCGTCAGAATCCTCCATGTTTTCTTCCCATGTACCTTCTATCTTGGCAAGGGCATATTCTTCGCAGCCACGCTTGCCGTATGTTCCCATAAAATCTTTATACTGGCTGACGGACAGATACTCTTCATTGGCTTCTTTGCTATAATAATTTTCATTAGTCAACTGCATTCTCAAATTCCTCCTCGGCTTCTTTTTCTATTGCTTCTTTCTTGGATAATTCCTTCGTCTCACCTGTCTTGGCAAATGGATCCGGCACTTCTTCCTTTGTCTGAAAATAATCCTCTACCTTTGCCTGTCCATTCTTTAATGCTGTATACACGCCCCACAAGTCCGTACATTCCTCTGCACCGAAAGTACCCATGTTACGTCCTGCATACTTCTCGATCTGTTCCTTGGTAACCCCAAAGTCTTTTTTAAACAGCTTCTCAATCTTTTTTATTTTTTCCTGACTTGGCAGTTCTCCATAGCTTTTTTTCTGTGTTTCTCTGCACTCATTGACTGCCATATCTACAACGTCTCCCGGAATCACTCCAAGGATACATGCTCTCATCCGGCGTGCTCCAAAGTTTGCTGTGGCTTCGTAAATATCCCTGCTGTCTGTAAGGACATAGGAACCTTTTTTTGTATCACGCTTATGCTCCACACCGAATATCTTTGTCACACGGGTATTTGATTCTAAATCCCATGCATATGCCATCATCTCCGACTTTCCGTCTTTCTGTTCCAGTTCAATGATCCCATAATCAATATTGCCCCAGTTCTGTGCTAATGCTTCCGCAAGTCGGATAGACGGTCCGCTGACATTCTGACCACCGCGTGGATAAGAATAAATTGCCTGCTCTGCAAGGGTTGACCTCTGGCACGTTCTCTTGATCTTTTCTGTTGCCTCATACTCATCTCGTGGAAATTTCTTTGCAATAACCATAGCTGCCTGCACTTCCTGTGCCTGCCGGCTGATCATCATTTCCGTCTGCGAACTTCTGGTCATTACATTTCCGTCCGATACACTTACCTCGTTCATAAATAATCCTCCTAAAATTCAATGATCTCCATTGTGTCACTATCTGTAGTACGGGTTGCGATCATCTGTAACCCTTTCTCCTTACATTTCTGATACAGTTTCTCTCGCAATCCGGATGCTAACTTTTCAGCTCCATCGATCAGGATGATGTCTAATCCGTTCGGCTTCTGGATAGAAACATTGATGCAAAGATCCAGCTTTTCTCCTTCGGACAAATTGCTTACCGGCAGTCCGTTGATGAGAGGTATTCCATTCTCAACCGTAAGACCATCGATCGGGATCGTACAGTTCTGCAAGATTTCTCCCGGAAGTGTGCGTGCTTTCTCAATCTTGCGTGTCAGCTCACTGCTCTCTTCCGCAAGTCCTTCCACTTCTTTCTGAAGGTCAACCATCCGTTTGTACTCATTGATGTGGCCTTTCATGTCTTCCATGTACAATGCTTCATGCACCAGTTCTGATACATCCTTTTTCTCCATATCCAGATACTGTGCATAATCAGCAACTTCGGCATCATACTTCGCCACATTTGCCTTATATGTCTGTTCTATTATTTCCAGCTTGTCCTTTTTCTTTCCGTCAAGACTTTCCTGTTCGGTTTTCAATGTTTTGATCTGTTCTTCCAGTTTTAAGATATCTTTATCTATCTGATGAGAACGATTATCAAATTCCGTATCAAGTGCTGATTTGCTGATCTCCCTGTCCGCTTCAAAAGAACGTACTTTGCTGTCCCTTGCATCCTTGAGTAAATGTGCTTTTTCAATCTTCTGATTATCGCTCCGTATTTGTTCAATCTGGTGATATATATCAGATGTAGATGCCGTTTCCCATTTCTCTGCACTATATCCCTCCGGTATTCCCGCTGCAATCTCCTCAATAAATGCTCTTTTAGTACGAATGTCGCGGTTGACATCCTGCCGATGCATGAAATATTCTCCTTTTTCACTCTGGATGTCATTGAGCACCTGTAAGATGTTCTGGTCATAAGACACCCAGCTTGGTATCTCTCCAAACCATTCCTTGATCGTGTTCATATCCCATGAATACTCAATCATATCAAGAATGATGGCATTCTGTTTCTTTTTATCCATTGACATAAATTCAACCGGATTTAGCTGTAGCGGTGTAAAAATATCACGGAGAAATGCCTCCGGACTGCCAACCTCTACACCATTCTGTTTTATGCTCTTATAACCTACCCTGTCAGTTCTGACTTTTCGATTGATGCGTAATCCGGTATCTGTCTCTATCAGGATCTCTCCCTCTGTCTCGCCTTTGCGGACAATATATTCTCTCTCTGATTTATTTGTCAGTGCAAAACGGATAGCATCGATCACGGATGTTTTTCCTACTCCGTTTTTCCCGGAAAGTTCTACCGAACCTCCATCCTGCGTATACTCTTTGATTCCGAAAAGATTCCGGATCTGAATCTTTGTTGTGATCATCTTAAAAATTCCTCCATTTCCATCTGTTTATAATTTGTCGAGAGTATCATTTTGCGTAGCACCGCCCTGCGGTCTGTTTTCTGCCGCATTTTTTCAGCACACTCATCACAGATACGTCCCTCTCCGGGATCCAGTGTGCATCCACAGTCCTCGCATTTCCTGTAATAACTCATAAAATCTCCTTTTCAAATCTGATTTCCTGTGCTAAAATACATAAAAATGCTTTATGTGTTTTTAGTTGTAATAGCACCGGTTCTCGTCAAAGAATTTAGCGGTGCTATTTTCTTTTCTATGCAACTCATCTACGATTCCCCCTTTCCTTGATTTTCCAATACTTCCCAGGTATAATATCTGTACAGGCACGTCATGCCGAGTACATAACGAGGGGAGGTATGAGTTATGAATATGATTCCTGTAACTTCATCCAACATCCATTCTGTTGGATATGAGGGAACTACTCTAGCTGTTCTTTTCCATTCCGGTGGTTTATATGAATACTATGGTGTTCCTCAATCGGTATACTCGTCTTTAATAAATGCATCTTCTAAAGGCGGATATTTAGCGGCTCATATTAAGGGTGTTTACCGCTACAGAAGAGTTCGTTAATCAACAATGATGAGTACAAGGGCAGGACCATTGACACTGTATTCTTTTTCTTCATATGGATCTGCCCTATGTAACTCCACTCCTTCTCTATTTCTTAATTCTTCTACTAACTCGTATGTTTCAAAATCCTTTAACTCTTTTTTCAATTCTCTTTCACCTTCTTCCAATACTCAAAATATGCCAACGACAGACCTATCATGGATATACCCCCGCATATTACAGGTTGTCCATCGTAGCCACAGGCGGCTATGATAAAGACTGTCATTCCAAATGTAAAAAGAATGTCTTCTACTCTTCTCATGCTTGTCCACCTCTGACCGCTTCAGCGGTCTACTTAACTTTGATAGCAAATGACCTTGCTGCCTGTTCATTTAATTTTTGCGAAATTTCTCTCTGTTCCTCTTTTGTGAACTCTTCCCAATTTTTAGGTGGTTGATCTCCAATCCTCACATACATATTTACTTTGAATCCGTTTATAATTTTCATTTACACCACCTCCATTACACTGTATGTGATTTTCTTGTCCCGTTTTCGCTATTTTTCTGCATTCTCCATAGTTAATACTTCTGCTGCTTGTACTTGTGTGCTTACCGTGCTATCCTTTCTTTACAGGACGTTGCCGCGTCCGAGTATTATGAAAGGAGAATCCACATATGTCATTTAAAATTGATGGCTTAGATGAATTACAAAATCAGTTAAAGAAAATGGAACAAGGTGCTAAAGAATTAGGTGAAAAAAAGCAACTTTCTTTCGCAGAATTATTCCCAAATTCATTTATGCAAAAATACACTTCATTTTCTTCTATAGATGATTTATTTACATCAGGCGGATTCAATGCTGAATCACAAGATGCCTTCGAAGCTATACCAGAATCTGATCTTGACAAACATATAGCCGCCACAACAATTTTCAAGACTTGGGACGATATGCTACAAACTGCAACAAATCAGTATATTTCCAAAAAATTAGGTCTTTGATTGTTCTGCCCCCAAAAGCGAATGGATAAGTGTATTAACTTCTTTTAAAACACATACTAATCTGTTCGCTTTTTCTATTGCATCAACCAGTTCCGTTGTATCCACATGAATTTTTACTTCTATCTCATCTTTTTTATCCACGCTCTCACTCTCCTTTCTCGCACTCTACGCTGTTCTCACTTCCATTTTCTCCGCTCTGGCATCCTCGGCATGAGAAATGTAACCGGCGATATAATATTTTTCCCTTTCCTTTAAAGCCGGAAATTCAGTTGCAATCTTTTTTAACAGTTCTTTTTTTCTGTCTTCCATAAAAACACCTCCTTGTTTCGATTGCCATCTGTTGTCTATGGGTACATTATAATCCCCTTTGCCATTATTGTCAATATAAAAATCCCCTTTGACAACTTTTTTCTTGATTTTTTAGAATTTAAGTGATAATATGAGGTCAGATAGAGAGGAGGCTTTAGATGGAAAACATTAATGACAGAGTTAAAATTTTACGAAAAGAACTGGGATTGACACTTGAAAAATTTGGAGAACGACTTGGAGTCGGAAAAACTGCCATCAGCAAGATAGAACATTATGAACGCGGAGTGACAGATCAAATGATAAAATCAATCTGCCGTGAGTTCCATGTCGATTATATTTGGTTAACCACCGGATCAGGCGAAATGTTTCAAGATTCAGACGAAGTTTTTCTGGAGCAGATCGACCGGATCATGGCAGGCGAGAACGAGCTTCACAAGACAATCTTAAAGGGAGCTGCCAGCTTGGACATTGAAGATTTAGAAGCGATTGACCGGATGATACAGAAATTTAAGAAAATCAGCGAAGAGAAACCGTGATATGGCGGTTTCTTTTTTTATATGAAAATAACTGTGCCTTTTTAAAAAAAACCATTGGCTATTGGTAACCAATACTTTATAATATATACAGGAAGGAGGTAAATAATGACAAAAATGATTGAACAAACAGTATCTATGTTGGAAATGCTTCCGGCACAGGAACAGAACTTTGCTTTTGAATTTGTGAAACGATTAGTCTTAGCATGGGACCCGGATTATACTAAGCTCACGCCATCTGAACGCGAAAAACTGGAAAAAGCGGAAACCGGTGAATATATTAATGCAAAGGATATTAATTGGGATGAATGAGAAGAGAAAAGCAAATATGATTATTGGAAAATGCGGCGGAAATTCAAGTAAAAATTCTTATAATTGCAAGGTGTCGATTCCAAAGTTATGGGCTGACAAACTTGGGGTTTCGCCAGATAACAAATCCCTGTCCCTCGAATTTAATGGGGAATCTATTATTATAAAAAAAGCCTTATAATATTAAAAGAGGAGAACTATTCAGCTCTCCTCTTTCAAATATAAAAACAACGCCAGTTTATAAATGCGTTTCAAACCTGATTCTGACCGAATGTTTTTGACTAGTCGGTAAATGCTATTCTGATAATCTGTCATAACCCTCTCCCTCCTCTCTACGTTTATTATAGAGAGAGAAACGGATTTTTTCTACAATTTTTGAAAGATTTCCCGGATATGGGAAATTGTATTTAAAAAAGTGCATCTGACGATTTCTAATTACTTCCAATCGGATTCATAAAGGTCAGATATTCTCATATTCAGAGCTTTTGCGATTTGCTCTAAATGCTCAATTGAGTTCGTTTTCTGACCATTCGCCATCCTGTGCAGTGTTGATCTGCTCACACCACTTAATCTCGCCAGTTCTGGGTATGTGATATTTTTTTCAAACATAATCTCTCCCAGTAAAATTTTCATGATGCACCTCATAACTTATTTTACTCTGTTTTCTTAAAATGCGAAACCAGAAATATATTCCAGTTCTGCATCCCTAATCCTTATCACAATACCTTTAATATCTGCTAGTTTACATTAAATTTCTTTTGTTTTTTGTTGACTATAATAAAATTAAACCCTATTATTAGGATGTAAGGAGAGATTAAATATGAGCGAAGATAAACAGAAAGCTATTTTTTCAAAAAATTTAAACTCCTATGTTACTAAAAGTGGAAAAAACCAATCGGAAATTGCTAAAAACATTCGCGTCTCTCCTCAGACTTTTAATACTTGGTGCAAAGGAATTGCCATTCCACGCATGGGAAAGGTTCAAACTCTCGCTGATTATTTTCATATTAATAAATCCGACTTGATTGAGGATAAGGCAGCAGAACCAGCAACCACTGTAGCTTACTTTGACGGAGATGGATATACCGAAAAAGAACTTGACGAGATTAAGTCTTTTGCCGAATTTATTAAGACAAAAAGAAAATAAGCACATTATTATGGGAGGTAGATATGACAAATGAAGAATATAAGCAATTAATTCTCTTAAAAAAACATTTTTTTGAAGAAAAGATAGAATTACCTATAGCTGGCGAAAAAGCTTCAAATCCAATTCTTGTTTTGTCTGATTCAACAAGAGATACTTTTTTAATTGATACAGATAGAAAAAGCAGTATAACTATTTCAAAAAAGAAACTACAAAACCGGCATTCTAATTCAAATACAATTATGATTCGACTAGAAATAGATTGTAAACCTCATATGTATAGCGATGGTTCTCTTTCATCTCGAAATCATATACACATATTTGACGAAAACTATGGCAATAGAGTATATGATTTAGATGGAGAATATGGTAAGCTATTCTCAAATATAAATGACTTTACAACTGTTTTTATTGATTTTTGCCATATGTGCAATATAAATACAGAAAATGTTATTATACAAGGTGTGATGTGATATGAAAAACAATTTTAAAGATGGATATTTCAAATGGCTATATGATAATACACAACAATTTAATATAAATAATAATATATCTAGATTGACACTTCCATATTTAGACAGAAATAATGATTGTACTGAAATTTTTATTAAATTTGATGGAAATCGTTATATTATTACAGATGATAGTGAAACTCTAAGTGAATTATATTTATCGAATTTTAATTTATTTTCTAGCAAAAAAAGAACTACAATATTTAATCAAATACTTCTTTCGCATGGAGTAAAAAAATCTGATGATGATGAACTATATATCACATGCTCAAAAGAAGAACTGTATCAAAAAATCCATCTGCTTACACAATGTATGATAAAAATAAGTGATTTATTCTATACTGCAAAAAATACTGTACAGTCTCTTTTTATAGAAGATGTCCAGTTATTTTTAGATAAAAACGATATTCGTTATTCTCAGAATGTTTCATTTTCTGGCATTAGCGGATTAACCACAAATTACGATTTTCTTATTCCAAAATCCAAAAACGCTCCTGAACGAATTATAAAGGTTGTAAACAATATAGACCAACAACAAACTAATAGTATTCTATTTTTATGGAATGACACAAGTCAAGCAAGGAAAGATTACCTTTCCACATTATATGTTTTTCTCCAGGATGAAGGGAAAAAAATATCTTCTAGTATCATTACATCTATGAATAATTACGATGTTATTCCTGTTATGTGGTCTAAAAGAGAAAAATTTACAAAGGATTTAGTAAAATAAAATATACACTACAGATACTTATATGTATAATTTGAGCCACTAGATATGCTTGAATGATATAAATAAATTTGTATAGCCTAAAAATTTTCAACTGCGAATACTTGGCAAGACTTTAACATATGATATAATGTAGTTAATTAGCGAATGACTGGTGTCCAGTCGCAAAAAAGTCTTGGAATTTTCTTTCAAGGCTTTTTTGCATACTAGGAGGATTTTACATGGATGACAAAAGAATATATTATAAGGAGGAGGCACATTATGGCAGATATCCAACCAGTAAAAAATGGAGCTTTATATATCCGCGTATCCACGCACTTGCAGGAAGAGCTTTCACCGGATGCTCAAAAACGTCTGCTTATGGAGTATGCAGAAGCTCATAACATCATTGTATTAAAGGAACACATTTATATCGATAGCGGGATCAGCGGTAGAAGTGCAAGACAACGTCCACAGTTTAATAATATGATCGCTGAAGCCAAATCCAAGGAACATCCTTTTGATGTTATCCTCGTCTGGAAATACAGCCGTTTTGCCAGAAATCAGGAAGAATCTATTGTATACAAATCCATGTTGAAACGTGAAAATGTCGATGTCATTTCCGTATCAGAGCCGATAAGTGATGATCCATTTGGTTCTTTGATCGAGCGTATCATAGAATGGATGGACGAGTATTATTCTATCCGGCTTTCCGGTGAAGTATCTCGTGGTATGGCTGAAAATGCAATGCGTGGAAATTATCAGGCAAGACCGCCTCTAGGCTATCGCATTCCCGGCTATCGTCAGACTCCCGTGATCGTCCCGGAAGAAGCCGAACTCATTCAACTGATCTTTGACTTATATACCGAGAAAAAAATGGGAATCTTTGAAATCGTCCGGTATTTAAATGAGCATGGATACCAGACCGGGCACAAAAAGCCGTTTCAAAGACGCAGCGTTACTTATATTTTAAAAAATCCTACTTATATTGGAAAAACTATTTGGAATCAACATGATCAGGATCATAAACTCCGTGATAAGTCTGAATGGATTATTGCAGATGGAAAACATGAACCTATTATTTCCAAAGAACAATTTGACAAAGCTCAAAAAAGAATAGAAAGTACCTATAAGCCTGCCTACCGCAAGCCTACTTCTGTATGCCATCATTGGCTGTCCAGCCTTTTAAAGTGCTCTTCCTGCGGACGTACACTTGTTGTAAAGCGAACTGCTTCTAAAAAGAAAGACCGGATGTATGTTAATTTTCAATGTTATGGATATCAAAAAGGAATTTGTAATACGAATCAATCCATCTCTGCAATAAAATTAGAGCCGGTTATCATTCACTCTTTAGAAGATGCTATGACCAGCGGTAAAATCCATTTTGATGTTTTAAATCCGACTACATTGGACTCTTCCCAAAAGCAGCAGCTTTTGACCAGATTAAATGAGATTGAAAAAAAAGAGGTGCGCATTAAACGAGCCTATCGGGATGGAATTGACACATTAGAAGAATACAAAGAGAACAAATCCATTATTCAGACTGAAAAAGAAATGCTTTTGAAAAAAATAGAGCATATCGAAGAACCTGCTCTTTCCCCGGAGGAAGCAAAACCTATTATGATGGACCGTATCAAAAATGTATATGAGGTTATAACCAATCCTGATATTGGCATGGAGGAAAAGAACAAAGCCGCTAGAAGCATTATTGAAAAAATCGTATTTGACCGTGCTACTGGTTCCGTGAATATCTTCTTTTATCTCGCAAACTGCCCATAAACAGCAGGCTTTTTAAAGTTAGTACGCAAATGACAAAAGGTCATCCAGTTCGGGCAAGAGACCCTGTCACCGTCACAATACTGCGTTAAGATCGGCTGTCTTACATTTGGTCTCGACAGATAATTTACAAACATCTCATCGACAATCCTTGAAATATTAGAAAAAATATTCCGTCCAAATACCCATTTATGGTCAAATGCCGTTGACGATGTAATGGTAAAATCATAGCCTTTATTCCGATACCATTCCGTATAGACACGGTTCAATGTAAAGGACATGATCGCTAAAATATTCGCCCGCAGTGTTGCGTCCGGCCATGTGGAATAAACTTCACTGGATGCAACGTTTTTAATATAATCTCTGTAACGTACATAATAATTCTTTGCTGTAGAATCCGTTGGTGCTCCATCATGCACGATCACATACTCCGGAATGACTACGCGATTAAGTACGATCTCTCCGGTTTCTGCTACCGGTTTTACTTCTGCTTCTGCAATTTTCGGTGGATAATCTCCAAACAGTGTATTTGCCGGAATCACAATGTTTTCCTGTTCTTCCTCAATTTCTCCGGTCGGTTCTAACTCAACTTCCTGGATTGCTGTCTCATCTGCAAACACATTGATACCGGAAACATTGACCGGATGATATCCTCTTGCGGTTACCTGGATCGTATACTCTGCATATGGCTGCGGCTCTCCCGGCTGCATACTATATTCTAAGGGAGGGGTTGGGAGGGTTACCTGTTCCGTCTGCCCTGACTCATTTGTATCTAATTCCTCTAACTCCGTCTCCGGGTCTGCTGTATAGGACAACTGGATCCGGGCATTTGGAATCGGTCTGTGCCTCCTGCTTCCTGTTACATTTACCTGTAGTTTTCCTCTGTCCACGCCTTCGGTCTGCATGGCTCTGATTTTGCTTCCTGCCATAGAAAACCTCATATTTTTCTTCAAAATATTTTATGCAGGAAAAATCAAAAATGTGTCACTGACTTATGGTCAAACGGATACTACTTTACTTCTACCGTCCAGCCGTACTTGTCTTCTAACTTGCCCCACTGGATTCCGGTCAGTGTATCGTATAATTTCTGGGTTAATTCACCGATCTTAAAGTCATTGATGGTAATCACATCATCTTTATAACGTAACTCACCAACAGGAGAAATTACGGCTGCCGTACCGGTTCCGAATACTTCCTCTAATTTTCCGTCATGTCCGGCTTTCATTAGATCATCGATGGATAATCTTGTCTCATTTACTTTGTAACCCCAGTCTCTTAAAATATGGATCATGGAATCTCTGGTCACACCCGGAAGAACAGTTCCCTCGATTGGTGCTGTATAGATTTCGCCGTCAATTTTAAACATGATGTTCATGGTTCCGACTTCCTCTACATATTTACGATGCTCGCCGTCTAACCAAAGCACCTGGGAATATCCCATTTTTTCTGCTTTTACCTGTCCTAAAATAGAACCGGCGTAGTTACCACCGCATTTTGTAAATCCTGTTCCACCTTTTACGGCACGGACCAGCTCATCCTCTACTAAAATCTTAACCGGGTTGATACCCTCTGCATAATAAGCTCCTACCGGACAGCAGATGACCATGAATTTGTATGCAGTTGCCATATGCACTCCAAGAGCACTTTCTGTTGCAAACATAAATGGTCTGATATATAAAGAAGTTTCCGGCTCTGACGGTACCCAGTCCTCTTCTACTTTTACTAATGCTTTTACTGCTTCTACAAACATATCTTCCGGCACTTCCGGCATGCAAAGTCTTGCATTGGAGTTGATCATTCTCTTTGCATTCATCTCCGGGCGGAATAACTGGATTTTTCCTTCTGCCGTGCGGTATGCTTTCATACCTTCAAAAGTTTCCTGTGCATAATGAAGTGTTACACATGCCGGTTCTAAAGTGATCGGTGCATATGGTACAATTCTTGCATCCTTCCAACCCTCGTCCTTTGTCCAGTCCATGACAAACATATAGTCTGTCATATACTTACCGAAACCTAAATGCTTCTGATCCGGTTTCTGCTTTAATTCCTTACATTTCTCCATTCTTATTTCCATAAATAAGCCTCCATCCTAACGTATTAATTCTATATCTGTTGTCAATTATTATACTTTTTTTGAATGGTGTCAAGATTATTCCGATGGCTTATGTAGAATATAACTCAAATTTATAGTCCATACTCCTGTTATGCTTTTTATTTATATCAGGTATTTCTTTTTCTGCTGACATGCCCCTGACACATATGATATAATGAGTGCAAGCGAGAAGAGCGTGCTTGCACGTTCGGCGAGCGACGAAATTACCGAGTGAACCTGCTCACGAGGTATGAGTGCAAGCAATGAATAATTTGATGAAAGAGAGGTATTTTTATGCATACATTTCAAACCTATCCTTCCGATATGTTCGAGATTGATCCATTTACAAAAATCGGCTCCGAATGGATGCTGATCACTTCCGGAAACAAGGAAAAGGCAAACGCACTGACAGCAAGCTGGGGGGGACTCGGCTTTCTCTGGGGCAAAAACGTTGCATTTATCTTTATCCGTAAATCCCGCTACACCAAAGAATTCATCGACAATGGAGAGACATTTTCCATGACTTTCTTTGATAAGAAGTACAAAAACGATTTAAAATATTTTGGAGCCGTTTCAGGACGGCAGGAAGACAAATTCAAGACTTCCGGCTTAAATTTGAATTATCACAATGATGTTCCTTTTGTTGATGAAGGAAATCTTGCATTTATCTGTAAAAAAATGGCGGCTGTTCCAATCACAAAAGATATGTTTATCGACATGGACATTGATGAAAAATGGTACTCCAAGGCAAATCTGGATGACTATCACACCATGTATATTGGTGAGATTACAGACATCCTTGCCCGCTAAAGAGGACATTTTTGATGTGTGATCAATAAGATAGCATTAAAAATGATATCAGAGATAATATTAAAAAATAAGCCGCACAAGGATGTGGACTTACAATAGGATCCCCCATAAACAGATAAGGTAAATAACCAAAATCTGCTTATGGGGGATTTTTTCCTTTGTTAATCTTTTATTCTTTGGCGTTCGCCTATAGCCCCTACTTCTCCAACTTCACAAACACCGGTGCTCCCGTTGCCTCAACCTCAATCTGTCCATCCGTAACCGGAACCTCATAGGAATTTCCCATCAGATCACAGACTTTGGCGGATTTCGCTTCTACCGGGATCGTTACGGTCTCCTTTTCCGTCCACTGATTGACCCACGGAAGATTCGGCGTTCTTACAATATTTTCATTACTGTCATTGCTTAAGCGCTCCTTCGTGCTCCATAAGCCTAATAGCTCTTCGTTTTCTTTTTTCAGATCACATCGGAATGCCCGCACGGTATCGGAACCGGCAGAGATCTCCTCGCATTTTTCCACAGACTCTAAGAGCCTTGTAATATTTGCATAAGCTGCTGCAGACGGCTTTGGAAAAATCCTTCCGCTGTAATCCTGCTGATAAAACAGTCCGAAATTGTTCTCATATTCTTCCGGCATAATGGTATGATAGAGATTCTGCTGGTCAAACAATGAATAGACCTCTATCTCATCGACACCATAGGATAACGCTAACAACAGCTCTCTTGCCATGTAGTCTGCCTGTGTCCGCAGATCCACACCACTGGAAATCCCCTCTGTCTGCTCCGGAGTCGTTGGCAGTCCACACTCATTTAAATACCATGTCTTGTCTCCGGTCTTATCTAAGAACTGACGGGTTCTTACCAGACTGCTTTCAAAACTCAGCTCTACCTGTGGGTCTTTCGTCAGATCCGGGGAATATGGAAATGCATAGCTATGTGTTACTAACACATCCTGTTTGTCCATAATGCCATAGTAATCGAGACCTTCTAACCAGATGGATTCACCCTGGTAAACACCGGCTCCTAAATACTTTAGTCCTGCATCCTTAATCGCCGGATACGCTCCTGTATAATTTACCTCATAATAATATGCCATATAGTCTTCTTTGGAATAACCATAATAAGTTGCATAGAGATTCGGCTCATTTCCCGCCTCACAGCCATCGAGTAAATCTCCAACGTCATCTAACACACTTCGGATTGCCTGTTCATAGACCTTCGGGTCGAGCGGTTCCGACCAGTCGTCTAAAAGCAGATACTGACCATTGATACGGATACCGCTCTTTTTCAGGCTGGCAAGATTTTTCTTTAAAAGTTTTGTATCCTTTTCCGCATATTCCGGAATGCCGAGTCCGACACGCACATTCGCTGCACCTAGCTCCTGTAAAATAGAGATCGTATCTTCATTCGGCTGATACTGTCCAAAATGAACACCGCTGATGCCGAACGGACTGCTCTTTGTATATTGATAAGTATGCTTTTTTAAAACGGCAAACGGATACACCTCTTTGTAGGTATCCTTTCCTGACTGCATCGTCAGGATCGCATAATAAATCCCATAGGAAGGTGCTTTAAAAGAAATTTTCTTCTGTGCATTTCCCTGTTTTTTCACAGAGAACTTCTCCGTCTTTTCTAAACAGGTACTTCCGTCATATCCGTAAATCTGACAGGACACTTCTGCGTCTTTCTTCTGATCCGTCAGATTTTCCACTTCCATTAAAAAACTCAGATCTTTTTGCGTATAAAGCGTAGCACTGCCGGTTCCTTTCGTCGTACAATTAAAAGAAAGTGCCGTATCTAAATTCTTTTTCGCAAACAACGCACGGTTGTCGGCTGTTTTGGTGTCTTTTTTTGCGGAAAATACCAGTGCCAGATGCAGTTTATCCTGTGGTTGCTTATCGTCTGACATCGTAAGCGGGATTGCATGCTCCGGGTAAGCCTCTAAATAATTCTTCGGCTGTGCCTCCTCGCCTTCATAGAATGTATACATACTTCCACCATCTTTAAATCTGTGGATCCAGGCAAGACTGTCAAAGGTCTGATATGGAAAATCATCGTTTTCCGGGAATTTCCACGTTCCGACACTCCGCTTTTCCACCTTCTGATATTTCTTTGTGAATTCCCTGACATAGTATGCCGAAGCAGCATCTTTTCCACTGTAGTTTTCTAAAGAAATCTCAACATCCATGTACTCTTTATAGAGCGTATAGATCGCAGTCACATCCCCGGCATTGTCCGATAAGGCATAATGCACCGTAACAACCGGATTTTTCCCCGACTCATCCACCGTATAATCCTTCATCTTTTCCGTTGTATACAGCGTTTTGTCCTTTTCGCCTAAAATCGTATATTTTCCGACTCCATTTAATACCTCGACCGTCCGTTTTGCAGGCGTCATCCGAAACACTTTCTCCTGCTGGTCTTTCGTAATGGCATACTGATAGTCATATCCTTCAAACTGATACAGATAGGACTCCTTTTTTCCCTTCATGCCGTTGGTACATCCGACTGTTGCCACGAATAAAACAACGGCACACAGCAGACCTCCCCAGATCCTGATCGCTTTTTTCATCTTCTTTCTCACCACTTTCTTCTAAATAAACAGCTTTGTCCACGGTCTTTTTATCTTCATCAAAATGATTCCGGAGCATAACACCAGCCCCGCAACAATGATATAATCCATCCAATAAGAAAGGTGCACACCTGTCACCTGTAGTAAAAATCCGAGCACTGCGATCACCGCCGGATGTACAAAATAAATATACGACGACATCCTTTTTAAAAATACCGCATGACTTTCTAACTGCCCTAACGGATGTCTGATCAGACAGGACATTCCAAAGATCAGTACAAACGGCATCAAAAACATACTCGGAAAATCAGAGATCCATCCCTTTTGAATGACAAGCATTCCTTCTATCATACCTAAAACGGACGTGATAAAAAATCCTGTTTCTGCCAGCTTTGGCCTTTTTTCTATTACAGGCAAAAGTCTTACAATATAATAACCGAACATCACTCCCGGCAGCCCTAAACAGAAAATGTTGCGGAATACAAAATAATATTTCCATCCGTAAAAATCTCCCAACACCGGAATCTGTTCTCCAAGCGGCAGATAGGATGTTCCAAGGACACCGATCATAAACAGGATCATCGATACCGCAGCCAAAATCCGGATTCCCTTCTCACCGCATAATTCATATACCAGACAGATGAGTATCATAACATAGATCAAAGAAACCACATACCAAAGGTGCGGATAACTGCCCTCGGTAAAAAAGTACAGCACTCTCTCCGCGAAGAATTTTCCAACAGGCTCATGTCCTGCTGCTACATTCAAGACAAAACTCATCAGATAATAGACCACCGTCCAGACACAGTAAACCTTCAAAAGACTGCGTATCTGTGTCTTTGCTGCATTGCGTCCCTTTGAAATCTGCAAAAAACAATAATATCCCGATATCGTAAAGAATAAAATGACCGGATATCGTCCAATGACAATCCCAATGATCGGATAGGCATCTAAGAGGCTGTCATCCAGTCCCCAGCAGGTATGCAAAAACATAATACTAAGTGCCGCCAAAAAGCGGAATAAATCTACCGATACATTTCTATTTTTCATTCGTACCCCTTCTCCTTACCCTGAATTGTCTGCACCACTGCAGCACCACTCTGCTGAACAATGTGAACGCCAGTACTTCTAAAACATACAGTGCTGCCGGCTGCTGAATGCCGATCATATCCTGTCCGGCAGATAAGATCGCAATAAAAAGCGGATGGGCTAAATACAGATAGGTGGAATAGTCCTTACACAAGAGTCCCTGTTTTTCCCATGTACTTGCCGGATGCTCTAATAATACCAGCATCAGAAAAAATGTAACCAAATGTGTGCTGAGTAAGCTCCGTATATGTGTATTTCCGGTCAGACCTACGATACTCCAGAATTCTACCGTATATAAGATCAACGAAAGGATCAGTAATCTGCCATCCCTTTTCGGGTTCATGGCATTTTTCTTCTGGAATAAAACCACTGCATATCCCCAGATAAAACATGGGATTCCAAGACACAGGATCTCTGAAAACGAGGAAAACCAGGAAGCATCCAGATACGGTCTAAGCCATGTGATCCGCTCCATAAGCGGCGTATAGGCATAGCAGAGTGCTCCGAATACAAAAAATACGATACTGATCCCCAGTAAGATCTGTAAGCCCCGCTCTTTTGCGATCTTATAAAAAAGTGCCGTCAGACAGAGTGCATAGATCAATCCGACCATATACCACAGATGCCAGTAGCTTCCGACAAAGAAAAAATTCTTTACATAGCCAAGCACTGCCTCGCCTGCATTCTCTCCATTTAATAGAACATTCACTGCAAAACTAAGAGAAATGTAAACGGCTGACCAAAGCAGATAAATCTTCATCATCCGCACGAAAAATCTCAAAAAACCGGTTCCCTTTTCCACTAACATTTTCGTAAAATAATATCCGGAAACCATCAGAAAGAACTGTACAACGAAACGTCCGCTGTATTCGATCACCCGGACTGCCATATGCTCTGTTCCAAGACATTCCGTTGCACTGTGCAGCATTACAACGATCAGTGCCAGTATAAATTTTGTTATATCAATGGATGCATTTCTCTTCTCATTTGCCATAACTGTTATCCTCTTGCAATTTTTTTCAGATTTTTCATTTCCCGCTTAATATCTTTTGATTTCAGTAACACATAGATGATATATGCCGCTGTATAAAGCAGCATTGCAGTAATGCCACCAATCTTCCAGTTCACCAGAATAAAAATCCCGGTCAATGCAACCTCTAAAATATTGTCCTTCCAGACTTTGACAGGAAGGCTGCTTCGAAGTAACATTTTCTCGGAAAAAATATTTTTAAACATCATCAAAAGCACAATACTGATCACTGCCGCATCCAGACTTCCCATTAAAAATACCGTGATCCAGGACAGCAATGCACTGATACCAACTGTAACAAGACTGTTAAAAAGAATCAGTTTTTCTTTCCGATAAGCCTTCAGATAGGTGTCGATCAGGGCAACGGAACGTGTCTCATAGACACAGATCGGGAACAGCACTGCGAGATAGTGCAGGCTGTCATGATACTGCGGCAGCCAAAGCTCTAAGATCCAACGCATCGGTGTGTAAAAGATCAGCACCGCTAAAACCGGAACCGTCAGAACCGTTCGCATGGTCAAAAACAATTCCTCTAAGGTCTCTTCCTTCATTTTTTTCAACATCGGAAACAGTACCACGCTGACCGCACCGATACAGGTAATGACCATATTCGAAAGGCTCAGTGTCAGTGAAACCTTTCCAAATACGATCGTTCCCCACTTCTGCTCGATCGCAAAACGGACAATTCCTATGATCAGCTGACTTGCAAAAGAAGCGGCTAACAGCTTATAGCCGATACCGATAATCTCTTTTGATTCCTTTGTGATCTCATGAAAACTGTCTAATTTTGCAAAGACGATCTCCCTGCACACATACATCGCATAGCACATGGACAAAATCCTGCCCGTGATCTCCATAAAGATCAGGACATAGAAATTACGGAAACCTAACAACAATGCTCCAACGGATAATACAAAGAACAACATTCTTTCTAAAGTCATGATCCTTGCAAAATCCTTGATGCGTCCGGTTGTCTGAAGGATATTCTGCAGCAGATAACGCAGGATATCAAACATCGAAGATACCAGTGCCAGCATCAGAATCGTACTTTTATATGGATTGTCGATCAAAAAATGAGCTGCCGTACCAAAAACCGTACAGAAGATCAACTGAAAGACTGCCAATGCCCAGAACTGTCCTGCCATACGGCTGCGGTCTAACTTGGCATATTCCATTCCACCATATTTCAGATAAGTACCCTCACACCAGCCGATCGATGAATATGCCGTATACGTCACATAAAACAGATATAACTGCCAGTAGCTGTATTCCTCTACTCCTAAAATCCTTGGAAGTACCAGTGTCATCACCACGGAGATCATCAGACGGATGACATTCGCGGATAGTGCATGCATGAAATTTTTTAAAAAATTGCGAAATTTCTGATTCATAATTCTATTTCCTTACAACGTCGAAAAAATCGTCTGATACGGTACTGCATCATACCAGCCGTTTCTGTACACATCATAAACTAATTTCACCGTAAACGCCCCTACTACTAACATATACAAAAGAATCCTTTTATTGCGGTCCTCTTCCCTGAATACCAGCTTTGGAACTGCTAAACAGGTAATAGATGCAAACAGCTTCATCAGACGATCTGCCTGCGGCACTACGGAAGAAAACAGGACCGTTACCGCCGCTAAATAGTAAAGGTTTACATAAAACTCATACTTTACATCATGCTCCGGATTACAATATACATAGTAATAAAAAATCGCTAAGAAAAAGAGTGTAAACACAAATCCGATCAGATAGAAGTTATTCGTATCATACATAGAACCGATATACCATCCGTACTTTGTCTTAGAGATCAGACGCAGTACCAGTTTTCCTAAAATCGGCACCGATATGCCAAGGATCAGGTAGGCAATGATCTGCTTTTTGATATTGACCCTTTTTCCATAGATAAAATATACCGGTACAAACAGCAATGCGCTGATATGGATTCCCGCTGCAATGAGTAACAGTAAAAAATAGTGCTTCCAGTTTCTGTCATAGACATATTTTAAAGCATACAACAGGATTGCCGTGGCGAGCATCTGGCGGATCTGGTTCTGTGAGTTAAAGAAATCTCCACTGACAACAAATATCAAAATACTAAGCGGAAGATATTCTGACTGCTGAAAAATGGTCAAAAACATAAAACTCAGCAAAAGTACCGCTACCACGGCAAACAAGATGTATGAATTCTGTGTAAAATGATACAGAAAACGGTTTAACAGATTGAACAACGGTTCCGTAAATTTCTTGCCTCCTGCCGGGATTGAATGAAAATAATCATTATAGATCGGCCAGTCTGTTCCGACCTGATAACGGAGTGCCGACACAACAGCAAATGGTAAAAATGCCATCACACCGAGAATCCGGTAGGTGGAATCCAGACTTTCCACTTCCTTAACATTCTGTGCATAGCCGGCAAACAGCATCGATATAATTGTCATAATGATGTAAACTGCCATATCCTTCTCCTAACGCCGTCCTTCCAGTCTCTTTTCATAAAACCGGTCCAGCTTCTTTGCTTCGGTCATAATATCATAACCGCTTTTCGCTACTTCTTCTCTTCCCCTGCTCCGTAATGCAAGATTTTCTTCTTTGATCTCTTCTGTCATAGAAAGGATCTTATTGACCCATACCTTTTTATCATGCAATGGAAGATATTCCATGCGGTCTGTCATCTTGATCTCATCTGTTACGGCATCCGATACCAGAATCCTCAATCCGGCACATTGTGTCTCAACTAATACCAGTGCAAGTCCTTCGAATAAAGACGGAAGTACAAATAAATCCATTGCCTGATACAGTTCTCCCACATCATCCCTTGAGCCTGCAAAAATAACCGCATCGTCTAAGCCATACTGATGTACCCTGGCTTTTACATCTTCCTGTAACGGCCCGTCACCGACTAAAAGCAGAACAGCATCCTCTTTCTTTTTATGGACCTCATAAAAAATATCAATTAAATATGCATGATTTTTTTGCTCTGCAAATCTGCCGACATGTCCGATACAAAAACGGTCACCGATCTGAAGCTCCTCGCGTTTCTTATTCCGTATCTCTTCGTTGTATGCATATTTTTCAGTATCAATGGCATTATTCATGATCCGTACTCTGCCGTTTTTCATATTTGCCTTACCGTAGAGATATTCTCCTGCTTTTTTTCCGCATGCCATATAATCGGTAGAAGTCACTCTGGTGCAGAACTTAAAAAATGCATAGACCGGCTTCTTGATCCCTGTCGGGTATAACGCTAAATGGGAATGAGCGATCCGCACCTTAATTCCACAGAGTTTGCCTAAAAAAGAGGTCACAAACGACATTAAGGTCATATGGGAATGTACAATATTAATGTGGTTCTCTTTTAAGATCGTATAAACCTCTTTGCAGCTCTTTTTAAGGTTTTCCTTCTTTTTCGTTACCTCATAGACATGAAATCCGATATCCTCAAATTTCTTTTTTACCGCCGGATCGGGTGTATCATAGGTAATATAATACAGCTCATAGTCCTTACGGTCTATTTTAGAAAAATAGTTATAGATCACAGCTTCTACACCACCGGTTGTTAAGCCGCCTGCAATATGTGCAATTCTCTTTTTCATATCTGTCCCTGCCTCTTTCCTAATTTTTTCATATCCTTTAACCGGTAAACCAGTCCAAAACTGATCAAGGTACAAAGCAGTGGTGCCTTAGTTCCAAAGCCTGCATACTGGTCTCTTAACACGGTTTTGCGGTACTTTTTGATGCAGTTTTCGACTCTTTTTCGTTCCTCTTTGTATTCTGCCGTTCTCGGAATCTGTAAATAGATGTTAAAATCCGCTCTTACCGCACGGTATGCCGCCGCTTCTGCCAGCTTTGGATAAACTGTACTGATGTGCCGATACATGACTTCCGCGTAGTCGATCAGTGCCATTTTTTTTCGGTGAAAACTCTGCCGCATGGTTCCGGCACTCCGCTGTAAATAGCAATAACCGTCATAGCCTAAAAAAGTAACCTTTTTGGTCTGTTCTAATATCGGAAACATAATGGCAAAATCCTCATAGATTTTTCCCTCTTCAAAACGCAGACGCTTAAATAAATCTCTCTGATACAGCTTTGCCCAGACACAGACATCGGTATCGATCTGATAAAGCATCCGTCTTAAGGCTTCCTCTTTGCCGACGGTTACACTTCCACTGGTCTGACCACTGCTTCTCTCGATCCTGCCATCCTCATAGACATTTCTCCAGCGGCAGGATACCAGATTCGCACCGCTCTTTTTCTGTGCAAGATACAGCGTTTCTATCAATTCCGGCTCCATGGAATCATCGCTGTCTATAAACGTCAGATATTCTCCTTTGCTGACCTCGATCCCGCGGTTTCTAGCCGCCGCCTGTCCGCCGTTTGTGGTATGCAGCACCTGTACCCTGGTATCGGTCTTTGCATAAGAATCGCAGATTTCTCCGCTGCCATCGGTAGACCCGTCATCCACTAAAATAACCTCTAAATTTTCATGGGTCTGGTTTAGAATACTCTCCACACAGGTATTCAGATATTCTTTGACGTTATAAACCGGAACAATTACACTGATCAAACTCTGACTCATTTCGTATCCTCTCTGTAAACACGCAAATATTCTCCACACATCTTCGTGGTGCTATAGGACTCTGTCACATCCTGCTTTGCTCTTTTTTGTATCTTCTCCACCGGAATCTTACCGCTTGAAACGTCCTTTAATATCCGTACATAATCCTCATAACGGTCTGCTAAAAATCCATTTTCCCCATTGATCATCACATCCCGGTTTCCAATGACACGGCTGGCAATACAGAGCTTTTCCTGATACATTGCCTCTAAAAGTGCCACCGGAAGTCCTTCCCAAAGGGATGGAATCAGAAAAACATCTGCTCTTGCAAGCTGTTCTGTGGCTTCCTCTCTGTCCATCCAGCCGGTGATCTCAATATTCGATGCGGTCAATTCACTCCGCAGATCTCCATCCCCGATCCAGATAAATTTCCATTCAGGAAATGACTCTGCGATCCGGTTAAACATCGATGGATTCTTTGGAAAGCTGATCCTTCCTAAAGTACAGATGACCGGATGTTCCCTGTCAAATTCTTTTTTACCGCTCTTTGGGATCTTTGTAATATCAATTCCGTTGTTGATATACATTGCATTTTTTGTAAGTTTTAATGCTTCCTCATATTCTCCTTTAGATACACCGATCACCTTTGCATGGATCATGGAGAGAACCTTTTCTGCTAAAAAATAAATCTTTCTTTTGAGGGCAGAATCATCCTGTTTTAAAAAAGCATAGCCATGCGGTGTATAATAGACTCTGTGTTTTTTACAGTTAATCGCCATTCTTCCGCAAAAACCTGCCTTAGAGGAATGAAGATGGATGATATCCGGGTCATATTCCCGCACTAAATGACGGATTTCCTGCATGGCTTTAAAATCTTGCAGGGGATTCACGCTTCTTTGAAAATGCAAAATCTCCACGAAACGGATATCTGAGCGGAAAAAACGTTCAAAATTTTCCGGTGTCTCTGCTCTTTTCGCATAAGCGATCAGCACTTCATATTCTTCGGCGACTGCATTTGCCAGCTCCGTAAAATAGGTAAATACACCGCCACCAAAGGCCTCTGCTATGTATAATATCTTTTTTTTCATTGTTTTCCCTCACCTTGTATTTTGACCATACCTATGATATGATACACCTAGTTTTCAGGAGGTTTCATATGAGTAAAAAATCCAGATCGAAAGTAAAATCCAGAATGATATCACTCATTGTTTTTGTGCTGCTTGCGTGTCTTGCCGTTTATATTTATCACGGTCTGCAGACTCCTTTGACTGTCACAACTTACAATTATCATAATAAGAAAATCCCATCGGCATTTTCCGATTATACGATTGTACAGATTTCTGACCTCCACTGCAAAAATTTCGGCAAAAACCAGTCAGAACTGATCTCAAAAATAAAAGCTGCCAAACCGGACATGATTGCACTGACCGGTGATATCGTAGATGAAGACCACGATTCCATCAGCAGTGTTGAAGACCTTTTAAAAGGGATCAAAGACCTTGCACCGATTTATTTTGTTACCGGAAATCATGAGCTTACCTCTCTTGCTGCAACCCAGTATCAGGAGCTTTTAGCTCTCTTTCAAAAATACGGTGTCACTGACTTGGATAATGATTCGGTAAAATTAAAAAAGGGCGGTCAGTCCATTACTCTGTATGGCAGACAATACTTTTCACAGTACTTGACCGACTCTCTTCCGATCGCTTCTGACAAAGATTTTGACATTCTTCTTTATCATGGAAGTGATAACTTTAAAGAGATTGCACCATATCACTATGATCTGATCCTCTCCGGCCACGCACATGGCGGCATTGTCCGACTCCCAATCTGGGGTGGAATCTTCGGAAATGACGGTACATTCTTCCCGGAATATGCCGGCGGCGAATATACCATCGGTGATGCCACCCTGATTTCAAGCCGTGGACTAGGAGATGCCTCCATTCCGCGTTTTAACAATCCACCGGAATTAGTAGTCATTAAGTTAAACCCTTAATCATCCGTATTGTTAAAATCCGGTATTACACCAATGATATTGATTTTTCCATAGAGGGTTCCGTCTTTTACCGTTACTAACTTGTTTGAGAAAATCTCTCTTAATACCAGATAGATACACATAAGTACGGCACCTCCTATGGCAAAGATTGCGACAACTTTTAAAATATTCTTCTGTGCATTTACTTCTTTTTCTGCAAATTTTGCCTTGTCTAAGATTCTTGCATCCCCGTTCTCCGTAATGTTTGACATCTCAATTACAAAGGCTTCTGCTACAGCATTTGCCACCTCTACCACTTCATCTTTGTCCGGTCCGATGGCGTTGACACTCAATAAGGCTGATTCAATGACCGCACTCTCATCATAGTCAATGTCTACCAGATTCAAAATATCCTGTATGCTCTCATAACGGTTTCCCATAATCTGGTTCGCTCTCTCTAAAACCGTCTGGCTCTTTCCAATCTCTGCATAGGTCATCATCAGCTTGGTACTATCATAAGTCGTTGAATAATCTCCACCCTCTGTAATACAGTACACACTGGAGGACGCCTTATACATATCCTGTTTTTCTTCGGTGGCAAGTGCAAATACGATTCCGATTGCAAGAAACAGGATTGCCGACATAAAGATCCAGGACAGATGTGTTTTTAATGCCTTTAAACATCTGCGTACATCAATTTCTATCAAACGCTTATTATTCATCACAATCTTCCTTTCTTCTCTTTTTCCGCTTACTGAGCTTTGATTTGTGCCTCTTATCCAGTACAAATAACAATACGATCACAAGACACACCACTGCTGCCGCTATCATCGTTAAGCAGAATGGATTGCTAATCTCATCAATAAATTTCTTGATCCTTGACTTGCTCTCTTTGACACCCTTCTGGGTAATCTCCACCTTAAAAGTCTGCTCTTTCGTCTTATAATGGTTGCCCTTGGAATCTTCATAGGTAAAATAAACTTTGATCTGCTGCATGCCGGAGCCTTCTAACTCCACAAACCCTTCTTTTGTCTGAACCTTGCCTGCATCAATTTCGTCAAACTTGATATCGGCTTTTCCGCCCTTGACACTTCCGGTCACATGCATGATGACTTTTTTAATGTCTTTTTCCCCTTTGTTCTCATACCGGGTGCTGACTAACAGCTTCGTACCATTTTCCACACTTTTTGCTACAGACAAGAGATCTATAGACAGATCACCGCTCTGTACAATTGCCGGTGTGAAGTTGGCATTCGTTACATTGGCATTATTATTACTGAAATAGTCAATATCTAATTCGATCAACGCCGTGTCATCTAAACAAGTCTCTGCCACGCCTAATTTGTACTCTAATACCGTGGTTTCTCCCGGTGCAAGAACGGCACAGAACTTCTCATTTGCCTCACCGTTCTGGATATAAAGACCACCGTTTGGGAAATACATAAATCCAACGATATCCTTTGCATCAAACTGGCTGCTGGTATTCTGTATCGTTACCTTAATGGTAAACTCATCTCCCGGTGAAGTATCTCCCTCAATCTCATAGGACTCAACGATCACCTTAGAAATCTCACCGTCTTTTGGTTTTGCACTGCTTGTTACACGCGTTGTAGTTGTGCTTGTCTCTTTCTTGTCCTTGTCATCCTGCTTTGTCGTATCCGTTTCTGTTGTTTCCGTATCTGTTGTTGCAGCTTTTTTCTTACTTGCATCCACCGGCACAGAAAACAATCCCGTGATCAGTACACAGCACAACATTCCTCCAATGATCTTCTTAATCTGCCTCATATTTCTCCTTTCGGTTCTTTACGAACTTCTTCTTGTCAAAATAGTCATAATCCTTCAGATAACGTTTGTATTCTTCCATACTGATCTTATTTTCGATCACTCCGACAACATTTGCACTGTTTGCGATCAGTTCCTCATAGGCATCTTCTAAACATTTTTTAGAAGAACCGTCCATTGCCGTAACCATGATCGTTGCATCCGACTTTACGGCAAAAATATTTGCATCTACGGAACTGTTCACAGACGGCACATCAATGAGTACAAAGTCATATTTCTTTTCTAATATTTCCATGACTTCTGCCATTTTAGATGCATATAAAAGATGCAGCGGATTCTCTCCGTTGATAGTTCCACATGGGATATAGTCTAACAGTGGCCAGTTCGTCTTATATATCATATCTTTTTTTCCAATATCCCCCCGGACATAATCTGCCAATCCTTTTTTATTATCTGCATTCAGACGTTTGTAATTATTTCCTTTTCGTAAGTCTCCGTCTAAGATCACGGTTTTCCAGCCTGCACAGGATAATGAGATCGCAAGCTCCATTACCACGGAGGTCGTACCTACTCCCGGCTCACATCCGCATAAATGGAAGGATTTATAGCCGTTTTTTTCTCTTTGCAGACAAATATTAAATACCGCCTTATCATATGCGTCTGTAACATGCTGATTCTTACAGCGATACAGCTCTACCGCTTTTTTCCCCATCATTGCCTCCTTCTGCTCTTAATAAGCACCTTTTCTTTTCAGTACCACAAAGACTGTCTTGATCAAAATCTTGATATCCAGTCCTAAGCTCCACTCATCAATATAGCTGACATCCAGCTTTACAATCTCATCAAATGATGTGATCTGACTTCTTCCACTGACCTGCCACATTCCGGTCAGTCCCGGTTTAATACTGATCCTGCGCCAGTGATCCGCACGATATTTCTGCACCTCGTCTAATGTCGGCGGACGTGTTCCCACCAGGCTCATATCTCCTAAAAGGATATTAAAAAACTGTGGCAGTTCATCAATACTGGTCTTTCTTAAAAATGCTCCTACTTTCGTGATCCTCGGATCATTTTCCATCTTAAACATCAGATCACTCTTCACTTCATTCTCTTTTTGCAGTTCTGCCTTTTTCTTTTCTGCATCCTGACACATGGTCCTGAACTTATAGATTGTAAAATGTCTTCCGTTCTTGCCCACGCGTGTCTGCTTAAAAATAACAGGTCCCGGAGAGTCTAACTTAATTGCGATCGCAGCAATTAACATAATCGGAGAACTTAAAATGATCCCCACCAGACTTCCGATGATATCCATACTTCTCTTAATACTGCGTTTATATACATTGAGTGTTACGGTATGGTATGTAATTACCGGATAAGTTCCGAGTGCATTGACATAGCTGTCACCATAATTTGACTGGTACAGATCCATGACGATACTTGCACTGACACCCATACGGGAACAGAGCGCGATCTGTCCTCTGTAATCCTGATTTTTGATATTCTGCATGAAAAACACCTGCTCCACCGCATACTCACGGATCAGTTCTTCTAAATTCTCCATGGTGCCTACATATTCCGGCTCTTCTCCATCGCCAACATATCCGACGATATTCAGATTCAGATTTGTCTTTTTTAAAAAATGACGAAATTTTTCATATTCCTCACAGTTTCCGACTAAAAGCGTTCTTGTCTGGTTACGGTTCTGACTCTGCATCCTCCTTGCCAATGCGATCATCACAAACAGGATGTAGAACAGTATCGCACAGAAGATCAAGGCTTTTCTGTCCTGCTTTATTTCTCCGCTCGGAAGTATGCAAAGAAGCAAAATACCCCCGGCAACCATCCACGAAAACGTCACTTTTTTAATGGTTCTGTCTATATAGAAAAATCTTGTCCTGTCATACAAGCCTGCGTCCTTTTTTTCTAAGATAAAAATAACGGAAAATGCAAAACCATAACAGAAAAAGCGGGAAAACTCCCCACTTCTGCCAAAAAACAGATAACTCAATATGACCACAGCAATCCCGATCAAAAAATCGCAGACCATATCTGTCATATTTGTATCTGCTTCAAAATTACTTTTTCTCATCCAACCATTTCCTCTCCTATTTTATCTGCAGGATGTACTTATGGATTCAATCGCAACTGCACCGCCCCGTACGACTTCTATCTGTTTGAACTTTGACTTTAACAGTGCGATCAGTTCATTATTGCGTCTTTCTGACAGCTTACACTCTAAAAGGACACTGTCCTTTCCGATATCTGCTACCTGTACCTGAAATACCTGTGCGATCTGAAAGACCTCCGCTTTTTCCTCTGCCGTACATCTTTTTACTTTTGCAAACAGGATTTCCTTCATATGGATCGGGATATTCGTAAGGTCGATCACTTTAATGACCTCCACCATACGGTTCAACTGTTTTTTGATCTGCTCAAACGTAATATCGTCACTGGTTACGCAGATGGTCATACGGGAAATCGTCTCGTCCTCTGTCGTACCTACCGTCAGACTTTGCAGATTATATGATTTTCCGGAGAAAAGTCCGGACACTTTTGCTAACACACCGACCTGGTTTTCCACATATAATGCGATCCAGCGGTTCTTCATGTCTCGTTCCATCTCTTTCCTCCTATTTCAAGATCATTTCACTCATCGGATTGCCGCTTTTTACCATTGGAAGCACAATCTCTTCGGTTGCTATCATAAATTCGAGTACCACCGGTGTCTGCTGCTCTCTCGCCCACTGTAGTGCCGGCAGAATCTCTTCTTCTTTTTCAATTCTCTTTCCGGATGCACCGTAGCTCTCTGCTAATTTTACAAAATCCGGCTCGTATGGCGGACAGTCCGCTCCCGGTCCTTTGCAGCGCGGAGGACATGCCTTTCTTCGCTTCAGGCAGGTTGCCTCATAGCGTTTTCCATAAAAAAGCTGCTGTATCTGACGTACCATTCCCAGATAATAATTATTCAACACACAGATAATAATATTCGTCTCCTGACACATTGCTGTTGCAAATTCCTGAATATTCATCTGAAATCCACCGTCACCGGTAATGCAGATGACCTCTTTATCCGGACATCCGATCTTTGCCCCGATAGCCGCCGGAAAACCAAAACCCATCGTACCAAGTCCGCCGGATGTAATAAAACGCTTCTTCTCATTTAATTCAATGTACTGGGTTGCCCACATCTGATGCTGTCCTACGTCCGTGACAATGATGCCCTCGTCAAATTCCTGATTGATGCTTTCCATAATCATCTGCGGAGTCAGTCCACGGTCCTTTCGCATCTGCAACGGATTTTCTTCCTCCCACTGTGCAATGCAGGCTCTCCACTTCTCTGTCTTTTGCGGCTCTGCCCACTCTAACAGTCTTTGAATTGCAAGTTTTGCATCTGCTACAATTGGTACATCCACCACAACATTTCTGGAAATGGATGCTGTATCTATATCGACATGTACAATCTTTGCATTTGGTGCAAATTCGTTCAAATCTCCGGTAATCCTGTCATTAAAACGTGTTCCGATGGAAAACAGTACATCGCACTCGCTGACTGCAAGATTTGCTGCATATCGTCCATGCATACCGCTGTTTCCGATATAATACGGATGATTGGTCGGAATTGCTCCTTTTCCCATCACGGTAGTAACTACCGGAATTTTCGTGCGTTCCACCAGCTCTAACAGTTCTTTATTTGCTTTTGCCGCATTGACACCGCCTCCGATTAAAAACAGCGGTTTTTTTGCAGCCTTTAATAATTTGTAGCCTTTTTTCAACTGACCGATATGTACACCGGTGCTTGGCTTATATCCGCGAATCTCTACTTTGTCCGGATAGACTGCCGGGCCGGATGCCACCTGTATATCCTTTGGAATATCGATTAAAACCGGTCCCGGATTGCCTGTCGTTGCAATGTGAAATGCCATTTTGATAATGCGGCCTAAATCTTTCCGGTCACGCACCGTCACACCGTATTTTGTGACACTTCTTGTCATTCCGACAATATCCACTTCCTGAAAGGCGTCGTTTCCGATCAGATTTAACGGAACCTGTCCGGTAAAACAGACTAACGGTATATTGTCATAATGTGCATCTGCTAATCCGGTAATGATATTCGTTGCTCCCGGTCCGCTTGTGACAAGACAGACACCGACTTTTCCGGTTGCCTTGGCATATCCTTCCGCCTCATGCAGTAAGCCCTGCTCATGTCTTGGCAGTACCACCTCAATGCCATCCTGTTTATATAATTCATCAAAGAGGTCTGTAACCATTCCGCCCGGATAACCGAAAATGGTATCTACGCCCTCTTCCTGTAATGCTTTTACAAATAATTTTCTTCCTGTAATATCCATACTTCCTCCTGCTTCCACAACTCGTTAGATATACCCCATTGTTCTCAATATAAATATCCACCCGGTCAGCGTAAATGCCGCAAGCAGGGTTGTGACCACGATGATACTTGCGGTCAGCACATCATCATTTTTCATGCTCTTTGCCATGATATAACAGCTTGGCGTTGCCGGCGCCGCTAACATGACCATAATGGCGATCAGTTTCTCTCCCGTAAATCCAAAGTGGATGGCTACCGGTATGAACACGGCTGCCTGCGCCACTAACTTGATAAAGGCTGCCACTAATGTCGGTTTGATCTTTGCAAGTGCCTTCTTTCCTTCAAAGCCTGCTCCTAAAGTGATCAATGCCAGCGGTGTTGCCATTGATGCCACATTATTGATCGTCTTATCGATCAGTACCGGAAAATCCAGACGCAGCAGGGATACTGCTAATCCCAATGCAATAGATAAAATGATCGGATTTTTTAAGATGTTTACACATGCTTCTTTTAATTTTCCCGTATCCCGATCCTGTTCTTCTCCCTCTGCTTCAAAGGTGAGCACTAAGACGGAATAGATATTATAAAGGGGTACTGCTCCGATAATCATCAGAGGTCCCATCGCGGACGGACCATACAGATTTGAAATAAACGCCAATCCCATGACTGCCGCACTGCTGCGAAATGATGCCTGCACAAACGCTCCCGTCATACTCTTATCTTTCATCAAAAATCTGGCTGCTGCCCAGATGCCCCAAAAGCATACCGATGTTGCCACCGCACAAAACAGCACATATTCAGCATCAAAGACCTTACGGATATCCACCGCCGAAATATCACGAAATACCATAAAGGGCAGTGTCACCGTAAAATTAAACTTATTTGCTATATTAATAAAATTCTCATTAAACATTCCCCTTTGCCGTAAAAACCAGCCTAAAACCATAACCAGAAAAATCGGGAATGTGACATTAACGCTGTATATAAAATTCTCTAGCATGACTTCTTTTCATATTTCAGGAACTGATACTCTAAATCAAAATAGGTCTGCTCCTCGCTGTCTGCCGTGATTTCCCACTCTGCCTTTTCATCCAGATTTGGGAAATATGCATCTGCCTCGTATGCATAATCTATTTTTGTGATATGTGCAACATCACACTCATCGACAAGCTGGCGATAGATGCTCTCTCCACCGATCACATAAATATCCTCTGACGGATATTTTGCAAGTTCCTCTCTTAACTGCTCCATATCATGGACTACCACGGCATCCTTAACCTGATATGTCTCGTCTTTTGTCAGTACGATATTAACCCTGTTTTTTAACGGTCTCTGGTTCGGAAAGCTCTCTAAGGTCTTTCTTCCCATGACGACTACCTTACCTGTGGTCGTTTCCCTGAAAAACTTCATATCTGCCGGAATGCTTACTAACAATTTGTTTTTAAGTCCGATTGCCCAGTTCTTATCTACTGCTGCAATTAAATTCATGGTGTTTTCTCCTTTTTGGCGGCAATTATACTGCTACCGGAATATTTTTTATCTGAGGACCTGTCACATAATCTGTCACAGTCACATCCTCCGGTGTAAAATCATAGAAGTCTTTAATCTCAGGATTTAATGCAAATTTTGGTGCATCATGAACCGGTCTTTGGATCAGCTCCTCGACTAACGGTATATGGCGGTCATAAATATGCGCATCTGCTATGACGTGTACCAGTTCCCCGACATTCATGTCACAGACCTGTGCCAGCATATGAACCAGCACTGCATATTGGCAGACATTCCAGTTATTCGCCGTTAAAATGTCCTGTGAACGCTGATTTAAAATTGCATTTAAAGTCAGGCGATCTTCTCCTTTTTTCTGCGTTACATTAAAGGTCATGCTGTATGCACACGGATAAAGGTTCATTTCATGCAAATCCTGATGTACATAGATATTTGTCATAATACGTCTGCTGAATGGATTGTTTTTCAGGTCATAAATCACACGGTCCACCTGATCCATCATGCCTTCTTTATACTGATGTTTCACACCTAACTGATAGCCATAGGCTTTTCCGATAGAGCCATTCTCATCTGCCCATTCATCCCAGATGTGGCTGTTCAAATCTTTGATATTATTGGACTTCTTCTGCCAGATCCAGAGCATTTCGTCCGTGCAGCTCTTAATGGCTGTCTTTCTAAGTGTAATTGCCGGAAATTCTTCGGATAAATCGTACCTGTTGACGACTCCGAATTTCTTGATGGTGTAGGCACTGCTTCCGTCTTCCCAGTGCGGGCGGACTTTTTCGCCTTCCGTGCTGACACCGTTCTCTAAAATATCTTTACACATATCTATAAATATACGGTCTGCTCTGCTCATAATGTTCTCCTCTGCTACTTATTCACTATTGATTTTATCCCATTTTTCCTATGCTTGCAACCGCACTTTTACTATCTTTCTTATTTTTTTGCTCTTTTGCATAAAAATGTGCTATAATACAAAAAAATATTTCTATTAAGGAGTTTTTCATACTATGAGCCAGGAAAAAGTAGATCGTAATAAAGCCGCTAAGGCAAACCGTAAAAAAGACATGCAAAAAGAAAAAACAAAGCTCGCTACTTTCCGTGTATGCGCAGTTGCCCTGTGTGCCGCTATCATCGGCTGGGGTGGTTATTCCATTTATCAGAGACAGGCTTCTAATAAGACTGCTGAGACGATTGAGGTGGATGCTTCCGCACTTGCAGATTACCAGAATTCGTTAGTGCAGGCAGAATAGGATTTCTGTCTTTTCAAATGCACAAAACCCCCACGGATCTGTTGTATACAATCTCCGTGGGGGTTCTTTATTCTGTACTGATTATCTTGCATGAATCGTCATTCATATTTTTATAATCATGCTTCTATTATACTGACTTCTTTGGTAGTGATTCCGCTACTTTTTTACTTCCGCTTTGTCTAATGCATCCTCTATGGCATTGATTAAGACCATACTGGTGTATTGATTTTCCTCGCTATATGTAATGTTTTCCAGCGACTGTTTCTTATATATCTGCTCGGACAGACTCTCCAATGCCGGTTCTACTAAGGGATACATGGTTGCCGTCGATTCATCCAGATTAACCAGCGAAATGGATTTAATCTTTTTTTCATCTACCGCCACCTCAACATCCAACACATTGTCATTAAATAGGATTGAGGAGGTATAGACTCCTGCCTGATATTTCATGGTTTCTTTTGTCTTTTTGTCATCTCCTTTTTTATCAAACATACATACCATCAGTATGATAAAAAGAATTGCCAATCCCACAAATATTGCCGTATAGATCAATTCTTTCATGTGGAATACTACGATTTTTGTTTTTGAACTCAATGGAACCTCCTCATTTTTTCATTACTATAGATTATGCTTCCACCTGTTAAAATATGACTCTTTATTTTAATTCTGAAAGCGGTTTGAATGTATATCCCATCTCTTCCCACTTTGTCAGCAGTTCATCGAGTATTTCCCCATTTGTCTTAGATGTATTATGCAGCAGTACGATCGCACCCGGATGGACTCTTGGCAGCAGTTTGTTAAACGCTTCTTCCTTTGTCGGCTGTGCATCCACATTCCAGTCTACATAGGCAAGGCTCCAGAAATAGGTCTGATAGCCTAGTTCTTTTGCCATCTTCAAGTTTTCCGTACTGTATTTTCCCTGTGGCGGGCGGTAGTATTTCGTCATTTCCTTTCCGGTGATTTCCTTATATAACTTTGACACTCCCTCTAATTCCTTCTGAAAAGATGCCTTATCCGATATGGAGGACATATCGGGATGATGATAAGTATGGTTTCCTACCGTGTAGCCTTCCTTTACCATCTTTTTTACCAATTCAGGACTCGTTTCTAAGAAATTTCCCACAACAAAAAAGGTTGCCGGTGCATTGTGCTTTTTCAATGCCGCCATGATATTTTCCGTATTGCCATTCTCATAGCCGCAGTCAAACGTCAGGTACAATACCTTCTTTTTTGCATCTCCGATATAATGTGCATCGTATTCTTTGAGTTCCTCCGGTGTCGCATTTCCACTTGGCTGCGTACCTTCCGTCCCGAATCCAAGTCCCCAGTTTTCCACCTGTTCTTTTTTAGGAGAAAAATTACTCAGACACTGATGCGTCAAAGACGCTGCTCCGTTTCCTGCCAAAAAGAGAACCAGTGCCGCTGCGATCACGGATGCCGCTTTCTTTTTTCTGATTTTTTTTATTTTCATACGAACCACGAAACTTATTCTTAGTAAAGTTTATAGGATGGGGAGATGTCTTATGCAAGAATTGCTTAAAACAATCTCATTATCGGATGACAGTCACTCTCGGTCACTCAATCATGTAGTTCCTTTTACACAAAGAAAAACCCCTGCAAAGTCTCATGCTGCAGGGGTTTAACTAAAAATAAAAAGAGCGCGAGACGGGACTCGAACCCGCGGCCCCGACCTTGGCAAGGTCGTGCTCCACCAACTGAGCCACTCGCGCATAAGTGTTAAACACAAATGCTATTATACTGACTCTGGCGTATTTTGTCAATAGTTTTTTTGTATTTTTAAATGCCGCAACAACCTATCGCTTGCTGCGGCATTCCGTTCTATTTCAATCTTTTTTCTGCATATTGGAGATTATTTTGTTTCTACATACTTTTTGATATTTGACGCATTGACGTATTTTTTTGCCCTGTTATTTTCTACTACGACAAGCGTCGGTGCCTGCATCACACCATATTTTTCAACCAGTTCCTGATTTTCCTCTGCGTCGATCAGCACATAATTTTCTTCGCCCAGAATTTCTTTTGCTGCTGCACAGTTTGGACAGGTCTTAGTGGTAAACAGATAGCGGATGTTATCGGTCGGCTCCACCTTGACCTCGTCCTTTGAAATCGTAACAATGTTTGTCTTGACTTCACTTAATTTAGAAGGACTGATCTCATATAATTTCCGCTCTTTGTATTCCTGCGTCTTTCCATCGTTCCAGTTCTGAACCGGACGATAATAACCGGTGATCCGGCTGTAAACCTCTGCTTCTTTTCCACAGTGAGGACAGGTAAAATGTTCCCCTGCAATATAACCATGTTCTTTGCAGATCGAATAGGTTGGAGAAATCGTATAATACGGCAGTTTGTAGTTCTGTGCGATCTTTCGTACCAGCGTTGCTGCCGCTTTCCAATCCGGAAGTTTTTCTCCAAGGAATGCATGGAATACAGTTCCTGATGTATATAAGGTCTGAAGCTCATCCTGAATATCCAATGCCTCAAAAACATCTGAGGTATAGCCTACCGGAAGATGAGAGCTGTTCGTGTAATACGGTGTCTCACCCTCACGTCCTGCCGTAATAATACCAGGATATTGCTTTTTATCATATTTTGCCAGACGATAGGTTGTGGACTCTGCCGGTGTTGCCTCCAGATTATATAAATCGCCATAAGTCTCCTGATAGTCGCTCAGACGCTCACGCATATGATTTAAAACGTCCTTGGCGAACTCCTGTGTTTCCTCATGGGTTAAGTCCTCTCCAAGCCATTTTGCATTCAGTCCTACTTCGTTCATACCTATCAGCCCAATGGTTGAGAAATGGTTATCAAAGGTTCCGAGATAACGCTTGGTATATGGGTAAAGCCCCTCGTCAAGCAGTTTGGAAATAACACCTCTTTTAATCTTCAAAGAACGTGCTGAAATATCCATCATATGGTCTAATCTTTGATAAAATTCCTTTTCATTCTTAGACAGATATGCAATTCTCGGCAGGTTAATCGTAACCACACCTACGGAACCCGTGCTCTCACCGGAGCCAAAGAAACCACCGGATTTTTTCCGCAGTTCACGCAAATCCAACCGCAAACGACAGCACATGGAACGTACATCACTCGGTTCCATATCACTGTTGATATAGTTTGAAAAATACGGTGTTCCGTACTTCGATGTCATTTCAAACAAAAGACGGTTGTTCTCTGTATCAGACCAGTCAAAATCACTCGTAATAGAGTAGGTCGGTATCGGATACTGGAATCCTCTTCCGTTCGCATCTCCTTCGATCATGGTCTCAATGAATGCTTTGTTGACCATATCCATTTCTTTTTTACAGTCTTTGTATTTGAAATCCATTTCCCTGCCGCCAACAATTGCCGGAAGCTCTGCTAAATCGTTTGGAACCGTCCAGTCCAAAGTGATATTGGAAAATGGAGACTGTGTACCCCAGCGGCTTGGTGTATTGACACCATAAATGAAGGATTCAATACATTTTTTTACTTCCTCATAGGATAAGTTGTCCACCTTTACGAATGGTGCCAGATAGGTGTCAAACGATGAAAATGCCTGTGCTCCTGCCCACTCATTCTGCATAATTCCAAGGAAATTTACCATCTGGTTACACAGTACGGAAAGATGTTTTGCCGGAGAAGAAGTGATCTTACCCGGAATTCCACCAAGACCTTCCTGGATCAACTGCTTTAAAGACCAGCCTGCACAGTAACCGGTCAGCATGGACAGATCATGAATATGGATGTCACAGTTGCGGTGTGCATTTGCGATCTCCTCATCATAAATCTCTGAAAGCCAGTAATTGGCTGTAACCGCTCCGGAGTTGCTTAAGATCAAGCCTCCTACGGAATATGTAACGGTAGAATTCTCTTTGACACGCCAGTCCTCTACCTTTACATAGCTGTCTACGATTTCCTTATAATTTAAAATTGTAGACTTCATATTTCTCATTTTTTCACGCTGCTTGCGGTATAAAATGTATGCCTTTGCAACATCTGTATAACCCGCCTGCTCTAACACGGTCTCAACGCTGTCCTGGATATCCTCTACATGGACAACTCCCTCTTCAATCTTAGACTGAAAATCTGCAGTGACCCGAAGCCCTAACAGTTCTATGATATCATCTGTATATTCCTTGCCCGTTGCTTTGAACGCTTTCTCTATCGCTCCACGAATTTTTGCCAGATTAAAGTCATCGGTCTCCCCGTCTCTTTTCACTACTTTGAACATTATTCCATCACCCTCCATATCTGTTCAAAAGATACGCTTTTCAAATCGTGTACGTCTATTCTATCAAATCGCATTTTTGAAGTCAATATAAAAAAGCACTATATGTAGTGTTCATTTTTTGTTGAACTTTCTACATATAGTGAAACTCTTTTGGTACCCAGGCACGCACAAAAATGCCGTCTTCCCGGTATTCTTCGCTTAAAAGCTCGCCCTTTTCGCGGATCTTCTGGATGACTCCGGCATCCCGATATGGTATCGTGCACTCTAAAAAATCTTTTTCTTCGCGTAAAATTTCTTCTAAGATATTTTTTAAATCCTCTAAACCGTCTCCGTATTTTGCGGAAATATGAACAGTCCGCTCCGCACGAAAATCATGCAGCGGTTCCGGCTGCCCGATACGGTCTGTTTTATTAAACGCCGTAATGATCTTTTTGCCCTCTACTTCTAAATTCCGCAGGGTATCATATACGATATACATCTGTTTATCCATCTGCGGATTTGAGGCATCTACCACATGCAAAATGATATCTGCATACTTTGCCTCCTCTAAGGTACTCCGGAAAGCATCGATTAAGTGATGCGGCAGTTTGCGGATAAATCCTACCGTATCTGTCATCAGCACCTTCTGATGGTTGGTCAGTTCTAAAATCCTCGTTGTCGGATCTAAGGTCGCAAACAGCTTATCCTCTTCTAAAACTTCTGCATTCGTTAAATGATTTAACAGTGTGGATTTTCCTGCATTGGTATAACCGACCACTGCCACCACCGGTATCCCGCTTCGCTTCCGCTGCTGTCTGTTGACCTCACGATGCCTTTGCACCTCTTTTAATTCCCGATTCAGTTGTGCCACACGGCTGTTGATCAACCGCCTGTCCATCTCTAATTTTTTCTCACCGGGTCCTCTGGTGCCGATTCCTCCACCTAATCTGGATAAAGAGCGCCCCAGTCCGCTCAGACGGCTTAACCGGTATTTTAGCTGTGCTAATTCTACCTGTATCTTTCCTTCGCTGGTAGAAGCCCTTGCCGCAAAAATATCTAAAATAATTAAAGTCCGGTCCATGACCTTCGTCTTTAATGCTTCTTCTAAATTTTTCAACTGTGCCGGTGACAGTTCATCGTCACAGACAATACCGGTTGCACCGGTCTCTTCGATCAGTTCTTCTAATTCAAATACCTTTCCGGTTCCGACATAGGTTCCCGGATGGATATTCTCTCTCTTTTGGATCAGTGTTCCCACAACGACTGCACCGGCAGTCTCCACCAGTTCTGCCAACTCTGCTACCGAATCCTCGGCATCGTCGCCGTCCTGCTGTGAAACACCTACTAAAATGACACGCTCTGTCTCCTGTTCTACTTCATAAAGCGGCATGCTTTTCTCCTATCTGGTCTTTAAAAATGTGTATTCCCGGACTGCCTCTTCGTCACTTTTATATTCTTTGATATAGGCTTGCATCGTCTTTTTTGCCGACTCAAAATCACCGCTGTACTCATAGGCGGCAATCTCATTTTTCATCAGTTCCTGTTTGTTCACGGCATCCTTATTTTTCAAGCCCATCTGAAAATATTTTAAAGCATCCTCGTAATTACCGTCTTTCATCTGCATCATGCCTAAGGTATTCAACGCTTCACTGTCTTTTGCGTTTTCTTTGACATAGCTTTCTAAAAGTGCCTGCCCCTGTTCCTGTTGATCCGTTGCATTATAGACCTCTGCTAAATACAGCAGCGCTGTCTTATCATCCTTATCAATTGCCCGGTCCAGACTGCTCTTTGCCTGTGTATAATCTTCTAAGAGATAGTACACATGTCCCTGCTCCGCATAATCTGCACCATCCTTTGGCTTGATGTCCAGTGCTTTTTTCAGATAGTTCTTCGCTTCCTCTGTTTCACCTTTATTGGTCAGATTCTCGTAAATGCCCTCGTAAATCTCATACTCTCTTCCTGCATATTTGACCGCATTCTTATAATCTTTGAATGCCTTGTCTTTTTTATCTGTATCTAAATAGACACTTCCACGCAGATAGTATGCATTCGCATTTTCCTTATCATAATCGATCAGTGACGTATAAGTTTCGATCGCACCGTCATAATCTTTTTTTGCAAACTGGGCAGCTGCCTTATAATAACAGATGTCTATCTCCTCGGCACCGATTTTTCCTAATGACGTATCTAAGGCTTTCTGAAAGGATTTGACCGCCTTATCATAATCGCCCTCTGCCATACTGTTAATTCCAATCTTACGATAGGCATCCTGATTCTTCTGGTTCTCACTCTGACATCCGCTAAATCCCAATGCCATGGTCAGACCTAAGATACCAACTGCCATATATTTTTGAAATTTCATTCTGCTTCTCCAGATTCTCTCTTATTTTCCATCGTATTCCCTATTCTTTCTATTCGAAATATCTAAATACGACATTGATACCAGTATATCAAGTTTACCTCAAAATGAAAAGAGCAATCTGAACTTCCTCTACAGCTTCCAGATATCCTCATTGTACTGCGCAATCGTTCTGTCTGAGGAGAAAAATCCCGCCTGACTGATGTTGATAAGCATTTTCTTTGCCCACTCCGAACGCTTCTCGTAATCAGCAAACATCCGCTCTTTCATCTCCATATAATCTCTCCAGTCCAAAAGTGTCATAAACCAGTCTTTTGAGATCAGTTCGTGATGCAGACGCTCTAAATATTCTTCATTGCCGATTCGTTTTAATTCATCACTGACAATAAAGTCCACTGCCCGCCGGATATCCTCATCTTTTTCATAATAATCTTTTGACACATAATCTGCTTTTGCATAGTGCTCCATCACAGTCTCAGAAGATTCTCCAAAAATATAGATATTGTCCTCGCCGACTAACTGTGCGATCTCCACATTTGCTCCATCCATCGTTCCGATGGTAACCGCTCCGTTCAACATAAACTTCATGTTTCCGGTTCCCGATGCCTCTTTAGAAGCAAGTGAGATCTGTTCATCAATGTCACATGCCGGGATCAGCTTTTCTGCTGCCGTCACATTATAGTTTTCTACCATCACTACCTTTAGATATGGTGACACCTGTGGATCATTTGCAATAAATTCCTGCAAACATAAAATCAGATGAATAATATCCTTCGCGATGATATATGCCGGTGCAGCTTTTGCCCCAAAGATCACAGTAATCGGTCTCTTTGGAAGATTCCCCGATTTGATGTCAAAATATTTGTGGATCACATAGAGCGCGTTCATCTGCTGTCTCTTATATTCATGCAGACGTTTGATCTGAATATCAAAAACAGAATGTTCGTCTAACTCCATATCCTGTGTCCGCTTCAAGTAATCTTTCAACTCGCATTTTGCAGATTGCTTTACTTCTAAAATCCTCTTTAAGACTGTCTCATCTTCTGCAAACTGTGCCAGTTTTTCTAATTCTGTTGCATCTTTTTTAAAGCCATCTCCGATAAGCTCCGTGATCAGTTCGGTCAGCTTCGGATTGGCATGCAGCAGCCATCTGCGGAACGTGATTCCATTGGTCTTATTATTGAATTTTTCCGGATAAAGCTGATAAAAGTTTTTCAACTCACTGTTCTTTAAAATTTCCGTATGCAGGTATGCCACACCATTGACACTGAACCCATAGTGGATATCCAGATTCGCCATGTGTACCAGTCCATCCTGAATAATATAGGTACTTTCATCACGGACTTCTTTACGGATACGGTTATCCAACTGACGGATGATCGGCATCAGCTGTGGTACTGCCCTCTCTAAATATCCGATCGGCCACTTTTCCAATGCCTCTGCTAAAATCGTATGATTCGTATATGCGCAGGTCTTTCGGACAATGTCAATTGACTCATCTATCAAAAGACCTTCTTCCATCAAAAGCCGTACCAGCTCCGGGATTACCATAGTCGGATGTGTGTCGTTGATCTGGATCACGGCATAATCCGCCAGATCATAGAGATCTGATCCACGCTCTTTTGCCTCGTCTAAGATCAGTCTTGCCGCATTGCTCACCATAAAATACTGCTGATACACACGCAGGATACGTCCGTCATCATCACTGTCATCCGGGTATAAAAAGAGCGTCAGATTCTTTTTAATGTCTGTCTTATCAAAAGAAATCCCCTCTTTTACAATGTCCTCATCCACGGATTCAATGTCAAACAGATGCAGTTTATTGGTACGGTTGTCATAACCGGTCACATCAATATCATACATCCGTGACTGCACCGAAAAACCGCCAAACGGGATCGTATACGTCTTATCCGTCTTTGTCAGCCAGCTTTCCTTTTCTATCCATGGGTTTGGAAGTTCTTTTTGTGCGTTGTTTTCAAAAACCTGACGAAACAGTCCATAATGGTAGTTCAGACCCACACCGTCGCCATTCAGTCCCAGCGTTGCAATAGAATCTAAAAAGCAGGCTGCCAGTCTTCCTAAACCACCATTGCCAAGTGACGGTTCCGGTTCTAATTCTTCAATCTCGGACAGGGATTTTCCCGCATCCTCTAATTCCTTTCGGACTTCTTCATAAATCCCTAAATTGATCAGATTGTTAGATAAGAGTTTTCCAATCAGAAACTCTGCAGAAATATAATATAATTTCTTCTTCTCTTTCTCTGTTGTATCTTTCCCTGCTTTTTGCGCTGCAAGTTTTTTTACATGTTCTAAGAGTGCAAGATAAATCTCCTCATTACTGCACTTTGAAAGTTCTTTTGGATAACTGACTGCCATCTGCATGCTCCTCTCTCTTAGTGTACGGTATCTACTTTCATCATATTTGTTGTTCCGGATTTTCCGATCGGTACACCGGAGGTAATGACTACCGTATCTCCTGACTCTAAATATCCATGTTCTTTTGCACCTACGATAGAATGTGCGAACAGATCAAATACATTTTTCTCTTCCTTAATTACGATCGGATAAACGCCCCAGGAAAGATTGATCTGTCTGCTGACCTTTTCTTCCATGGTACAGCCGATGATCGGACATGCCGGACGATATCTTGAAATTGCCCTTGCCGATCTTCCTGACTTTGTAACAGTAATCACCGCTTTTGCATTCAGGTCATGTGCTGTGGTGCAGGTTGCATGACAGATTGCATCTGTGACATCCGGCTGCTCCTCTTTTTCATAACGGAAAAAGCGTTTTTTATAGTCGATATCCTGCTCGGTACGGTCAGCAATACGAACCATCATCCGCAGTGCCTCCACCGGATAATCTCCTGCTGCCGTTTCTCCCGAAAGCATAATGGCACTTGTTCCGTCATAGATGGCATTGGCAACATCTGTGGTCTCTGCTCTTGTTGGTCTTGGATTTTTCATCATGGAATCTAACATCTGTGTTGCCGTGATAACCTGTTTTCCTGCCTTATAAACTTTCTTTATGATCATCTTCTGGATTACCGGAACTTCTTCACAAGGGATCTCCACACCCATATCACCGCGGGCGATCATAATGCCGTCGGAAACTTCGATAATGGAATCAATATTCTCCACCCCTTCTCCGTTTTCGATCTTTGCAATAATATTGATGTTCCATCCGCCATTCTCATCTAAAAGTCTGCGGATCTCTAATACATCATCTGCGGAACGCACAAAGGATGCTGCCACAAAGTCCATATCCTCCTGGATCCCAAACAGGATATCCTGTCTGTCTTTCTCGCTCAGATATTCCATTGCTAAATGGATGCCCGGCACATTGATCCCTTTGTGGTTGGATACCGCACCATCATTTAAAACAGTACAGTAGATCTCCTTATTTTCAATCTTATCCACCTGCATCCCGATCAGTCCGTCATCAATCAGAATCTTTGTTCCGACGGTCACATCCTGCCAAAGGTTCTGATAAGTAATGGATGCACGCTCCTTGTTTCCTAAAACCTCTTCCCCTGTTAAAATAAAGGTCTGTCCTTTTTCTAACATTACTTTTTTTCCCTCAAAATCCCTCAAGCGGATTTC
>ERZ839741.93-NODE-93-length-116910-cov-5.573514_pt1 | contig 116910 bp, 110 predicted proteins | sample MGYA00519880_ERZ839741 | MGnify/ENA primary metagenome ERZ839741 (study PRJEB31850, sample SAMEA3708851) | human gut metagenome | biome: human gut; feature: human-associated habitat; material: faeces | place: China | collected 2014 ...
TTTTGCCTCGCGGGAGAGCAGCTTCATGCGGAGTGCCTGTGACAGCGATGGTGTGGCGTCCTCCCGCCCGATCAAGTTCCACAGCTCCGCCTGCTCGTCGCGGGTGAGATAGGACAGCTCCACGGCGGGAGAAAAGGCGATGCGTCCATCGTCCACCATCTGAAGCAGCGGCGGAACAAGGTTGGTCAGGCGGATATATCGTTTGACCACATCTTTACTAATACCGGCTTCATATCCGATTTGTTCAGTTGTCAACTTCGGTGCGAGTTGCACCGAAGTTGATTTCCCTTGGTGTTTCATTGCCTCCAACTTCATCTTGTAAGCAAATGCCTTTTCGCTGGGCAGCAGATTTTCCCGCTGAAGATTGCTGTCCACCATCAAAATCACCGCTTCGTCGTCGGTCATTTCCCGCACCAGCACCGGCACGGTGGGCAAGCCCAATTTCTGCGCCGCCAGACGCCGCCGATGCCCGCTGACCAACTCGCAGCCCTCCCCTTTTGGCCGGGCCAACAAGGGTGACAGAATACCATAGGTGCGGACGCTCTCCACCAACTCGTCCATGGCGGCATCCTCCCGCACCCGATAGGGGTGCTTTGCAAAGGGCGACAGCTTGTCCGGCGGGAGCTGCGAAATAAATTTCTTCACCATACCGCCCCTCCCTCCGAAAGCGCGGCGGACACATTCACATGGTAGTAAAGGTCGGAGCCGCGATAGTGGTAGTCCGCGTCAAAGGAATGGAGCCAACCGGCATTTTGCACATTCGCGTTTTCCCTCTCTTTTTCGGCCTGTAACCATTGCGGCACAAGGCTTTTTCGTACTTGTGGCCCTTGGGCTTCCACGGTCGGTACAGAGGAACTGGGGCATTTGGAGATGATCGGCACGCTGGTTCACCAGCTGACTCGAAACCTGACCGAGGAGCAGATCAAGACCGCCGGTTTCGACGCCTATTTTGTGGATCACACTACCGGCGTGTTCCCACAGTTCGCCTCCGGCTATCCCTGGTCCGCCGCCACCATGCAGGTCACCGGCGATACCATCGCGGATCTCACCGAGGATCTTGCCGCAGAGCAGAAGGCCCGTGTCACCTACGACAACATCCTACGCCTTTCCGACGATCCCGATGTCAACGATGCCATCAAGTTCCTCCGGGAACGGGAGGTTGTCCACTTCCAGAGATTTGGCGAGGCGCTGCGTCTGGCCAAGGAGCGGATGAACAGCAAAAACGTCTATTATCTGAACCCCAGCTTTGATACACCGTCCAAATAATAAAACAGACCGCCGCTCTGAGAGCGGCGGTCTGTTCATGCTTTCAGAAATACGGAATCTTCCGCGCAGAAAGGTCTTGGCAAATTTTTGAGATAATTGACCGTCTTTTTGCACTGCCGATCAATTTGTTCACCATCTTGAGGATCATGCCCCTTATCAATTCCCATCCACTTGACCTTTTCCGAGTATCGGCCTGTCGCCTTGATGACAATGGTGGATTCCTCGCGTATGCGCCATCTCCCCTTCTTGACATTTTTGCGATCTTTGCTACAATAAATTTGGGGGGATTGTTATGCGTTTCAAGGATGAAATGAAAGACTTTCTGACTTCTGTGCCGGGAAAGCTCCTTCTTTTTCTTTTCGGAATTGAAGTAATCACTTTCATCTGGCTTTTCCAATGGCCATAAGAAATTAAAACCAAGGAGCGATCACCATGACAGACGGGTTCAAAATACAATGATCGTCTTTCTTATTGCATTATTTTTGGCTGGTTTATTTTATATCAATCTTTTATTCTAACCGCTTAATTTACTAAGCTCATCCGCCCGGATGTGCTTATTTTTTTGCCTTGCGGCTCAAATCGAATCATCCCGCCCTGCCGCAGGTCGCGGGTGAAACGGCTGACCTCCTTTGATCACGATCAGGTCGATCTGCCCCAACGATCCCAACGTTAATGACACTATTTAGTTCCTCCGGGAACGGGAGGGATCCACTTCCTGAGATTTGGCAAAGCAAAGCGCACTGGATGGAACCGAATGAAAAGAACTACTGACAAAAAGACATCCAAGGATCAAATTTCTTGGATGTCTTTTGCTATTCACGGTTCCGTACCTCTGCAAACGGTGCATCATGGTGTCACTCTAAATGTTTACATCTACACGCTGCTTGGCGGCCCATGCGATCACAAAGGTGATGACCTGCGCGACCGGCGTGGCAAGCCAGACACCGGTCAGCTTCAGCATTGGCGGCAGGATCAGAAGCATCAGCAGCGTGCAGACCGGCTCAGCATATACGAGAAGGTAGGAAAGTCCATTCTTTTCCGTTGCGTAGAAGTAAGATGTTGTAATACGGACAAACGCCAGAAACAGCAGCGTTGCGAGAAAAAGTGGGAGACACCGGATGACCCCGGCGTTTGCCTCTGTCGAAGCGCCAAACAGCGTGCCGACTTTTGCTCTTGCAAGATAGACACCGATCGTGCAGACTGCCGTGATCGCAGCAGCGGTCAGGTAGGCCAGCTTTTGGACAGCCTGAACGGAAGATCGGTCATCCCTTCCGTAATACTGACTGATCAGCGGCTGACTGCCGTCGCCTACTCCTTGCAGCAGCAGATAGAGAATAGCGGTAATATAGCCGATACAGCCGTAAACCGCAACTGCCTGTTCGTCCCCGTACAGAAGCAGAAAGCGATTTATGAGGAGCATCGTGATGATGGAAGAAAAGGTCAATCCAAAGGGCGAGATCGCGACGATCAGGACATTTTTCCAAAGCATGCATAGCTCCCGCAGTTCCGGCAGGCAAAATCCGCTCTTTTTTACAAGGAAGAAAATGACTGCCACGATCATAGTCACGGCCTGTCCGATAATGGTCGCCCATGCAGCGCCGGCCATTCCCCAGTTCAGGGCCCACACGAAAACATAGTCCAAAGCAATATTCGTTGCAAAGCCGAAAGCCATGGCTATCATGGCAACCGTTGCCCCGCCCATATTGCGGATAAATGGGACGAAGCCGGTTGCCAAAAGCTGAAAAACAGCGCCCAGCGCGATTACCTGGGCATACATGACACAGAGCGTGAGCATATTGCCTCTCGCACCCAACAGATGAAGAATCGGCTGGGCAAAAGCAAATAGGATTGCCGTCAATAAACTGGCAGTCAGCAGCATCAGCAGCGTTGTTCCGGAAAAGCACTCCTGACGCTTTTGGGTTTCCCCCTGCGCGTTCAGGATCGTAAAGCGAATCGCTCCCGACAGGCCAAGGCCCGTACCGACCGCTCCGATCAGCGCGGAAATCGGATAGCCCAATGTGATGGCGGTCAATCCTGTATCACCGAGGCTTTGCCCGATAAAGAACCCATCGACAATGGTGTAAACCCCCGACAATGCGAATGCGAGGATGGACGGAATGACATAGGAAAAGAATTTCTTGTTCAGTGCGGTGTTCATTTACCTGTGTCTCCATTTCTTGTTCAAAAACAAGATTGAATAGTGTGATGGCGTCCGTCATCTGCTTCATACGCTCTGCGCCCATACATTTCAACCCGCATACCCCACGAGGGGGCGACAGCAAAAGTACACAAATTCCTTGTGAAGCTTTGCAACAAGGAGGCAATACAAAGACAGGCTTACACAAAATGCTGCTTTCGATAGGCGTCCGCCTGATCCAGCAGTTCGCCGGCACTTTCCAGCAGCGCGGGCGTTACCTGACTGCCGCCGGTAATCCGAGCCAACTCCGCTTTGCGGGCCTCCCGGTCCAATTGGATGACTCTTGTGAACGTCCGTCCCCCGCTCTCCCCTTTTTCCACGGAAAAATGGGTGTCTGCCATTGCGGCCAGCTGTGGCAGATGGGTCACGCAGAGTACCTGCTTGTGCCGGGCCACCTGAGTCAGCTTTTCCGCCACCTTTTGGGCCGCGCGGCCGGAAACGCCGGTATCCACCTCGTCGAATACCAGCGTGGCAATGGACTCCTGCTCCGCCAGCACGTTTTTCAAGGCCAGCATGATCCGGGCTAACTCGCCGCCGGAGGCGATCTTAGCGATGGGCCGCAGGTCCTCTCCCGCGTTGGCGGACATCAGAAACCGGATCACGTCGCAGCCGTCGGCGGCAGGCTCTTTTTCCGTGAATTCGATAGCAAAGCGAACTTTGTTCATGTCCAGATCCCGTAGTTCCGACTGAATTCGCTGCTCCAGCGCTTGGGCAGCCGCTTTCCGTTTTTGGGTCAGCTCCGCGCCGGCGGCACGGACAACAGCCTCTGCCTTCTTCAATTTACCGTTCAGCAGGATTAGGGTATCGTCCGCCGTCTCCATGGCGTCCAGTTCACTGCGGCACTGTTCCAGATAGGCGATCATGTCCTCCACAGTGGCGCCATATTTCTTTTTCAGGCGGTAAAGCTGGTCAGTCCGGGCCTCTGCGGCGTCCAACTCCGCGGGAGAAAAGGCAAATTCTGCCCGTTTATCCCGAATCGTCTCGGCAAGGTCATATACTTCACAGCGAATGGATTCCAACCGTTTGTATAGCTCACCCAACTCATCACTGAGGGTGCGGATGCCCCGAAGGGCCTCCTCTGCCTCCCGGATGGCTGAGACCGCGCCTGCACCGTTGTCATCGCCGCTGAGACAGTAATCGGCCCCGGACAGGGCGGCAATATACTTCTCGCCGTTGCGCAGCAGCTCCCGCCGGGCGTTCAGTTCCTCCTCCTCGCCGGGGACCAGCTCCGCCCGCTCCAGCTCGTCGATCTGGAACCGGAGGGAATCCATGCGCCGGGCTTTCTCCGCCTCATTCATTTGCAAGGATCGAATTTGATCCCGGATAGCCGCCATGGCGTTGTAGGCGCTGCGGTAGGCAGCCAAGGGGGCCTCCATCCGCCCGAAGCGGTCCAGATACGCGCCATGCTGTTCCTCATCCAAAAGCTGCTGGCCGTCGTGCTGGCCATGGATGTTCAAAAGCTCTCCGCCGATCTGGCGCAGCTGAGTGACGGTCAGAGGGCGGCCATTGGCGCGGCAGACGTTCTTACCGTCCCCGCCGATCTCCCGCTGCAACAGCAGATTGCCATCCTCGTCAGGTGTGACGCCGTTGTCAGCCAGTCCCGGCAGCGTAGGCGGCACCTGAGAAAAAACGGCGCTGACAAAGGCCTTGTCCGCGCCGGTCCGGATCAGTTCCCGGGAGGCCCGTCCGCCTAAAACGGCGCTCATAGCGTCGATCACAATGGACTTGCCGGCGCCGGTCTCGCCGGTCAGGGCGTTGAAGCCGGGGCGGAAGGATATATCCGCAGACTCGATCACTGCGATATTTTCAATGTGAAGCAATTCCAGCATGTTCCGCGTCTCCCTTCGGAATGGGTTTCTGCCGGTGGTTTACAGCATTTCCCGGATCTCCTGGCAGAAGGTCTCCGCACAGGCGTTGTCCTTCATGACCACGAAGACCGTGTTCTCCCCTGCCAGCGTGCCCACCATGCCGTTGACATCCATGTGATCCAGGGCCTCGCAAGCGCCGCCGGCCAGACCGGCCAGCGTCTTGAATACCACGATGTTCTGGGCGCAGTCCACGCTGGTGATGCTCTCATGGAAGATGGTGCGCAGCTTGTCCGCAATGTTCAGACGGGCACGGCTGCTGGAAACCGCGTATTTGTAGGTGCCGTGGCCTGTAGGCTCCTTCACCAGATGAAGCTGCTTGATGTCCCGGGAGATGGTGGCCTGGGTGCTGGCCACGCCCCGCTTCCGCAGCTGCTCCAGAAGCTGCTCCTGGGTCTCGATGTGTTCCTTTGCGATGATGTCAAGGATCATGGATTGGCGATTGTTTTTCATGACTGAAAACCTCCCGGCAGCATTTTTTGCGCGAATACTTCGCAGAAGCTCTTTTCAGACAGATGCGCCAGCCGGGTCAGATACCGGCTTCGGCGGATCTGGACAATATCGTTGGAATGCAGAGGGAACGCCCGACTCTCATCCACAAACAGGAATATCGGCTTGCGGCCATTGCGCTCAAAGGAGACCGTCAGGGTGTGGTCCGGCGAGAGAACGTAAGAGGAAAAGCGCATATTGTGGGTGCAGATGGGTGTCAGAGTCAGGATCTGGGCCACCGGCTCCACCACCGGGCCGCCGGCGGAGAGTGAATAGGCCGTGGAGCCTGTGGGGGTGGCAATGATGGCGCCGTCTCCCGCGATGTCCGCAAGGTGCTTTCCGTCGGAAAATACCTTCAGATGGATCACATGGGAGATGGGACCCTCCCGGATCACAGCGTCATTCAGACCCATATTCGTATAGATCTGCTTGCCGTCCCGCAGAACGGAAACGTCCAGCATCATTCGTTCTTCAATGGGAAAATCCCAGTTTTTCAGGCCGCGCAAAGCGTTCAGAGAGCCGACCTCCAGCTCTGCCAGAAAGCCCAGTCCCCCCATGTTGATACCCAGCATGGGGATCTTGTGCAGCGCCGCCAGCTTGGCCAGATGCAGGATCGTTCCGTCGCCGCCAAGGGTGATGACCAGATCCGCGCCCTTCAATTCCGGCAGCAGCGGCTTGGAGGGCAGATCTCCGAAGGCGTCGGTCTTCGGGTCACGGAAAGGCGAACAGACTACCGTCTGAAAGCCCATGTCCCGCAAAATGGCAATGGCGGACTTTGTGGCCTTCATTCCGGTGTCCCGATCCGGATTCGGACAGAGAATGATTTTTTTCGGTTCCATTATACCGTCCCCTCTCCGTGCTCCTTCAGGGTTTGATGGGATTCCTCCACCAGAGCGTCCAAGTCAAAGGCTGCGGTGGTTTCCGCGCCCTTTTGCAGAAAGCCCAGATACTCGATGTTCCCCTCCGGTCCACGGATGGGGGAATAGGTCAGTCCCAGAACACCGAAGCCCGCTTCCCTTGCGTGCTCCAGATAGTGCTCCAGCACCTCCTTGTGCACTGCCGGGTCCCGGACAACGCCCTTCTTGCCTACCTTCTCCCTGCCGGCCTCAAACTGGGGCTTTACCAGACTGGCCACATAGCCGCCGTCCTTCAAAACGTTGGCCACCGCCGGCAGGATCAGCTTCAGGGAAATAAAGCTCACGTCGATGGAGGCAAAATCCAGCTCGTCCGGGATCTGCTCATGGGTCAGATACCGGGCATTGGTGCGTTCCATGCACACCACACGGGGGTCCTCACGGAGCTTCCAGGCAAGCTGGCCGTAGCCTACATCCACCGAGTAGACCTTGCTGGCTCCATTTTGCAGCATACAATCCGTAAAGCCGCCGGTGGAGGCACCGATGTCTCCGCAGATGCAGCCATTCAGCTCAATGGGAAATTCCGCCATGGCTTTTTCCAGCTTCAGACCGCCCCGGCTCACATACTTCAAAGTATTCCCACGAATTTCGATCTTCGCGTCATTGGGGATCGCCGTTCCGGGCTTGTCCACCCGCTGACCGTTGACGAACACCAGACCGCTCATAATGGTGGCCTGTGCCTTCTGGCGGCTTTCCTGAAGCCCCTGCTCCGTCAGCAGCACATCCAGCCTCGTTTTATTGCTCACAGGACATGGCCTCCTTTACCGTTTTTACCACACCGTCAGCGTCAAGGCCGAACCGATGCCGCAGTTGATCCACCGTGCCCTCCGGGGCAAAGTGATCCTTCAGATTTTGCAAGATCGTGTGAGAACAGCTCTGCCCGGCCTCTTCCATGGCCGCAGCCAGCTGCTGGCCCACGCTGCCGTTTTCAAAACAGTCCTCCAAAATCAGGACTGTCTTGGCTCCCTCTGTCTCCCGGAGGATCGCCGCCGTGTCCAGAGGGGCGATGCGGTTGAGCTTCATCACACGGGTGGAGATTCCGGATCGTTCCAGCTCCTCCGCGGCGGACAGGGCCTGCTCCACCAGCGTTCCGTAAGTGATCAGGACTGCCTGACGGCCGTCCTTCAAGCGCACTACGGCCTGAGTGCTGGTGTCCACGTTAAAAACGCCCTCTCCCCCTCTGGGATACCGGACCGCCACCGGGCCGTCGATCTCAAACAGCGCCTGATGAAGCATGGTCCGCAGTTCCGCAAAGCTGGCGGGGCACAGGACCGTGAACCCCGGAATACTGGTGAGATAGGAAACATCCAGACAGCCGTGATGGGTCTCGCCGTCAGCGCCCACCAGACCGGCCCGGTCCACGCCAAGGACCACATGAAGCTTTTGCAGAGCCACATCGTGGACCAGCATATCGTAGCTCCGCTGCAAAAAGGTGGAGTACACGGCGAAAACAGGGATCATCCCCTGCTTGGCCATGCCGGCAGCCATGGAAACGCCGTGACCCTCCGCAATGCCCACATCGAAAAACCGCTCCGGGTGGGCCTGCTCAAATACCGTCAGGCCGGTGCCCTCCTCCATGGCGGCGGTGATGGCACAGATGCGGCTGTCCTCCCCGGCGCAATCGCTGAGGGTCTTGCCGAATACGGAGGAAAAGGTCTCTCCGGGTGCTTTTTTCAAAAGTCCGGTTTCCGGATCAAAGGGCGCGATCCCATGAAACTTGCCGGGATCACGCTCCGCAAAGGCATAGCCCTTACCCTTCTGGGTGTGGACATGGACCACCACGGGGCCGGTAAGCTCCTTGGCCCACGTCAGCATATCGCACAGGCGGGGCAGGTCATGGCCGTTGATGGGCCCCAGATAGGTGAAGCCCATATCCTCAAAGAGAGTGCTTCCCGGCCACAGTGTCTTTTTCAGGCTGGTTTTCAGCCGATGGTTAAAGCGATAGATGGCGGACTGGGAGGGAGACTCTCCAAAGAGGCCCCGATACCATTTCTTAAAGTGGTAGTAGGCAGGTTTGCTGCGCAGCTTGGAAAGATGATTCGGCAAGGCCCCCACATTGGGGTCGATGGACATGCCGTTGTCGTTCAGAAGAACGATCATATGCTCACCGGAGGCCCCAACGTTGTTCAGACCCTCGTAGGCCAGTCCGCCGGTGAGGGCGCCGTCACCGATCAGCGCCATGACCTGATAATCCTGGTGCTGCAAGGTCCTCGCCCGCGCCATGCCCAACGCCACGGAAACGGAGTTGGAGGCGTGGCCCGCGATGAAGGCGTCATGGACGCTTTCGTGGGGCTTGGGGAACCCGGAGAGGCCGTCCAGCTGCCGCAGTGTGGAAAACAGCGCCTGACGACCGGTGAGGGCCTTGTGGACGTAGGCCTGATGCCCCACGTCGAACACAAGGCGGTCATGGGCGGTGTCAAAGACCCGGTGGATCGCCACCGTCAGCTCCACAACGCCCAGATTGGAGGAAAAGTGTCCGCCTGTTTTCGACACGTTTTCCAGCAGAAACTGCCGCAACTCCTTACAAAGCTGCGGCAGTTGATTTTGATCGAGTGCCCTGATATCCTCAGGGGAATGAATGGAATCCAGAATCACAATGACCTCCTGCGGCTGTATGGATCAGCAAAGACTCAGCCGCGATGAAACAAATGCAGAAACCGGCCTGCCAGATGGACCACCCGCTTGCTCTGGTTCATGGCGAAGGGCTTTCCCAGCGCTTTGCCGCCGATGGTAGCGCCGGAGATCAGCGCCGTGACACCCACGGAGATCAGCACGCTTTCCAGGTCCAGTCCCTTTTGCAGACGGGCCACGATCACCGCGCCGGTAGCGCCGGAGACGATGCCGCAGATATCGCCCACCACATCGTTGCAGACGCTGGATACCCGGTCCGCGTTCCGCAGGAGCTTCAGCGCCTCTTTTGCGCCCTTTTCCTTGTGGGCGGCCATGGAGTGAAAGGGGCGGGGATCCGCCGCGGTCACCGCCACGCCGATGATGTCAAACAGGATGCCAAGTCCAATGAACAGCGCCAGGATCAGCAGCGCCAGCAGCAGACCGGCGTTCTCCAAAATGGCCTCGGAGCTCAGGCTCAGCAGCCCGGACAGGGCCACGGCCATGACAAAGGCCGTCAGCGCCCAGCGGTAGTGGTTATGTTCCTTCTTGCCGGTTTTCGGATTGGAAGGTTTTTTCAAAAAAACGCCTCCGTTATCATTCAGATATGCTAAGTCAGCGGCAGCAAACCAGGTAAATCTTGCGGCTTAGGTGCGGGTTTGTTTTCCCCACGGAACACCTCTCGTTGCCGATGGAGGCGGTTCCCCTTTCAGTTCCGAGGCGCGCCGTCGCCGATCGCGCTACCCGATTGCCACTGAGTCCGCACTGCAATCCCTGATTCGCTTCCCATGAACAGCCTAGGTGTTTTCCACCACAGTCTGTCCGTTTCTTTAGCCTCTTTTGCAAAACAGGTTTCAGCGGGCGATCACGATCGCCAGTCCCGGCCAGGACAGCGCCGTGTTGATCCCACATTCACCAGCTTCACGCAAGGCAGGCTACGGCTGCACACAGCGTTACGCACCCGAAGGCACGATGCACCGCATTGCAGGTTCATCATCTGCTTCGTACATGGATCCGCTTACCACAATGGGAGTACGTCCACGCACAAGAACAGGTCTCCACGGAAACAGGGTCGGGGTATCCATGCCATTGGAAATCGCCCTGAGTCCGCAAGCGCGAAAACGCGCTTCCTCCCAGCATCCACCCAAGACTGGGCGTCTCAAGCAGACACCAGAAGTTTCACAGGTGTGCCCTTTGGAGGCTTTTTAGGTCCTCCCTCGGAAACGGCAGATCTGACTAGAATACTGCGCCGCCGCTTAGCTCATATCAGTATAGCATGGCTTGCGAAAATATGCAACAGCTTCCGTATATATACAGAGCGGCTGACGGTGTACTTCATAGACCCGACGAGCGATTTCTGGCGGCGTCTTAACAGCTTTCCGGGTCCCGGCCCATCCTGCCGACTTCGTTGTGTACGATACCTGCTGTGTGCGGGACCTATGGAGTTTTTCTAAACAAACAACCGGGAGGTCTTCCCTCCCGGCTGCTTGATGAATTATTTCGTGCGCTCAGTGAGGCTTTCCGCCAAAGCGGTCAAAAAGCCGTCCTGGTCCAAGTCGGACACGGCGGAGACCGCCTGTTCCGTCAGCTCATGGATCAGCTTGCCGCAATCGTCCAGTCCCAGCAGGTCCACATAGGTGACCTTGCCCTCGTCCTTGTCGGAGCCGATGGGCTTGCCGAATTCGTCGGCGTTTCCGATGACGTCCAGCATATCGTCCCGGATCTGGAAGGCAAGGCCCAGCTGATAACCGTAGTCCTCCGCGGCCTTCCGGGCCGCCTCGCTGCCGCCGGCTGCGCCGACGCCCAGCATACAGGCTCCGGCGATCATGGCGCCGGTTTTCAGGTGGTGGACCTCCGTTAACTCATCTTGGGCAGAGGGATGGTGCAGCGTGTCCAGCACCTGCCCCGCTACCATGCCGTCCGGGCCGGACGCGTTCGCCAGAATCAGGGCGCAGTCCGCCCGCTGGGCGTCGGTCAGGCCGGGAGCCGTCAGGATCATGCGGTAGGCCGCAGGCTGGAGAGCGTCTCCCGCCAGTACCGCCAAGGTCTCACCGTAAACCTTGTGGTTGGTGGGTTTACCCCGGCGGAGATCGTCATCATCCATGCAGGGCAGGTCATCATGGATCAGAGAATACGTGTGGACCAGCTCCAGTGCGCAGCCAATCGGCACAGCCTTGTGCCAGTCCAGACCGCACAGCCGGGCAAACTCCAGCGTCATCACCGGACGCAGCCGCTTGCCGCCGGAGAGAACGCTGTACCGCATGGCCTCATAGAGGTCCGCCCAGTGTGGCTTTTCCGCAAACAAGCTGTTCAAATAGTCCTCGATGGCCGCCAGATATTCCTGATACTGGGCGCCAAACGCAGTCTTTTCCATGTCAATCCTCCGTACTTTCAAAGGGCAGCTCCACCGGCGCGCCGTCGGGCCCCTTCATCAGCTTGACCACCTGCTGCTCCGCCTTGTCCAGCTCCGTGGAACAGGCGTTGACCAACTTGGTCCCCTCCTCAAATAACCGCAGGGAATCCGCCAAGGGGGCATCCCCTTTTTCCAGCGCTGCCACGATCTCCTCCAACCGGGACAGCTTTTCCTCAAAGCTCAGTTTTTTAGCCGCCATTTCGCGCCTCCTCGATATGATCCACCACGGCGGTCAGGCCGCCGCTGCCCAATGTCACATGTATCCGCTCGCCTATATGGGTCTCCCCGCTGCTTTTCAGCACCTGCCCTGCCTCGTTCCGGGCCACGGCGTAGCCCCGGCCCAGAACCTTCAAGGGGCTCATAGCATCCAGTGACGCCGCAAGAGCTGTAAAGGTTTTTTGCTTTCGCACTATCTCGGCATTTGCCAGATCTCCAAGGCGCTGCTGCAAGTGCAAAAGCTCCATGCGCTTGTCCTGTACGTAGGCCAGCTGGTCCGTCAGAACCCGTTTGCGGCCCAGCGCATCCACCCGCTCCCGCAGGGCTTGCAGGCGGGATGCTTGGCTGCCGGTCATCCGCTCCGCCAGGTCGCTGAGCTGCCGCCGCAGCTCCACCTGATCCGGCACCGCGATCTCTGCGGCGTTGGAGGGCGTGGAGGCTCGGGCGTCCGCCACAAAGTCGGAAATGGTGACGTCCGGCTCATGGCCCACAGCAGAGATCACCGGGGTCTCGCAGGCGTAGATGGCGCGGGCCACCCGCTCATCGTTGAAGGCCCACAGGTCCTCCATAGAGCCGCCGCCCCGGCCGGTGATGATGACATCGCCGATTTTCCATTTGTCGGCGTACCGGATGGCCCCCGCAATCTCCGGCGGGGCCTCCGCTCCCTGTACCCGCACCGGCAGTAAGATCACCTTGGCTAAGGGATACCGCCGCCGCAGGATGCGGATCATATCGTGGACCGCCGCCCCCGCCGAGGACGTTACCACGGCGATGCGCTCCGGGAATTGGGGCAGCGGCTTTTTGTGGGCCTCATCGAAAAGCCCCTCTTTATAAAGCTGCTCCTTCAGCTGCTCAAAGGCCAGCGCCAGATCCCCCGCCCCCTCCGGGGTCATGGTGTCGCAGTAAAGCTGATACGCGCCGTCCCGGGGAAAGACGCTGACCCGGCCCGTCACCAGCACCTTCATGCCGTTTTCCGGACGGAACCGCAGACGCAGAGCCTGTCCCTTGAACATGACGCACCGGATGGCTCCGGTGGGGTCCTTCAGGGAAAAATAGTGGTGCCCCGAGGGGTACATTTTATAGTTGGAGATCTCACCCCGGACGCAGATGCCGGACAGCATGGGTTCGTTGTCCAGCAGGAGCTTCACCAGTTCGTTGACCTCCGTGACGCTGAAAATATGCCGCTCCATAGTTACTCCTTATCCAGCCAGGGGCGGAGCCGGGCCGATACGGCTTCCTCCGCCCACCGGGAAAACGCTTTGACACGGAACAAGCGGAATAAGCCTGCCCGCAGGACGTCCGCCAGAGAGCAGACGAGGTAGATGGCAAACGCGCCGCCCAGAACGCCTGATGCCAGCAGAATCGGCGGCTTGTCCGCCAGAAACGCAAACCGGCCTGCCAGCCAGTGCTCCCAGATCAGCGGATGGGCGTGGATCAGGTACACGCTGAAGGCCAGCGGCGAGACGCTTTCGATAAAACGCCCAAAACGGGGGCCGATATTCAGCGCTGCGAAGCACAGTACCAGCGCCACCGCCGCCAGCAGAACGGTGGGCGAGGTGTACGCTGTCAGCAGCACCTTGTCGCAGAGGTGTCCCGTCCGGGCCATCCACAGCCGGTCTCCTGCCAGACGCACCAGCCACGTTGCCAGTACGCAGCCTGCATAAATCGCCCCCCGGTAGGCGGGATGGCGGGACGTCTGCCTCCCGCACAACCGCAGGATGCCGCCCAGCAGGTAGAGACAGGACAGCCACAGGACGCTGTAACCGTTGTCCGTCAGGAAGACGTCCTTCTGCCGCAGGGTGGGCAGAACGGAAAACACCAGCACGATGGACAGGGCCAGCAGCCGCAGCTGTCCCTTGGAAAGGCGGTTCAGCAGCAGATTGAAAAACGGGATGAACAGGCACATACCGAAGTAGGCCGTCACATACCAGTACTGCCGGAACAGCACCGGGAAAAAGGCCCGCAGCACCCGGTCACCGTTGACGCTGCCGGGCATCAGACAGGCAAATACCGCCGTGATGCCCAGCGTGTAGAACGCCACCCGCAGCCACAGGGCCAGCGCACCGCTGTACCGGAAGCGCCGCTGAACGCCTACATATCCGGAGATCAGTCCGTAACAGTTGACGGCGCAGTAGGCGGCAGTCTCCAGCAGCCGTGCGGTCCCCTGCCCCGCAGACAAGGGCGCCGCGGCAGCCAGAACGCCGCCCTTATTCAGAATATGGAGAATGACCACCATCCACATGGCGGTCATCCGCAGCAGGTCGATCCCCCGGTTGCGCTGTTCCATGGCGTCTCCTTGTGTAAAAAAGCAGAACGGAGGCGGTCTGTGCCGCATCCGCTCTGCCGGTTTGTTGAGATGCTTACTGGGAGATCTCTTCCCGCGCGAAGCTGCCCAGAATTCCGTTGATAAATTTCACGGTTTCCGGCGTCTCGTATTTTTTGGCGATCTCCACCGCTTCGTTGATGGCGGCGCCATTGGGAATGTCCTGCATGTAGAGGATCTCGTACATGGCTACCCGCATGATGGCGGAGGCCACCAGAGGAATGCGGGAGAACTTCCAGTTCTTAGCATACTTGGCGATATAGCCGTCCAGCTCGGCGGCGTGTTCATTCACACCGGTCACCAGGCGGGTGATATACGCCACCTGCTTGGCGTTGGGCGCTTCTGTATACAGGGGGTCTTCCTCCGCCAGCTCAGCAAACGCCTCGCTGGTCAGCCGCTCCTGCAGCAGCTCTTCCACGGTTTTATCCGTGAAGCTCAATTCGTAGGAAAGATGCGCGGCAATTTCCCGTGCGGTATTCCGTGTCATAGCTTCTCTCGTCCTTTTCTCTCTTGTTCAGTCTGGCAATCAGGCCAGGGTCACGCCGCCCACATGGATGTTCACCGTTTCCACGGTGCAGCCGGTCATATCGCTGACCGCAGAGGCCACAGCCTTCTGGGCATTCTCTGCCACCTCGGGGATGGCGTGGCCGTATGCCACCGTCAGGTAGATGTCCAGCACCAGACCAGTCTCGGTCATTTCAATCTTTACGCCCTTGGCGTTCTTCTGAGCGCCCTTCTTATTGGTCACCAGATCCGCAACGCTGGTACCCAGATTCCCCATCATGCCGGAAACGCCTTCCACCTCCCGGACGGCGCCCACCGCGATGGCGGCGATGACCTCCTCAGAAATGTGGATGCTTCCCTGCTCGTCGGAAAGCGTCATATAACCCTTATTTTCAGCCATTGTGATTCTCCTTTTTGTATCTTGGCGGCGAACTTCATTTCTAATGTGTTATTCTACCATGCAATTCCGAAAATTACAACAGCTAATTTGATGCCATGATCCGAATGGCGCTGGCGGCATAGCCGGTCTCAGTCATGGCGATGTCCGTGATCTTGGCTACATCCGTGGAATTCAGCGTTCCGTCCGCCGTGGATACAACGATGCTCAGGGAATCATCCCCCATAAAGGCCACGCAGTCGGTGTACCCCTTAGCCGTCACCAGATTTTCGATCTGGGCTTCCTTCAGCGTGTAGGACGCCAGCACCTGAATACTCTCCGACGCCTGGTTTGCCACCTCTTTGTCCGCGTCCTCCTGCTTGGCGGCATCCTCAAGGAGAGAAATGGCGCTGTCCCGCGCCTGCTGCCGGGTAAGCCGGGCGGAGGCGAAGTAGTCGTCCCCCTCGTAGACGGTGTCCTCCGCCAGCTCTGTTCCCTCCTGACCGGAGACCAGTGTGGCTTCTCCTAAAATCTTGGTTCCGGTTTCCTCCGCCTGCTGGAGGGCCTCCTGCGTGGAGTATTTCCAGTTCAGCCCCACCGCTGCGCACACCAGCACCGCCATGGTGGCCACCACAATGTTCCGCTTGGTATTTCCGCTCATAGGTCCTTTCCTCCTCCAGATAATCACTGACATTTTGCCACGGTGACGCGGTCGCTGGACAGTCCGGTCAAGGCGGACACCGCCTCGGTGACTGCCAGCTTCACGTCGGCCCGGTCGCCTCCCTGACAGACCACCAGCGCCCCCCGATAGGTGGGATACGCCGTCCGGGTCACAACGGTCTCCTCCCGGTCCCCGCCGTCCAGCAGGACCGGCTCCGAGGTCCGGGAATAGTCCTCCGGTGCCGTCGCGCTGCCGCTGTACCGCAGCTCCGTATTCTGAGCCAGCTGCCGTTCTCCATCGGTATCCACCGTCAGCAGCACCCGCACGGTCCCTACGCCCTGTATCTGCTCCAAAATTTCCTCCAAGTCCTTTCGCAGCGTCTCCGCGGCTGTATAGGCCGGTGGCGCTTCGCTCTGACCAGTCTGTGCCGTGTGCCCGCTCCCACCGGGCCATAACAGCAGCCCAGCGCCGATCAGCAAGATCAGTGCCGCGTATTTGTATCGGTCCCATAGCTTCCGCACTCCTTCAGTTTTCATTCCACACCTGTCTTTCCGCCGGGACGCCCAGCTCCGTTTCCAGCCACCGGGACAGCACTTCGGACCTCGGCCCCGTCAGTTCCACGGAAACGGGGACGGGGACGCCGCTGCCGTCCGGCTCCACGGTGACTTGCACCCGGAGCGTCAGGCCCATATCAGCCGCCTTGTCCGATATATATGATTCCAGTTCGGCTTCTATGAGTCCCACCAGCTCTTTCTGCCCCTCTTGCTCCAATTCTGCCTGCCGCTGCTCCACCGTCTGCCGGTAGGCGTCCAGATTCAGAGAGACGGCGGTCAGATCCACACTCCCAAGGGGCCGCAAAAGTACGGCCAGCAGGAGCAGTCCCCCCACAAAGGAGGTGATCTCCCGGAGACTGCCCTTGGGCATCAGCGTCTGCACCACAGACAGCAGCAGTGTCACAGACACTACGGCTGTCAGCCATGCCCGGGCCGCCGCCATCATGATGTCACCACAGCTGCGGAGGCCAGAATGGACACCAGCAGTACCAGCGCGCAGCTTCCCACCATGCCCAGGATCAGCCCGAAGGCGCCGCCAAGGCCGCCGATCAGTCCGCACAGCTCCGTATCTCCGATGACGGAGGCCAAAAAAGCCGTCAGCTTGTAGAGCAGGTACTGGATCCCCAGCTGTAAAAAAGGATAGGCACACAGGGCCAGCACCCCCAGCAGGCCGAACACGCCGATGGCCCCCTTCAAAAGCCCCGCCCCGGCCAGCACGGTTTCCGATGCCTCCGCGATGATGCCCCCCACCACGGGGATCATGCCGGAAATGGCGGTTTTCGTCACCCGCACTCTGGCGCTGTCCACCGTTCCCGCGAAAATGCCGCCTACAGTGAGGTAGAGGGTAAAGGCCAGCAGTGCGGCGGTCAGCAGCTTGGTGCAGACGGTTTTCAGCAGCTCCGCCACCGCCGTCAGCCGCTTGTCCGCAAGGCAGCAGCCAGCCGCCAGCGCCCCGGCGTAGAGATAGACCATGGGCATCAGCAGTCCGTGGATCAGCCCCAGCAGCAGGTCCGCGAAAAACACCGTGGCGATCTGCCGCAGCGTCGCGCCCACGGCCCCGCCGGAGATAGCGGAAACGGCGGCCAGCGTGGGAAGGAGCGCCTTGGAAAAGGTGTTCATCTGCTCCATGACCGCAGTCCCCGCCCCCATCAGACTGTCCAGACTGCCTGCCGTCAGAGCGGTGACGGCCAGCCCGCCCGCCATAGGCAGAAACCGGCTCTCGTCTCCCACACCCTTTTGAAAGCCGCTGACCAATCCGCATAGCACCGCCACCAGCAGCACTGATACCGCCCCACGGGTCTGACGCCGCAAAACGGTGTTCACGTCTTTTCGGAGGTGGTTCCAGATGGCGCAAAGCCCCTCCGGAAAGCTGTTCACGTCCCAGTGGTCTACATCCTTCAAAAGCTGACCGGCCTCTCGAGGCAGCGCCCGCTCCACCTCCGGTGGCAGCTCCGCACTCCGGGCCGGGAGCGTCAGCAGCAGAAGGGCCAGTCCCAAAAAGCAGCAGGTTTTCAAGTGTTTCATCATCTCAGCTCCGTTACCAGCTCCAGCACCGCCCGCAGCAGGGGCAGCGCCGTCAAAAGGGCGCAGACTGTCCCGGCAAATTCCAGTGCGGCGGCCAGTGCGCTTTCCCCGGCATCCCGGCACAGTCCGCCGCCCACCTTCACCACAAGGGCGATGCCCACCGTCTTATAGAGGGGCGTCAGCAGCGTCCGGGAGACACCGCTCTGCTCTGCCAGCCGTTCCAGAAACCTCAGTAATTCCGTCAGTGGCTCCGCTAAGGCCAGCAAAACCGCCGCTGCCGCTGCCAATGCCAGCAAAAGCGTGATCTCCGGGTTGCTCCGGCGGAGGACAAGTCCCAGCAGGGCCGCGATCACGCAGAGCGCCGCCGCCTGGGTCACCAGCGCCATCTCAGAGATCAAACAGGGTCTTGATGAGCTGGAACAGTCCGCTGATCTCCTGCACCAAGATCATCATGACCACCACAAGACCCGCCAAGGTGGTCATCATGGCCTGCTCCTCCCGGCCGGAGCGGACCAGAAGCTGGTTCAGCACCGCGACCAAGATCCCCACAGCGGCAATTTTGAAAATCAGATCTACATCCATTGTTCCTTCCTCAAATCAGTAAGATCACCAGCAGCGCCGCGGCAGAAAAACAAAGGGCCGCCGCGCGTTTTTCCTCATCGGGGCGCTGCTTTTCCAGTTGTGACAGGCTGTTTTGCAGTTCTTTCCTTGCAAGCAATATGCCTTTACAGGCACTCGTTTCATCGCCTTGCAAGGCATTGACCAGTTCAGACAAGGCCCGCTTGTCCGTTTCCGACACCGGAAGGCAGGAGACTGCCTGACACCAGACAATTTCCGGGGACCTCCCCGCTGCCAACGCCGCTGCACTTCCCTCGAACAGCTGGGACACCTCATGGCAGCGGCCCCGCGCCGTCTGTCGGAACAGCGGCAGCAGCGGCGTCCGGTTCAGCCGGATAGACGTTTCCATGTAGTCTAACGCCGCCGCCAATTCTGCCAAGACCTGCCGCCGTCGCCGTTGCTCCTGCCTTTGCAGCCACCAGACGCTCCCTCCCGCGAACAACACGCACAGACTGCCCACCAGTTTTATCACGGCAGATTCTCCACGGCGTACAGCCGCCCCTCCGGACCTGTTCGGATCAGCACCGCCTGACGGAACACCCGCCCGGCCAGCAGCTCCTGATAAAGCGGCTTTGCTTGCAGCTCCTCTACATTGGCGGCGTGGATGGTGGCCAGCAGCGCCACGCCGCAGCCCGCCGCCTGCGAAATGGCTCGCAGATCCTCCCGGACGGTGATCTCGTCCACGGCGATAATCTGCGGATTCATAGCCCGCAGCGCCATGGGGATCGCCAGCGCCTTGGGACAGCCGCTGAGAACGTCCGTCCGGGGGCCTACATCCATCTGAGGCTGGCCCCGATACATGACGGCGATCTCCTCCCGCTCGTCGATGAGGGTGATCCGCTGGGGCGGGACGCCCTCCCCTTGGGAAAGTTGCCGCACCAGATCCCGCAGCAGCGTGGTCTTGCCGCCTCCCGGTGGGGACAGCAGCAGGGTGCTGACGAACCGCCCGTCCCGGAACAGCCGGGGGGCCACGGCCTGCGCGATGCCCTTCTGCTCTCTGGAAATGCGGATCACAGCGGAGGAGATCTGTTTCAGATTGGTAACCTCCCCGTCCTTCACCACAGCGGAGCCGCAAAGTCCCACCCGGAAGCCACCCCGCACCGGAAGAAACCCCTGCCGCAGCGTTTCGATGGAGGCGTAGCGGGAAAATTCAGCGGCGATGTCGCACAAGGTCTCCAATTCCTCCGTGGTGACGATGGCCTCCAGCGACCGCTCCCCCTCCGGCAGCAGCACCGACAGACAGTGCCCCGCCCGCAGCCGGAATTCCTCCGCCCGTTTCTTGTCCGTCTCCGGCAGTTCCATGGCGATCCGCCGCAGGCGGCTGGGCAGGATGGCCGCCGCCAGTTCATAGCGCGTCTCACATTCTCTTCGTTCCAAGGGTCGTCCCTCCTTTTGTTGTTGCTCCAGTGTATGACAGCCCCCGCCCGGATATGCCAGATGAAAAAAGCGGGGGTCCCCCGCTTTTCACCTTATGGAAGCCTCCGCATAGACTGGATTGAAGGAAATTTCCTTCGCTACATCGTTTAGGAGGTAACACAATGCCTGAGAAAGTCATGCCCGGCCCCGTGGAGGGCACCGGCGGCATCCGTGAGGCGGTTTGCGTCCATACACGTAAGATCTATGACTCCTGCCGGGATAAGGACTGCATCGAGGACCTGCGGTTCTATCCGAAGCTCCAGTATGTGGACGTCATCAATCACGCCCTCTCCGTCAAGGGCGGGTCTGCGGACCTACTGTATGTCTATGTGGATGTGGAGCCGGTCAATTTCAATCGGGGTTTCTACACGGTGGATATGCGGTTTTTCTACAACGTGACCCTGCAAGCCTATACCAGCTGCCCCGCGCCGGTGACGGTGGAGGGCCTGTGCGTCTTTGACAAGCGGGCCATCCTGTTCGGCAGCGAGGGCAGCGCCAAGATCTTCTCCTCCAAGTTCCGCTCCGGGGAGCCGGATATCCCCATGCTGCGCCGGTCCAATTTACCCGAGGCGGTTGTGGAGGCCGTGGACCCCATCGTTCTGGACGCCCGGCTCGTGGAGAGCGGCTGCAGCCGACGGGACTGCGACTGCGATCTGTGCGAGGTGCCCCCGGCCATCAGCCAGTGCTTCGGCGGGGAGCTTTGCGGCGGAGACGAAGGCCGCCGGATCTACATTACTCTGGGGCAGTTCTCCATCGTCCGTCTGGAGCGGGATTCCCAGCTCCTGGTGCCGGTGTACGATTACTGTATGCCGGAGAAGGAGTGCTCCTGCGGCAGCACCGACGATCCTTGCAGCCTGTTCCGCAACATCAATTTCCCTGTGGGCGAATTTTTCCCGCCCAACACCGTGGCCCTCCCGGAGGATTACGAGGAGGCCAAGAACTTCTGCGCCTGCTGCCATAAATGAGGAAAAGCCCGGAGACACATTCGTGTCTCCGGGCTTGCTTGCGTTCAGATTCAATTTACCAGAAGTACATCTACCTTGCTGGTTTTGGGGTCCATGATGCAGACATAGCTGTTTCCCCGGCCCAGAGCCAAGGGCTGGCCGTCCGCCGTGGTGTATACAAAGGGGCTGTTCCGGTCCGCGCGGCTCCAATGGATGGGAACACTCTGCCCGTTCCGGCAAAGGAGGCCGTCTCCCTCTCCGGTGGTGCGGACCTTCAGACGGCCCTCCTTATCCCCGGAGATCACGGAGATGTTCGTCTCCAAAAGCAGCAGATTCACGGCGCTCACTTGCTCGCCGGTGTTGCCATCCACATAGGGGGCCTGATACTGGCTCACCAGATACCTGCCGGTGGCGGCATCGTAGTCAAACAGGCCGGTCTTATAGCTGGTGTAGGCCAGCTTGACGTGCTCCGCCGTTGCGCCGCCGGTCAGCGGCTCGTCGGTAAAGGTCTGGGAATAGGTATATCCGTCCCCATGGGTCTTGGCATACTTACTGCCGTCCCAGAAGCTCTGGATCTTCTCGCCGGAGGTCACCAGCGTGTGCTCGTAGTCCATGGTCTTTCTGCGCTCCTGATCCCGCCAGAACACGGCGCTCTGGCTGGCACTGCCATTGACGCCGTCGATATTGTTCACCTTCCAGCTTTTCAGATCCTGATACGCCTCCGGGCTGCCCCCGGCATGAACGTACAGGGCGTCATGGCCCAGCGCCAGTTCGATGTAATAGGGGCGGGAGGAGCGGATGCTGCCAAGGGTACCGACTCCGTCCAAGGTCTGGTAGACTGCCAGCATCCGGGTAATGCCACCCTCGGCGGGGACCTCATAGATGATGTCGGCCTGAGAATTGCCAAGCTGCGGCTGGGCCTTTTTCAGGTTGTTCAGCATCACCGCCACCGGACGGTTCCGTTCATATTCCGGCTCCATGGGAAGTCCTGTCAACGGATTCATTCCCGCCGGTACGGCAGGCTCCGGTTCCGCTTCCGGTTCCGGCGTCACAATGGGTTCCTCTGCCGCAGGAGGCTCCGGATCAGGGACCGGTTCCTCCTTTTTGCCACAGCCTGTCAGGACCAGAAGAAACGCCAGCGCCAGCGCCCATGCTTTCTTTTTCAAGGTATCCCGCCCTTTCATGTTATGTTAACTTCATCATACCAAGGCGTGATAGAACCGTCAAGGGAAATTTCGCCGGGCTTCGACAAATTTCCGGCTGTACAATCATGCCCGTCTGGGGTATACTGAAATGAAAGAACGATTCGCATACAAAGGAGAGCTTCCATGACCGCACGCGGATTTATTCAGGACAAGCTGGAGATTAAGTTCCTTATTTTATATCTGGCCGCCCGGGTCATTGAACCGGTGCCCTTCGACACGCTGCTGGATCTGACCCTCTGCGACGATGCCGTTGACTACTTCGATTTTTCCGAGTGTCTGGCGGATCTGGTAAAAACAGAACACCTGACTCTGGACGAGGAGAGCGGCCTCTATGCCATTACGGAAAAGGGCCGGCGCAACAGTGAGATCTGTGAGACCAGCCTCCCCTACTCCGTCCGACTGCGGTGCGACAAAAATCTGAATGCCTGCAACCGGGCTCTGCGGCGGAAGAATCAGGTGAAAAGCTCCACGGAGCCGCGCCCCAACGGCACCTTCACCGTTTCCCTGTCTCTGGATGACGATATGGGCAGCGTGATGGACCTGAAGCTCATGGTACCGAGGGAAGATATGGGAAAAGTTCTGGCAGAGCGATTCCGGCAGGCCCCGGAGAAGCTGTACAGTGAGATCATCGACCTCCTGCTCAACACCCCCACGCCGGAGGACGAAGAGGAGTCTTAACGAAGAATATCCATAGCGAAAGACGCCGCGTATTTTGCGCGGCGTTTCAGCGTGTCGAAAAAGTCTTTTCGCCCCGCTGAACAAGTTTTCAGAACCTTATAAAAGTTCTGAAAACTTAGAATTTCAATGGCGCAGGACACCCTTCTTAGGTTTCCCGCACACACCCTTCCTTACCGTCGCGGAGAATTTACCGTTCTATCGACAGTCTTGTTTTTTATGGCGTCGGTCATGAAAAAGCGACCGCCTGTCTTCTGCACAGCTTTTGCAAGGCATTACCCACGCTTATAATGTCTGCTCTTTAACCAAAAAGGTATTACTTTTCAAGATGAATTTGATGACTATTTGGCGTTGCCATTTTTCGGTTTTTTCGGTATGATATGGGTGACGGGTTTCTTTGTCCTATGTGGAAATCCGCCGAAAAAAAGGATTTAATTTGAGGAGGATTTATTGAAATGAAGAAGTTTCTTGCGCTGCTCCTGAGTCTCTCTATGGTCCTCGCCCTTTCCGCCTGCGGCGGCACTAAGAGCGACGATGACAATGCCAAAGGCGACGAGACCAAGACCGATGCTCCCGCCGAGACCGCTACCGACTTTAAGGTCGGCTTCATCATGCTCCATGATGAGAACTCCACCTATGACCTGAACTTCATCAACGCCGCTAAGGAAGCCTGCGAAAAGCTGGGCGTGGAGTACAAGATCATCACCAACGTTCCCGAGGGTCAGGAGTGCTATGACAAGGCTGCTGAGCTGGCCGATGACGGCTGCAACATCATCTTCGCCGACTCCTTCGGTCACGAGGACTACATGATCCAGGCTGCCAAGGAGTTCCCCAATGTGCAGTTCTGCCACTCCACCGGCACCAAGGCTCACACCGAGGGCCTGAGCAATTACCACAACGCCTTCGCCTCCATCTATGAGGGCCGTTACCTGGCTGGCGTTGCCGCCGGTATGAAACTCAATGACATGATCGCCAACGGTTACATCACCGAGGATCAGGCCAAGATGGGCTATGTAGGCGCTTTCACCTATGCCGAGGTTATCTCCGGCTATACCTCCTTCTATCTGGGTGCCAAGTCCGTGTGCCCCTCTGTCACCATGGACGTGACCTTCACCGGTTCCTGGTATGACGAGACCGCTGAGAAGGAAGGCGCCAACAAGCTGATCGCCAACGGCTGCGTCCTCATCAGCCAGCACGCTGACTCCATGGGCGCTCCCACTGCCTGCGAGACCGCCGGCGTTCCCAACGTCTCCTACAACGGCTCCACGCAGGCTGCCTGCCCCAACACTTTCATCGTTTCCTCCCGGATCGACTGGGCTCCCTACTATGAGTATGCCATCACCGCTGCTATGAACGGCGAGGCCATCGACGCCGACTGGACCGGCACCCTGGCTACCGGCTCCGTGGTGCTCACCGATGTCAACACCACTGCTGCCGCTGAGGGCACTCAGGAGGCCATCGACGCTGTGAAGGCCGAGCTGGAGAACGGCACCCGTCACGTCTTTGACTGCTCCACCTTCACTGTGAAGGGTGAGACTCTGACCTCCTCCATGGCTGACGTGAACACCGATCCCAACTACACTCCCGACACCGAGGCCATCGTGGACGGCTACTTCGCTGAGTCCACCTTCCGTTCCGCTCCCTATTTCGATCTGCAGATCGACGGCATCAACCTGCTGGATACCAACTTCGGCGGCTAATCGCTTCTCGATCCCAAACAGCCGGACTGCCTCAGGCAGTCCGGCTTTCCTTTTCCACCGCTCCGGTTTTCCCGGATTTTTTCCCGTCAGGCCTGTACTTTGAATTTACAAGCCGCCGGGTGTATGCTATAATTATCCATATCGAACGATCCGGCGCGGGACTGTGCTTACTCCCCCGCCGCTGAAGAAAGGGTGACTGCCTTGGCTCCTGCGTGTGCGGTAAAAATGGAAAACGTAACGAAGCGGTTCGGCAAGGTCGTGGCGAACAACGCCATCAATCTGGAACTGCGCGAAGGCGAGATCCTGTCTCTGCTGGGTGAAAACGGCAGCGGCAAGACCACGCTGATGAATATGCTTTCCGGCATCTACTTTCCCGATGAGGGACAGATCTATATTCACGGCAAGCCTGTGACCATCGCCTCCCCCAAAGACGCGTTCAACTACGGCATCGGCATGATCCATCAGCATTTCAAGCTGGTGGATGTGTTCACTGCCACGGAGAACATCGTTCTGGGTCTGGAGGGCAAGCTGGACTTGACCGAGGCCGGCAAGAAAGTCAAGGAGATCTGCGATAAGTACGGCTTTGACATCGACCCCAACCAGAAGATCTACGATATGTCCGTTTCCCAGAAGCAGACGGTGGAGATCGTCAAGGTGCTGTTCCGGGGCGCGGATATTCTGATCCTGGACGAGCCTACCGCCGTCCTGACGCCGCAGGAGACGGACAAGCTGTTCCAGATCATGCGGAACATGAAGGCGGACGGCAAGTCCCTCATCATTATCACCCACAAGCTCCACGAGGTGCTGGATGTCTCCGACCGGGTGGCGGTGCTCCGCAAGGGCGAGTATATCGGCGATGTGGCCACCAAGGACGCTGACCAGCAGTCCCTGACGGATATGATGGTGGGCCACAGTGTCAGCCTGAATATCGACCGGCCTGACCCGGTGAACGTAACGCCTCGTCTGGTGCTGGACGGCTTGACGGTGTTCGACGAGCTGGGCGTCAAGCGTCTGGACAATGTGAGCTTTACCGTCAACGCCGGCGAGGTGCTGGGCGTGGCCGGCGTTGCCGGCAGCGGCCAGCGGGAGCTTCTGGAATCCATTGCGGGCCTCTACCCCATCGCCTCCGGCAGCGTGACCTATTACGATCCCGCCGACGGCAAAACGAAAAATCTGGTGGGCATGGACCCCATGGACATCCGCAAGAGCGGCATTGCCATGTCCTTTGTCCCGGAGGACCGGCTGGGCATGGGTCTGGTCGGCTCCATGGGCATGACCGGCAACATGATGCTTCGCTCCTGGCGGAAGGGTCACGGTGTTTTCCTGAACCGGAAGGACCCGGAGGATCTGGCCCAGCGCATCTGGCAGGAGCTGGAGGTCGTGACCCCCAGCACCAGCTTCCCGGTGCGCCGGATGTCCGGCGGCAACGTGCAGAAGGTGCTGGTAGGCCGTGAGATTGCGCAGGCCCCCGCCGTTCTGATGACGGCCTACGCCGTCCGCGGTCTGGATATCAATACATCCTACACCATTTACAACCTGCTGACGGAGCAGAAAATGAAGGGCATCGCCGTGATGTATGTGGGCGAGGATCTGGACGTGCTGCTGGAGCTGTGCGACCGGATCGTGGTCCTCTGCGGCGGTCAGGTGTCCGGCGTGGTGGACGCCCGCACTGCCGACAAGCGGCAGATCGGTGCGCTGATGACCCGCATGGAGGGAGGCAAGACAGATGAATAAAAAGCAATCTCTGTTCCACATCGCCAAGCGGGACACCCTGCCCTGGTACAAGAGCTTCGCCATCCGGGGCTGTGCCATTCTGCTGGCTCTGGTGGTCTGCGCGGTGGTCACGATGCTGCTGACCGGCGAAAACCCTGTCAATATTTTTGCCACGATCTTCAAAGGCGCCTTCGGCTCCGCCCGAAAGTCCTGGGTCACTTTCCAGAATCTGGCGGTCCTGCTGGGTATTTCTCTGGCGGTGACGCCCGCCTTCAAAATGCGCTTTTGGAACATCGGCGCCGAGGGTCAGGTGCTCATTGGCTGTCTGGCTACGGCTGCCTGCATGATCTGCTTGGCTGACAAGCTCCCCAACGCAGTGCTGATCCTGGTCTCTCTGGCCGCGGCACTGGCTGCGGGCGCTCTCTGGGGCTTCCTCCCCGCCTTCTTCAAGGCCAAGTGGAACACCAATGAAACGCTGTTCACCCTGATGATGAACTACATCGCCACCCAGCTTGCGGCCTTCTTCATCATCGTGTGGGAGGTCCCCAAGGGCGCCGGTAAGATCGGCATCATCAACCAGGGTACGGAGGCTGGCTGGCTGCCGGTGGTCGGCGGTCAGAAATACCTGCTGGTGATCCTTGTGGTGGCGGTGCTCACCGTGTTCATGTACATCTATCTTAATTACAGCAAGCATGGCTATGAGATCGCCGTGGTGGGTGAAAGCCAGCGAACTGCCAGCTATGCAGGCATCAAAGTGGAACGGGTCATCGTCCGCACCATGGTGCTCTCCGGCGCGGTATGCGGCCTCATGGGTCTGCTGCTCACTGCCGGTACGGACCACACCCTCACCACCACCATCGTGGGCGGCCGTGGCTTCACCGCCGTCATGGTATCGTGGATGGCGAAATTCAACCCCATCATCATGATCTTCACCAGTCTGCTGCTGGTGGTGCTGGGCCGGGGCGCCAGCGAGATCTCCAGTACCTTCGGCCTGAATCAGTCCTTCTCGGACATTCTCACCGGCATTATCCTGTTTTTCATCATCGGCAGCGAATTTTTCATCACCTATCGGGTCAGCTTGCGCAAGGGCGGAAAGAAGGAGGCATAAACCATGGATCTTATTTCATTCCTTCCCCGGGCAGTCATGCAGGGTATTCCCCTGCTCTATGGCAGCACCGGCGAGATCCTGACGGAGAAATCCGGCAACCTGAACTTAGGTATCCCCGGCATCATGTATGTGGGCGGCATCTGCGGCGTCATCGGTGCGTTCTTCTACGAGCAGTCTACCCCTGCGGCCTCTATGAACGGCCTTCTGGCCGTTGGAATCCCTATGCTGTGCTCCCTGCTGGGCTCTCTGCTGATGGGTCTGCTGTACTGCCTGCTGACGGTGACCCTCCGGGCCAACCAGAATGTGACTGGCCTTGCCATGACCACCTTCGGCGTGGGCATCGGCAACTTCTTCGGTGGCTCTCTCATCAAACTGACGGGCAGCGAGGTCCCCTCCATCGCCCTTTCCGCCACCAGCGCCTATTTCAGCAAATCCCTCCCCTTCGCCGCCAAATGCGGCTGGTTTGGTCAGATATTCCTGTCCTATGGATTCCTGGCGTATCTTGCCATCCTGCTGGCGCTGCTGGCCTCCTACTTCCTCAAGCACACCCGTCCCGGACTGCATCTCCGGGCCGTGGGTGAGAGCGCGTCCACGGCGGACGCCGCCGGCATCAACGTCACCAAGTACAAGTATCTGGCTACCTGCATCGGCAGTATGATCGCGGGTCTCGGCGGACTGTACTATGTGATGGACTACGCCTCCGGTGTCTGGTCCAACAACGCCTTCGGCGACCGCGGCTGGCTGGCCATCGCACTGGTGATCTTCACCATCTGGCGGCCCAACGTCAGCGTGCTGGCTTCCATCCTGTTCGGCGGGTTTTACATCCTGTATCTCTACATTCCCACCGGCACCAACCTTGCCATCAAGGAACTTTACAAGATGCTCCCCTATGTGGTAACGCTGGCGGTGCTCATCATCGTTTCCCTGCGGAAAAAGCGGGAGGATCAGCCCCCCGCCTCTCTGGGTCTCAGCTTCTTCCGGGAAGAACGCTAACAAGATTTCACCGGCTCTCCGATTTCGGAGGGCCGGTTTTTTCGTTGGCAACTGAACAGATAAACCAAGCCCGGCCTCCGGAATATTCCGAAAGCCGGGCTTTTGGGATCTTTGGCTATTATTTGACGACCACATTTTCGTGACCCAAAGTCTCCTGAGCTTCCTGCACCAGCGCCGGATGCAGCAGCGCCTGAGTGGCGTAGACCTTTCGGGTGTCCGCCATGACCATTTTCACCACGCTTTTGCCGGGGAACATCTGGAACACCAGCTTCATGTGGCGGATGGCGGGATCGTCGATGCTGGGGAATTTCAGGAACAGGGTCTCCCCCGCTGCCGTTTCCTGCTTGGGCTGGGGTTCCGGAATGCCGCCCTCCACCGTGGACAGAGGGTAAATGGAGTCGCACATGATCTGGGGGGCCTTTTCGTCCCGGACGGACAGCCGCCCCTTTACCACCACTGCCTGATTTTCCTTCATGTAAGCACCACAGGTCTCCAGCACCCGGCTGAAGCACAGCAGTTCCAGGGAGGCGGTGTCGTCCTCCACCATGACATAGGCCATAAGGCTGTTGTTCTTGGTGGTTTTCGTCTTGCTGGAGGTGATGACGCCGGCAATGGTGATCCGCTGACCGTCGGTGAAGCGCTCCGGACCGTTTTCTCGGGAAAAGTCCTCGATAATTGAAACGATGGTGGGAGCGTGGAGCTTCCGCACAGCGTCCCGATAATGGTCCATAGGGTGACCGGAGAGGTACAGTCCAGTAGTGGCCTTCTCCATGGTCATCAATTCTTCCGGTGTATACTCCGGAATATCAGGCAGGGGAATTTCCTTTACGGAGTTTGATTTTTCATCATTGTCGGCGGCCATGGAGAAGAAGTCCATCTGTCCCTCCACGTTTTCCCGCTGCTGGGCTGCCACGGAGTCCATCACCGACTCATAAACCTTGATAAGCTGGGAACGTCTGGCACCCATGGAGTCAAAGGCACCGGAACGGATCAGATTTTCCACCGCCCGCTTGTTCATTTCGCTGCCGTTCATGCGGCTGCAAAAATCGTACAGGGATGTAAAGTCGCCCCCGGTCTCCCGCTCCCGCATCACTGCCTGAATGAAGCCCCGGCCGATGTTCTTGATGGCCACCAGTCCGAACCGGATGCCCCCCTCCTCTACCGTGAATCGGTCTGCGGAGCGGTTGATGTCCGGCGGCAGCAAGGCGATGCCGCACTCCCGGCACTCGCCGATGTAGCCGGAAACCTTGTCGGAGTTATCCAGCACGCTGGTCAGCAGCGCCGCCATATACTCCCGTGGGAAATGGCATTTGAAGTACGCTGTCTGATAGGCCACCACCGCATAGGAAACGGCGTGGGCCTTGTTGAAGGCGTAATTGGCGAAGGCGAAGATCTCATCGTAGATCTTTTCGGCTGCGGCGGGGTCGATGCCGTTGGCCACGCAGCCCTTGATGTTGCGGGCGGGATCGCCGTGAAGGAACGCCTCCCGCTCCTTGGCCACGTCCTTGGCCTTCTTCTTGCTCATGGCACGGCGGAGCATATCCGCCTGTCCCAGGGTGTACCCGGCAAGCTGCTGGAAGATCTGGATGACCTGCTCCTGATAGACGATACAGCCGTAAGTGATGGACAAGATCGGTTCCAACTCCGGGATGATATAGCTGACCTTGCTGGGGTCATGCTTACAGGCGATGAACTTGGGGATAGAATCCATGGGGCCGGGACGGTACAGAGCGATGATAGCGGTGATGTCCTCAATGCTCTGGGGCTTCAGACCTACGCAGACGCCGGTCATGCCGGTGGATTCCATCTGGAACACACCGTTGGTTTTGCCGTCGGAGAGCATTTTGTAGGTCTCCGGGTCCCCCTCCGGGATGTCATCTAAGGTGAAGTCCGGCTGCCGGGTCTGCACCATTTTCACGGCGTCGTCCAGCACCGTCAGGTTCCGCAGGCCCAAGAAGTCCATTTTCAGCAGGCCCAATTCTTCCAGTGTGGTCATGATGTACTGGCAGACCACGGATTCGTCGTTTTTCGCCAGCGGCACATACTCGTACACCGGCTTCCGGGTGATGACCACGCCGGCAGCGTGGGTGGAGGCGTGGCGGGGCATCCCCTCCAGCGCTCTGGCGGTGTCGATAAGCTTTTTTACCTGCTCGTCGGCCTCATAGAGGTCGCTGAGCTGCTTGCTGAGCCGCAGTGCGTCATTCAGGGTGATGTGCAGGGTGTTGGGCACCAGCTTGGCGATGACGTCCACATCGGCGTAGGGCATATTCAGCACCCGGCCCACGTCCCGGATCACGCCCCGGGCGGCCATGGTGCCGAAGGTGACGATCTGGGCCACATGGTCGTCGCCGTACTTGCGGCGGACGTAGTCCACCACCTCGCCCCGGCGGGTATCGCCGAAGTCCATGTCGATATCCGGCATACTCACCCGCTCCGGGTTCAGGAACCGCTCAAAGTACAAACTGTACTTCATGGGGTCAATATCCGTGATACTGAGGCAGTAGCTGACCATGGACCCCGCCGCGCTTCCGCGGCCCGGTCCCACCGGGATGCCCACGCTTTTGGCGTAGCGCACGAAGTCGGACACGATGAGGAAATAGTCGGTAAAGCCCATTTTCTCGATCATGTCCTGCTCGTATTTCAACTGGCCCCGGTATTTGTCATCATCGCCGTACCGGACCTTGTAGCCCTCGTCGCACAGCTTTTTCAGATAGGAAAAGCTGTCATATCCCTCCGGCAGCTTGAATTCCGGCAGATGATACTTGCCGAAGGTGAATTCAAGATTGCACATCTCCGTGATCTTTTGGGTATTTTCCAGAGCGTCCTCGTAGCCCACAAACAGCGCCGCCATCTCCTCCTCGCTGCGGAGGTAGAAGTTCTGAGGCTCGTAGCGCATCCGGTTTTCATCGTCCACCGTTTTGCCGGTCTGGATGCACAGCAGGATGTCATGGGCCTCGGCGTCCTCCTTCCGAAGATAGTGGGCGTCATTGGTGCAGACCATGGGGATGCCGGTCTCCTGATGGATCTTCAGGATAGACTGGTTCACGATCTTCTGATCCCGGATGCCGTGGTCCTGCAATTCTAAATAAAACCGATCCGGGCCGAACAGCTCCGCCATTTCCAGCGCGTAGGCCTTGGCGTTGTCATACTCTCCGTTCCGCAGGCGGCGGGGGATCTCCCCTGCCAGACACGCCGAAAGTGCGATCAGGCCCTTGGAGTGCTCCCGCAAAAGGGCCTGATCGATACGGGGTTTCACATAGAAGCCCTCCGTCCAGGCAAGAGACACCATGTAGGAGAGGTTGCGGTAGCCCTCCTCGTTTTCGCACAGCAGCACCAGATGGCGGCTCTCGCTGTCGAATTCGTGGACCTTATCGAACCGGGTGCGGCCCTGAGGGGCCACATAGACCTCGCAGCCGATGATGGGCTTCACGCCCTCCGCCTTGCAAGCCCGATAGAAGTCGATGACGCCGTACATAACACCGTGGTCCGTGATGGCACAGGCGGTCTGGCCCATAGACTTCACCACCCCCGGCAGCTCCTTGATCTTGCAGAAGCCGTCCAGCAGGCTGAACTCCGTATGCACATGCAGATGGGTGAAGGCCATAGGCCACCTCCTGTTTTCTTTCTCAAACAATCGCTAAAGTTGTTGTAATTTCAATCTATGTAAAGTTGATTCACTATACATGTTTTGCGCGGATCTAATCGCAGTCGTCCAGCGTTTTTCCGCAGTCCGGGCAGAAATGGGGCAGACTGGACGGCATCCGGCCGCCGGCCATCAGGGAGGCCCCGCAGTAGGGACAGCGTAGCTTCGAAAAGGCGGTCAGCAGGCCTCCGGCCATGATCAGGATTCCGATACCTGCCGCAATCCAAAGGAATACCGGCACATCATTCCCTCGCCATTGATATGACGAGCCGATCAGATAGATCACAGCCGTCAGGCCAAGCCCACCGAAGAAAAAGCCATTGCACGTTTTCAGGAGTTTCCGCGGCCCAATAGGCGCTTTCCGCTTCATATCTGTCTCTCCTTCCTGTAAAGTGAATTACTTTTACAGCCGCTGCCGCTCCGCCAGCATCTGCTCCGTCAGCTCCACCGCTGTGGCAATCATGATGTCGCAGTGGCCGGTGAGTCCCAGCGCCTTGGCAGCGGGGGTGGTATCATCCGGGGTGAACTTCTTTTGCAGCAGCTCTGCGCACCGCAGGGCGTCAAACCGCTCCGCAAACCGCTTCTGCAGCTCCTTGGCCTGCGCCATTGCCTTCTTTTTAGAGCCGACGACGTCCGCCGGATCCGCAGGCGTCAGCAAATCCAGCACCATGACGGCCCCGGTGACGGCGCCGCACAGCTCCCCTGTTCCGGCCCCGGCACCAAAGCCGCCTCCCAGCGTCAGGCACTGGGCTTCCGAAAGCCCGATGCAGTCTTGAAACACCGCCAGAACGCTCTGGCAGCAGTTAAAGCCCTTTTTGTGATACACAGCAGCCTGTTCACACCGATTCATTTCAAATTCCTCTTTTCTTTTTATTCGTGCAGATCTCTTGCCAGCTCCAGCAGCTTCCGCAGCCGGTGACTCAGACAGGATTTGCTCACCGGCGGGTCGAATTCCGCCGCCAGCTCTGAAAGGCTCAGTTCCGGATATTCCAGCCGCAGCGCCGCCGTTTCCTGGAGCTTGTCCGGCAGCTGCTCCAGCAGCTCCGCCGCTTGCAGGCGGCGGATGGCCTCCATCTGCTCCTGTGCCGCCTCCACCGCCTTATCCAGATTGGCGCTGTCGCAGTTCAGGCGGCGGTTCACGCTATTCCGCAGGTCCTTTTCCAGCTTGGCAGACATCACGTTCATGGCCGCCACGGGTGCGCCGATCAGCGTCAGAAAGTCCTCGATCTGGTCACTCTGCTTGAAATAGGTAATGAGGCTGCCGCCCCGGCTGAGACTTTTGGGCGGATAGCCGCACTCCTGAAGCAACGAATTTAACTCCCGGTTCACCTGCAAATGGGAGGTAGTCAGTTCCAGATGGTAGCGCTTTTGGGGGTCCGTGATGCTGCCCCCGGCAAAAAAGGCTCCCCGCAGGAACGCCGCCCGGTCGCAGGTCTCCTCCACCATACCGAAATTGATGTGGAGCACCAGATTTTGCTGGGGATCAAACCCCAGCAGATTGATGATATGGTCCAGCTTTTTTTGATCCGTGATCTGGAAGATCCGCTTGCCCTCCTCCTGCTCCGGCTCCGGCTGGCGGTCGAATTGCAGGTTGAAGGCCCGGCGGAACAGTTTGGGGAGCCGGGCGGCAAAATGGGGGTTCTCCGTGATGATGCGGACCTCCGTGGCACTGAAGGTATTGCAAAACAGCAAAATTCCGTAGGCCTCCGCCCGGGCACAGCACAACTTCTGTACCGGCAGGCGGCATAGCTCGTTTTTCGTATCGTAGGAAAAGGACATGCGTCCTCCTTTCTCAGGCGGTCACCGATTCATATCCCGGTGATTTTCCCGGACCCGGTATCCAAGGTTCCGAATGTCCTCCGCCAGGGCGTGGGTCATGGCCACGGAGCGGTGACGGCCGCCGGTGCAGCCCACCGCGATGACCAGCTCCGTTTTGCCCTCCTCGGCGTACAGCGGGAGGGAAAATGTCAGCAGGTCCCGGAGCTTTTCCATGAAATCATGGGTCTGGCGGAAGGAAAACACATAATCCGCCACCGGCTGATCCAGACCGGTCTTTTCCCGCAGCTCCGGGATGTAAAAGGGGTTCGGCATACAGCGCACGTCGAACACCAGATCGGCCTCCATCGGCAGGCCGTATTTGAAGCCGAAGGAGGTGATGGTGACGCTCATACCGCCCTTTTCCGTGGTATCGCTGCCGAAATGCCGCAGCAGCTCACCCCGGAGCTGGGCTGTGGAAAGATGGGTGGTGTCGATGACCACATCCGCACGCTGGCGCAGAGGTTCCATCATCTCCTGCTCGGTCCGCACCGCCTTTTCCAGAGAATCCGCCTGCTGCATCAGAGGATGACGGCGGCGGGTCTCCTTGTAGCGCTTGATGATGGTCTCCGGCTCCGCCTCCAAAAACAGCAGGCTGCAGGCTCCGCTGCTGTGCTTCAGCACGTCCAGCACATCGAACAGCTCTGTAGGGCTGTTGGCGGTGCGGACGTCATACACCAGCGCCACCTTGTCATAGCGCTGGCTGCCACCGGCGCAGAACTCCGCAAATTTCAGGATCATGGCCGCCGGCATATTATCCACAATGTAAAAGCCCATATCCTCTAGAAAAGAGGCGGCCCGGCTCTTTCCTGCACCGGAAAGGCCGGAAATGATCAGGATCTCCATGTATTCACCCGCTTATTTAACGATTTTGACCTCCGGCTCCAGCGTGACGCCGGTTTCCTCCAGTACCCGCTGCTGCACCTGGCGGATCAGTTCCGCCATGTCTGCGAAGGTTGCGCCGCCCCGGTTGATGAGGAAGCCCGCGTGTTTTTCCGAAACCTGCGCGCCCCCCACCGTCAGCCCTTTCAGACCGCATTGGTCGATGAGCGTCCCGGCAAAGTGGCCCTCCGGCCGCTTGAAGGTACTGCCGGCGCTGGGCCATTCCAAGGGCTGGCTGGCCTTGCGTTTCGCCATCAGCTCCCGCATGGCTGCCCGGATGGCCTCCGGATCGCCGAGCGTCAGTTCAAACTCCGCGTACAGCACCACTGCCTCCGGATGCTCTGTCAGCAGGCTGTGCCGGTAGCTCAAATTCAGTTCCTCACTGGAGAGCGCCCGGATGCCCTCCTCCGGGAACAGCACCGCCGCGGATCGAAGCACCTGCTTCATCTCGCCGCCGTAGGCCCCGGCGTTCATGCAAACGCCGCCGCCCACCGTGCCGGGGATGCCGTGGGCAAATTCCAGCCCCGTCAGCCCCGATTTGCAGGCGAGATCCGCCGTCCGGGCCAGCGTAGCACCGGCATCCGCCAGGACGGTGTTCCCGCTTCCCCGCTCCACCCGGTTCAGGTTGGCAGAGGTGTCGATCACCAGCCGGTCCAGTCCCTCATCCGGGACCAGAAGATTGGAGCCGTTGCCAATGACCAGCGGATTTGCGCCGTAATCCTTTGCAAAGCTCATCAGCAGCACCAGCTGCTCCCGGCTGGAAGGAAATGCCATCCGCTTTGCCGGACCGCCGATGCGGAAGGTGGTGTGCCGGCTCATAGGCTCGTCTTGGAGCACTTCCAGATCCGGCAGATACTGTTCGATAGCCTTATCAAATTCAATCGTCCAGTCCATAGTGGACCTCCTTACATCCAATCGCCGTTATGTTCCCTGATTGGCCGATTTGCTGCCCAGATCTGCATGCAGATCCACTTTTCTGGCCAACTCCTCCGCGGCATTGTATCCATACCGGCGGTGACGGTTGTTCATGGCCGCCACCTCTACGATGCTGGCCAGATTTCGGCCGGGCCGGATGGGCAGCGTCACGCAGGGCACCTGTTTGCCCAGAATGTCGATAAACCGATCCTCGATCCCCAGACGGTCATAGGCCTTGGAGCTGTCCCAAGGCTCAAATTCCACCACCAGGTCGATCTGAGACTCCGGCATGACCGCCCGCATACCGAACAGCTGCTGAACGTCGATGACGCCGATGCCGCGCAGTTCGATGTAGTTGCGGATGACCTCCGGCGCCGTGCCGATCAACTGGTCGGCCACAAGGCGGATCTCAACGGCGTCATCTGCCACCAGACGGTGACCGCGCATGATCAGTTCGATGGCGGATTCGCTCTTGCCGACGCCGGAATCACCGGTGATCATAACGCCTTCGCCGTAAATGTCCAGCAAAACGCCGTGCCGGGTGATGCAGGGAGCCAGCTGCTTGCTGAGATATTCCATGGTATGGCTGGTGAAGTCCGCAGTCCGCTCGGTTGTCCGCAGCAGCGTCCGTCCGTGGTTCCGGGCACATTGCAGGCACTCTGCGGGACATTCCATATTCCGGGCCAGGACCAGCGCCGGAATGGTGTAGGAAAACAGGTCATCAAAAACCTTGGTCCGCCGGTTCTCGCTCATTTTCATGATATAGGTCAGCTCCGCCTTGCCCATGACCTGGATCCGGCGGGCGTCGAAATAGTCGAACAGGCCCAGAATCTGCAGATCCGGCCGGTTGACGTTGGTAGATTCTACCTTGTCCGTTTCATAGGTATCTCCATGGTTCAGAATTTCCAGTCCGAAATGCTCCACATATTGTGCCAGGCTGGTGCCTTTTTCACTCATCGTATTCCACCCTTTCATCATGTGCCCACCGCTGTTCCGGCGTCCAAATGCACACACGGTCCAGCGGCCAGAAAATCAATTTATTCGTTCTTTCTCATTATATATGATTTTCCACATAGGCGCAAGACTTTCACCGTTTTCAGGCTGAACGGCCCCTCAAAAAAACTTTTCAAATTTTTTCAAATTTTTCTTGCATTTTGTGTTTGAATCTGCTATGATACTACTTGTGCTTGTATGTAAGCATGTAATTACGCAACAGCAAGGAGGTGCAACGGATGGCAAAGTGCGAGTTCTGCGATAAGGGCGTTACGTTCGGCATTCAGGTCTCTCACTCTCATCGGCGTTCCAATCGGACTTGGAAACCCAATGTGAAACGTGTGAAGGCGATCGTTAACGGTTCCCCCCGCCATGTTTATGTTTGTACCCGGTGTATGCGTTCCGGTAAGGTCACCAGAGCGGTCTAATTGTACAGATAAACAGGTAAAGCACTCAGACTTTGGTCTGAGTGCTTTTTCTATTGGTATGCTGCGGGGCAGTTTTCACTTGCACCACTCCCCCGCTTCCGTTTGCTGTTTCATTCCCTCTGATCCCATTGAAATGAGCTCTGCCGGTTTCCTGGCGAAGCTCGTTTTTGATGAGTCTTACTTCCCTTTGCGGTTTCTCCGCAATCTTCGTGACCTTGGGATCAGCTGGAAGTGCGGAATTAAATAAAACTTAGAAAAAACCACCGGAGCAACACGTTCCGGTGGTTTTGTTATGCATTACAGCCAAGTGGTCTCTGTCAGCTCGTCCTTTTTGGCCCGGCGCATGAGGCTGCTCACCACATCCTGCACGGCCACGCCATGATAAAGGACCTCATAGACGCTGCGGCAAAGGGGCATTTCCACACCCTCCCGCTGAGAGAGCTGGTAGATGCTTTCTGCGGCGTAATAGCCCTCCACCACGGCGCCTACCTCCGCCATGGCCTCCTGTGCGGACTTTCCTTGTCCGATTAGAATGCCTGCGCGGCGGTTCCGGGAGTGCATGGAGGTGCAGGTGACGATCAGATCGCCCATACCTGCCAGACCGCCGAAGGTCTGCCGGGTGCCGCCCAGCTTTTCGCCAAGGCGCGTCAGTTCCGCCATGGCGCGGGTCATCAGCAAAGCCTTTGTATTATCCTGATAGCCCATGCCGTCACATACGCCGCAGGCCAGAGCCACTACGTTTTTCATGGCGGCGGACAGCTCCACGCCCACGATATCCTCACTGGTATAGACCCGGAAATAGTCATTCATGAAAGCGTCCTGTACCAGCCGGGCCACTTTCAGATCCGGACAGGCGGACACGCAGCCGGTGGGCATTCGAATACTTACTTCCTCTGCGTGAGAGGGACCGGAAAGGGCAGCTACTTTACAGATGTTCCCGGTGACTTCCGTCAAAATCTGGCTCATGCGGAGGTTCGTATCCCGCTCGATGCCCTTGGAAACACTGACCAGAACGGTCTCCGGTGTCAGGTATGGGGCGATCTTCTTTCCCGTCTCCCGCACGGCGAAGGACGGCGTGGCGGAGATCACCAGTTCTGCCCCCTTCAGGCAGTCCAAATCTCCGCTGATCTTCAGGCTGTCCGGCAGCCGGACGCCCTTCAGCTTGGAATTCTCCCGGGTCTTTGCCATCTCCGCAGCCTTCGCCGGGTCATGGGACCACAAGGTCACATCATGTCCGTTGTCGCAGAGCACCATGCTCAGGGCCGTGCCCCAGCCGCCGCTGCCAACTACAACTGCTTTCATGTTATCCTCCTAAGTCTTCTTCCGATGGAAACTGAGTTTGTTTTCATTTCCCGCCAGCAAGCGCTGGATATTGGCCCGGTGCTTCCAGACGATCAATCCTCCCAGGCAAAAGGCCAGTACAACGATGGGTGTCTGCGGGTAGCAGTACCAACTGATAAAGGGGAAGCTGGCCCCGGCCCACAGAGAGCCAAGGGAAACGTACCGGGTCAGAGCCGTTAAAATCAGGAAGCCGCCCCAGACCACAACGGCGATGCGCCAGTCGATCATGATGGCGATGGTGCCGCCGGAAAGGATGCCCTTGCCGCCCTTGAACTGGAACATACAGGGGAACATGTGGCCCAGCAGACAGAACAGACCCGCCCAGTATTTGGCGAAGGTGTCCCAAAACGCAGTGGTAGAGGCCGCAGAAATGAAGATCGTATAGCCGCTGAACATCAGCCATTGGCTGACCAGCAGCGCCACGACCGCCTTCAGTACGTCGCACAGAATCACCACAAAGGTCAGCGGCCCGCCGAAGGTGCGGAAGAAATTGGTCAGGCCGGCGTTGCCGCTGCCGTGGTTCCGCACGTCATTCCGCAGAATATACTTGGAGACGATGACCGCCCCGTTGAAACAGCCGCAAAGGTAGGCGAATACCGCCGCGCCGCCCAGCAGCAACGGCAGCGGCGCGCCGTTTGGAAAGATGCTCTGCACGGTCAATCCTCCTTATCGCCCTTTTCCCGGATGGACAGGATGATGGGGGTACCCTCCAGACGGAAGGTGGAGCGGATGCAGTTTTCCAGATACCGCTGATAGGAGAAGTGGAACAGCCGCCGGTCATTGCAGAACACCACGAAGTGAGGCGGCTTCACGCCCACCTGCGTCATATAGTAGATCTTCAGGCGGCGGCCCTTGTCCGTGGGAGGCTGGACGCGGGTCTGGGCGTCCGCCAGAACGGTATTCAGCATACCGGTGGTGACCCGGAAGGCAGCCTGATTCGCCACATAGTCGATCATGTCGAACAGCTTGTCCACCCGCTGACCGGTCTTGGCGGAGATAAACAGGATGGGGGCGTAGGTCATATAGGCCAGATCCCGGCGGATGTCCTCCGTCATGCGGGTCATGGTCTTATCGTCCTTTTCCACCAGATCCCATTTGTTCACCACGATGATGCTGGCCTTGCCTGCCTCGTGGGCCATACCGGCCACCTTGGTGTCCTGCTCAGTGACACCTTCGGTAGCGTCGATCATGATCAGGCACACGTCCGCCCGGTCGATGGCCATAGTTGCCCGGAGGACACTGTATTTCTCAATATCCTCTTCGATTTTGGACTTTTTCCGCATACCGGCGGTGTCGATAAAGACGAAACTGCCTTTATCGTTGGTGAAACGGGAGTCGATAGCGTCACGGGTGGTGCCCGCCACGTTGGACACGATGACCCGCTCCTCCCCTAAGATCTTGTTCACCAGAGAGGACTTGCCGGCGTTGGGCTTGCCGATGACCGCCACCTTGATGGCGTCATCTTCCTCTTCCTCCTCGTCCTCCGGCGGGAAGTACTGCACGCAAGCATCCAGCAGGTCGCCGGTACCGTGGCCGTGGACGGCGGAGACGGCGATGGGATCGCCAAGGCCCAGATTGTAGAACTCATAGATGTCCGGGCTGCGGCCCTGGTCCACCTTGTTGACAGCCAGAATCACCGGCTTGCCGCAGCGCTGGAGCATGGAAGCCACCTCCTGATCGGAGGCGGTCATGCCGGTCTTGATGTCGCAGAGGAACACGATGACCGTGGCGTTGTCAATGGCGATCTGGGCCTGAGAACGCATGAAGGCCAGGATCTGATTGTCCGTCCGGGGCTCGATGCCGCCGGTGTCGATGAGGGTGAACTTCCGGCCCTGCCAGTCGCTCTCCCCGTAGATCCGGTCGCGGGTCACGCCGGGGGTGTCCTCCACAATGGACAGCCGCCGGCCGATGATCTTATTGAACAGCATGGACTTGCCCACATTGGGGCGGCCCACGATGGCGATGATAGGTTTCGACATAAGATGACTCCTTTCCTGAGCGGCGTTGGTGTGTTTCGCTGCCGCCGCAAGAAGTTGAATGATTGAATCTATTATATCCGTAATTTCCCTGTATGGCAAGGGAAAACAGAGACTTTTCACGGTGCGCTGACCCGGTACCCTTACGGTTCCGCACAAAAGTAAAGGAGGGAAGAATTCTCTTCCCTCCTAAAGCAAGCAATTGTCTCTTACTTCGCCGCCACGGACTTGACAACTTTGACCTCACGGCCATTGTAGCTGCCGCACTCCTGGCACATTCTGTGAGGCAGGTGCAGAGCACCGCACTTGGGGCATGCAACGAGACCGGGGACAGCCAGCTTCCAGGTGGAGCTGCGTCTCTTATCGCGTCTTGCTTTGGATACTTTTCCCTTAGGTACTGCCATTGTGACACCTCCTTGATCTACAAAGGCCAGGCGGCCTTATTTATACTTTATTTGTTCTCCAAAAGCTTTGCAAGGACCGCCAGACGGGGATCCACTTCCTTTTTGCAGGAGCAGGGTCCCAGATTCAGGTCGGCACCGCAGTGGGGACAAAGTCCCTTGCAATCTTCAGAACACAGAGTTTTCGTGTCCATGTCGAGAATAAAGGCCTCTCGGGCCAGCTCGCCTACGTCCACCTTGCCGTCTTCCAGCAGGAGGATCTCGTCATCCTCCTCGTTCTGCAACTCTTCCGCCAGAATACAGCCGTAAGAAACCGCCTTCTCCTGAAGAAATTCCTTTCCGCAGCGGTCACACACAGCGTCCAACGTGGTGTGAGCCGTCAGCTCCAGATAAAGGACTTCCGCCCGGTTCCGAACCGCGCCTTCCACAATGACGGGCCGGCTGATGGGATTTCTTCCGCCGAATTCCATATCGGACAGATCCAGCTCAAACTGAAAATTCAGTTCCTTGCCGGGGGTATGCAGAATAGGTCTAACGTCAATGAGCATAAGCTACCTCGCAATGACACGTTTAGTATTATATAGGATTGCATCCGCAATGTCAAACAGTTTTTTTGATTTTCCGCCAGTTTTTTCAAAAACGGCGGCGGGATCAAATTTCATCGTCCAACGGCGCTTCTTTTTTCTTCTCCGGGACCTCAAAACCCAAAATTCTCAGCTTGAAGCCCTTACAGATCCGCTCATACCCGGCGGCATGATAAACATCCTTGGGCCAGCGCAGGTTCCAACAGTCCCGCAGAACGCCCGCAAAGGGCCGCAGTTCCCGATCCGCCATGAGCATAGGCGTCAGATACCCTACTACCACCTGCTTGGTTTCGCCCCGGACCGTTGTGCGGTTCCAGAAGCGGGCCTGCTTCCACTGGGCCTCCAAGGCGTCCAGCAGGCTGTCCGCCAAAGCAGGAAGCCCGGACTCCCCCGCTTCCCGCACCGCCGCCAGATAGTCCGGCGTGAAGCGATCGCAGTATTCCCGGAACGTGGACTCATATCCAAGGCGGGTAAAGCCCTCCAGCCATTTGCCGTTGTCCGTCAGCGCCGCCAGCAGCCGTTCCGTCATAGGGGATCCTCCTCGTCGCCGTTGTCCGTAGGAAGCTCCTCTTCCACCGGATCATCGTTCCAGGTGGAGGGATCGTCCTTGTGGGCAGCGCCGAACTGATACGCCTTCCATTCCCGGCGCAGCAGCCAGAAGCCCACGCCGATAAACACCGCCGCAGCGGGAATGACCACCAGGACCGGAGAACTGCCGGTTCCGTCCCTGTACAGGCTGTACAGCAGCTTGCCGCCTAAATAGATCAGATAACCGCCGGCCAGGGCCCAGACAAAATTGACCTGACCGGTCTGCTCTTGCTTTTGTTTCTTCATAGCTTCGCCTCTTTGATTTTCGTCCCGTGCTTTACAACACGAGAAAAAACAAGTATGATGAGAGCAGTCCACAACGAAAACGGAGGATGCTCATGCGGGAATTTACCATTGGAAAAAATGACGCCGGACAGCGGCTGGACCGCTTTGTGGCCAAGAACCTGCCGCTGCTCCCCCCTGCCCTGCTGCAAAAGTACATCCGCCTGAAGCGGATCAAGGTCAACGGCAAGGGGTCTAAGCGGGATGTCCGTCTGGAGACCGGCGATATTCTTCAATTATACATCAATGATGAGTTCTTTGACAAGCCCAATGAGGAAAATCTCTTTCTCACGGTGTTCAAGCCACAGTTGAATATTGTCTACGAGGACGAAAATCTGCTGCTGGTGGACAAGCGTCCCGGTATGTCCGTCCACGCTGACGAGACGGAAAAGGTCAACACCCTCATCAATCACATTCAGGCATATCTTTACCAGAAACGGGAATGGAATCCCAAGTGGGAAAATGCCTTTGCCCCGGCGCTGTGCAACCGGATCGACCGGAACACCGGCGGTATCGTCATCGCCGCCAAGAACGCGGAGACCCTGCGGATCATCAACGAGAAGATCCGGGCCCACGAGCTGGAAAAGTCCTACCTTTGCATCACCGTGGGACGGCCCAAGCAGCCGGAGGGAAAAATTGAGGGCTTCCTGCTGAAAAACGAGGCCAAAAAGGAGGTTCGGTTCTTCCACAAGCCGGTGCCCGGCGGCAAGACCGCCGTCACCCTTTACCGGACTCTCGAAAGCCGGGGCGGACTGTCTCTGGTGGAATGCCGTCTGCTGACAGGCCGCACCCACCAGATCCGCGTCTCCATGGCGGAGATCGGCTGCCCCCTGCTGGGGGACGGCAAGTACGGCAAGGGCGATGTGAACCGCCGCTATCATGAGACCCGGCAGGCGTTGTACTCCTACAAGCTGCGGTTCGATTTTCCAACCGACGCCGGTCTTTTGAACTACCTGAAGGGGCAGGAATTTACAGTGGAAAACGTCCCCTTCCGGGAGAAATATTTCCCAGAAATACCTTCTTAATATCTTTTTTGAAAAACGCCCGACAAAATTGGGCGTTTTCCTTGACATTTCAAGGGTTTTCCGCTATGATTCTGAATTGCCGAATTTCAAAGAAACAGGGTCCCCCCTTAACAGAGAGAAGAGGCGGCATTTTTCAGGCCCCCACCGGAAAACGGGTGGGAAACGGCCTTATGAAATGGGGGAGGATACATGTCCAAAGAGTTGATTCGCCTGCGGGATCTCTGCATGGCATTCGACGACGAGCCGGTTCTCGATCACATTAACCTTTATATCAATGACAAAGAGTTCCTCACACTTCTCGGACCCAGCGGGTGCGGCAAAACCACCACGCTGCGTATCATCGGAGGTTTCGCGACGCCTACGTCGGGAGATGTCCTGTTCGACGGTGTGAGGATTAATGACGTTCCGCCCTATCAGCGGCAGATCAACACCGTTTTCCAGAAGTACGCCCTGTTCCCGCACCTGAATGTGTATGAGAACATCGCCTTCGGTCTGCGGATGCAGAAGCTGCCGGAGGCTGAGATCAAGGAGCGGGTCATGGAGATGCTGGAGACCGTCAGTCTCAAGGGCTTTGAGCACCGGCGTCCGGAGGCTCTTTCCGGCGGTCAGCAGCAGCGGGTGGCCATTGCCCGTGCACTGGTGAACCGTCCCAAGGTACTGCTGCTGGACGAGCCTCTGGCGGCGCTGGACCTGAAGCTGCGGAAGGATATGCAGATCGAATTAAAGCGGATCCAGCAGCAGGTGGGCATCACCTTTATCTATGTGACCCACGATCAGGAGGAGGCTCTGACCATGTCCGACACCATCGTGGTCATGGATAAGGGCTCCATTCAGCAGATCGGAACGCCGGAGGATATTTATAATGAGCCGAAGAACGCCTTCGTGGCGGATTTCATCGGCGAGTCCAACATCATCGACGGCATTATGCCCGAGGACAACGTGGTGCAGATGTACGGTCGGCGCTTCCCCTGTCTGGACGGCGGCTTCGCTCCCAACGAGGCGGTGGACGTGGTCATCCGGCCGGAGGACATCGACATCGTCCCCGTGGAGCAGGGCCAGCTTACCGGCACCGTCACCTCCGTGACCTTCAAGGGGATGCAGTATGACATCATCGTGGATTTCAAAGGCTTCAAGTGGCTGATCCAGACCACGGACCACTGCCCCGAGGGTGCCCGCATCGGCATCAAGATCGATCCCGACGGCATCCACGTCATGAAGAAGAGTGCCTACTCTGGTATGTTCGGCGATTATTCCTCCTTCTCTGAGGAATACGATGAGCTGGACGATGCCACCCTTTCGTCGGATGAGGAGGAGAGCGGGGATGAAGAATAACCGTCTTTCCCGCTTCGCCATCCCCTATGTGATCTGGATGGCGCTGTTCGTGGTGGCCCCCATCATCATGGTGGTCATTTACGCGTTTTCCGCCTCTGTCGGCGGCTTTACGCTGGATAACTTCGCCAAAATGGGCACCTACACCGTGGTGTTCACCCGCTCCTTCAAGCTGGCCCTCATTGCCACCGCCATCTGCGTGTTCATCGGCTACCCCGTGTCCTACAAAATGAGCAAGGAGGGACCCCGGTTCCAGCGGCTGGCCATGGTGCTCATTATGCTGCCCATGTGGATGAACTTCCTGCTGCGGACCTATTCCTGGATGGCAATTCTGGAAAACAACGGTCTTTTGAATCAGTTGTTCCGGAAGATCGGGCTGATTGCCCTGTACAACAACATCTTCGGAACGGACATCAGCTTTTTCCGGATGATCAATACCCAAGGGGCCGTGGTGCTGGGCATGGTGTATAACTACCTGCCCTTCATGATCCTGCCTATCTATTCCGTGATCGTCAAGCTGGACCACAGTCTCATCGAGGCGGCCCGGGATCTGGGTGCCAACTCCGTTCAGGTGTTCCGGCGGGTGATCCTGCCCCTGTCCCTCCCCGGTGTGCTCTCCGGCATCACCATGGTATTCGTCCCCTCCGTGTCCACCTTTGCCATCAGCAAAATGCTGGGCGGCGGTACGGAAATGCTGCTGGGTGACCTCATCGAACAGCAGTATATGGGCGGCGCGTACAATCCCTATCTGGGTGCGGCCATCTCCCTTGTGATGATGGTGATCGTGGTCATCTGCATGGTGGTCATGAATCGCTTCGGCGAGGGCGAAGAACAGGCGGTGATGATGTGAAGAAGAACAATTCGTTTCTGGACCGCCTGTTTATGGCGCTGGTGTTCGTGTTCCTCTACGCCCCCATCGTGCTGCTGATCGTCTTTTCCTTTAACTCCGGCAACAGCAACATGGTCTGGAAGGGCTTCTCCCTCCATTGGTACACGAAGCTCTTCCGCAACCGGATCATCATGCAGAGCGTGTACACCACCCTGCTGGTGTCCCTGCTGGCCACCATCATCGCCACTGTGGCCGGAACCTTCGCCGCCATCGGCTTCTACGCCATGCGCCGCCGGGTCCGGAACCCGCTGATGACCGTCAACAACATCCCCATGATGAACGCGGATATCGTCACCGGTGTTTCCATGTGCCTGCTGTTCGTGGCGTTTTTCAGCGGTTGGGGCAGCTTCGCCTCCTGGTTCAACACGTTGGGGCTGTTCCGGCTCCCCACCCACCTGACCATGGGCTTCGGGACGCTGCTCATCGCCCATATCACGTTCAACATTCCCTATGTGATCCTCTCCGTCGGCCCCAAGCTGCGGCAGATGGACCGCAATCTGGTGGACGCGGCTATGGACCTGGGCTGCACCTGGATGCAGGCCTTCTGGAAGGTCATCATCCCGGAGATCAAGCCCGGCATTGTCTCCGGTGCGCTGACGGCCTTCACCATGAGCATTGACGATTTCGTCATCAGCTACTTCACCGCCGGTTCCTCTTCCTCTACTCTGGCCATGACCATCTACGGCATGACCAAGAAGAAGGTGACCCCGGAGATCAACGCCATCTCCACCCTGCTGTTTGTGACAGTGCTGGTCCTGCTGGCGGTCATCAACGTCCGGGAGGCCCGACAGGAGCGCAAGCTGGCCGCGGAGCAGCGGCGGTAAAAACGGTTTCACGGCGTAAGCCTGAAATAGAAAAAACAAAAAAACACTGGAGGAATGATCAATTGAAAAAAGCATTAGCCTTGACTTGTGCCATGACCATGGCGGCAAGCCTGTTTCTCACCGGATGCGGCGGCAGCGCCAACACGAGTGGCTCCGATTCCAATTCCGGCGACAGTAACGGCAGCGGCAAGCGTGTTGTGAATGTTTGCAGCTGGGGTGAATACATTGACGAGGACTTGATCTACAAATTCGAGGACGAGACCGGCATCAAGGTCAACTACCAGACCACCGAGAGCAATGAAGCCCTGTACTCCCTGCTGAAAACCGGCGCTGGTGACTATGACGTCATCGTCCCTTCTGACTATATGATCGCCCGTCTCATTGACGAGGGTATGCTGGCAGAGCTGAACTATGACAACATCCCCAACTATGAAAAGATCGGCGAGCAGTACAAGAGCCTGAGCTTCGATCCCGAGAACAAGTACACCGTCCCCTACACCTGGGGCACCCTGGGCATCATCTACAATTCCACCATGGTGGACGGCGACATCGACAGCTGGGACGCCATGTTCGACGAGAAGTACGCCGGCAACGTCCTGATGATCCGCAACTCCCGGGACGCTCTGGCCGCCGCCCTGCTGGATCTGGGCTATGACATCAACACCACCGACGAGGCTCAGATCCGGGAAGCTTACGAGCTGCTGGCAGACGCCAAGAGCAAGGGTGTGTACCAGTCCTTCGTGATGGACGAGGTCTTCGGCAAGATGGAGGGCAGCAACGCCGCCATTGCCATGTACTACGCCGGTGACTACCTGACCATGCTGGACAACAACCCCGATCTGAAGTTCGTGGTACCCAAGGAGGGCAGCAACTGGTTCGTGGACGCCATGTGCGTTCTGAAAACCGCTCAGCACAAGGAGGAGGCCGAGGCGTGGATCAACTTCATCGCCTCCACGGAATCCAATCTGGCCAACATGGACTACATTGGCTATGCTTCCCCCAATCTGGAGGCTCTGGAGGGTTATCCCGCTTACTACGAGGAGACCTACGGCGAGCCTCTGGACGAGGAGCGCTATGAGATCATGGCCGCTCCCGATGACGTGCTGGCCCGCTGCGAGCTGTATACCAACCTTCCCGCCGACACGCTGACGCTGTACAACGATCTCTGGACAGAGCTGGGTATTTAACAGAAACCACAGTCCCGCCGACGCGGGACGGAAAGGAACTGAGTATGATTGAAATTGGCGCAAAATTGACTGTTGAAAAAACGGTCACCCCGGAGCTCACCGCACAGGTGGCCGGTTCCGGTATGCTGCCGGTGTTCGGCACCCCCTTTATGACGGCTATGATGGAAAATGCCGCAGCCGGCGTCCTCCAGCAGTATCTGGAGGAGGGCAAGGGCAGCGTGGGCACCCATCTGAATGTCTCCCATGACGCCCCTACCCCCGTGGGTATGAAGGTCTGGGCAGAGGCTGAGATCACCGCCGTTTCCGAAAACGGCAAGATGATCGACTTTGCCGTAAAGGCGTGGGACGAGAAGGGCCCCATCGGCGCAGGCACCCACACCCGGGCGATCATCACCAATGACCGCTTCCTCAGCAAGTGCAACAGCAAGCTGGATCAGTAAATCTTTTGAAAGCAAAACAGCCCCCGTATTCGTTGGATACGGGGGCTGTTTCTGTAAGCTGTATTTACTTTACGCGGGTTGAAATCAGGTCGTTTATCTTCCTCGAGTTTCCCGTCTGCCTGGGCTTTTAAAAAACACGGCTCCATGCGGTATTAGCCGCGTGGGGCCGTGCTTGTTTTGCACGGAAAAGCTTTAAAACAGGGTGATCTGGCTGGTGTCCGCCATGCCCGCGAAAGCGCCCAGCGCCTTCAGCTGCTCGATATGGGTCTTGGACAGCTTATTGCAGCACATGGCAAACTCCTCGATGGAGATGAACTCCTTCCCTTTTCGCTTTTCCACCGTGTCCAGAGCCGCCGCCTCGCCTAAGCCGTGGACCGTCACAAAGGGCGGCAGAAGGCCCTTTTCTGTGACGATAAACTTGGTGGCGTCCGACTTGTAGATGTTGATGGTGTCGAAATGGAAGCCCCGGAGATAGAACTCATAGCACACCTCCAACGTGGTCAGCAGGTTTTGCTCCACGGCGGTGGCGTCCTTGTTGTTTTCGATCTCCTTGATCTTCCGTTTCACCGCGTCCATGCCGGCGCAGCAGTATTCCGCGTCAAACGCCTTGGCCCGGACGGAGAAAAAGGTCGCATAGAACGCCAGCGGCTCATGGACCTTGAACCAGGCGATGCGGAAGGCCATCATGACGTAGGCCACGGCGTGGGCCTTGGGGAACAGATAGCCGATCTTGGCCAGAGACTCAATGTACCAGTCCGGTACATCGTGCTCCATCATGGCCTCCTCCCAGCCCTCGTCGAAGCCGCCCTTCTTCACCTTGCCCTTTCGCACCTTCTCCATGATCTTGAAGCTCATTTTGGGGTCAAGGCCCTTGGAGATCAGGTACAGCATAATATCGTCACGGCAGCCCACAGTTTCCAGAACGCTGGCGGTGCCGCTGAGGATCAGCTCCCGGGCGTTGCCCATCCACACGTCCGTACCGTGGGAGAAGCCGGAGAGCCGTACCAGCGTATTGAAATCCTTGGGCTGGGTGTCAATGAGCATCTGGCGGGTGAACCGGGTGTTGAACTCCGGGATGGCCACAGCGCCGGTTGGCCCCAGAATAGGGTCATTCTCATAGCCCAGCACCTTGCTGGAAATGAAAATGGACATGGTCTCCGGATCGTCCAGCGGGATCTCATGGGGGTCCACGCCGGTGAGATCCTGCATCATACGCACCATGGTGGGGTCATCGTGTCCCAGCATATCCAGCTTCAGGATGTTGGCCTCCATGGAGTGATATTCAAAATGGGTGGTGATGGTATCGGAATCATCGGCGTCCGCCGGGTGCTGCACCGGGCAGAAGTCCTCCATATCCTTATCGTCCGGGACCACCACCAGGCCGCCGGGGTGCTGGCCGGTGGTGCGGCGGACGCCAACGCAGCCAAGGGTCAGCCGGTTTTCCTCCGCCCGGCAGGCCACGATGCCGTTTTCCTCCAGATACTTCTTCACGAAGCCGTAGGCGGTCTTTTCCGCCAGGGTACCGATGGTGCCTGCCCGGAACACCTGGGTCTCACCGAACATCTCGATGGCGTGGCGGTGAGCCCGGGCCTGATATTCGCCGGAGAAGTTCAGGTCGATATCCGGCACCTTGCCGCCGCCGAAGCCCAGGAAGGTCTCAAAGGGGATGTCAAAGCCGTCCTTCACGTATTTGGTGCCGCAGACGGGACACACCTTGTCCGGCATATCCGCGCCGCAGCCGTAGCTGCCGTCCAGAATGAATTCGCTGTTTTTGCACTTAGGACAGCGGTAGTGGGGCGGCAGGGAGTTGACCTCCGTAATGCCGGACATATAAGCCACCAGCGACGAGCCGACGGAGCCTCGTGAGCCAACCAGATAGCCGCATTCGTTGCTGCGCTGCACCAGCTTCTGGGCGGACATGTACACCACGTCATACTTACCCAGAATGCCGCCCAGCTCTACATTCAGACGGTCCACGATCAGCTGGGGCGGGTCCTCGCCGTAGAGCCGGTGGACCTTTTCCCAGACCAGACGGTTCAGGTCCTCCTCGGAATTTTCCAGTCGGGGCGGAAACAGCTCCGCCGGCAGCAACTCGAAGGTCTCGATCTGATCCGCCACCAGACGGGTGTTGGTGACCACCACCTCGTAGGCCTTTTCCTCCCCCAGATACTGAAATTCCTCCAGCATTTCCTGAGTGGTCTTGAAGTAGATGGGCAGGGGCTCGTTGGCATCCGGGAACTTCTTGGACGCCAGCAGGATATGCCGGTACACTTCGTCCTCCGGCTCCCGGAAATGGACGTCACCGGTGGCGCAGACAGGCTTGTTCAGTTCCTCTCCCAGCCGGACGATGGTGCGGTTGAACTCCCGCAGATCCTCCTCGCTCCGGGCGTCGCCGTTGCGGAGCATGAAAGCGTTGTTGCACAGGGGCTGAATTTCCAGATAGTCGTAAAAAGAGGCGATGCGCTTCAGCTCGTCCCAATCCTTGTGGTCCACCACTGCCTTGAACAGCTCACCCGCCTCGCAGGCAGAGCCGATGATCAGGCCCTCCCGATGGACCATCAACTCGCTTTTGGGGATGGTGGGCACCCGCTTGAAATATTTCAGGTTGGAAGCGGAGATCAGCTGATAGAGATTTTTCAGGCCCACCTTGTTCCGGGCCAGAATAATGATGTGTTTGGGAAAACGGTTGGACTTGCTGCCCAGAGGCCGCAGCTTTTCCATCTCCTTATTGACGGCCTGGAGGGTGTGGATCCCCCGCTCATGGAGCATTTTCCAGAACGGGATCAGCATGTAGCCCACCGTGGCGGCATCGTCGCTGGCCCGGTGGTGATTGAAGGCGGGCAGGTCCAGATGGTCCGCCACAATGTCTAACTTGTACTTGCCGAGACCCGGCAGCAGGTTCTGGGCTAAGATCAGGGAGTCCACATAGGTGGGGTCAAATTCCAGCCCCACCTTCTTGCAGCCTGCCCGGATAAACCCGATGTCGAATTCCGCGTTGTGGGCGGCCAAGGGCCGACCGTTGACGAATTTCAGAAATTCCGTCAGGGCATCCTTCAGCTGGGGGGCGTCCTTCAGCATTTCATCCGTGATGCCGGTGAGACCGATGATCTCCGGCGTCAGGCGGCGGTTGGGGTTTACGAAGGTCTGGAACCGTTCGCAGATCTCGCCGTTTTTCAGCACCACCGCGCCGATCTCCGTGATGGCCTCCCGATCCACCTTCAAGCCGGTGGTCTCAATATCGAAGCAGACGAATTCGTCGTCCAGCCCGCAGTCCCCCCGGCCGTGGACGGCGATGCGGTCGTCCACGTTGTTGATGAAGTATCCCTCCACGCCGTAGAGGATCTTGATCTTGTCCCCGGCGGCATGCCAGGCGTCCGGGAAGGACTGGGCTACGCCGTGATCCGTGATGGCAATGGCGGGATGGCCCCAGCGGATGGCCTCCTTGATGACCTCCTTCGTATCCGTCAGGGCGTCCATATTGCTCATTTTCGTGTGGAGATGCAGCTCCACGCGCTTCACCGGGGCGGTATCCTGCCGTTCCTCGTGCTGGATGACGTTGATGTGGTAGGGATTCAGCTGAATGTCCTTGCCGTCCCAGGTAGGCTCCATCTTGCCCTGCACGCAGAGCCACATACCGGGATTGATCTTCCCATCCAGCCCCTTGGCTTCCTTTTCCGTCAGGTTTTTATGGACGGCCACGGAGCTGGTGTAGTCCGTCATCTCCACATGGAGCCGCCACATACCGGGCCGCCGGGTCTCCACACATTCCACGGAGAACACCTTGCCGCTTACCGTGGCATTGCCCATTTTCAGATCCAGCGTCTTCATTTCCACGGGCTTGACCTTGATGGGGTTGCCCATCAGGACCGGCCCTGATGGACCTCCCCCGGACGGGGCGGACGGCGCGGCCGCTGCCTTCCACTGAGAGGGCAGCTGTTCCTCCTTCAGCGTGACCCGGAATCGCACCTCGTTCAGTCCGTAGCCGTTACGGATGGCGCTGTTCAGCTCGTCCAGATCCGACGGCTCCAGAGGGTGCTTCACGATCATCGCCAGCTCCATAGAGAGGGTGTCCTGATGGATGCAGGCGCTGGCGATCACCGCCCCCAACAGCTTTAGCCGCAGCTCCGGGGAGAGCTGCAGCTGCGCAAATAATTCAAAAAACGGTATCTCTCTCGACATGCGTCCTTCTTTCCCCTATCTTATGTAAAAGCTGCTTACAGCTTTTCGATTTCCTCCATCAATGCGTCTACAAGCCGCTCCTGAGGCACCTTGTAAAGGATCTCTCCTTTGCGGAAAATCAGGCCCTCGCCCTTGCCGCCGGCGATGCCAACATCCGCGGCGGCAGCTTCTCCGGGCCCGTTGACGGCGCAGCCCATCACCGCCACGGTGATGTTTTTCGTACAGTTCATCAGACGACGCTCCACTTCCTCCGCCATAGGGATCAGGTCGATCCGGGTGCGGCCGCAGGTGGGACAGGCGATGAGATTCACACCCTCCTTCCGCAGACCTGCCGCCCGCAGGATCTTTTTGGCGGCGTAGATCTCCTCCACCGGGTCCGCCGTCAGGGTCACCCGAATGGTATCGCCGATGCCCATGCACAGCAATCCACCGATGCCCATGGCGGACTTCACCATACCCATAGAGGGCGTTCCGGCCTCGGTGACGCCCAGATGCAGCGGGTAGTCCGTCTGCTGGCTCAACAGCGTGTAGGCCCGCATGGTCAGCGGCACGTCGGAGCATTTCACGGAAATGCAGATATCGTCAAAATCGAACCGGTTCAGCAGCCGGACATGGCCCATGGCGCTCTCTACCAGCGCCTCGGCGGTCACACCGCCGTACTTGGCCCGCAGCTCCTTTTCCAAAGAGCCGCCGTTGACGCCAATGCGGATGGGGATGTTCTTTTGGCGGCAAATGTCCGCCACGGCCTTGACCTTCTCCTCCCCGCCGATGTTGCCGGGATTGATCCGCAGGGCATCGATGTCCCGCTCGGCGCACATCAGCGCCAGCTTGTAGTTGAAGTGGATGTCTGCGATCAGGGGAATATCGATCTGCTCCTTGATCTTGTCCACCGCCTTGGCAGCGTCCTCGTCCGGCACCGCCACCCGGATGATCTCGCATCCGGCATCCTCTAATGCGTGAATCTGGGCCACAGTAGCGGCCACATCGTCGGTTTTCGTATTGCACATGGACTGGATGGACACGGGGGCACCGCCGCCCACAGCCACCTTGCCAACCATCAATTTCTTTGTCATATTGATCGCCTACTTTACCAATTTGAATACATCCTGGAATGTTACCAGCAGCATAAAGCCCATCAGCAGGGCAAAGCCCGCCGTGTTGATGGCCGCCTGATATTTCTCCGGTACCTTCCGCTTGAACAGCGCCATGGAAACTGCGTCCACCAGCAGAAAAAAGATCCGTCCGCCATCCAGCGCCGGTAGGGGCAGCAGATTCATCACCGCCAGATTCACAGCGATCAGCGCCGCGAAATAGGCGATGCTCTCCGCCGCAGCCAGCAGGCCGTTCTGGTCATTCTGTTCCGCCGTTTCCTGAGCCTCGGTGCCTACATCCTTGATGGTGGTCACAATGCCCACCGGCCCGCTGAGGTCATTGAGTCCGGCCCCGCCGGTAACAAGCTGGCCCAGACTGAACCACACAAGCTGCACGAAGTCCATGGTCTGATACCAGGTGTAGCGGATGCGGTTGGATACGGTGGCCGGGACAGACAGCCGTCCCACATACAGGCCGAAGCCCTGATAAGGCTCCCCCTGCTGGTCGGTGCAGGTCTGCCGGGCGACGTTTTCCACCAGAATATGCCGCCCGTTCCGGACGACCTCAATATCCGCCGTGTCGCCGGAATAGTTCAGAAACATCTGGGCGTCGCCGCTGAAATAGGTGCGCCAGCCGTTGATCTTATAGATCTGGTCCCCGGCTTGTAAACCGTTTTCCCCGGTCCGGGACACCTCCGGGGCAAGGCCTGTGATCCCGTCCACAAAGAAGGTCCCGGCACTGCTGAACAGGATCGCCACGATCAGCAGTCCCGTCAGGAAATTCATGAAAGCACCGGCGGCTAAGATCACGAATTTTTTCCAGAAGCCCTGACGGGTGAAGGCCCGGGCGTTGCCCGTATCTCCGTCCTCTCCCTCCATGGCGCAGTAGCCGCCGATGGGCAGGACCCGGAAGGAATAGGCTGTCTCCCCCTTCTTCCGGTGCCAGACGGCAGGGCCCATGCCGATGGAAAACTCGTTGACCTGTACGCCGCAGAGCTTCGCCGCCAGAAAGTGGCCCAGCTCATGCACGGCGATGAGCACGCCGAAAATCAAGATCGCCGCCAGGATGTAGACAAAGCTCATGAATGTCTCCTTACAAATGCGGACTTCACGGCCTCTCGGGCGGCGTGGTCCGCTGATAAAATTTCCTCCAACGAGGGTGTTTGCGTCACCGGGACGGTCGCCCGCGCCGCCGCAACCAGGTCGGAAATGTCATAAAAACCAATTTTTTCCGCCAAAAACAGACGGACGGCTTCCTCGTTGGCGCCGTTCAGAATGGCGCAGGCCGTGCCGCCTGCCTCGGCCGCCTCCTCCGCCAAACGGAGGCAGGGGAAAGTCTCCCGGTCCGGCTCCAGAAAGGTCAGGGGTGGGCTGTTCAAAAGGTCCAGCGGCGGTGCCGGGTTCTCCCCCCGCTCCGGGTAGGTCATGGCGTAGCGGATGGGCAGTCGCATATCCGGCGTACCCAACTGGGCGAGAACGGCTCCGTCCTTAAATTCCACCATGGAGTGAACGATGCTCTGCGGATGCACCATGACGGACACCTGCGCCAGCGGCAGACGGTACAGCCGCATGGCCTCGATGACCTCCAGCCCTTTGTTCATCAGCGTGGAGCAGTCCACGGTGATCTTGGGGCCCATCGTCCAGTTGGGGTGACGCAGGGCGTCGGCCTTGGTCATGCGTCCCACCTCGTCCCGGCCCATCCCCCGAAAGGGACCGCCGGAGCAGGTCAGGATCAGCCGCCGGATCTCCCGACGGTCAGCGCAGCCCTGTAAGCACTGGAAGATGGCGGAATGCTCGCTGTCCACCGGCACGATCTCCGCACCGCAGCGGTCCGCCTCACTCATCACCAGTTCACCGGCACAGACCAGCGTTTCCTTGTTGGCCAAGGCGATACGCTTTTTCTCTCGGATGGCGGCCAGCGTGGCCTTCAATCCCACCATGCCAACCACGGCGGTGACCACCGTTTCCGCCTCCGGGATCACGGCGGCGTCCACCAGAGCATCTGTACCAGCCAACACCTTTACAGACGTGTCCTGCAAGCGAACTGCCAGTTCCTTTGCGGCTGCTTCCTCCGTCATCACCGCCAGGCGGGGACGAAACTTCCGGCACTGTGCCTCCATTCGCTCCACGTTGGAATTGGCGGTCAGTGCCGCCACCCGCAGGCCCAACTGCTCCGCCACATCCAGAGTCTGACGGCCGATGGAGCCGGTGGAACCCAATATTGAGATCGTATTCATCATAGTATGTCCTCTATGTCTCTTAAAGCATACCCGCGCACACAAACAAATAGATCCACGGAGTGATAAACAGGGTGGAATCGAATCGGTCCAACATTCCGCCGTGGGTCAGGAAAATGTGACTGTAATCCTTCACGCCCGCCTCCCGCTTGATGAGGGACATGGCGAGATCGCCCAATTGCCCGATGGCGTTGGTCACCAGACCGGCCAGGATCAGATTCAGGTAGTTCGGCTCATAGCCCAGCCACAGCCGGGCCACCACGCCCCAGAGCACCAGCCCCAAGGCGCTGCCGATCAATCCGGCGACAGAACCCGCCCACGTCTTGTGGGGGCTGACCGCCGGGGCCATTTTCCGTTTTCCGAACAGCATCCCGCCGTACATGGCAAAGCTGTCTCCCAGGAAAGCCACGCAGAATGGCAGCAGTACATACATCTTGCCGTACAGCCCGTCCATCCGCAGCAGGAAAATGGCGCTGTACATCATGGGAAACACTGTGCCGCCCATCATCGCTGTGGCAACATCGGCAAAGGGCATGGCGTTCGGAGTTCCGTAGTCCTTGACGGCAACGAAAAACAGGGCCGTCACCAGCGCCAGCGGCACGCACAAAATGCGGATCATGCCCACGGACTGATAACTGTCATAAAACTGCCAGGTATGCGCGTCATAGATGACCCATTCCTGCGCCACGGCAGCCAGAATGGTAAACGCATAGACACACTTGGGCACTTTCTTTCCCGCCGTGTGCAGCAGCTCATAGGCCGCGGCAGCGGCAATGCCGCATACCACGATCACCGTCACCCAGTCCGGACACAGTAGCAGCGCCGCCAGCAGCAGCGGCAGGCCAATGATGACCACCAACCATCTTTGCAACATAGAATTTCAGTCCTTTCAACACCTGTAAGGGCTTATTTCTTCACACCGCCGAACCGGCGATCCCGGCTCTGGTAGGCGGCGATCGCCTTGTCCAGCTCCTCCTCATCGAAGTCCGGCCAGAGGGCATCCGTGTAATAAAACTCGGAATACGCACACTGCCACAGGAGGAAGTTGCTCAGCCGCTGCTCCCCGCTGGGGCGGATGATCAGCTCCGGGTCCGGGATGCCGGCAGAGTCCAGATAGGTGGAAAACAGCGTTTCGTCCAGGTCCTCCGGCTTCCGCTTCCCTTCCGCACACTCCGCCGCAAACCGGCGGACAGCCCGGAGGATCTCATCCCGGCCGCCGTAGTTCAGACAGACATTGGCCTGAAAATCGTCCTTGGACAAATGCTCCGTGATCTCGTCCGTCTCGTGGGCCAACGCCCGCAGCTCCGGTGCGATGGGCGTCATGTCTCCAAAGAAGTGGAGTCGGATATGGTCCCGCTCCATGGTATCCACAGCCTCCAGCAGGTACTTCTTCAAAAGCGCCATGATAGCGGAGACCTCTGTCTCCGAGCGCTTCCAGTTTTCCGTGGAAAAGGCGTAGACCGTCAGGTACTTGACGCCGATGTTCTTGCAGTAGGTGGCGATCCGGCGGAAGGTCTCCGCCCCCGCCTTATGTCCCGCGGTGCGCGGCAACCCCCGTTGGGTGGCCCAGCGGCCATTGCCGTCCATAATAATCGCAATATGGCGAGGTGGGCTGGCAGCCCACCCCGCCGTATGCAGCGTGTTTCGTGTCTCGCTCATCAAATCTCCATCAGTTCCTTTTCCTTGCGGGCCAGCAGCTCGTCGATCTTCTTGCTGCTGTCATCCGTCAGCTTCTGAAGATCCTTTTCCGCCTGCTTCAGATCATCCTCGGTGATCTCGGAAGCCTTTTCCTTCTTCTTGAAGGACTCCATGGCGTCCCGGCGGATGTTGCGGATGGCCACCTTGCCGTTTTCCGCGTACTTGCGGATCTGCTTGACCAGCTCCTTACGGCGCTCCTCCGTCAGCTGAGGGAAGTTCAGACGGATATTCCGGCCGTCATTCTGGGGATTGATGCCCAGATCGGAGTTCAGAATGGCCTTTTCGATGGATTTCAGCGCAGAACCGTCCCACGGAGAGATCTGCAAAATCCGGGGGTCCGGGGTGGAGATCGCCGCGATCTGCTGAATAGGGGTGGGGGTGCCGTAGTAATCCACCATAATGCGGTCCAGCACGGCGGCATTGGCACGGCCTGCCCGGACGGAAGCAAAGTCCGCGGCGGCAGAGTCGATGCTCTTATTCATTTTTTCCTCGTAGATCTTGTAATCGTCTTTCAACATAGCTTGGTTCCTTCCTTTCGCGCCTTTATTCTTTTACGATCGTGCCCACGTTTTCGCCGCAGAGAGCCCGGATGATATTCTCCGGATCCTTCAGGGCAAAGAGCAGCACGGGAATGTGGTTATCCATAGAAAGAGAGGTTGCGGTGGTGTCCATCACCATCAGATGCTGGGCCAGCACTTCATCATAGGAAATGCTGTCATACTTGACGGCGGTGGGGTCCTTCACTGGGTCGGCGCTGTACACGCCGTCCACGTTCTTGGCCAGCAGGATCACGTCCGCGTCGATCTCAGCCGCCCGCAGAACTGCCGCCGTGTCTGTGGAGAAATAGGGGTTGCCGGTACCGGCGCCGAAGATGACCACACGGCCCTTTTCCAGATGCCGGATCGCCCGGGAACGGATGTACGGCTCCGCGATGGCCCGCATCTCAAGGGCGGTCTGCACCCGGACGGGGATCCCCTTCTGCTCGCAGACGTCCGCCACTGCCAGACAGTTCATAACCGTAGCCAGCATACCGATGTGATCGGCGCGGGTCCGCTCCATTTTGCCGCCGCCGCTGTTCTTGGCGCCCCGCCAGAAGTTGCCGCCGCCGACGACCAGGCCCACCTGAACGCCCATGTCCAGGCACTTCTTGATGACGTCGCACACCTGACCAATGACCTCAAAATCCAGACCGGAATGCTTGTCTCCCGCAAGGGCCTCGCCGCTGATCTTCAATAGGACACGATGATATACCGGTTTTTCCATAATGACCTCCTGTGGCATATGTTATCAGTGTCTATTTTACCTTATTTTCCGTCGTTTGGAAAGGGGGTATCCGAAGATTTTCACAGGAAAATTCCATGACCGGTTTTTGTTGGAATTCCGGTCTTTTTTTCGCCCGCAACCGATAGTTGACAGCCGGGTGGTAGCCAATATCGGCCCTGTATGGTATACTGAAGTCGAAATTCCACCGATACCCCTATGGAAGGAGGACGCGATATGACACTTGGACAGCGCATCAGCCTGTATCGAAAAAAGCTGCATATTTCTCAGGAGGAGTTGGGTGCCCGATTGGGCGTCAGCCGTCAGGCCGTCAGCAAATGGGAGACCGACCTCTCTGCCCCGGATCTGAACAACCTGATTGGGTTGGCCCGGGAACTGGGCGTTTCCCTGGCGGAGTTGACGGAAACGCCGGAGGAACCGGCGCCGCCGAAAAACGCCGGCAAAAAGTGGTGGTTCCTCCTGAGCGTATGCGTTCTGCTGCCGGTTCTGATTGCCGGGTTCCTTCTCTACCGGATCAACCAGCCGCCTGCGGGGCAGGTAAGCGATTATGCTGAGCCCGCGTCGGACTTTTACCTGCAATGGCAGGTTCCCCGGACGGACGGCCGGGAATGGTATGAGTTCCTGACTTTGGGAAATCAGGATGTGCCCTTCCCCTTTCACACCTCCCTCCATCTGACGGCTCCGGAGAAGATCGTCACGGAGGGCACGGACCTCCATTTGGCCGCCGTCCACCACGCGGTCTGCGGCGGGCTGTATGTGGACTACATCCACCTTCAGGCCGACCCGGAGCAGGGGCAGGCCGCCGGGGATACCATCTGCCGCATTTCCACCATGGCCCCCGGCTTCTGGACGCCCCGTGGCATCAGCGTCGGTAACGAAAAGTCCTTTGTGGTGGACGCCTATCACTCTGGCAAGGAGGATCAGGCGGAAGGAACGCTGCTGTACGGTCTCAAGGAGGCGGATGGGTATTCGCTGGTTCCCCATGACTATCTGTATATCTGGAGCGCCTTTGAGGAGGGCCGCGGCTATCAGACGATCTATTTCTTCATAAAGGATGGCCTGGTGGCGGGCATCTCCATGGAGCTGATGCAGGATATGGGAGACTTCTACGCTGCCGCCAACAATACCTCCACCTTCCCTGTGGATGAAAACGGCGACCCGGACTTCTCCCACCGGCAGGAGCTTCCGCAGGAGCCAATAGACGCTACCCGGCAGGTCTATATTGCATGGAACCAGCTTGTGACCAACGAAAACCTCTCCGCCGAGGAACGGTACGCCTACCGCCGGGATGTTTTCACCAACCTGCCGGATATGGATTGGCAGGAATTCGGAGCGTTGGGCGGTATCGACAGCAGTGGCACTATATTTGCCTTGCTGGATTGGCTCTCCCAACAGGAACACTACTCCAGTGGTGATATTTATTTCATCCAGCGCGGTTATGCTGCGCGTGGCATCGACGGCGCTTCTGCGGAGGATTACTGCTATCTCCTCTCCCGGGCTCTCTTTTCTGATCCGGTGGCTTATGCCAAGGCGCTGGCCCGCAGCACTGCCGACGATGAGGCGGTGCAGACTCTGATTATGGGAGGCACCGCCTACGGTGCAGACTACTACCCCGCCGACTGCGAGACAGCAGTCTCCGCTCTGGACGCCGCCATCAATGCCAATGCCTTGACGGCAGAAGAAACCGGTTGGGCCAAGCTGCTGCGGTACTACCTGGCAAATCCCAACGATGGCTATTACGCCGACTATCCCAAAACTCCGGCAGAGCTGGAAAACTGACCATGCTTGCCGCTCCCCGCTCAAAAGACCGATCCAACACGGGCAAAACTACGAAACCGTCCCCATGTTTGGCTCTGCCAAACACGGAGGCGGTTTCTCTGACGGATCTTGATTTCTGCCGTCATCGTGATCGAAGCAAAAAGGACAGCCGCATTGCGGCTGTCCTTTTTCAGACGATATTCGGTGTTGGGCTTAGCCCTTGACCATCTTGGCGATCTCCTCAGCGAAGTTCTCCTGCTTCTTCTCGATGCCTTCGCCCTTCTCAAAGCGGATGGCATCCACGAAGGTGATCTTGCCGCCCAGCTTCTTGGCAGCGTCAGCGATATACTGCTCCACGGAGCCGGTGAACACATCGCCGCGGACAAACTCCTGCTGCAGCAGGCAGTTCTCGGAGTAGAACTTGTTCATCTTGCCCATGACGATCTTCTCGCGGACCTGCTCGGGCTTGTTGGCCATCTTGGGATCATTCTCCATCTGGACCATCATGATCTTCTTTTCCTCGTCCAGCACGTCCTGAGAAACCTGAGACTTGTCCCAGAAACGGGGATTCAGAGCGGCGATCTGCATGGCAACGTCCTTGCCCACGGCGGTGGCGTCAATATCGCCCTCCACCTTCAGGTTCACCAGCACGCCGATCTTGCCGCCGGCATGGATATAGGGAACGGACACGCCATCAGTGAAGATGGCGAAGCGGCGCACCTTGATGTTCTCGCCGATGACGAGGACCATCTCCTGCTGCTGCTGCTCAACAGTCAGGTCGGTGCCGTTGTACTTGCAGGCCATCAGGGCCTCCAGGTCGGCGGGCTTGTTGGCGGCCACGGTAGCGGCAACACCCTTGACAAAGTCCACGAACTTCTCATTCTTGCCCACGAAGTCGGTCTCGGCGTTGACCTCAACGACCACGCCCACGCCGTCGATGACAGCGGCGTAAGCCATGCCCTCGGCGGCAACACGGCCAGCCTTCTTGGCGGAGGCGGCCAGGCCCTTTTCACGCAGGAACTCAACGGCCTTGTCCATGTCGCCGTCGGAAGCAGTCAGAGCCTTCTTGCAGTCCATCATGCCCACGCCGGTCATTTCGCGCAGGTTCTTTACATCAGCAGCGGTAAAAGCCATAATCTTTTTCCTCCAATTTATATAGTATCGGAGCTTGCGCTCCCGCAGAGTCTTAGTTTATTCCGCAGCGGGGGCCTCAGCGGCCTCGTCCATCTGCTCGCCCTGCTTGCCCTCCAGCATGGCGTTGGCCATGACGGAAGCGATCAGCTTGATGGCGCGGATGGCGTCATCGTTGCCGGGGATCACATAGTCGATCTCGTCGGGATCGCAGTTGGTATCGGCGATAGCCACCACGGGGATGCCCAGCTTGTGAGCCTCAGCAATGGCGTTGCGCTCCTTGCGGGTATCCACGATGAACAGAGCGCCGGGCAGCTTCTTCATGTCCTTCACGCCGCCGAGATACTTCTCCAGCTTCTCGATCTCGCCCAGATGCTTCATGACTTCCTTCTTGGGCAGCATATCGAAGGTGCCGTCAGTCTGCATGGCCTTCAGCTGATTCAGACGGTCCACGCGGGTACGCATGGTCTTGAAGTTGGTCATCATGCCGCCCAGCCAACGAGCGTTGACATAGTACTGACCGCAGCGGGTGGCCTCTTCCTTGATAGCCTCCTGAGCCTGCTTCTTGGTGCCGACGAACAGCAGAGACTGGCCGTTCTCAGACAGCTGACGGACGAAAGCGTAAGCCTCCTCCAGCTTCTTCACGGTCTTCTGCAGGTCAACGATATAGATACCGTTGCGCTCGGTGTAGATATAGGGAGCCATCTTGGGGTTCCAGCGACGGGTCTGGTGACCGAAATGGACGCCTGCCTCCAGCAGGGACTTCATGGATACGACACTTGCCATTGTTTGATTTCCTCCAAAAATTTAGTTTGTACCTCTGGCTGTTTCCTCCCCTCTGCTAACCCGTTTTTTACAAATGGGCACAAACAAAGAGTCCGCAGCCATGCGGAATGCTGAATTATCATAGCACAATGTGAAACGGATTGCAAGAATTATTTCCAAAAAATACGTGAAATTTTCGGCGTTTCTCCGAAAATTCCACGTTGAGCTGTTTTTTATCAGAATTTTTTCCGCCGGCGGCGTTCCAGCGCCGGGTCCCGGTGCTGGGCGGGCTTGTCGATGAGGATGATGTCATCCCCGATCCGCTGGATGCTGTCCCACGGGACGTAGTACTCCTCTCCCCTGCCGAACAGCCCGAAAAAACGGGCGGGACCGTAGACGATCAGGGCTGCCGTCTGGCCGTCCGGCATCCGGAGGTCCACGTCCCCCACAAAGCCCAGCCGCCCGCCGTCCATAATGTTGATGACCTCTTTCCGCCGCAGTTCCCGTATCCGCATCTACGCCGCCCCCTTTCAAAAAATGGTATGCCGATCCGGGACTGTCCTATGCCGCCGGAATCGGCAAAAACCTCCCGTATAGGAAAAACGCGGCAGGGGCATACTGACTCCGTCGAGCTTAACGGCAGGAGGCGGATATATGCAGGGGAAAGTGGAGATCGCGGGGGTCAACACGGCAAAGCTGAAGGTCCTGAAAAGCAGTGAGACCATGGAGCTGCTCCGCCGCAGCAAGGCCGGGGACCGGCAGGCCCGTGAAGAGCTGATCGAGGGGAATCTGCGGCTGGTGCTGTCGGTGATCCAGCGGTTCGCGGGGCGAGGTGAAAGCGTGGACGATCTGTTTCAGGTTGGCTGCGTTGGGCTCATCAAGGCCATTGACAATTTCGATATTTCTCAGCCGGTAAAGTTTTCTACCTACGGTGTGCCCATGATCGTAGGCGAGATTCGCCGCTACCTCCGGGACAACAGCGCCATCCGGGTCTCCCGCTCCATGCGGGACACCGCCTACCGGGTCTTGCAGGCCCGGGAACACCTCATGGCGGAAAACCAGAAAGAGCCGACGGTAGAGGAGATCGCCAAGGTGCTGGATATTCCCCGGGAGGAGGTTGTCTTTGCCATGGACGCCATCGTGGACCCGGTCTCTCTGTACGAGCCGATCTATGACAGTGGCGGGGATGCCATCTGCGTCATGGATCAGGTCAGCGACACGAAAAACACAGATGAGCGCTGGACGGAGCGCATCGCCTTGAAGGATGCCATGAAGCTGCTGGACCCACGGGAGCGGCGCATCCTGTCCCTGCGGTTCTACGAGGGCAAGACCCAGATGGAGGTCTCCGCCGAGGTGGGCATCTCTCAGGCGCAGGTGAGCCGGTTGGAAAAAGGGGCTATCAACACCATCCGCAAGCACTTATAGGAGAAAAACCGCCGGAGCGCTGCTCCGGCGGTCAATTCTGTATTCCACCGCGCGGTTGCAAGCGAAACGAAACGGTTTTTGAGCATTTTCTTCTGTTTTCGTTTGACCTTTTCTGTCAAAGCGTGTAAAATGGGGCAAAATCATGTTGAGGAGTTCCTGCAAATGGATATGCAAAAAATTCTGGAATACCGCAACGCCCGCAACCGCTTTTGCCAGCGTATCGGCATCACGGTGACGGAGCTGTCCCCCGGCTATGCCAAGGTAGTCAAGGCCGTAACGGAGGACGATCTGAACCCCGTGGACGTAGCCCATGGCGGCCTGTTCTTCTCCATGGCGGACAACGCCGCCGGCTCCGCCATGGCGGCTTACGGCGAACAGGCGGTGACGCTGAACGCCCAGTACAATTTCATGCGTGCAGCCAAGGCAGGCGATGTTCTGACAGCCGAGGCCCGGGAGGCCAAGCACGGCGGCACCGTCTGCGTATTCGACATCCGGATCACGGATCAGGACGGAAATCTGGATGGCACCGGCACCTTCACCTTCTACAACCTGAAAAAACCCCTGAAGATTGACTGAGCAAAAAAGGTCTGCCCCGAAATCGGGACAGACCTTTTATTTGGCTTACTTTTTGAAGCTATCCTTCAGGCTGACGCTGCGGTTGAACACCGGATGGCCCGCCTTGGTATCCTTGTTATCCAGGCAGAAGTAGCCCAGACGCATGAACTGGAATCCGGGGGCCGTCTTGCCGCCCTCGTGGCTTTCGGCATAGCGGTCCGCGGCGGCGGCCAGACCGGCCTCGATCTTGCAGTCCGTCAGGACCTCCAGAGAGCCGGGATTCAGGCACTCAATGAAGTCCTTGTCGGCGGCGTCGGGGTTGGCGTCGGTGAACAGGTTGTCATAGAGCCGCACCTCGGCGTCCACGGCGGTGGCGGCGTCCACCCAATGAATGGTCGCGCCCTTCACCTTCCGGCCGTCGGCGGGGTCGCCGCCCCGGCTGTCGGGGTCATACTCGGCAGCGATCTCGGTCACATTACCGTTTTCATCCGTCTCATAGCCGACGCACTTGATGAGATACGCGCCCTTCAAACGGCACTCGGGGCCGTTGGGGGTCAGACGCTTATACTTGGGGATCGGCTCAGCCATAAAGTCATCGGCCTCGATCCACAGGCTGCCGGAGAAGGGCACCTGACGGGTACCGGCGGAGGGGTCCAGCGGATTGTTCTCCACGGTGACGGTCTCCGTCTTACCGGCGGGATAGTTGGTGATGGTCAGCTTGATGGGCCGCAGAACAGCCATCACCCGCTGGGCGGTCTCGTTCAGATCCTCCCGGAGGCAGTGCTCCAGAAAGCCGTATTCCACCACGTTGGCAGACTTGGCCACGCCGATGCGGTCACAGAAATTACGGATGGACCGGGCGGTGTAGCCCCGGCGGCGCAGGCCGCAGAGGGTGGGCATCCGGGGATCGTCCCAGCCGGAGACCCGGCCTTCCTCCACCAGTTTGCGGAGCTTGCGCTTGCTCATGACCGTGTGGTCGATGCCAAGACGGGCGAACTCGATCTGACGGGGATGGGCAGGCAGGTCGCAATGCTCGATGACCCAGTTGTACAGGGGACGGTGGGCCTCAAATTCCAGAGAGCACAGGCTGTGGGTAATGCCCTCCAAAGCATCCTGGATGGGATGGGCGAAGTCATACATGGGATAGATGCACCACTTGTCTCCCTGACGGTGATGGTGCATGTGGTTGATCCGGTAGATAACGGGGTCCCGCATATTGAAGTTGCCGCTGGCCAGGTCGATCTTGGCCCGCAGGGTCATGGAACCGTTGGGGAACTCCCCTGCCCGCATCCGGGCGAACAGATCCAGACTCTCCTCCACGGGACGGTCCCGGTAGGGAGACGTGGCAGGAACGCCGATGTCACCCCGGTGGGCGCGGAACTCCTCGGGAGACAGCTCGCACACATAGGCAAGGCCCTTTTTGATGAGGCCCACCGCCTGACGGTAATCCTCCTCAAAATAGTCGGAGCCGTAGAAGAAGCGGTCACCCCAGTCGAAGCCAAGCCAGTGGATGTCCTCCTTGATGGCCTCCACGAACTCCTCGTCCTCTTTGGTGGGGTTGGTGTCATCCATCCGCAGGTTGCACAATCCGCCAAACTTCTCAGCGGTACCGAAGTCGATGGTCAGGGCCTTGCAGTGGCCGATATGCAGATAGCCGTTGGGCTCCGGCGGAAACCGGGTATGGACGGTCATGCCTTCAAACTGTCCGCCCTGGGCAATATCCTCCTCAATAAACGTGTGGATGAAATTGCGGCTTTCGGGGGCCTCCGCCGCCGTGGTCTTGATCTCGTCAGCCATTGCTGTCAGTCCTTCCTGAAAAAATCTATCATAAATTGGCATTATACAGAAGCTATGGAGAAAATGCAAGGAAAATCCGGCGTTTTCAGCCGAAACGTCGAAAAGTCAAGGAACGGTTGTCAGTTTGCTTCCTCCCGGGGTCCCGGCAAAAACTCCTCCCCTGCCGCCGTCATGGTCAGACTCCCGGCGGAAAGCTCCGTCAGCCGGAGCTGGAACGTTTCCGCAGTCCCGGCGGGAAATGCCGTCCGGAGGGTGATGTCCGCGCCGTATTCCGCGTCCCGGACCACGCCGCCGGCGGCGGCCACCTCCAGCTTCATCCGCTCCAGCAGCGGATAAGTGCAGGGCACGTCCCATAGCGTCCAAAGCCCCATCCGGGCGATCCCGGCGGCGGTCAGCGCATCAGCGGCTCCCTTGGTGTAGGCTCTGGTCAGCCCCCCGGCTCCCAGCAGTACGCCGCCGAAGTACCGGGTCACAACGCAGCACACATTCCAGACCTCCTGCCGCTGGAACACGTTCAGCATAGGCTGGCCCGCCGTGCCCTGCGGCTCGCCGTCATCGGAGTAGCGGACCACGCCGCCCTCTTGCAGGAGGTAGCACCAGCAGTTGTGCCGGGCGTCATAGTATTTCTTTTTCATTTCCTCGATGCGGGCCCGGGCCTCCGCCTCCGTCTCCACCTTGTAGAGGTGGGTGATGAAGCGGGAGCGCTTTTCCGTAAACTCGCTCTCGGCGTCCTGATAGGGGACGATGTACTCCGTCATGCAAACTCCTTTTCACCGGAAAAAGTCAACCATTCTTCCTTTTTCAAGGCGTAAAACACCGTTTTGTTGGTCATTCCGATGACATTCGTTGTCTCTTTCGTGAACTGATAGCGGAAGCCGCACTTCTCAATGACCCGACGAGACCGGCTGTTCCAGTCATAATGCGAGCACCAGACGGCTTCCAGCCCCAGCGTCTCAAAGCCGAAGCGCAGCAGTTCTGTTGCAGCCTCCGTCATAACGCCATGGCCCCAATACGGCCGTCCCAGCCAATAGCCCATCTCCCGCTGCTCTGTGGCAGAAAGCTCCGGAAAAATCTCCGATGACGGCTGAAGGCCCACCGCTCCCAGCAGTGCGCCGCTCTCTCTGCTGAGAATCGCGCAGACCTCCGGCGCGCTGAACACATCCCGGATGACCTCCCGGCTTTCCTCCACGCTTCCGTGGGGTTCCCAGCCGCACATGGGTCCGATCTCCGGGTCCGACGCCAGAGCGTACAATGCCTCGGCATCCTCTTCCCGCCAAGGGGCGAGGATGAGCCGCTGTGTTTTCAACGTGATCATTCCCAGTCCTCTTTCGGCGGCGTCCAGTCCGGGGTATAGTCTCCGATCTGGCCCAGCACCTTGGGCGGGCACGCCGCCACAATGTCAATGGTCTCGCTGTATTCCACGGATTCCACCTTGGCCTCCCGGTACAGCATATCCAGCAGGCCGCCCTTGTCATACGGCAGGTGGATGGTCACCCGGCGGGTGCCCTTGTCCAGCCGCCGGTCGATCATTTCCAGCAGACGGTCCACGCCCTCACCGGTCCGGGCGGAGATGGAGCAGATGTCAGCGCCGTGGGGCCGCAGGTCACCGGCCTCCACACGGTCGCACTTATTGAATACGTCGATGCGGGGGATCTCATTGGCTCCCAGTTCCACGATCAGCTTCTCCACAACCTCCGCCTGATGCTGCCATTCCGGGTTGGACACGTCGATAACATGGAGCAGCAGATCTGCGTACTCCAATTCCTCCAGTGTGGCCTTGAACGCCTCCACCAATTGATGGGGCAGCTTGCGGATGAAGCCAACGGTATCGGACACCACCACGTCCATCGTATCGCTGACCGTCAGCAGGCGGCTGGTGGTGTCCAGCGTGTCGAACAGCCGGTTATTGGCCGGGATCGCAGCGCCGGTAAGCTGGTTCAGCAAGGTGGATTTGCCCGCGTTGGTATAGCCAACGATGGCCACCACCGGGATCTCGTTCTTCTGCCGCTGCTGGCGCTGGGTGGCCCGGACACGGCGTACCTCTTCCAGATCTGCCCGGATCTTGTCGATCTTCTTGTTGATCAGACGGCGGTCCGTTTCCAGCTGCGTCTCGCCGGGGCCCTTGGAGCCGATAGGCCCCTTGCCGCTGGTGCCGCCCTGACGTTCCAGATGGCTCCACATACCGATCAGCCGGGGCAGCAGATAGCGGTACTGGGCCAGCTCCACCTGCAAGCGGCCCTCCTTGGTTTTTGCCCGCTGAGCGAAAATATCCAGAATCAGGCCGCAGCGGTCCAACACCTGAACGCCCAGCAGCTCCGTCAGCACCCGCTGCTGGGAGGGGGAAAGGTCATTGTCGAAAATGACCATGGTAGCACCTACATTTTCAACGTAAAGCTGCACCTCCGCCACCTTGCCCTCCCCGATGAAGGTCCGGGGATCCGGCGTGGCCCGATTCTGGAGAACGATGCCGGCAGTCTCGCCGCCGGCGGTCTCCACCAGAGCGGACAGCTCGTCCATACTTTCCTCGGTGGCACTGTCCTCCCGCAAAACCGGGGAGTTCAGGCCCACCAATACAACTTTATCTCGAATTTCTTCCTTTTTCGGTAACAAATGTGTCTCTCCTTGCGTTTGGGAGGCCCCGTGTCAAATGGGTTTCCCATTTCATTGATGTGTCCAGTATATCCGAATTTTGAAAAAATGCAATAAAAAAGCAGTGGTCTGCGGATGCAGACCACTGCTGGATGTGACGAAGTGTACAGGCTTACTTGTTCAGGCCGAACTTCTTGTTGAACTTGGCCACGCGTCCGCCGGTATCGACCAGCTTCTGCTTGCCAGTGAAGAAGGGGTGACACTTCGAGCAGACTTCCACCTTGATATCACTCTTGGTAGAACCTGTCTCAATCACATTACCGCAGGCGCAAGTAATCGTAGTCTGCTGATAATTGGGATGGATTCCTTCCTTCATTGCTCTCGTTCACCTCTTTCTGGTACAAAACTACCTCTATGGAGCTTTCACCCCACAAAAGCTAAATAAGCATATCACATCGGAACACAGATTGCAAGCATTTTTTCCGGTTTTTGCGAAAAAGCTTGAAATTACGAGATTTCCACGGTTTTTCCGGCTTGCAGGAAGTACAGTGCCTTCCGTGTCACCGCCTTTTCCAGCACCCGTTCCAGCGCCAGAGAGTACGCCGCCAGCTGGCCCCGGTACAGCTCCGCGTGCTGTGCCACATCTTCCTCCGTCTGTACGAAGTCGGTCTTAAAGTCCACCACCGTGATGCCCTCCGGCGTTTCAAACCAGCAGTCCACCACGCCTTGCAGCAGGATGCTGTCCTCCTCCGCGGCTGCCGGGTCATAATCCCGGGCCGGCATCAGCACCGTGAACCGATACTCCCGCGCCGCCGTTTCCGCCTGCCGCATTTCCTCAGCCAGCTGGGATTCCAGAAAGCACCGCAGAGCGGGTACGTCCACAGCCGCCGCCTGCTCCGCCGTCAGCTTGGCCTCCAGCCGCAGCTTTTCCACCTGTCCGGGCACATCCAAATTTTGCAGATCCAGATACTGCAAGACAAGATGGGTGGCGGTGCCCCGCTCCGCCGGTGTCAGTTCCTTCTTCTCCCGGCGGAATTTCGGCTGGACAAGGGGCTGGATATAAGGCGTGTGGTAGGCATCTTCCGCGATCTCCTGATCCAGCGCCCGGCCCTTTAGCTGCGTGGCGGTGAGTTTGGCGGGGAGAGTTGTTTCCCGCTGATAGGGATACCGGAAGGTCAACAGCGCCGGGTCAAAGAGCGTTTCTCCTGCATCCTTCTCCGTGTCGGACACAGCCGCTCCGGGCGCCCATCCGAAGTCATCGCCGTCATGGATGAACACCTGCCATGGGGCGGTATCGCCGGTATACAGACCGCCCGCCATCACCCCGGCCATATCCCGCAAAGGCGCGGCCTCCGGGCGGCACAGCAGTGGCAGTAAGATCCAATCTCCGAAGCATTTTCCCTCCGCCACCACCTCCGGCATCACGGGACAGGCCGCGGCGGCGGTCAGCTTTTGAAGGCGCTTTTCCGCGCCGTACAGCGCGTCTACCAAAATCAGCTTTTCCTTTGGCCGGGTCATGGCCACATACAGGATCCGCTGTTCCTCCGCAAGATTTTCACGGCGAAGCTTTTCTTCCAGCGCCAGCCGGGCCATAGTGGGATAGCGGATCTTCCGCTTCAGGTCGATGCACAGAGGGCCAAGGCCCAGTGCCGGGTGCACCAGCACCGGCGTATCGAAATCCTGCCGGGAAAAGGCGTGCTCCAAATCGCAGAGGAACACGATGGGAAATTCCAGGCCCTTGGATTTGTGAATACTCATCATCTGAACGCCGCCGCTCCCTCCAGCGGTTTTCACGGCGGGAGCTTGTCCGGCGTCAATGAGCCGCCGGAGCTGTGTGATGAAGGCGAACAGCCCCCGGTAGCCGCTGCTCTCAAAGCGCTCGGCGTGGCGGGTCAGGGCCACCAGATTTTCCTGCCGGACGCCGCCCTCGTCCATAGCGCCGAAGATGCCCGGCAGATGAAGCGTATTGTAGATGTGCCACAGCAGGCGGCACACGTTCATGTCTGCCGCCGCGTCCCGCAGTCCGGTCAGCGTTGTCAGGAACGCTTGTACGTCCTCGCCGCCGTCCGCCAGCAGAGCGTCATAGAAGTCTCCCTCCCGGTCACGGCTGCGGATCTCCGCCAGACGGTCCGGCGTAAAGCCGAACACCGGGGAGCGGAGCACGGCGATCAGCGGCACATCCTGCCGGGGATTGTCGACGATCTCCAACAGGGCCAGCGTGACAGAGATCTCCGGGGTCTGGTAGAAATCGCCGCTTTCCTCAAAGGAGCAGGGCACATCCCGCTCCGCCAGCGCTTGGGCGAAGGCGGCGGACCGGCTCCCCGGAGAGCGCATCAGGATCACAATGTCCTCCGGGCGGCAGGGCCGCAGCGTGCCATCCTCCCCGGTGACGGGATAGCCCTCATCCAAAAGCTGACGGATACGCTGCGCCGTGAACCGGGCCTCCGCCAGCAGCCGTTTCACCGGGCGCTCATTTGCCGCCGACTTCTGGTGGGCGGAGATGAGGTGGAATTCCGTCTCGCAGTCCTTCCGGGGCGGGTAGTACTCCGCGCCAAAGTGGAGGGACTCGTCCTCGCCGTATTCCATCTCCCCCATGTCCGCCGACAGGATGTTGGAGAAGATGAAATTGGCCGCGTCCAAAATCTCTCCCCGAGAGCGGAAGTTTTTGGACAGCAGAATTTTACGTTCCTCCCCTTCCACCGCATTTTCAGCAGGTGTGAAGTTGCGGTACTTATCGAGAAAAATCGTAGGGTCCGCCAACCGGAACCGGTAAATACTCTGCTTTACGTCCCCTACAGTAAAGAGGTTTTTGCCTTCACGGGACACCGCCCGGAAAATGGCGTTCTGCACCTCGTTGGTGTCCTGATACTCGTCCACCAGGATCTCCCGGTAGCGGCCCGCCACCTGACGGCCCAGTTCCGTAGGCGCGCCGTTCCGCTCCACCAGCAGGCGAAGGGCCAGATGCTCCTGATCGGAGAAGTCGGCGCAGTTCATCCGCAGCTTTTCCGTCCGGTAAGCGTCGGAAAAATCCGCCGTCAGCTTCAAAAGGGCTGTCATGGCAGGGGCCATGGTCTGAAGGTCCTCCATGGCCTCCGTATCGCTGACCGCCAGCATGGGAGCCAGCTTTTTGGCGGCAGCCTTGGCGTTCTCCCACAGCCCCTTCAATCTCACGACCTCCGGGTCCTCGGTCATTCCCTTCGGCGTGGTGAGCCGGGGAAATTCCAGTCCATCCAGAGAAATGCGGGCGGCCTCCCAGTTCTGTGCTGCCGCCAAGGGTGCGAAGCTGCGGCTGGCCCGCAGAAATTTTTCGCCGTATCCCTTATAGAGATCCCCGCCCACGGTGGACTGTCCCGCCCGCCGCAGCGCTTCCATATAGTGAAACCCCTTTCGACGGATGACCGCCAGCAGCTCGGCGGCGTAGGGCGTTTCGTCGAAGTCCCCGCTCCGATTTTCCCAGATCGTCCGATTTTCCGCGAGCCAGTGTTCGGGATCAGCGTGACTTTGCAGCTTTTCGTAGGTTTCCAGCACCAGATCCTCCAGGGCGCTGTCATCCCGGCCCGCGCCCAGCGTATCCGCCAGCAGCGCGCCGCCCTCGTCCAGTTCCTCGTAAAACCGCTCCAGTACCCGGGTCAGCACCCGCTGGCGCAGGAGCTTTGCGTCATTTTCGTCCAGCACCCGAAAGTCCGGCGTCAGGGTATAGCGCTCTCCCTCCTGTGCCAGAAGATGGGTGTTCTCCCGCAGCAGTGCCGTGCAGAAGGCGTCCACGGTCTTGATGTCCGCCTGATACACCCGCAAAAGCTGGCTGCGGAGGTGTCGGTCCTCCGGGGTCTCCGCCATCCGTTTGGACAGTTCGGCGGCGATCTTGCTCCGCAGCTCGGCGGCGGCAGCCTTCGTGTAGGTGATGATGAGAAAATCATCGATATGGCAGTGGTCCTCCGTCACGTATCGGAACAGCCGCTCCACCAGCACCTTCGTCTTGCCGGACCCGGCGGCGGCAGACACCAGCAGGCTGCCGCCCCGGTTCTCCACCGCCGCTTGCTGCTGCTCCGTCAGTTTCAGCTTTGCCATGGGTCACCGCCTCCTTCCTCAAGTTCTTTCCAAAATTCCTCCGGCTTCACCGGCAGGATATATCGCAGACGATCCCGGTCCCGGCCATCCCGGAACTGACAGGCGGAGACCCAGTCGCAGAAACGGCACTGGCTGTCCTCCTCGCTGTGGCAGCAGGGATCCGCGTCGATGTTGCCGCTGCGCAGCTCGTCGGAGATCTGGCCCAGCAATTTGTCCACATACGTGCCCAGCTTCCCCAGCCGGGCGGCGGAGGCGAGGCTCCCGGAGAGATTTCCGTCCTTGCCGACCCGCAGCGGCAGATAATGGGGCTCCGTCAGGGCCTCATGCTCCATGGCCTGTAACACCGCCGGGTCCTCCAAGAGAAGTCCGGAGCGTTTCAGCGTCTTTTCCCGCTCCTTTTGCAGAGCTTCCTGAGAGATGCCCCGCTCCGCCGGCAAAATCTCGTCCCGTGCGGGGAGATACAGCACGCCCGCCGGTTCGATCTCTTTTCCGAAAAATTCCGCCCCCTCCTTTTGCAGGGCAAAGAGGTACAGCAGCATCTGAATATCCAGTCCCATGCGGACGTTGGCCAGATCGAATTTCTTCTTGCCGGATTTGTAGTCCACCACCCGGAGGTACAGCTTATCGTCCTTGATCCAGCCGTCCACCCGATCCACCTTGCCGCCTACCCGCAGTTCCCCGTCCGGACGGGAAATGGTGACGGCGGGCAGTGTTCCGTCCTTCCCTCCGAACCCCAGTTCGAAGGCCATGGGGACAAAATCCGAGTGGCGCAGTTCCTCCGCCACCTGGTCAATGATAGCGTAGGCGTTGGTCCGCAGACGGTTGAACAGATACCGGAACCGGGGGGTACGGTTCTGGAAATTGTGCAGCTCCTGTTCCGCGTATTGGTCGATATATTGTCGGGTCAGGCGGTGAAGTTCTTTGTTATCCACCGCGGCAAAGCCGCCCTGCCCCAGTACGTCCCGGGTGACGTTTTCCAGCAGATAGTGGAGAAACGTGCCGATCTGGGGCGCGTCGAAGGAGGCCGGTTCCCGGGGTTTGGCCCGCAGACCGTACTCCATGAAGTAGGCGAAGTGGCAGGAGCGCATCCGTTCCAGCCGGGAGGCGGTCATAGAAACCCGCTCTCCGTAAATGGCCCGGACTGCGGCGGGAGACAGACTGCCCCGTCGGGCCGCGGCGGCCCGCTCCATGGCGCTTAAATGCCGGGCACAGTCCGGCTCCTGCTGAAAATATCGCCACAGGGGGCCGTCGGGGTCCTGTCCCGCCATTTCCAGCGCAGGTTCAACGGCTGACAGGCGATATGCCTTGTCAGCTCGCTCGTGTTCCACACACAGCTCCGGGAATAGTTTCCGCAGCCGCTCCACCACAAACGCGGGGCGCAGTTCGCTGCCGGAAACATCCGTCACCGGATAGCTCACCGTCAGGCCCGCCGTGGGCTGGGCAAGCGCGGCGTAGAGGTTTTGCAGTTCAATGCCCATCCGTTCCATGCCGGTGGGGGCCAGCTCGACGCCCCGGAGGGCCAGCGCCTGACGGTCATCCTCGTTCAGCAGGCCGCCGCTCTGACCGGGGTCCGGCAGCACGTGGTCATTGGCTCCCAGCAAAAAGAGGTAGCTTGTGGTATGCCGGTCATTCCGGGTGATCTCACTGACGGACACCTGATCCAGCGCCACGGGGATGGTACCCACGCTGTACTGGGTCAGCACCAGTCGGAACAGCCGCTCAAACTCGCTCTGTTCCAAGTGTTCTTCCCCTAAAATTTCCACAAACTGATCCAGCACACCGCAGAGGATCTCCCAAAGCTGAGCGGTCTCCTCCGCCTCCTGCATCCGGCCTGCCTCCGCCTGGGCGTGCATCCGCTCCGTCAGGGCCGTTTCCAGTTTCAGCTCTTCCATGAAGCTGTACAGGGCCTCCACATAATCCCGGGCCGTCTCCCCAGCCTTCAAGCCCGCCGCCAGACGCTCCAGCGGCTCCCGCACCCGGCGGCGCAGTTGATTTACCTGCGTCAGCACGGCCTGCCGCCGGTCATTCCACGGCGCGCCGTAGCCGTCCGGGTTTTCCGTCCAGTCCTCGTCACGGAGCCACGTCTGGCCGTGGATGTCCCATTTCAGAACATAGTTTTCCAGCAGGTCACATTCTTCTGCCGTCAGGCCCGCCAAACCGGTTTTCAGCCAGCGGAACATATCCTCGTACTCATAGCCGTTGGAGATGGAGGACAGCACGCCGGTCAGCAGGCTCAGCACCGGCTTTTCCAGAATGTCGCTGCGGCGGCTGAGATACACCGGGATCCCGTACCGCTCGAACACCGTTTCGATGGTCCCGGCGTACTCCGTCATATTCCGGGCCGCCACGGTGATGTCCCGACAGCGGCACTTCCCCGCCGCCAGCAGACGGCGGATGTCGGCGGCGGTCTGCTCCACCTCGGAATAGACAGTGGCGGCCTCCCGGAGCCGGATGGCGGTGCTGTCGCCCTCATAGGGCAGATTCTCCCCGAAGAAATGGCGCTCCAAATGCCCAAGGACCGATGAGTCATTATTTGTTAAGGATAGTAGCTTTACATGTTTCCCCTCAGAAGCGGCCAACCGCTTCAGCATGGACATGGTTTTCAGCGTGGGTTCAAATATCTCCTCCCGGCTGTTGACCTCCCCTAACAGCGTGACCGTGACAGACCGGGCCTGCCGCAGAAAAATCGCCAGCGCCCGCCGCTCCTGCGCGTTGAAATAGGTAAAGCCGTCGATGAAAATGTCCTTGCCCCGCACATAGCCGGACTCCTCCAAATGGTCGCAGAGCTTGGTCATCCGGTCCCGGGCATCCAGACCGGGACGGCGGAGCCGGGCCTCATAGGCGGCGTAGAGCAGACTCAGATCCGTCAGCTTGTCGTGGGTGGCGCCGTCTATGTCCTGCGCCTGCTGATACAGGATCTCCGGGGTCACCTCGTAGCTTCGCAGTTCGTCGAACAGCGCCAGCATCTGTTCCAGAAAGCCCACCTTCTGCGAGGGCTTCCGATACACGGTCATCTGAGGGGCCGTTTCCAGCAGCGCCCGCTGGAGCGTCAGCAGCTTGCCGCCGTTGTCCAACGTCACATCCGCGATGCCGCCGGTGATGCTCAGCACTCGCTCGCCCAGCCGCCGAAAACTCAGCACCTCGGCATGACGGCTGGCGGTATCGCCGCAGGCGCGGCACACGTCCACCTCCGCCTGATGGGAGGCATGCTCCGGCACCAGCAGGATCTGCTGGCTGCTCTCCCCCAGTTCCGCCATCCGCCGCAGCATGGTATCCGATTTTCCCGTTTTGGCACGGCCGATCAAGATCGTCAGCATAGTGACCTCCCGCAGTTTGTTTTTTTCTCATTCTATCACAACACCGCCGCCAAAAACAGACCCGATTGCCTTTTTTTCGCCGCCATGCTACAATGGCTTCGCTATGAATTCTGACATACAGGAGTGATCGTCATGCCCCATATTCCACAGGGCACCACGGATACCGTGGCCCTCGAGCTGTTTGAACCGGCGCTGGACGCCGCCCTGCGCCCCTCCCCGGATTACGATGTAAGCCGCTGGCTCTATGTGCCCAACACCTATTCCGAATACCGTTACATTTTAGGCACCCGGGGCCAAAAGTCTCTGATCTGCGTGGGGATCAACCCCTCCACCGCCGCGCCGGACGCGCTGGACCCCACCCTGCAGTCCGCCCAGCGCATCGCCCTGAACAACGGCTATGACAGCTTTCTCATGTTCAATGTCTACGCCCAGCGGGCCACCCGGCCGGACGATATGGAGCGGGTGTGCAACAGCGCTCTCCACGAAGAGAACCGGAAAGCCTTCCGCTATCTTCTCTCCCTTTCGGAGACCCCTGCTATCTGGGCCGCCTGGGGGAACATCATCGAAAAGCGGGATTACCTCATGGACTGTATGCGGGATTTCGCCGCTGACGGTCAGGCCGCAAACGCTCAATGGTTCACCGCCGGGCCGCTTCTGAAATCCGGCCATCCCCACCATCCCTTATATCTGAAATCCACTACTGCATTGCAGCCCTTTGATATTGACGCTTATCTGTGCCGCTGATCCAGCCGCCCGTCTGGATTTCCGGGCGGGCGGTTTTTATCTTTGCCCTCCCTTGTCAAAAAAACACAAAAGTCCTCCGCTGAACAACGCCGAATTTTGGTGAAGCGGCGGCAGATTGGTTATTGAACATTCAATTTTGACGTGTATAATGAATTATTATTCATGTGTCTTCATAGGAGGCTGCTTATGAAAACCTACAACTTTAAATATGGACATGGGTCTGTGTCCCTTTCCCTGAACGAAGCGGATATTCTGGCGGAGCTGCATGGAACAGAGACGCCGCCCATCAGCGACATCCGTTCTGCCCTGTTCGCCTCGCTGGAGCAGCCCATCGACAGCGCGCCTCTGCGCCAGCGGGTCCGCCCCGGAGATCGGGTGGCGCTGGTGATCAGTGACATGACCCGATTCTGGATGCGGCAGGATCTGGTGATTCCCCATCTCGTTGACTATCTCATCGACGAATGCGGCGTACAGCCGGAGCATCTGACCATCGTGGTGGCCAACGGCACTCACATCGGCGGCGATGAGCAGGAACTGCGGACACTGGTCACCGACGGGGTCTATAACCGGGTCCGTGTGAAGAATCATGACTGCGAGGCCAAGGATCTTGCCTATCTGGGCACTACGCCCCATGAGACACCTGTGTGGATCGACCGCACTGCCGCAGAAGCAGATCTGGTGGTCTGTTTAGGCGCCGCCACCCATCATGTGATGGCTGGCTTCGGCGGCGGACGGAAGAGCATCCTCCCCGGCATCAGCGGCTTGGAGACCATTCGCCACAACCACGCCTATTCTCTGGACAGCACCAAGCTCCGCACCAATCCCGCCATCGGAAACGGTGTGTTGGCGGGAAACCCGCTGCACGAAGATATGTGCGAGGCGGCGTCACTGGTGAACAACCTCTTCATGGTAAATCTGGTGATGAACGCCGACATGAAGCTCTCGTATATCTTCTCCGGCCACTACCTGACCTCCTGGGAGCGGGCCTGTACTGCCGTGGATGACATTTACCGGGTGGATATTCCCTGCCGGGCAGACGCCGTGGTCACCAGCTGCGGCGGCTTTCCCAAGGACATCTCCCTCTATCAGGGCACCAAGACCATTGACAATGTGGAATCCGCGTTGAAGCCCGGCGGTACGCTGGTTCTGATGATCGAAGCGCCGGAGGGCGGCGGCCCCGCCGAGTACTTCGACTGGAGCAAGAATTTACAGGACGGCACCATTGAGCAGCGTCTGCGGGAGGCCTTCACCGTGGCGGGCTACATCTTCTTCCTGAACTGTGAGCAGGCCCAGCGGTACCGCATTTTCATGTATTCCTCCATTGATCCCCAGACCGTTGCACCCATGGGGATCCACGCCTTTTCCGATATGGACGCCTTACTGAAAGCCGCGGAACTGGACGGAAAATCCACCTATATCATTCCCAACGGGTCCACCGTGATCCCCCGGGTGAAAGGAGAAACGCGATGAGACCTGCAAAATCATATATCGCCAAGCGATTTCAGAATTCCGATGCCGGACTGAGTCTGGACACCGATGCGCTGGCCCGGTATTCGGATATCATTGATCTCAGCATCGGCGACACGGACTTTATCACCGATGACGCCATCATCGACACTGCCTTTCGGGAAGCAAAAGCCGGATATACCCACTATGGTGATCCGAAAGGCGACCCGGAGCTGATCCGCTCCGTCTGTGACGCCTGGCAGTCGGATTTCAAGCAGCCCCTCTCCCCGGATCACGTTCTGGTCACCGCTTCCAGCAGCATGGGAATGGCGCTGGTGATGCTGTCCGTTCTGGACCCCGGTGACGAGGTCATCGTCTTTTCCCCCTACTTCTCCCTCTACCGCACCCAGGCGGAGCTGGCCGGAGGAGTGTGCGTGGAGGTCCCCACCTATGCAAGCGAGGGATGGGCCATTGACGAAGCCCGTCTCCGGGCGGCCATCACCCCCCGCACCAAGCTCATTGTGTTCAACAATCCCTGCAACCCCACCGGCATGGGCTATGACCGCTCCACGCTGGAGCTGCTGGGCCGGGTGGCGGAGGAGCATGACCTGCTGATCGCGGCGGATGAGATCTATACCACCTACCTCTATGAGGGGGACTTCATCCCCCTCCGCACGATCCCTGGGCTTGCCCACCGAGTCATCACCCTGAACAGCTTTTCCAAGAATTTTCTCATGACCGGCTGGCGGGTGGGCGTAGCCATCGCGGAGCCGGAGCTTCTGGAGGTCATGAGCAACATCAACAACTCCCTGATCTATACGGCCCCTTCCATCTCTCAGCGGGCCGCCATACAAGCGCTGGCGATCCGGCAGACCATTCGTGAGAAATACGTTCTGGCCTACCGGGACCGCATTTTCTACGCGGCGGACCGGATGGAGCAGATCCCCTACCTCAGTCTGGTACGGCCCAAGGGCACCTTCTACCTCTTCCCCGGCATTGAGAAAACCGGCCTCAGCGCCGAGGACTTCTGTCAGGCGCTTCTGGAACGGGCACACGTTCTGGTCACACCCGGCACACTGTTCGGCAGCACTGGCGCCGGACATTTCCGCATTGCGTGTACGGTGGGGCTGGACCGCCTGAAGGAAGCCTTTGACCGGATGGAGGGCCTGTCCTTCTGACGGTAATTTATTCGCATGTTGTGAATATTTATAAATATTCATTCAGCAAGTTTTCGATTATATACAGTTTGCCTATTGATTTTAGCTGAATATTGCGTATAATCATACGTATAAACAGAGTTGATTCAATAATCACTCAGGATTTGGAGGATAACATGAAAAAGAATACATGGAAAAAGCTCATGTCTCTGGCGCTGGGCGCCATGATGATGCTGTCTCTGCTGACCGGCTGCGGCAGCAAAACTGAAGATTCCGCTCCGGCGGACAGCACCCCGGCTGAGGAAACCCCGGCAGAACCGGCCGCAGCGGCAAGTCTGCTGGAAAAGGTCAAGACCAGCGGCAAGCTGGTAGTCGGTACGGAAGCCCAGTACGCTCCCTACGAGTTCAAGGATCTGAATGCTAACTTCGCAGGCTGCGATATGTGGCTGGCCCAGCAGATCGCCGATCATCTGGGCGTGGAGCTGGAAGTGGTGGATATGTCCTTTGACGGCATCATCCCCGCCGTGAAGTCCGGTCAGGTGGATCTGGGCATCGCCGCCTTCACCAAGACCCCTGAGAGAGCCGAGGAGATCGACTTCAGCGATCTGTATGAGAAAAGTGCCCAGCTTCTCATTGTAAAGGCAGGCAACGCGGACCTGTATTCCACCAAGGAATCTCTGGCAGGCCAGAAGGTCGGCGCGCAGAAGGGCACCATCCAGTCTCAGCTGATCCAGACCGCTCTGCCTGACAGCGAGCTGTTCGAGCTGGAAAAGTATCCTGCTCTGGCGCTGGAAGTTCAGAACGGCAACATCGCCGGCCTGGTGGTGGATCAGGCTGTGGGCGAATCTCTGATCGCCACCAGCAACGGCGGTCTGGAAGTCTCAAACTTCGCCTTCACCTCTGAGGAAGCCTCCTTCGGCAAGGCCGTTGTGGCCGCCAAGGGCAGCGAGGATCTGCTGGCAGAAGTCAACACCGTCATCAATCAGGTGGTCAATGACGGCAGCTACCTGAAGGCTTATGACGAGGCTGTGGAGCTGGCAGCCAGCATGGGTCTGTAAAATAAATACCGATTCTGATTAGAACCAAGCACGGACGCGCGGGGAACCAACTCTGGTTCCTCGCGTGCCCGCCTGATATTTGCCGGATACCGGCACACAAACAAGGAGGAATTCTCCCATGGCCTTTTTGGAAACCATGGCAAAACTGATAGAACGCTACAACAGCTTTTTCACCGAAGGCATCGTCAACACGCTCATCATCGCCGCCTTCTCCGTTCTGTTCGGCGCGATACTGGGCACCCTGATGGCCTCTCTGCGGATGTGCCGCATCCCTCCCCTGCGGTGGATCGCAGTGGCGTACATCGAGTTTGTCCGCGGAACGCCGCTGATGGTGCAGCTCATGTTTATCTTCTACGGTCTGCCCATGATCGGCATTACCATTCCTAACATTCCCTGGATCCCCAACTTCTCACGGTTTGCCGCCGGTATCGTGGCTATGAGCATGAACAGCTGCGCCTATGTGGCGGAGATCATCCGCTCCGGTATTCAGGCTGTGGACGGCGGACAGATGGAGGCCGCTCGGAGCGTTGGCTTCAGCAGCGGTGAGGCCATGCGGTTGGTGGTCCTCCCCCAGGCCATCCGCAATATTCTCCCGGCGCTGGGCAACGAGTTCGTCACCGTCATCAAGGAATCCTCCATCGTCTCCGTGATTGGCATTGCCGACCTGATGTTCCGCACCAACGATGTGATCGCCGTGACCTACAAGAATCTGGAATGTCTGGCTGTGGCGGCGCTGTGCTACTTCGTGCTGACCTTCGTCAGCGGCCGGGCGGTGTCTCTGGCGGAAAGGAAGCTGTCCCATGGAAAATAAGCGTGAAATTCTGAAGGTTGTGGACCTGCAAAAAAAATTCCACAAGCTGGAGGTCCTCAAGGGGATCAGCACCACCTTCCACGAAAATGAGGTGGTCTCCATCATCGGCCCCAGCGGCGGCGGCAAGTCCACCTTCCTCCGCTGCCTGAATCTGCTGGAGCAGCCCACCTCCGGCCAGATCCTCTTTGACGGCACGGACATCTGCACCATCAAGGGTAAGGCCATCGACCACTGCCGTCAGCGGATGGGCATGGTGTTCCAGCAGTTCAACCTGTTCAACAACATGGACGTGATGCACAACCTCACCGCTGCCCCGGTGCGCATTAAGGGGATGTCCCAGTCCGACGCACAGGAGAAGGCCTTGGAGCTTTTGGCAAAGGTGGGTCTGGCCGACCGGGCCGACGCCTATCCCAGCCAGCTTTCCGGCGGCCAGAAGCAGCGGATCGCCATTGTGCGTTCCCTGATGATGGACCCGGAGGTCATGCTGTTCGACGAGCCTACCAGTGCTCTGGATCCGGAAATGATCGGTGAGGTGCTGGACGTGATGAAGGATCTGGCGGAGAGCGGCATGACCATGATCGTGGTGACTCACGAGATGCGCTTCGCCCGGGAGGTCAGCAGCCGTACCATTTTCCTGGACGGCGGCGTCATCAGCGAGGATAAGCCCTCCCACGAGCTGTTCTCCCACCCGGAAAGCCCCCGGCTCGTCACCTTCCTGAATAAAGTTCTGTAAAACCTGTAACAGCCCGTGCGGATCAATTCCGCACGGGCTGTTGTCATTTGGCCAGCTTTGCTTTTAAGGTCTGCCACAGCTCCACTGATTTGAATTTCAGGATATAGCCCTCGTCCGCCTCCGTGATGAGGGCCACCTCCTGATCCGTCAGTCCCGCATCCAGCGCGACGGTGGGAACATCGCTGGCCGCCGCCGTACACAGGGGCGGAAACACCACGCACCACCAGTTCTGCCCCGCCGCCTCTCCGATCAGGACCCGCAGAGCCAGATATTCCCCGGCGGGCAGGGCAAAGCCGTCATATTCCTTTGTGGGAAAGGACGTTTCCGCCAGCTCCGCTCGGACGCCGTAATCATAGCCGTTGGCCGTGATGACGGCACGGGCTGTTTCTTCCAGCTCCGGAAGGATATCCGTCAAGCGGCGGCGGGCCTCTGTCTGACTGTCCGCTCCCCGGAGGGTCTCCGTGGCCCTTTCCAGCACAGCGTCCCGCACCTTCAGCTTCAACGCCTGATCCTCCTCGGAATCGGAGTTGGCCAGTACGTGAAGCCGCACCACCTTTTCCGCTAGCTGGCTCTGGGTGTGAAGGGCCACCGCCCCGGAGGTCAGCGCCAGTGCCGCTACGATCATCAATGTAAGCTCGATGGGATGTAACCGCTGTTTCATAAAAAATTTCCGTCCTTTCCGGATACAATTCTCATGTATCTGGATTCTGGACGGAAATTTTGCGTTTTATACCAACTCGCCAACAGGTTTTGCCAAATAGGTCTGCGGATAGCGCTGCTTCAAGGCGGTCTCCGCTGCCTTCGCCGCCGTTTCCTCCCGGAAAATGCCAAACACCGTCGGCCCGGAGCCGCTCATGGCGGCGTTCAGCGCCCCCAGCTCCAAAAGCCGGTTTTTGATGTGGAACACCTCATGGTATTCCTCTGGCAGAAATTCCTCGAACACGTTGCACAGCCGTGCCGCCACGCCGTCCAGATCCCCCGCAGACAGTGCGCGGATCATGCCGTCGATATCCGGGCGGTTTTCCGGTGTCCCGGCATCCGCCAATGTGAACAGCGCAGGCGTGGGGATGCCGAATTCCGGCTTGCACAGTACGATCCAACAATCCGGCAGGGCAGGCAGCGCCGTCAGCCGTTCCCCCCGGCCCTCCGCCAGAGCCGTGCCGCCGGAGACGCAGAAGGGCATATCACTGCCCACCGTCAGTCCGATGGCCCGCAGCTGCTCCACGGGCATTTTCGGTGCGTACTGCCGGCGCAGGCACCGCAGCAGCGCCGCCACATCCGCGCTGCCGCCCCCCAAGCCTGCGTAGGCCGGGGTGGTTTTTTCCAGATGCACGGTCAGGGGCGGCACGGGCCGTCCGACGGCGGCAAAAAAGGCTTCCGCCGCCTGCTGCTCCAAGGAGGACTTCCCCGCCGGGACCGTGAAGCCGTCTGCCAGCAGCGCGAAGCCGATGCCAGTCTCCTCCACCGTTACTGTGTCGCAAAGGGAAACGGACTGCATCACCATCCGCAGCTCGTGGTAGCCGTCCGTCCGGCGGCCTAAAATGTTCAGGGCCAGATTGATTTTCGCCGGGGCCTGTTCCTGTATCTTCATCGAATCCTCCTGGCTTCCAGATAGTAGCGCTTATCCCGCGCCTCTCCCATGGAGAAGGTCTTGCGGGGCAGCACGCCGTCGGCCATCACGGTGGGGAACAGCTGCTCCTTCCCCATGAGCGGCAGCAGGAATCCCAGATTCCCCGGCCGAATGCCCAGCTTTCGGGCCACGTCATCCCCGTGGATGTAATCCACCTGCACCTCCGGATGGTCCCTGCAATATGCGTCCAGAAAGGCTTGCAGTGTTCCCACCGTCAACTGCGCTTTGGGGTGCGGAACCGTCCACAGGCCGTCCATTCCCTGACCGCAGACCTCTGCCGTATGCCCCTCTCCCCCGCCAGTATGCGCGCCGGGATAGAACGCCTGAAAGGCGTCCCACAGATCCCGGCCGTCCACATGGAACAGTACCCGGTGGATGGGTTCAAAGGTCAACGCGTCATCGTGAAGATTCACCACCTCCACCAAGGCGTACCGGGCGGGCAAAGACGCCCACCGCTCCGGTGGCGTCACCTTTTTCAGATTTTCATAGCAGGCTTTGGCGGTGGCCAGAGAATGATTGCCGTCTCCCACGGCGAACAGCAGCGGGGCCGCGTCCGCCATGCCGTACTTATCCGCCATGGCCTCCGGACTTTTCAAGGCGCTCAGGGTGTTGGCCACCCGGCTCATCTGACTATCCGTCAGCCGCCAGCCCTTCACATGGCCGCCGCCCAGCATGAGGTCCGTGTCATAGAGGGCTTCCATGACGCCGGTCTCCCCTGTCAGCGGTTCGATCACGCTTCCCCGCGGATCGTCGATCAGCAGCATTACATGGGGCAGTTCCAGAGCCGCGTGCTCCCGCACCCGTACCCGGGGTGGGATGCGCTCCAGCACCGTCCCCTCCGTGGCCCGGATCAGTGCTCCGGAGCCGGGGGTGAAGTCATATTGCTCCAGATCAACACAGCCGATCAATCCATGCCGCACCCGGCCGTCAGACTGCGTGCGCTCCAGATAGATCAGGCTGTCCGAGAGTGTCCGGAACAGGCCATCCGCCAAGTAGCGGTCCATAGAAGCGTTGATGGTCTCAATTCGCTTGTCCACATCCGGGCCGTTCAGATAGACCTCCGGCAGCACCAGCCGCAGGGCTGACGGAGCCTCTCCTACGGCTGCTTCCGCCGCCTGCCAGTAGTCTGGCTGAGAGGTGAACTGGTCACAGGCAACCACCGGCCATTTTTTCATGTCTGCCGTCTGCGGCAGCAAAATATCCGCCGGGTAAAAGGCGGTCTGTTCAAATCGTTGATCCATAGGTATCCCTCACTGTTTTGGATTTTGTTTTTCATTATAATGCAGACGCATCTGCCTTGCAAGGTATGAATAAAATCCGTCTTTTACGAAAACACTACGGACAGTTCATTTGTCACACAGGAGGTACAATATGATTGTTGACAAAATTGCGCTGATCCTTGTGATCGTCGGCGCGCTGAACTGGGGCGGCGTGGGGCTGTTCGGCTTTGACACCGTCGCATTCCTGTTCGGCGGACAGGCCGCCGTCCTCTCCCGGATCGTCTACGCGCTGGTCGGGCTGGCAGGTCTCTGGTGCGTCACGCTGCTGTTCCGCGACACGGAGGACAACACCGGCCACGCGCCTCACACAGCCTGAGCCATTCAACAAAAAAGAGCACCTTACGGTGCTCTTTTTTCCTGTTATTTTCCGTTTTGCAGACGCTTCACCAAGTCCTCCGCCGGGGTGACGTTGACGGTGCGGTAGGTGGTGTAGATCACCATGCCGGGGCGGGCGCCCGCCGGTTTTTTGACATACTTCACCTGTGTGCAGTCCACCGGCACGTTAGCGCTGTCCTTGGCCTGAGAGTAGTAGACTGCCAGACTTGCGGCCTCCGTAATATCCTGATCCCCCGGCTCCCCGCCGTTGGTACAGAGGATCACATGGGAGCCGTGGAGCTTTTGCACATGGAACCATAGATCCCGGTAGTCAGCGTCCTTCAGGGTCAGCTTATCATTTTGGCGGTTGTTCCGCCCCACCAGCACCCGGAAGCCGCCGGAGGTTTTGAATTCCCGTGGCTTGGAGGGCCGCTGGAGCACCTTCTTCCCCTGCTTGCGGATGAAGCCGGCATCGCTCATTTCCCCCCGGATGTCCAGAAAATCCTGCTCCGTTTCCGCCTGCTGGATCTCCTGCAAAATGCTCTCCAAATAAGCAAGGTCACGGCGGGCCAAGTCCATCTGCTCCCGGAGGTACTTCTCCGCTGTCTTAGCCTTGGTGTAGCGTTTATAATACTTGGCGGCATTCTGCTGGGGCGTCAGCAGCGGGTCCAGTGGAATGGTGACTTCCGCCAGATCTTCATCGTAGTAATTCTGGCAGACCAGCTTGCTCTGCCCACGCTCCATGCGGTAGAGATTGGCGGTGATGAGGTCCCCGGACAGCCGCAGGGCGTCCCGCTCCTGGGTGGCAGCGTAGTCTTTCTCCTGCAAGGCCAGTTTGCGCCGCACCCGGTCCCGGGCGGTGGTGGCGGTGCGGATCAGGTCCGCTCCCCGCTGCCGCACCCGCTCCTGCCGCTCCTTGGCTTCATAAAAGCTGTCCAGCAGAGCGGAAAAGCTCTCAAAGGTCTCCGTTTCCGCCGCAAGGCCGTATTGGTGCACCGGCAGGGCGGAAAATTCAAAGGGAACACCCTCCCGTTTCAGGACGATCGGTGTAAATCTGTTTTCCTTTACGCAGTTTGCAAATGCAAAGAAAGCGTCCTGAAAACGGCTTCTTCCGGCCTCGTCCAGACTGCAGAGCCGCCCGTCCGTTTCCCCGCAGGCCCGGAAGCTGAGTTCCCGGGCCATCAGGGGCGAAATTCCGAAATAGGCGTCCAGCAGGAAGCGATCCAGCTGGATCTCCGGATTGACTTGGGCCAGCTTTTCGGCAAGGCCCTCCTCTGTTTCCTCTAAAAAGGGCAGCCGTCCTGTGGAGGCGGGAGGCTCGTAAAAAAGCCCCGGCAGTACCTGTCTGGACGCAGACATATCCGCGTCCACCCGGCGCATACAGTCGATGACCCGGTTCTCGCCGTCCAGCAGAATCAGGTTGGAGCGGCGGCCCATGGCCTCCAGCACCAGCGTCCGGTGGCCCGGCTGACCGAAATCATCCGTCACGTCCAGTTCAATTCGCACCAGCCGTTCCAAACCCGGCTGGGTGATCTCTGCCACCCGTGCCCCCACCAGATGCTTGCGCAGCAGCATACAGAACATGGGCGGCTCCGCCGGATTGTCCCGCAGCAACTCCGTCAGCTGGAGGCGGGGGGCATTAGCCCCGGCGTTCAGCAAAAGCCGCTTGTTGCCCCGCAGCAGCAGGATCACCTGATCCCGGGCGGGCTGCTGCACCTTATCGATGCGCAGATTCAAAAGCTGGGGCCGCAGCTCCTCCACCACGGCCCGGAGGGAAATTGCGTCCAAGGGCATTTCTTATTCCTCCATCATCACGTCAAAGAGATCGCTGGCCCGCTGGCGCTGTCCGCCCAGATACAGCCAGCCGAACAGGGCCTCCAGCGCCGTGGCGGTGCTGTACTGAGCGCGGCTGGCGTGGCTGGGTATCGAATGGACCTGCGCGTTGCGGCCCCGGCGGAACACAGCCAGTTCCTCCTCCGTCAGCATGGGGAGGATTTTTTCCGCACAGGCCGCCTGATGCTCCGCCCGTACCAGCTGGATGGTGGCCTGATGGAGTCCTTTGCCGGTGGCTTTGCCGTGCTGACACAGCCATCCCCGCACCAGCAGTTCAAACACCGCATCCCCCATGTGGGCCAGACCGATGGAACTGATGCCCCGAAGCTGGTCCTCCGTCATACAGATCTCAAAGTGATTTTCCATGATTTCTCCTCACATGAAAAAAAGATTTGCCCGGGCAAATCTTTCAAATTCTGTGCTTACACTACCACAAATCCCGAAAAAATGCAAGTCTTGTTCCGAAAATGTTCCAGAGCGGCTCATGGCGGCAGTCCTCAAGAACTGACTGATAAAAAACTCGGCGGAGCCAGCTATGCTGGCTCCGCTGGTCATTGAATTGCACGCTATCGAATGTGGGCCAACGGACTTAGAAATCCGTGTTCACCACAGTGCCGTCAGCCCGCAGGAACAGCTGGGCAGGCTTGGGCTGAGAGGCAAATTGCATGGGGCTGATCACGGCGGCGTAGGAGCCGGCGTTGGGGAACACCACGGTGTCGCCCACTTCCATCTTGGGCATGTCCGCATCAGAAAGGACCAGATCCGTGCCGGTGCAGAGGTTGCCCGTCACGGTGACGGTCTCCCGCTCCGCAGTCTCCACCAGGGGGATCATCTGGAAGGAGTGATCACCGGTGTAGATCGGCTCCCATGCGGCGATGGGGCCATTGCCCATGAAGTGCTCCAGCATGGCCACCATGGAGGGACGGGCAAAGCCGTTCAGCGTGGCGCTGAGCAGCACGAAGTTCTTGCCATGGGTGACCTTCTTGTCCACCACCTTGGCGACGTAGGTACCGGCGGTACCAACGGCGTAACGGCCGGTCTCGATGTAGAAGCGGGTCTCCGGCAGCTTTTCCTGGAACTCTGCCATGAGCCGCTGGGTCTCAGCACCCAGAGCCGTCGTATCAAAGGGCTTATCCGTTTCACAGAAAGGAATACCCATACCGGAACCCAGGTTCACAAACTTCAGGATGCCGAAAGCCTCCCGCATGGAAACAGACAGCCGGAACATATTCCGATAATAGCCCTTCAGAGTCTCAGCGCTGAGCTCCTGGCTCTTCAGGTGGGCATGGAGGCCAACGATGCGGATGTTCGGCAGCTTCTTCCAAGCCTCCATAGAATCATAGATGAGCTGCTCGTCAATGCCGAACTTGGAAGCAACACCGGTATCGGCGGTATAGGTGAAGTCAGGGTTGACCCGCAGGCCGATCTCCGCCACAATGCCCTGCTCCGCAGCAGCCTCCTGAATGCGCTCCACCTCTGCGGCACTGTCAGCCACCAGCGTGGAGATGCCCAAGCCGCCCCGGATGTCCGCCATGGTCTTACCGGGGGCGGAGAAAATCACCATGTCCTTGCCCAGACCGGCCTTCTGGCCCATAACGCACTCAGCCAGGCTGGCGGCGTCCACGCCGAAGCCCTGGTCCAGTACGCAGCGCAGGACCTCCGGATAGGGGTTGCATTTCACGGAATACAGGAAAGTCACACCGGGGAAATCCGTCTTCAGCTGTTCCGTATTCTTCCGGATGATAGCCTCCTCATAAAGATAAAAGCTGTCATGCTGCTTGGCCTGCTCTAAAATGCATTCGCGATTCATGGTCACAGTCCTCTCTTTCATAAAATTCATAAAAATGATCTCATTTTCGAGATCGATGTTGCTCTACTTTGACTATACCACAGCCGCGGACAAATAACCATATAGGAAAAACTGAACACCTGTGGCACAGATCCGTGATGCCCTTCCATCTTCTCTGAATCACCGATGAAAAAATGTCAGGCAAACGGTTCATACATGCGCAGAAAACACAGCAACTCGCCATTCAAGCAGTCCGGGTGTGTCCAGACTTTTGATCGAGCAGTCAGTGCGGAAAATTGCGCAAAACACGCAGAGAACGATCCGGAAGAAATCAATTCCGGAAAGTAAAGAAAAAGTCCTGAAGCCTTGTGGCTTCAGGACTTTTGTGGCAGCGGGTGAAGGATTCGAACCCTCACATACAGAGTCAGAGTCTGCTGTGCTACCTTTACACAAACCCGCTATATTCGTTCGCTCGTGTCGCACGAACAGGTATTATTATATCGGAAAACAAGAATTTGTCAAGGGTTTTTTTGAAAAAAATAATATTTGTCGATTTCAGCCGCTTTCAGGGCATTTTCCCCGGAAAACCCCCGCTCCGTGTGCATCATCAGAAGCAGATCTCGTTATTCCGCAAGTGAGATCCGGCGCAGAGTCTGCTTTTTCTTTAAATTTCATCCGTCACCAGTGCCCCGCTCCCCCCTGTTCCATGTAATCTTGTATTTTCAGGCACGGAAGAGATATGGACCCGGATCGTGACACTTTGGATCCGTCATCAGAGATGGAAGCGAAAACAGCGCCCGTCTTTCGACAGGCGCTGTTTTTCAGCAAGAAACAAAACGAATCGTTCGTTCAATTAGCCCTGCTCACGCATCTTGGCGAAGCACTCGCTGCAATAGACCGGACGGTCGGACTTGGGCTCAAAGGGAACCTTGGCCTCGCCGCCGCAGGCAGCGCAAACAGCGGTGAAGTACTCGCGGGGACCGCGGGCAGCGTTCTTGCGAGCGTCACGGCAGGCCTTGCAGCGCTGGGGCTCGTTCTGGAAGCCGCGCTCAGCATAGAACTCCTGCTCACCAGCGGTGAACACGAACTCCTGGCCACACTCTTTGCACACTAAGGTCTTGTCTTCGTACATGATTTTACCCTCTCTTTGAAAAGAAAAATATATTGCGTTCAGCGTGAGCTGAATTCGCCGGAAAGAATTTGCTGTGCCACCTTGCGCCGGATACGCTGCACAGCGTTGTCCACGGACTTCGCGCTTTTGCCCACTTCCAGAGCGATTTCTCTGCAGGAAAGTCCGTCTAAATAGTACCCCAGGATCTTCGCTTCAAATTCGGACAACTGTTTCCGGACACCGGATAAGAGGGCTGCCGTATGTTCCCTGTCAATAAGGTCATCTTCAGGGTCGCGCTGCGCCAGATGGTTGGTGCCAGAGGTGTAGGAATTGCTGTCAAAGTCGGGAGTATCCAGTGAGACCGACTGGTTCAGCACCTGATGCTTCTCCCGTCCCGCGGAACGCAGAGCGGAATACAGTCGGCTTCGTATGCAGATCTCAGCAAAGGTCCGGAATGAGGCATCCTTGTTGCCATTGAATTCCCGCACAGCCTTGATGAGCCCCAGCATTCCCTCCTGTGTCAGGTCCTCACTGTCACCGCCTGCCAGAAAATACGGGCGGGCACAGGTGCGAACCAACCGGATATACCGGGCGGCTAAAATCTCCTCCGCCTGACGATTGCCTTCGGCAACCAGACGGCACAGCTCCTCATCGGTCAATGCTTCCGGGAAATTCAATTTTTCATTTGGAACTTTGCACATAACGTATTATACCTATCTTATAGCCGAAATGTCAAGCAAAATATAAAATTCTCGTGAATAAATCAGAAAATTTTTAGTGAAATTATGGAGAAAATCGTTTGCTTTAAGTTTTCTCCCACAATGACGCTTTTAAAAGGTCAATTGATCCATCAGCGGACCCTCTGCAGTGCCGCCGGGAATGGGCTTATGGAGGTGCTGATACGCCTTTTGCGTCACACACCGCCCCCGGGGAGTGCGGGTCAGGAACCCCAACTGCATGAGGTACGGCTCGTAAACGTCCTCCAGCGTCACGGACTCCTCTCCGATGGTGGCCGCCAGGGTCTCCAGTCCCACAGGGCCGCCGTTGTAGTTTTCGATGATGGCCGCCATCATCCGCCGGTCCACCGGGTCCAGACCCAGATAGTCGATCTCCAGCGCGCAGAGGGCCTCGTCCGCCACCTGCTTGGTGATGACGCCGTCGGCCTTCACGTCCGCGAAGTCCCGCACCCGGCGGAGCATCCGGTTGGCGATCCGGGGCGTCCCCCGGCTGCGGCGGGCGATCTCGTAGGCGCCCTCCGGTACAATATCACAGTTCAAAATTCCGGCGGAGCGGGTGACGATCTTCGACAGTTCCTCCGGGGTATACAGCTCCAGCCGCAGCGTCACGCCAAAGCGATCCCGCAGCGGGGCCGAGAGCTGTCCGGCCCGGGTGGTGGCGCCGATCAGGGTGAAGTGGGGCAGATCCAGCCGGATGGAGTTGGCCGACGGCCCCTTGCCTACGATAATATCCAGAGCGTAGTCCTCCATCGCGGGATACAGAATTTCCTCCACGGAACGGTTCAGCCGGTGGATCTCGTCCACAAATAGGAGGTCTCCCTCGTTGAGGTTTGTCAGCAGCGCCGCCAGATCGCCTGGCTTTTCAATGGCCGGGCCGGAGGTGATGCGGATGTTGACCCCCATCTCCTGAGCGATGATGCCTGCCAGGGTCGTCTTGCCCAGTCCCGGCGGGCCGTGGAGCAGAACATGGTCCAAAGATTCCTGCCGCTTCCGGGCGGCCTGAATGAAGATACTCAGATTCTCCTTGGCCTTTTCCTGACCGATGTACTCCGCCAGGGTCTTGGGCCGCAGAGAGGATTCCTGAGCGTCCTCTGCCAGAAAGGTCTTGGCCACGATAGGCTCCTCGTAAATATCATTTCCAAAGTCGATGCTCACAGCTTCACTTCCCTATCACTTCACCATTTTCTTCAGGCTCTGGCGGATGATCTCCTCCAACGGCAGATTCTCCACATCCACGCCCTTGAGGGCCATCTGCACCTCTTGCGTGGAATAGCCCAGCACCGCCAGCGCCGCGGCAGCCTCGGTGGCCTTACTGGTAAACACGGCGGGGACCGCCGCGCCCTTTCCGCCGGAGAAATCCAGTCCGGAGGCGGTCTCCTTCGCCATTTTGTCCTTCAATTCCAAAATGATCCGCTGGGCGATCTTTTTGCCGATGCCCTGGGCCGCCGTCAGGGACTTGGCGTCCTCCGTGACGATGGCCATGGCCAGACCCTCCGGCGTGTTGGCGGAAAGGATGGCCAGCGCCGCCTTGGGTCCCACACCGGACACCCCCAGCAGCAGCTTGAAGCTGTTCAGCTCGTTCTGGGTGGCAAAGCCGTAGAGATCAAAGATGCTCTCTCCCATGTTCAGGTAGGTGTAGAGCTTCTTCTTTTCCCCCTTTTTCAGCTGGGAGAGGGTGTTATTGGTGGTCATGCAGGCGTATCCAACGCCGCCGCAGTCGATGACGGCCAGCCCCGGCAGGATCTCCGCCACAGTGCCGTCCAGATAGTAAAACATACGGTTTTCTCCTTATACAGTTTCCTTCTCCGGCTTGATCTGCGGGAGCCGTGAAGTAGAACTCCTTGCGTGGCATAACGCCAGCGCCAGCGCGTCGGCGGCGTCATCGGGCCGTGGTGTTTTCGCCAATTTCAGCAGCCGCTTGGTCATATCCATGACCTGCCGCTTCTCCGCCTTGCCGTAACCGGTGACGGCCATCTTCACCTGCCCCGGCGTGTACTCAAACAGCGGGATGCCGCACCGCTCTGCGGCGCACAGCAGCACTCCCCGGCCATGGGCCACGGCGATGCCAGTGGTGATATTCGTGTTGAAGAACAGCTCCTCCACGGAGATCACATCCGGCTTCAGCTGGCCAATAAGCTCCTCCATGTCCCGGTCGATCTGGTAGAGCCGTTTGGACAGAGGCAGGCCCGCCGGGGTGGTGATGACCCCATAGGTCACCATTCTGTATTGTGCCCGCTCCCCTTCGATCAGCCCGAAGCCGATGGTGGCGTAGCCGGGGTCGATGCCTAAGATCCGCACAGTGTCCCTCTTTTCTTCTCAATTAAAAATAGTATAGCAAACTTGCCGCCAAACCGCAACAAGAAAAACAGATGTTCGATAATTTCTGTAAGATTCCGGCTTGCATCCGCAGGGGCGGTATGATACCATGTAAAAAATGTGTGAAAGGGCGGTGAAGCAGGTGCATCGGCATTGGCTGCCCCTCAGCTTGTCCCTCCTATGCTGGCTTGTTGGCTGCGGCGCTTTTCAGGAACCTCCCGCATCGTCAATGCCGGAACCGTCTCTGGAAGCACCGGCCGACCCGCTCCCCGCGCCCGCCGCGTCAGGAGACGGCGCCGAGGCGGAGCCGGACGAGGGCTCCGAGCCTGCCGAGGTAACAGAGTCGATCCCCGCACCGGAGGACTTTGTCCGTGTGGCGGACTGGATCCCTGATATATACACAGACCTGCGCTACGCCGCCGACAACAACTTCACCGGACAGGCCATCTATGATTTTTCAGACGCCTACCTTCGGTACGGTACGGTGCAGAAGCTGGCGGCGGTGCAGGAAACCGTTGCGGAAAGCGGCTGGTCCCTGCTGATCTGGGACGCCTTCCGCCCTGCTTCCGCGCAGTTCCGGCTCTGGGAGATCTGTCCGGATCCCGCTTATGTGGCAAACCCGGAAAAGGGCTTTTCCTCGCACAGTCGAGGAAACACCGTTGACGTGACGCTGGTCACCACTGACGGTCAGCCCGTGGACATGCCCACGGACTTTGATGATTTCACCGCTCTGGCAGACCGGGATTACAGTGACGTCGAAGCTGCTGCCGCCGCAAATGCTCGCCTGCTGGAAAGCGCCATGACGGCTGCGGGCTTCCGCCCCTATTCCGCCGAGTGGTGGCACTATTCGGACACTCAGTCCTATCCTGTGGATGAACAATTCATCCCCCTATCATAAGGAGTTACACTATGCGCATTATGGCAATCGACTACGGCGACGCCCACACCGGCATCGCCATTTCCGACCCCACCGGCCTGCTGGCCGGATTCACCACCGTGATCAACAGCCGTCGGCAGGAGGTGGTGGTGGAGCAGGTAGCCCTCATAGCAAAGGAACACGGCGCGGAGGAGCTGGTGCTGGGCCATCCCGTGAATATGGACGGCACTCTTGGCCCTCGCTCCGAGAAGGCCAAGGCCATGAAGGTGCTTTTAGAGGAAGCCACCTCTTTGCCGGTGGTCCTCTGGGATGAGCGCCGCACCACCATCGACGCCCACAACATCCTCTTCAACAGCGGCAAGAACGCCAAGCAGCGGAAGAAGGTAGTGGACGCTGTGGCGGCCTCTCTGATCTTAGAGGGGTATCTCACCTTTAAGAAAAGCCATTGAGGAGGCATACCCGTGGAATCTGAAGCACAGCGGTCCCCTTCCCAATGCAGCCGGGCATTGGAACTATTTTTGTATTTTTTTAAAATTGGCTTTTATACATTTGGCGGCGGCTGGTCCATCGTAGCCCAGATTCAGCAGGAATATGTGCAGAAAAAAGGCTGGATCACCGACGAGGACCTGCTGGACATCACCAGCGTGGGCCGCAGTCTGCCGGGACTGATGATCGGCAATGTGTCCTATCTGTTCGGCTACCATGTGGCGGGCTTTCCCGGCGCCCTCGCCTGTCTGCTGGGGATCTCCCTGCCCTCGCTCATTGTTCTGACGGTCGTGACCTGGTGCTATACTCAGGTAAAGGATAACCTGTATGTCAGCCGGGCCATGACCGGCGTCCGGGCCGCTGTAGCGCCTGTGGTGGCCTCCGCGGCGTTGAAGCTGCGGAAAGCCGCGTTGGCAGATCGGACAGGGTATGTCTTTCTTCTACTGGCCTTCGCCCTGTATCTGTTCGGCGGACTGAGCTGCATTCTCATCGTACTCATCAGCGGATTTTTAGGCTGGCTGCTGTCCGTCTGGCATTGCCGGAAGGGAGGCCGCTCATGATCCTCCTTGAACTGTTCTGGTCCTTCTGCAAGATCGGCTTTACCAGCTTCGGCGGACTGAGTATGGTCCCCCTCATCAACAGTGAAATGCTGTCCCACGGCTGGATGACCCTTTCCGAGGTCAGCGACATTGTTGCCATTGCGGAAATGACGCCTGGCCCGCTGGGGCTGAACTGCGCCACCTTTGCCGGGACCCGTGTGGCGGGACTGGCCGGGGCTGTCTCCGCCAGTCTGGGGGTCCTGTCCCCTACCCTGCTGATCTGCGCGGCTGCCGCCGTCATGTTTGAAAAATTCCGGGAATCCGATTTCATGAAAAAAGTGATGTACGGTATCCGCCCCGCCTGTCTGGGGCTGATCATAGCGGTGGTCTGCTCGCTGACCGCAACCAACTACACGAACGCCGCAGGCAGCATCAGTTACGGTGCGGCTCTGATTGGCGCAGCCGCCACGGTCCTGCTGCTGAAATTTAAGGTCAGCATCCCCAAGGTGATCCTGCTCTCCGCCGTTTTGGGACTGTTCCTGACCCGTTGACGCACAAAGAACCAGCATGGAGCGATGCTCCATGCTGGTTCTTTTCAATCTGTATCAGTCCTTCACGGTGCCGTCCGCATTGAACAGCGGCAGCTTTTTCAGGAACTTGATGTCCGTGCGGTCCGCCGCGTCACCCTCGGCCAGTACGGCAACCTTGCCGGTGACTACGCCGCCGGCCTCCTGCACCAGGGCCTCCATAGCCTTCAGAGAGCCGCCGGTAGAGATCACGTCATCCATGATCAGGATGCGCTTGCCCCGGATCAGGTCCGCATCGTCCCGGCCCAGGAACAGCTTCTGGGTACCGGCGGTGGTGATGGAGTTATCCTCCACATGAATGGGGTCCGGCATATAGGCCTTGGCACCCTTGCGGGCAATAAAATACTTGGCAGCGCCGGACTGGCGGGCCATCTCATGGATCAGCGGGATGCTCTTGGCCTCAGCAGTGAAGATATAATCATAGCTGTCGGCGGGCACCAGCTTCAAAAGCTCCCGTGCGCAGGCCACAGTCAGCTCTGCGTCACCAAAGCAGATAAATGCGCCGATATACAGGTCATCCGTTACCTTGCAGATAGGCAGTTCTCTCTTCAAGCCTGCCACTTCGATGGAATATGTCATCGTGATTGCCTCCTCATTTTCCTGTCTGAAACGATCCCGCATTTGATTGTGTTTAACCTTATTTATTATATCGAATACACATCAAAAGTCAAGCTGTCAAAGGAGCTGGTCCAGCATCAGACGGTGCACCGGCTGCGGCGGCTCCGGCTGTCCGGCAGCAACGCCCGCCGCGTAGCCATGAAAGGAGTCCACCTCGTAATAGAACTCTCCGCGGTTCAGCGGCGCTTCCGTCCGCATCATGGTCACGATCCCGCTGCCGGTGCGCTTGACACGGGCCTCCCGCCGGACCCAGCTCCGAAAGAAGGCCGCCTCCGTCCGAACGCCGGCGATCCGCTCCATGGCCCGGACGCTCACAGGGCGGACGCGCTCGATGTCCACCCCAACCGGCGTGTCCGCTAAAGCGGCGGCTGCGGCCCCAGCCGTGTGACTGAGGCTGAAATGGGTATCCGGATGGTCCGGGAAAAAGGGTTTTCCCAGTTCATCGACCCCGATCCGGGGAAGATCCCGCCAACCGCGCTGCTCCCACAGCGCCATCCGCAGCAGAAGATAGGCGCACAGCACCTCCTGGTGCTTTTCCTTCGGCAATTTTTCCAGCCGCTCCCGCCGCGCGTCCGGCAGAAGGGCTATCATATCTCCGTATTCCTGTTCCGTCAGCGGCCGTTCCATTCTGGCCAGCCATACCTGGATCGGCATATTTCCCCTCCATATTCGTCTGTTTTTCCATTTTTCTTTATTTTACAGCCGGATTTTCCCCATGTAAAGGCACACGGATAAAAAAATTAAATTTTTATTTTAAAAAAAGAGGAAATTCGCCTTTTGCGGGGTATAACTTAACGTGACTATTTAATTCGTGAAAGGAGGACCGGCCGTGGCATTTCCCCAGAGCTTTATGGACGAGCTGACCGCCCGCAGTGATATTGTGGACGTGGTAGGCAGTTACGTACAGCTGACCCGCAAGGGCAGCAACCTGTTCGGCCTGTGCCCCTTCCACAGTGAAAAGACCGGCTCCTTCTCCGTCTCGCCGGACAAGCAGATCTATTACTGCTTCGGCTGCAAAAAGGGCGGCGGCGTTGTCAACTTCATCATGGACATTGAAAACCTCCCCTTCCCGGATGCTGTCCGGTTCCTGGCCAAGCGGGCCGGGATGGAGGTCCCGGAGGAGGAAGGCGACCGGGAGGCCGGACGCAGGCGGCAGCGTCTGCTGGACCTGAACCGGGATGCCGCCAGATTTTACTACCAGCTTCTTCAGCAGCCGGAGGGCCGGGCCGTTCAGGACTATCTGGACCGACGGCAGATCAAAAAATCCACCGCCGTCAGATTCGGCATGGGCGCCTCGTTGGACGCCTGGGACGTACTGCTCACCGCCATGACCAAAAAGGGCTACACCAAGTCCGAACTGCTGGACGCCGGGTTGGTGGTCCAGAACAAAAATGGCGGCCTTTACGATAAGTTCCGCAACCGGCTCATGCTGCCGGTGATCGACACCCGGGGCGATGTGGTGGCCTTTGGCAGCCGGGTGCTGGACAAGTCCGAGCCAAAATACATGAACTCTTCAGAAACGCCGGTATACTCCAAGCGCCGAGTGCTGTACGGTTTGAATCTGGCAAAGAAGTCCAAGCGCCCCAACATCATTCTCTGCGAGGGCAACCTGGACATCGTCACGCTGCATCAGGCGGGCTTCGACAATGCCGTGGCCTCCATGGGAACGGCGCTGACGGTGGAGCAGACCCGGCTTCTCAGCCGTTTCACCAAGGAATTGATCCTCTGCTATGACAACGATAACGCCGGCAAGATTGCCACGGAGCGGGCCTTGCAGATCTTGAACGGCTCCGAGTTCAGCGTCAAGGTGCTTCAGCTTCCCCGCCGTCTGGTGGACGGTGAATACATCAAGCAGGACGCCGACGATTTCATCAAGCTTCAAGGACCGGACGCCTTTGAGCGTCTGCTCAACGGCAGCGAGAACGGCGTGGAATTCCGCATGGCTCAGATCGCCGGGAAATACGATCTCAAGGATGACGAAGCCCGCATCGCCTACTGCGGAGAGGTCAGTGAACTGCTGGCCTCCCTCCCCGGTGCCGTGGAGCGGGAGATCTATACCGGGCGGGCCGCCGAGGCAGCCGGGATCACGGCGGAGGCCATGAAGCTGGAGGTCCAGCGGTCCTTCAAGCGCCGGATCGCCCGGGAAAAGCGGGCGGAGCTGCGGAAGGATCTGAATCCTGCAATGGCCTTGCAGCCCAAGGAGCGATCCCTGCGATTTGAAAATATGCGTTCCGCAGAAGCGGAAAAAGGCATTCTCCGTCTTTTGCTGACGGATGACACCCTGTTTTCCGACACTATCCCCATCCCGCCGGAGCGGTTCTCCTCCCCCCTATTGAGCCGGGCTTACCAACGGCTGTGGGAGGTCCATGCCGCCGGAAGCCGGCCCATGATCTCATCTCTGGGAGAGGAATTTTCCCGGGAGGAGATCGATTGTCTCACCGCCGTCTGTCAGGAGCCTGTATCCGCACAGCACGCGCAGCAGGCTTTGACGGATTACATAAATGTGATCAACAGTGAAGCGGATAAGCGAACGGCACAGGATGATCCTCTGCTGGCCGCTGTGGAAAAATTCAAGAACAAAAAGAGAGGAAAGCAACATGTCTAAACGTGATTTGAGCCCTGATAGTCTGGAGGCGCAGGCCGACGCTCTGCTGGCCGCTGCCGACAGCATGGATATTCCGGATGAAATCCCGATGCCGGGAAAGAGCAGCCGTTCCGGTAAGGCCGCAAAGGCCGCCCGTCCTGAAGCAGACCATATCATGACGGATGAAGAGGCCAAAAAGGCCGGCATCGTCCGTCTGGACGATAAGCAGGTCGCTGCCCTCCCCGCCGCCAGCTGGCTGATGGGGCAGGAAAAGCTGCGGGAACTGCTGGCCCGCGGCAAGAAGAAGGGCAAGCTGGACTCCGGCGAGCTGATGGAAGCCGTGGACGATCTGAATCTGGAAAGCGATCAGATGGATCAGCTTTACGATTCTCTGGAAGCGCTGAACATCGACATCGGCACGGAGGAGGACCTCCTCCCCGAGCTGCCCGACGATGAGCCTGCCGCCGAGGAGATCGCCGACGTAGAGGAAGAGGAACTGGTGGACCCCAACTCTCTGGTCAGCAACTTCTCCATCGACGATCCTGTCCGTATGTACCTCAAGGAGATCGGTAAGGTCCCCCTGCTGAACCCCGATGAAGAAATCGTGCTGGCACAGGCCATGGCCGCAGGCGCGGAGGCCAAGGCCCGTCTGGACGAGCTGCAGGAGCAGCGTGAGGCCGGTGAAACACCCGCCGTCACTCCGGAGGAAGAAGCTGAGCTCCGCAAGGCCTTTAAGAAGGGCGAAAGCGCCAAGCAGAAGCTGGCAGAGGCGAACCTCCGTCTGGTGGTGTCCATTGCCAAGCGGTATGTGGGCCGCGGTATGCTGTTTCTGGACCTGATCCAGGAGGGCAATCTGGGCCTCATCAAGGCCGTTGAAAAGTTCGATTATACCAAGGGCTACAAGTTCTCCACCTACGCAACCTGGTGGATCCGGCAGGCCATCACCCGCGCCATCGCGGATCAGGCCCGTACCATCCGGATCCCCGTTCACATGGTGGAGACCATCAACAAGGTCATCCGTGTCTCCCGTCAGCTCTTGCAGGAGCTTGGCCACGATCCCAGCCCCAACGAGATCGCCAAGGAGATGAATATGCCCGTGGACAAGGTCCGGGAGATCCTGAAGATTGCCCAGGAGCCTGTGTCTCTGGAAACCCCCATCGGTGAGGAGGAGGATTCTCACTTGGGCGACTTCATCCCCGACGAGGGCGCCAGCGAGCCCAGCGAGGCCGCGTCCTTCACCCTGCTGAAGGAGCAGCTGATGGATGTGCTGTCCACTCTGACTCCCCGTGAGGAAAAGGTGCTGAAGCTGCGCTTTGGCATTGAGGACGGCCGCACCCGGACGCTGGAGGAAGTCGGCAAGGAGTTCAACGTGACCCGCGAGCGTATCCGCCAGATCGAGGCCAAGGCCCTGAGAAAGCTGCGCCATCCCTCCCGCAGCAAAAAGCTGAAGGACTTCCTGAACTAACAGTCCCGCTGGGCTGCCGATACCGTTGGCGCAACTTTAGGGCTCCCGCGCAAGCCCAGTGAAACGGGTTGCGTGGGAAGAGGAGGGGCAGCGAAGCGAACGAATTTTCACCGCAGGTGAAAACGAGTGATACGCAGCATGCCCCGACGACGCGCCATCCCTCCCGCAGTAAGAAGCTGAAGGACTTCCTGAACTGAAAACCGAACAATATTAAGTAAAAAACCGTGCTGTTTATAAAACAGCACGGTTTTTTCACTTCATCCAACTCAGCAAGCGGCCCGCCTCCAATGCCGCCTGCGCCCGGACGCCCTCAAAATCCACATAGGGGTTGTAGACGCCCTCCAACAGATCGTGGGCTGCTTTGGCCTCTTGCAGTGCGGCGATCCCCTCCTCTCGCAGCACGCCCGCCATCCGGGCCCGGAACCGCAGGCGGGCCTTGTTCTCCGGGTGGCTCAGGGCATCCAGCCGCACCCGGCGGTAGGGCTTCCCCGGATACGCCATTCCCGGCCTGGAGGTGACAAAGGCCACGCCCAGCTCCGGGATCAGCAGGTGTTCCAGCCGCCCCGGCTCCTCCGGGGACGGACAGGCAACCACGTCATAGCCCCGGCGGGCGGCTTCCTCGCACAGCGCCGCCAGCAGCGGCCCCGCCTGCTCGTAACTGTCCTCCAATTCGTAGACCTTGGGGCACAGGGCCTCCACGCTGTCGAACCGCCAGACCGGCCCCCGGTAGGTCAGGCTCCCCAGAAAGCGGCGGGTGATCCTTCCCGTGCCGCTCCCTCGGCCCCGCAGCTCCCTGGCCATGATCCCGGAAAACCGCCGGGCCGCCCGTTGGCGGTCAAAGACGCGGCTGGCCTCGGCGACCGTATCCAATTCCACCTGCCGAGCCGCCTTCAGACAGCGGTATGCCCGGCCATAGGCGTCCTGATAGTCATGGGTATGGCGCTTCACCTCCCCGGCCTGTGCCTTGGCGGCAGGCAGGTCGTAAAACCGCCCCAGATCCACATAGCGATCCACAGCCGCCGGGTACTTCGGCTCTACGGCGTGGGGCGATGTCCCATCGCAGACGGCGCACCGCAGTGCCGGGATCACCACGCCGTCCAGAGAATCCGGGTCCCCTGAGCACCAGAGATACTCCACGTCCGCTCCCGCCTGCTCCATGGTCCTGCCGATCTCCCGCATGAAGGTGTTCTTCCCGACCCCCGGCCCGCCCTTGAGGATCATGATGTCAAAGGCCGTTTCCGGGTCCATGATCTCGGAAAATAAATTCTGAAAGCCGCTGCCGCTGTTGGCCCCTAAGAAGAAATTGGTGATCTGTGCCATAGCCGCCCCTCCCCATTTGATTTCATTCCCAAGCTATGCAGCAGCGGCTTGACCGGTCCGGTTTTCCCTAAAAAAGGAACAGCGTCCCGTGACGGGACGCTGTTTCGCTATATTCCAATGGTCTTTCCTTACAGGAACACCTCGTTCTTCTTCGGCTCGGTGAAGGTCTGCTCCAGCATGGCTACATGGGATAAAAACGCCGGATCGTCAAAGTACTTGGCATGTTTCGTGCATTTCCGCACACAGGCCTGACACTTGATGCAGGTACCGGGGACGCTGTACACGTCCTCCGGGTCAATGGCCCCCATGGGGCACAGCCGGGCGCAGGTGCCGCAGTTGGTACACTTGGCCGGATCGGTCTGGGGCTTGGCCTTCAGGAACTTGGCAGGCTCGCCGTCGGTGCCCTTGGGGATGTAATACGGGGCCTCCGGGTCTCCGGGAACGGTGACAGGTGCGAGATTTTCTGTCAAGTTTTTTACCTTGTCAGCGGTTGCAGTCGCAAAGTTTTTCAATTCCTTCCGATCATCCCAGTCAGGCCTGTCCTCCGCCAGTTTGTCCGTAAAGGCGTGACGGTCCACAAAGGCGCCCCCGGCCACCGTATGGAATCCGTCACCCTCCAGAACCGCGCACAGCTCCGCCAAAGCGTTGTCATAGGACCGATTTCCGAAGGTCACAATGGCCGCCGCCAGCGCGCCGTTACCATGAAGGCGGGCCTTGAGGTCCGGCAGGATCTTGTTAGGCAGCTTTCCCGCGTAGGTGGGTGTACCCACCACCACCAGATCCGTGTCGGCAAACATATAGTCCCGTTCCCGCTCCGCAGGCTTGGTGAACGGCAGCCGCTCCCATGGGACGCCCAACTGCTCCGCCAGCGTCTCCGCAAAGGCGGCAACGGTTTTTTCCGTATTTCCTGTAGCACTGAAATATAGGGCGCATACACGTTTGATCTCCATAGTCTCCTCCTTTTGCCAAAACAGGCACCCTTGCGGGTGCCTGTTTGAAATTCACAGGGAAAAATCTTCCTCTTTCAGCTTGGCGGTGTCCAGAGAAGCCGGACGGGGCGGTACCCGCTTCAAAGGATCGTAGTGAAACCCTCTGCAATGGTGCTCCACCGGAACGATGCCGTGCTTCACGCACATGACGTCCGTTTCGCTGATCTGCTGCCCGCGCTGGCAGTAGGCGCAGCGGGGATCAATATTCTTCCGAAACAGCTTCACCGTACCTCTCCCCTTTCTTACAGCGCGTCCAGACGGATAGCTTCGTTCTCCGCGGCAGCGTGGATCCGGGATACCGGATGCTCGTAGCTGTCGATGATCTTGGTGGCCATGGGGTCCTCCAGCTCCTTCTGGATGGTGCGCCGCAGGTTCCGGGCGCCGTAGGTCCGGGAGAAGGACTTTTCCACCAGAAACTCTACCAAGCTGTCATCATAGGTAAAGGTGATGCCCTTGTCGCCCAAGGAGGTGACCAGCTCGCCCAGCATGATCTTGGCGATCTCCTTGAAGTTCTCCTTGGACAGGCGGTTGAAGGTAATGACGGCATCCACGCGGTTGATAAACTCCGGCCGCAGGAACTGCTGCAGCGCCTTCATGGCCTTGTCGGCGTCCTGCTGGGTCTGACTGCGGTCAAAGCCCACGGTGCCGCCGTCCTGATTGCCGCTGCCGGCGTTGGAGGTCATGACGATGATGGTATTTTCAAAGTTGACCCGGCGGCCGTGGGAATCGGTGATCTCGCCGTCATCCAGAATTTGCAGCAGCACGTTCAGCACGTCGGGATGGGCCTTTTCGATCTCGTCGAACAAAATGACGGCGTAGGGCTTCCGGCGGATCTTCTCCGTCAGCTGGCCCGCCTCGTCATAGCCCACATAGCCCGGCGGGGAGCCTACGATCCGGGAAACGGAGTGCTTTTCCATAAATTCCGACATATCCAGACGGATCAGCGCGTCCGGGGTGTTGAACAGGTCCACGGCCAGCTGCTTCACCAACTCCGTCTTGCCCACGCCGGTGGAGCCGACGAAAATGAAGCTGACGGGCTTGTGCTTGGGAGAGATACCCACCCGGTTCCGCCGCACGGCGGCGGACACCGCCGCGATGGCCTCGTCCTGTCCCACGATGTGGCTCTTGAGCCGCTCCTCCAGCTGGCTGAGCCGCTGGAATTCCTCCTCCCGGATCTTGGAGGCCGGGATCTTGGTCCACAGCTCGATAACGTGGGCAATATTCTCCATGGTCAGCTGGGGATCGCCCTTCAAAAGCAGGGTATTCAGCTCCGTCTGACGCTGGAGGATCTTGCTTTTCAGCGTGGCGATCTGCTCGTAATCCGGCTCCGCGCCCTCCTGTGCGCCTTGCTCTTCCAGCATGGCCCGTTCTTTTTCAAAGTCATCGATCTCCCGCTGAAGCTGCATCCGCCGGGAGATGTCCGGATCCTTCAGGTTCAGGTCGGAGCAGGCCTCATCGATCAGGTCGATGGCCTTATCCGGCAGGAAGCGGTCGGTGATGTACCGCTCGCTCAACAGCACCGCCTGACGCAGGATGCCGTCGGAGATCTTGACGCCGTGATACGCCTCGTAGTTGGGGGCCAGACCCTTGAGGATCTTGATGGAGTCCTCGATGGAAGGCTCGTTCACCGTCACCGGCTGGAACCGGCGCTCCAAGGCGCTGTCCTTCTCGATGGACTTGCGGTATTCGTTGAAGGTGGTGGCGCCGATGACCTGGATCTCGCCCCGGGAAAGAGCGGGCTTCAGGATGTTGGCAGCGTTCATGCTGCCCTCGGCATCTCCCGCACCCACGATGTTGTGGATCTCGTCGATCATCAGGATGATGTTACCCAGCTTTTTGACCTCGTCGATGAGGCCCTTCATCCGCTGCTCAAACTGGCCCCGGAACTGAGTCCCGGCCACCAGCGCCGTCAGGTCCAGGAGGTAGACCTCTTTATCCCGCAGCTTGAAGGGCACATCCCCCGCAACGATCCGCTGGGCCAGGCCCTCCGCGATGGCGGTCTTGCCCACGCCGGGCTCGCCGATGAGACAGGGGTTGTTCTTCTGGCGGCGGTTCAGGATCTGAATGACTCGCTCGATCTCCTCCGCACGGCCGATCACCGGGTCCAGCTTGCCCTCCTTGGCCTTGCGGTTCAGGGAGATGCAGTAGCCCTCCAAAAATTTACGTTTTCCGTTGGGCTTCCCCTCTTTTTTCTCCCGGCGGCTGCCGTCCTCCGCAGGCGTCTCCTCCTTGGGAGCAGGCTCGCCGCCGTTGTTGAACAGGCGGTTCAGAAACGGGAAGGTAGCGGTCTTGCCGGCTTCCTCGTCATCCTCTCCGCCGGGCAGATCCTCCACATTCTCGATGGAGTCCAGCGCCTGCATCATTTCATTATTCAAATTATCCAGGTCTTCATCTGTGATGCCCATGCGCTGCATCATCTCGTTCACCTGCGGCAGTCCCAGGCTCTTGGCGCACTTCAGGCACAGACCCTCGTTAACGGTCTTGTCCCCCTCCATCCGGGTGATGAACACCGTGGCGATATTCTTTTTACATCTGGAACAAAGTGTTGGCTGCATAGTTACCTCCGTACCCCACGGAGCGCGCGGCGCTCCATAGGGAAATTATGATAGGGATGACAGCAGGCCCATTGGTCCGACCGTCATGAAAAAGTGAAGCAGATAGGTGTTCTCCGCGGGAAGGGCGATGCCAAGGCGGGGGGCCAGCCAGATCAGCAGCCACACCACCATCATGCCCTCCAGCAGGCCCAGCAGAGCGCCGCCCAGGGTGTTGACGCTGGAGAGAAGCGGCAGCCGCAGAAGCATACTAATGCCCAGGGATGCCACGTGCAGCACCGCCCCCAAGGCCAGGAACAGCAGCACGTACAAAATGGCGTAGGCGAAGCTCTCCACCAGCTCCCGGGCCACAGTCGCCGCAATGGCCTTGGCCGTGGCGGCAACGCTGTCCTCTGCGCGGCGCTCCAGCGTCCCCCGCAGCGTATCAAGAAGCCCTGTCCGGTCCAAAAGGCCCTTCAGACTGTCCGGCAGCAGCTCTTCCAGCGTTTGACTGCTCTCCTGCCCCTTCTTTTCCAAGGTCTTTTCCACCGTTCCGGCGATCCGCTCCTCGATTTTTGGCGTCACCCAATCGGAGACCGGCTGGGTCAGGGCCTTCGCCCCCAGATTCGCGCCGATCATGGCCGCGATCAGAACAAGGATGCCAGATAGGGACAGGAACAGCCCCCGCCAGCAGCCACGCAAAGCTGCGGCGATCAAAAGTGCCGCGATCAGAACGTCTAATATTATAGCAGGTGTCATGGGACTTGCCTACCTTTCACCGTGAAAACAATTTGTAAACATCGCTGTAAATCCTGCCTCTTATGGCAGAAACAGTTCTGCGGAATCCGCACCGATCATCAGAACGGAGCCATCCGCCCGGGTCAGCACCTCGCGGGTGTGCTCCGGGCCGTGGAGGGTGGCATAGGCCTGTAACTGACGGTTGTAGACCACCAGACGGTCCGCGTACAGCACGGAGAGATACCGCCCGCAGGCGGAAACGTCCCGGACTTCCTCCGCAACATCCAAACTGGCGATCTCCTCGCCGTCATCATCCACCGTCACCAGCCGTCCCACACTGCCGGACTGATACCGGTTCAGTTGCAGCACCGTGTAGTCCTCGCCTCCAAGGTCATATTCCCGGAGGTACTCACCATTGTAGGAATAGGTGCCCAGAAGCTTTCCGGCGGTATTCCCCACCGCCAGACAGGTATCGGTGACGGTGAGGATCCGATCTCCCCGGCCTGTCATGGCCGTCACCAGACCGTCCGGCACAGAGTAGTCCGCCACAGGGTCCTCCTGGGTCAAATCGTAGATCACCAGATTGCTGATAAACACGCTGTCCGCCTGCCCCATGGTCACAGCGGCCAAACAGCCGCCGTCCTCCGTCACGCAGGCATCCGCCACAAAGCGGCGGTGGGCGTTGAAAGCGAACAGCACCTGCATATCGGCGCCGTACACGTCCACATGGCCCTTGGTGCCGCTGATCTGGGTGGTCACGGCCAGCATCCCGGAGCCGTTGAGATTGGCGGAGACCAGCGGCCCGTCGGAGGTCAGCTCCAGCCGGGGCCCGGTCTCGTCCAGCACGTAGAGGGCCGTGCCGCCGATGTCATAGGCCACGGCCAGACCGCCCCCCTGTCCAAGCGCCGGAGCGTTCATCTTCACGTTGGCGCTCCACACCTCGCTGCCGTCAGGTCCCAGCAGCCGCAGGGACGTATCCGACAGGATGACCAGTGAGCCGGTCCCCACCCGGGCGAAGCGGTTGGTATTGTCTGTATCGTAGCGGTAGACGGTCTTTTCCCCGCCCACCGCCTCCGTACCGTAGGCAAAATACCGGCGGAGAGCGTCGAACCCGGTGCCGTCCCGCCACGCCGCCACAAGCACGAGGCCCAGCACAGCGATGAGCACCAGCAGGAAAATCAGGAACTTCCGCAGCATACGCCGCTTTTTCGGCGGTTCCTTGGCTCCGTCATCGTCATTCCAAATGTCTTTTGTCGTATTTTCAGCCATTGAGCCGTTCATCCTCATACCAAAGTCTTGTCAGGTACAGTCCCCCCGGCGGCACCGTGGGTCCCGCCAGCGTCCGGTCCCGGCTTTCCAGAATGGCCGGAATATCCTCCGGCAGGAACTTCCCTTCGGCGGCGTAGAGCACCGTGCCGGTGATGGCCCGCACCATGTTATAGAGGAAGCCGTCGGCGCAGACCTTCAGTTCCAGCAGTTCCCCGCTGCGGGTCACGTCGCACCAGTAGATCGTGCGGACAGTGGTCTTTGTCTCCGTGCCCACGCTGCGGACCGCCGCGAAATCGTGAGTCCCTACGAACTGATGGGCCGCCCGGTTCAGAAATTCCTCGTCCAGACGCTTGGGGTAGAAATATGCCCGGTTGACATAAAACGGATTCTTCACCCGGGAATTGTAAATGCGGTAAGTATACTCCTTTTTCAGACAGGAACCGATGGCGTTGAAATCCTCCGCCACCTCCAGCGCCTCGCTGACGGCAATGTCCTCCGGCGTGTGGGTGTTGATGGCAAAGGGCAGCCGCTCCAGGGGGATGCGGCTCTCCGTGCGGAAATTGGCGATGTACCGCTCCGCATGAACGCCGGCGTCCGTGCGGCCGCAGCCGGTGAGGTGCACCGGCGCGCCAGTGATCTTCTCCAACGCTTTTTGCAGCGTCTCGCAGACGGTGACGGCGTTTTTCTGCACCTGCCAGCCGTGGTAGGCCGTTCCATTATACATCAGTTTCAGTGCGATATTACGCATATTGGCTCCTTTAACGGCACTGGCCGTGTTATTTTTCCCAGGAAACGCGCACGTTGTAATCCGTGACCGGCCAGACCTCTTCCACCATCGTCCCATTCTGATCGATCTCATAGGTGCAGACGGTAAAATCATAGGAAAGGCCGAAGCTATCCCGGCAGAGCAGGTGCAGCTCCACGGTGTCCTCCGGCTGACAGGAGACCGCGATGCCGCCATTCTCCGAAGCCGGGGTATAGTAGACCACATCGGGATCGCCGCTGAAGGTGGACTCCGAAATCTTTGCCGGAAGGGTCTGGACGGTCTCTCCGTTTTTCAGCACCTGAAAAACAGGGGCGATCACTTCCGTACCGTACTGCTTTCTGATGCCCAGATCGTATTGAAGCTGGAAGTTCCCTCCCCGATAGGTGGGATCACCATAACCGCTGCTGTCATTCGACAGGGGCAGCAGCACAGCAAGGTCACTGTAACTGGTGACCTCTTCCCGGCTGGTCTGACCGCCGGCAGTAATATTCGCCGCGAAGGACACTTCGCCGGTATCCTCCACCGGCAGGCTCACCAGAGCGGTGAACACGCCGCCGTTCCCGGACATAGGCTGTTCCGTTGTCCGGCCGTTCTGAGTCACCAGCAGCGTCACCTCCGTGTCCGCCGTCCAGCGGCGGAGGGTGATGCTCATGTCGGCTTGCAGCGTATGGCTTTCCGGGTCCAGGCCGGTGGGTTCAAAGGAAAAATCCGACAGATCCTCCGTCTGCTCCCGCTGCCTGACAGACAGATCCGTAATCTGATCCTGCACATCCATCAGCCGCCAGGCAACGCTGTCCAGCTGGTTTTTCAGGCTGTTCTGCGTGTCCGCCAGCTCCGCCCGGGTCATAAGCAGAGCAATCAGCAGCACTACATTCAGTGCCAGAGAGAGGATCTGAAACCGTTTTTCCTTCATAAGGCCGCCCCTTTCACGCAAAGCATTTTCCTTTACAGCATTTGTGTTACAACGTTTTATAGTTTTAGGCGCCCAGTCTCCGCAGGACTACCACCAGCGCCAGAATGACCACGCCGCCCGCCAGCGCGACGTAGTCCCGCCGCTGGTATTTCAGAACGTGGAGCTTGGTGCGGCCCTCGCCGCCGTGGTAGCAGCGGCACTCCATAGCCGTCGCCAGTTCGTCCGCCCGGCGGAAGGCGCTGATAAACAGAGGCACCAAAATGGGCACCAGCGCCTTGGCCTTCTGGAAGATGTTTCCGCTGTCGAAGTCGGCGCCACGGGCCTTCTGGGCGGACATGATCTTGTCCGTTTCCTCGATCAGCGTGGGGATGAACCGCAGGGCAATGGCCATCATCATGGCCAGCTCGTGAACGGGGACATGGATCTTTTTCAGGGGGTTCAGCAGGGATTCCAGTCCGTCCGTCAGGCGGATGGGGCTGGTGGTGTAGGTCATCAGGAACGTCCCCATCACCAGCAGCATGATGCGGATGACCATGAACAGCGCGTTTTCAATGCCCTTCACGGAGACCCGGAGGATGCCCCACTCCCAGAGGTAGTGGGTGTCCGGGGTGAAGAACATATTGAGGATGCCGGTGAACGCGATGATGAACACCAGCGGCTTCAGGCCACGCACCAGCGCCCGCAGGCCCACATGGGACACCTTCACGCACGCGGCCAGCGTTACCGCCATAACGGCGTAACCCATCCAGCCCTTGGCGCTGAACAGCGCGATGATGTACAGCGTCACCAGCAAGATTTTCGTCCGGGGGTCCAGCTTATGGGCGATGGAATTTCCCGGGAAATACTGGCCTAAGGTAATGTCCTTCAGCATCCCGCTCCCCCCTTCCGCAGGGCAAGGAGCTGACGCTCCAGCGCCTCCACCGTATAAACAGCCGGGTCGATGTCCACGCCCCGACGCTTCAATTCCATAGCGATCCGGGTGATCTGCGGCACGTCCAGACCGGCGGAGAGCAGTTCCTCGCCCCGGGCGAACACCTCCGCGGGCGTTCCCTGCATCAGCACATGGGCGTTTTTCAGCACCAGAATGCGATCCACGTTCCGGGCGATCTCGTCCATGCTGTGGCTCACCAAAATAATGGTTTTTCCCTTGTTGCGGTGATAGTCCCGGATGTTGGCCATGAGGTTTTCCCGGCCCGCCGGGTCAAGGCCCGCCGTGGGCTCGTCCAGCACCAGCACCTCCGGCTCCATGGCCAGTACGCCCGCCAGCGCCACCCGGCGCTTTTGTCCGCCGGACAGCTCAAAGGGGGATTTTTCCAGCTGATCGTCCCGGATACCCACTAACTTGGCGGCCTCCCGGACGGCGTGATCCAGCTCGTCCCCGGTTTTTCCCTGATTAGCGGGGCCGAAAGCGATGTCCTTGTACACTGTTTCCTCAAACAGCTGATATTCCGGGTACTGGAACACCAGACCCACCTTGAAGCGAACCTCCCGGATCTTTTTCGGCTCCGCCCAGATATTCTTCCCCCGCAGCAGGATCTCTCCTGCCGTTGGCTGGAGCAGACCGTTCAGATGCTGGATCAGGGTGGATTTGCCGGAGCCGGTATGGCCGATGATCCCTAAGAATTCTCCCTCGTTCACATCAAAGCTCATGTGCTCCACGGCACTGCGCTGGAACGGCGTTCCGGCGCCATAGGTATGTGTCAGGTCTTTTACCTGTAGAATCGGTTCCAATCCTTCTGTCCTCCGTCAATTCTTCGCCAGAGCCGCAGTAATGGCAGCCGCACATTCGTCCACCGTTAAAGCGTCCAGGGGTACGTCCAGCCCGTCCTTCCGCAGACGGTCCAGCAGGTCCACCGTGTCTGGCACCGTCAGGCCCATGGTCCGCAGAGGCTCCACTTGGGTAAAGACCTCCTTGGGGGTGCCGTCCAGCGCGATGCGGCCGTCATCCATGACGATGACCCGGTCCGCCTCCTCCGCCTCGTTCATGTGGTGGGTGATGAGCACCACGGTGATACCCTTCTCCCGGTTCAGCTTATGAACGGCGGAAAGCACCTCCTGCCGCCCGATGGGGTCCAGCATGGCGGTGGCCTCGTCCAGTACGATGCACTCCGGCTCCATGGCGATGACGCCGGCGATGGCGATCCGCTGCTTCTGACCGCCGGACAGCAGATGGGGCGCATGGGTCATAAAGGCGGTCATATCCACGGCGGCCAGGGCGTCATCCACTCGGCGGCGGATCTCCTCTGAGGCCACGCCTAAATTCTCCGGGGCAAAGGCCACATCCTCCTCCACCACGTTGGCGACGATCTGGTTGTCCGGATTCTGGAACACCATGCCCACCCGGCGGCGGATCTCCAGCAGACACGCCTCGTCCTGCGTATCCATGCCCTCCACATACACCTTGCCGCCGCAGGGCAGCAAAATGGCGTTCAGGCTTTTGGCAAAGGTGGATTTGCCGGAGCCGTTATGCCCCAGCACCACCACAAAGCTGCCCTTTTCAATGGCCGTGTCCACGCCCCGCAGGGCCAGGACCGGCTTCTCCCCTTCCTCCGCCGGATAGGCGAATTCCAGAGCCTTTGTTTCGATCATATCCATGGATCGGTTCCCTCATTTAACTTGATATTCAATCCAACGGGGCCCGGTAAAAGCCGCCGTAGAAGTTTTCCGTGCGGAGCACGTTGATGATCGCATGGGGGTCCACCTGCAAGATCAGGTGCACGATGTCACTCTCCTCATAGCTGGAGATCACGGTGTGTAGGACGCTCATATCCTTGTGGCTGTATCCGCCCACCGCCTTCACGCAGGACATCCCGTGCCGGCACCCGCTCACATAGGCCGCCATGATCTCCTCTGCCTTTTGGGTGGTGATCTGAAGCGTCAGCCGTTCGTAGCGGTGATGGAAGGTCTCCACCGTCTTTGTGGAGATAAACTGAAACAGGATGGAGTAGCCTGCGTACAGCCAGCCGAACAGATAGCCAAAGATGCACAAAATACAGGCGTTAAACACGAAAACATAGGACCAGATGGATTTTCCGGTCTTATTGGAGACATACAGGGCAATAAAGTCCGTGCCGCCAGTGGAGGCGTTGCCCTTCAAGGCCAGCACGATGCTGATGCCCATAAGGAAGCCGCCGAACACGGCGCTGAGCAGAATATCGTCGAAAATCGGCGGCAGAGAGAAGTATTTCAGGAATAAGCTGGTCATGCCTACTTGCAGAAGGGAAAAAAGCGTGAATCTCGGGCTGATGCTCCGGTAGCAGAGCACCGCCACCGGCAGATTCAGCGCCACCAGTGCGAGAGAAGTGGAGATGGACCCGCCGTAAAGCGATGCCGCCCGGTCGATCAAAATAGCAACGCCTGTAAAGCCGCCGGAAAGCAGTCCGGCGGAATGGACAAAGCTTTCGATCACAAACGTCTGCAGCAGCGAAGAACACAAGACCGCAAAAAATGTGATCACATACCGCAGATGCTTATTCTTCGTTTTTAACATAGCCGCTCCTTGTTTATCTGTTTATTACTCAGAAAACCATCGTCCGGTGGCGCCGCAGGGCAGCGCCATGCCGGTAGCCGTCACCGGCAGACCCAGCTCGTCCCAGCTGACGGTGCCGCCGTACTTCTCCGCCACCAGCAGGTGCAGCAGATACCCCAGCACACTGGGGGCCAGACCTGTGGTGTAGGAGTTGATGAGCACGAACAACGGCTTGTCCGACAGAACCCCGGCGCAGAGCTTCACAAAGGGGTACAGGCTCTCCTCCAGCTTCCATACCTCGCCGCCGGGCCCCCGGCCGTAGCTGGGCGGGTCCATGATGATCGCGTCATAGGTCTTGCCCCGGCGGATCTCCCGCTCCACGAACTTGGCGCAGTCATCCACGATCCAACGGATGGGCGCGTCGGAGAGACCGGAGAGCCGGGCGTTGTCCTTGGCCCAGGCCACCATGCCCTTGGCCGCATCCACATGGCAGACGGCAGCGCCGGCCTTGGCACAGGCCACCGTAGCGCCGCCGGTATAGGCGAACAGGTTCAACACCCGAATAGGACGGTCGGCCTTGCGGATCTTGTCCATGACAAAATCCCAGTTCACCGCCTGCTCCGGGAACAGGCCCGTATGCTTGAAGTTCATGGGCTTGACCTGGAAGGTCAGATCCTTATAATGCACCTGCCAGCTTTCCGGCAGCGCCTTTTTCTCCCAGTGTCCGCCGCCGGTCTGACTGCGGAGATACCGGGCGTTGGCCCGTTTCCACTCCGGCAGACGCCGGGGCGTTTCCCAGATGGCCTGTGGGTCAGGACGCACCAGATACTGCTTGTCCCAGCGTTCCAGCTTTTCACCGCCGCCGCAGTCCAGCAGCTCATAATCCTGCCATTGATCCGCGATCCACATAGATGGTTCCTCCTCCATGTCCCGCAAAGCACCGAGGGACATACTTTCTCATAATAAATCATTTTATTATACCTTTTTTATCTTGCCCGGTCAACCAAATTCCATCAATTTTGTCTGTCCGGTCCCCTGTAAGCAGCAAAAAAGAGAGCCGCCGAAGCGACTCTCTTCAAAATCAGATATTTGCGCACAGGGACTTGGGTTTGGTAAGCTTGGCAGATACAGACGTCCGGACCTTCGGCAAGTCGGCAGGCGGCTCCCGCCGCTCCGACAGGCGTTCTCTTGCCACCGCCAGCATCAGCTTGATCCGATTCTCCTGATTGACCCGCGTGGCGCTGGGATCGTAGTCGATGGGAGTGATGTTGGCCTCCGGGTACAGCTCCCGGATCTTATTCACCATGCCCTTGCCGCAGATGTGGTTGGGCAGGCAGCCGAAGGGCTGGGCGCAGACGATGTTCTCATACCCGGAGCGCACCAGCTCCAGCATTTCCGCCGTCAGCAGCCATCCCTCGCCCATCTTGCAGCCCATGCCGATGGTGTGGCTCTGCTCCGGCAGCTTGATCAGCTCGCTAAAGGGCATGGGGGCATGGTAGCCCGCGTCCTTGAGGGTCTTGATGATGACCTTCTCCATGCCCGCAATGAGGGCCAGCGCCGCCTCCGCGGCGGTTTTTTCCACCAGAGAGCCACCGTAGAGCCGCACGGTCTCCGCCATGTTGTAGGCGCAATACTGCACGAAGCCCATCAGCCCCGGCAGGTTCACTTCGCAGTCCTGAGAAGCCAGGAACTTTTCCAGTTCGTTATTGCCTAAGGGGGAATATTTGACGTAGATCTCCCCCACTACGCCCACCTTGACCTTGGGCACCCGCCGCACCGGGATGGCGGCAAACTCCGCCGCGATCTTCGGCATGACGGCCTTCATTTCCCGGCCGGAATAGCCCTTATCGTGGCGGACCTCATCGCAGAGAATGTCCAGCCACTTGTTTTGCAGCCGCTCCGCCGCCCCAGCTTCCAGCTCATAGGGCTGGGTCTGGGCCCGGAGGGTCATCAGCAGGTCACCGTAGTAGATGGCAGCCAGAGCCTGCCGCATGAATTTCAGATCCATGGGCATACTGCTGTCCTTTTCCAGACCGGAGAAGTTCAGGCTCAGCACGGGGATATTGCCGTAGCCCGCCTTTTCCAGAGCCTTCCGCAGCAGGAAAATGTAGTTGGACGCCCGGCAGCCGCCGCCGGTCTGGGTGATGATGAGGGCGGTGTGGTCCAGATCATACTTGCCGGAATCCAGTGCGTCCAAAAACTGGCCGATGACCAGCAGCGCCGGATAGCAGGTGTCATTATGGACGTATTTCAGTCCCAGCTCCGCCACCCGCTCTCCGCAGTTGCCCAGCAGCTCCACCTGATAGCCATGGTTCTCCATGCTGGCTGCCAGAATGCGGAACTGCACCGGTGCCATATTGGGAATGAGAATTTTATGGGTCTTTTTCATGTCCGGTGTAAACCGGGGATAGGTCTGTTCCATATCAGGTCTCCTCCTGTTCCTCCAACGCCGCAAACAGGCTCCGCAAGCGAATACGCACCGCGCCCAGGTTGGTGATCTCGTCAATCTTCAACTGGGTATACAGCTTATTGCCCTGGCGCAGGATTTCTCGGGTCTCGTCGGTGGTGATGGCGTCCACGCCGCAGCCGAAGCTCACCAGCTGCACCAGGTCCATATCCGGCTGGGAGCAGCAGTACTTCGCCGCCGCGTACAGCCGGGCGTGGTAGGTCCATTGGTTCAGCACCGTGGTCTTAAAGGGCTCCGCCAGCTGGGAGACGGAATCCTCCGTCACCACCGCCGCGCCGAACTGGGTGATGAGGGTGTCGATACCGTGATTTACCTCCGGGTCCACGTGGTAGGGCCGACCTGCCAGAACGATGATCCGCCGTCCCTCCTTCCGGGCGGCGGCGATGATCTCCGCTCCCTTTTCCCGGATCTGCTTCATGTGATGGTCATATTCGGCGTAGGCCGCCTCCACCGCCGCCTTGATCTCCCCATGGGGGATGGGGCCGAACTCCCGCTCCATCACGGCGGTGATCTTCTTCTCAAAGTCGTGGGGCCGGTGGATACCCACGTAGTCGTAAATGAACTTGGTGTTTTTCAGGCAGTCGCAGTTGCCTGCCAGCACCTCCGGGTAATAGGCCACCACCGGGCAGTTATAGTGATTCTGGCCCAGGCCCTCGTCAATATTATAGGTCATGCAGGGGTAGAAAATGGCGTCCACGCCCAGCTTGGCCAGAAATTCAATGTGGCCGTGAGCCAGCTTCGCCGGGAAGCAGGCGGTGTCGCTGGGGATGCTCCCCTGCCCCTCCAGATACAGCTTCCGGCTGGACATGGGGCTGTGGACCACCTGGAAGCCCAGCTTCGTGAAGAAGGTGTACCAGAAGGGGTACAACTCCCAGAAGTTCAGACACAGGGGCAGGCCGATCCGGCCCCGTTTGTTCTCTCCGGGCTTGTAGCCCAGGATCAGCTGCCGCTTATATTCATACAAATTCCAGCGGCCGTCGTCCTTTTTGCCGGTGATGGGCCGCTCACAGCGGTTGCCGCTGATGAGCCGTCCGCCGTCGGAGAAGGTATTGACGGTCAGCTGGCAATTGTTTCCGCACTGGCCGCAGCTGCGGCTCTCTGTTTCCCGATGGAACGCCCGCATCTCCGGCTCTGTCAGGAGTGTACTGTGGTTTCCCTTGACAGCCTTTTTCATGCCGTACAGGGCTGCGCCATAGGCTCCCATGAGGCCCGCGATGTTGGGGCGGATGACCTCCACCCCCATCTCCTTTTCAAAGGCCCGGAGAACGGCCTCATTATAAAACGTGCCCCCCTGCACCACCACATGACGGCCCAGTTCCTCCGGTGAGGAGGCCCGGATCACCTTGTAGATAGCGTTTTTCACCACGGAGATGGACAGTCCCGCGGAGATGTTTTCCACGGAGGCGCCGTCCTTCTGGGCCTGCTTCACGCTGGAGTTCATAAACACCGTGCACCGGCTGCCCAGATCCACGGGCCGGTCCGCAAACAGGCCCAGCTTCGTGAAGTCCTTCACATCGTAGCCCAACGCCTGAGCGAAGGTCTGCAAAAAGCTGCCGCAGCCGGAAGAACAGGCTTCGTTGAGGAAAATGTCGCTGATGGCGCCGTTTTCGATCTTGAAGCACTTCATGTCCTGACCGCCGATGTCGATGATGAAGTCCACATCCGGCATAAAATGCTTGGCGGCGGTAAAGTGGGCCACGGTCTCCACCACGCCGAAATCCGCGTGGAAGGCGGCCTTGGCCAAATCCTCGCCGTAGCCGGTGGTGGTAACGGACGCCACGTTCAGCTTGGGATGGCTCTCATATAACCCCAGCAGCACGGTTTTCAGCAGAGCAATGGGGTCCCCCTGATTGGGCCGGTAGTCGGTGAACAGCAACTCCGCGTTCTCGTCGATGACCGCCACCTTCACCGTGGTGGAGCCTGAATCGATGCCGATGTGGACGGGCTTGGCGTAGTCCGTCGGGAAGTCCGCCTGAGGCACAGCCGCCTTGGCGTGGCGGTCCTTGAACGCGTCATATTCCGCCTGATTTTCAAAGAGGGGCGGCTGGGAGCGGTAGGTCTCCGACATGCCGCGCTGCTCCAACAGCTCCGCCGTTTTCAGCAGGTCCCACGATTCCTCGGCGTAAAACGCCGCGCCCAGAGCCACAAACAGCAAGCTATTCTCCGGACAAGTTCCGGTGACGCCCAAAGTCTCGTCGAAGCTCTGCCGCAGACACTTGGAAAAGGTCAGCGGCCCGCCCAGATACAGAACGTGGCCCTTGATAGGCCGTCCCTGCGCCAGACCCGCGATGGTCTGATTCACCACCGCCTGATAGATGCTCTTGGTGATGTCGGCGGACTTGGCCCCCTGATTGATGAGGGGCTGGATGTCGCTCTTGGCAAACACGCCGCAGCGGGCGGCGATGGTGTAGGTCTTTTCCGCTGTCTGGGCGGCTTTGTCCATCTCCTCCGCGCCCATTTTCAGCAGCGTGGCCATCTGGTCGATGAAGGCGCCGGTGCCGCCGGCGCAGGAGCCGTTCATCCGCTCCTCCAGGGTATTGCCGAAGAAAATGATTTTGGCGTCCTCTCCCCCCAGCTCAATCACGGCGTCGGTACCGGGAATGAACTCCCGTACCGCG
>ERZ839741.98-NODE-98-length-113274-cov-25.319725_pt1 | contig 113274 bp, 101 predicted proteins | sample MGYA00519880_ERZ839741 | MGnify/ENA primary metagenome ERZ839741 (study PRJEB31850, sample SAMEA3708851) | human gut metagenome | biome: human gut; feature: human-associated habitat; material: faeces | place: China | collected 2014 ...
ACGGAGCGAGTATCCGACAACGGATGCTCTTGTTTGCTATACCAATTTTTACCACTTTAAAATTTCTCTCGAAAATTTTGTTTTGGGGCTTGACTTTTAATAGTTAGTCTCTCATAAACCGAGACATTTTTTCATCATTTCCAAGTGGGGAAAATGAAAAAATCAAAAAGTTTTTTTCATGCGCTCAAGGCCACGCTTGATCGACTGGCGGACAGACTCCTCATGTACGCCCTCGGCCTCGGCAATTTCCTTGATGCTCTTTCCGAGAATGATGTGGGCATCAATCCTGCGGCCCTGGATCTCCGGTAAAGAGTTGAGTGCGTTCCACAGACGGATGAACAGCTCCATGCGCTCCAGAAGCTCCTGGGGCGTTGGCTCATGCAGGCAGGCGGAATATTCGATCCCGTCATCGCAGTCCAGAGAATACTGCGCCTTATGCCGGGAGAGCCGCCGCTGGTAGGCCATTTCGTGCCGGGCATCGGACACAAATACTTCGGCTACCTCGTCAGAAACCTCGATAAACTGATCCTGTGTGTACCAATAATAAAAATCCTTCAGATTGATTGTAGTCATAAATAAACCTCCGTTTCGGTGTTGGGTGGATGAGTGACCGAAACGGGGCTCGGCGGGGAGCGGCACCCCGGGGAGCCGCCCCGCACCTCGGGACAATTTGTCTCGAAGTACAAAAAAGCGCCCGCACAGCAAGACGCTATGCAGACGCATGAAATTACATTATCATAATTGTACTGATATATTGTACCTTCATAGCCAGACTGTCCCGGAGGGGGAGCTACGCTTTTTTTAGCTGGTGAAGGTCATGGGAATTGTGAGAAAGTAAGATGGACACGGCGACACCCTCCTATGGGCCGCCGTGGGGTTACTGAATATCCAAAGAGAAACGGCGGCTCTGAAAATTGAGCCGCCGTTTCATGGGCGCATAGAAATGTGTCTGCTGTACGACGGCTTTTTTTCTTTTGCCGTCGTGCGGCAGATTTTTACTGATACTTTTCCAAAAGCGCCGTTGCTTCTGCTTGTGTCATTGTTCCCGCTTCAACTTCTGCGTCAGTATAGTCTTTAAGGGCATTGAACAGTTCTTCCTGTGTATCAAATGGGCCTATACTCTTGTAGGTATTCCCATCAAAGACGAATGTTTGATACTGCTCAGGCTGTGCGTTATCGGGCATAGAAAAGAACAACTGATCGTCACTTGAAGAAGCTCTTTTTCCTACCATTTTGCCCTCTAAAATAGATTTAAGGATTTCATCGTAATACTCAAGTGCTTCTGTCGCTTCTGCTTCTGTCCATTCTCCAGCATCGACCAACTTTTGAATATTTTCCGTTTCATTTTCAATCCATGCGGAAAATTCATCATAAGTGAAGTAGTCTGTTTCCTCGATGGGAGAATAGCTTTGCCATGTTTTGCCCTCGTCTGTACTCTGCTGAATATCTGCTCCGTCTTGCCTGAAAAGGACGGAGGATACCGGGGGCTGCGTTTCGATAAGTGTTTGGGTATCTGTTTCGTCATGGCCTTCATTAGCGAAAGCAGAGACACCACCGACGCATAAAGAAAAGCATAGCAGAACAATAATTCCAATTTTTTTCGCCATAGATTTTACCTCCTTCATTTTAGTAGTTGGCGTTTTACCTCCTTTCGCAGACATAGTACATCTTCTATGTTGGATGATTATAAAATCAATGTTGTGCCAATGTTGAACGAAAGAAGTCTCTGCTTTTCCTGTGGAAATCGGAAAGCAGAGACTTCTTTCAAAACTGTATTGTAAAACTCATGCCTCTATCGTTTGGCATGGGAACAAACTGATATTTCAAGCGCAATTTATCCAAGATCGTCTGGACAATGTATAGACCGAGCCCATTTCCCCCGGTTGCTTGGCTATGGGCTAAATCTGGACGATAAAATGGCTCAAATATGTGTTGTAGCTGTTCGGGTGGTAATACGCTACATTCGTTAGAAACTGATAGCTTATTTTTATCAAATACAACTGATATTGATTGTCCAGCCTCCGTATAGTTGACCGCATTTGAAAGGATATTCGATATTGCTTTTTTCAACCGGCCTTCTGGAAGATATACGAAAGCGTCACTTGAAAGCTCTATTTTGAACTTAATGCCCTTGGCTTCTGCAATTAAGCGATACGGTTCACACAGCTCTGTAAGGAGGGTTCTCAATGAAAAGTTGCTGCATGGCTCATTATTACCTTGTGTTTGCAAGCGTGAAGCATTAAGTATATCTCTAATCATATCCCCAAGCTGTTCAGTAATTTCTTTGCACTTGGGCAAATAGGTTTCATAATCACGGTATTCCCCAATGCCTAAAATCATATTTTCCAATGTCGCATGCCGTTGCGATCACCCACGATCTGCGTGGAGCGTTTACCCGCCTCCTGTGCGTCCTCACCGGGACGAGCGCCTTGGTGCTTGATGGCCTCCACCTGCATTTTCAAAGACTGTGCCTTTTCCGTGGGCAAAATCTTTTCGCGGTGGCGCAGATTGTCGTCCGTCATAGCGAGGATGGCCTCGTCATCGGTCATGTTACGGACGATACAGGGCATATTCACAAACCCGGCCAGCTCACTTGCCCTCTGGCGGCGGTGCCCCGCGATGATCTCATACCCGCCGTCCTCGGTCGGGCGCACCAGCGCGGGCTGGTTTACGCCGCTTGCCCGGACGGACTCCACAAGGCCCTGCATCTCGGCATCGTCACGGACACCAAAGGGATGGTTTTTGAACGGGCGCAGCTCGGACAGATTGAGATAGACAATTTCCTCTTTTTCTGCGCGGGTAGCGTCACGGGGCGCGGCAGGCTGTTCCGGTGCGGCAGGGGCGGGAGCCTCCTGCGGATTGGGCGCGGCGTTTTCCGGGGCGGCCTTACTTTGGGACATTTTGTCTCGCGTGGGCGGCTTGGCCTTGTCGGGGGCCGCCTTGTCAGCCTTTGCCGGGCGGCCCTTGCTGGCCTTGGCCGCTGCTTTGTCCTTCGGCTCCGTGGTTTTCTGTTTGGGAGTTTTCTGTTTCGGGGCCTTGTCCTTTCCAGCCTCCTCACGGGCGGCGGCGAAATCCACCACCTTGCCAGCGGGAGCCGGGGCGGGATCGCCCTTGTCCGGGGTGTCCGTCTGCTTGCCCTCCTTATCGGGCTTGGGCGGCTCGGTAGCCGCAGGGCCGGGAGCCTCCGGAACGGTGGACTCCGCCTTTTCCACGGGAGCCGCCTTTTCAGCCGGGGCGGGATCTGCCGCAACAGGCTCGGCCTTTTCGGGAGCAGGCGGCTTCGGCGTGGGGGGCGTGTCAGTCTTTTCTACCTCGGGGCTGATATTCTTTTTATCGTCTGCCAATGTCAAACCTCCTTTTCGTGAAATGAAAAAAGCCAGCCCGATGGCTGGCAGCAGATAAGAGACTCCTCCTTTCGAATTGTGGTATATGAAATGCCGCCCATAGTCTCATTTGAGCGGTGTATTCTAAAACTATTTGCCTTTTTTTAGATGCCTGCTATAATCTAATTGAAAGGCACAGGGGAATTGTTTTTCGTTAGCGATACAGCAACGTAATAATTCAATGTTAGGGGGATATTCCTCATCCCTTGTTCACATTACCTTTGTTATCCTTGTATAACATATCATGTCCTTCCCGTCAGAAGGTAGAATTTCCCTGCGCCTTTCCTCGTTGAGGTGTATTATGGATAGAGAAAAGATAAAAGAGCTATTCTTGAAATTAGAAACAAGAGAAGATGTTGCAGCTATTTTAGGTATTTCTGAGAGGAGTTTGCGATACTTTCTCTATAAAAAGCGTCCAGAAAATATGTACCATACTTTTAAAATTCCTAAGAAAGACGGTACAACTCGGGAAATTTCTGCCCCCGATAAGGCACTAAAGGAAATACAGCGTAAATTAGCCAATGTTTTGTCTGCTGTATATGAACCCAAAGTTTGCGCATATGGATTTATTGACGAAAAAAATAATGTTGGAAACGCAGAACAACATACCAAAAAGCGTCTGGTCTTTAATATTGATTTAAAAGATTTTTTCTCGCAAATCCATTTTGGGCGAGTCCGTGGACTGTTAATGAACGCACCGTATAGCCTTCCGGACGAAGCGGCCACAACAATAGCCCAAATCGCGTGTTTTAATGGCCGATTGCCACAAGGTGCACCCTCATCTCCTGTCATCACAAATATGATTTGTATTCCTTTAGATAATGCACTGATGCGTCTTGCCAAAAGTACGGGCTGTGTCTATACAAGATATGCTGATGATATTACCTTTTCAACCTATAAACATGCATTTGATCAGTCGTTGGTTTATGTCGACAACGAAGAGGTGGTTATTGGAGATAAATTAGCAGCAGTACTTGAAAAACATTCGTTTGCAGTAAATCCTCAAAAAATCACATTACGATCTCGTGTATGCAGACAAGAGGTCACAGGATTGACAGTAAACGAATTCCCCAATTTACGTCGAAGCTATATAAAGCAACTCCGAGCAATTATGCATAGTTGTGAAAAATTCGGGGTTCTTGCTGCGGCTAAAGTCTATGTAAAGAAAGGATTATGCAAAAATCCAAATATTTGCGGAATTGTTGATGATCCGGGCTCTGAAGATACCGTAATAGAATGGTTTAAAATGGTTCTTGTTGGAAAAGTTCACTATATCAAACAAGTGAAGGGGTCTCGAAGTCTAACATATTTAGCCTTTGCCCAAAAAGTCAACGTTCTCTTTGGCAAAGATATTTTTGACCTTACCGAACTTCATCGTTTTGAGAGTACGATAAAAAACAGCACCTTCGTCTTACAGTACAGCGAAGGAGAAAACTTTGTTCAGGGAAGTTCGTTCTATTTGCCGGGCATTGGGCTTGTAACAAACTACCATGTTACAGAGTGCGGCGAATTCTTTAGTATTTTCAATGTAGATACATACGATGAAAAATCCCTCGGCATAGTCGGAAAGACTCTTAATGAAATATCTTCTGATAACGCCATAGACTATGCAGTTTATAAACTTCCTTTTACGATTAACGAAGAGTTAACTTTTAAATGCGGGGATAGTAGGAAATCAAAGGTTGGGGATCAAGTTACCATCATAGGTTATCCAAATCACCAAAAAGGGAACTCCCCTTACATACATCCTTGTAGCATCACCAGTGAAAAGTATTTCCAAGGAGCACCGTTCTTCACTGTGAGTGGACGAGTTGTGCATGGAGCAAGTGGGGGTATCGTTTTGAATTCCGACCATGAAGCCATCGGCATTATAAAAGGCGGAATAGTTTCACTTGCTGATGATACCGATAATGAAAACCAAGGATTTGTTCCATTGCATTTAGTTTTGGATCATATGAAAAGCATGACTCAAACACAGATTTGAGCCATGCACATCTACTATTTCATCATTTTCAGGATAAAAGAACCTTGCTTGCTGCTTGCAAACCATTGATTTTACTGGGTTTTGCCAGATCCTTTAATGACACTCGGACCAAAGGTGAGTCCTTGTAGGACTCACCTATTTTTTATTCTCTTGATTAGTTGTTAAAATTCGACTATACTATTTGAAGAACACAGAATTGATAGGGGTGTGCATTTATGGATATCATCGTTACTGCTTTATCTGTTGTTTTTTCTGGTGTCGTCGCAACTGTGATTACGATTCTTTATCAAAAGTTTTCTGGTGAACAAACCGCAAAACGCAAAGTCTTTGAAACGGCAGTTTCTTACAGATTTTTTATTTCTGAAGAAGAAAATGTTAAATCGCTTAACTCGATTGATGTAATTTTTCACAAAAATCAGAAAGTTAGACAAGCTTGGAAGTCCTATATGGATGAAGCAGACAAACCTTCTTCAAACCCACAACAACTTAATGATAGATACATAAAATTGCTTGAAGAGATGGCACTTGCCTGTGGATATAAAGATATACGGTGGGATGATCTCAAGCGGTATTACTATCCAAGTGGCCTTTTAAATCGAAAAAATGATGATGAAATTTTGAAAAAGCTGCAAATTAAGACCGCAGAAAAGACCGCGTCCGATGCGGTTGGCCAACAAAATACTCCTCAAAATGAACAGTTCGCTAACCAAATGATGCTTCAGCTATTGCCTAAGCTAATCGAAAATCCAGATAGCTTTAGCAAACTAATAGAGCTTGCAGATAAAGCAAAAAAGTAATTATAGCGGGAAAAATCGGCAAGTTTCCGTAGAAACTTGCCGATTCTTAATTCTATTCGGTTATTTCTTCCTGCAGCAAGTCTTTGAACAAGATGCTCATATAATCGCTGCGGCCATAAAGAACACGGTCAATGTAGACGTCGCTGCCTTGCACACGGTAAAACACCATATAATTGCCGCTGACAAGAAAACGATAGTCTGTTCCTGCATCTGCAATAGAGGATAACGGGGTTCCCATCTCTGCAAAGTTTTTCAAATGGTCAACTGCGTCCATAATACGATTAATTACATGTTCAGCAGCAGAACGGTTTTGAAGCTCCGATACGATGTAGTCCCAAATATCATCCAAATCATGGCGGGACTCGGGTGAATAATGAATTTTATTCTTCATTCGCTCTTGCGCGGAAGTGCGCCCTCATATCGTCCGGCGTCAGCCAGCTATCTGTTTCGCCGGAGTGACGACCTTTTGCAAGCTCATTCATCAGGCGGATGGTCGCCTGCGTTTTCTCATAGTCCTGCATATCCACGATGGCGTACCGTCCGCGCCCGTTCTTCGTCAAAAAGACAGGAGCGCCCACAGCCACATCATGCAGTACCTCGCTGTAATTTCGCAGGTCAGAAATGGGTTTAATGTTCGGCATATCTATCAGCTCCTTTCAGACACAGTATATCCCATTCCGCTGTAAAATTCAACAGCAAATTTGCAGCGCACACATTTATCAAAACGCGGTTGCCTATGTATTAGAATAAAAACCTCTTGCCGACTGCCAGCAAACCATTGATATATCTGCGTTTTCTGAAATCCTATAATTACACTCCGACCATAATGTGGAGGCAAAAAAGATGTCTCCTGCGAAAAGCCCGAATATATCGGGCTTTTTTGCTACCCAAACGGCGATTTTTCTCTGTACCAAAACACAGATGTAAAATCGCCGTTTTCCCTTTGTGGATAGACTTGAACTCCCGAAAAGTAAATATCAGATACACAGGCAGATAGAAAGCAAAAATCTATCTGCCTTTTTTATTACCCTAAAAAGGAGAAATCAGATATGCGGTCCTTTATTTCTCTGCACAAGGAAAATTGGCGCAGTCACAGCTACGCTGCCGCCCGCTGTGTCGGGGATCAGGTGCTGTTTCAAATGCTGAAAGCGAATTCCAATATCGACATCGTCTGTCTCTGCATGGACAACGATGCCGCAGGTCAGGCGGCGAACAAAAGGATATCCGACAAACTCTTTATACAGGGCATAAAACACGAAATCCTCGTTCCCGAATTCAAAGATTGGAACGAGGACTTATTATGTGACGAACAGGAGGAAACCGAATGCCAAACATTGCAGCTTTAATCACCATTGCCGCAGTTATGTTTGCCGTCCTCGGTGCGATAACGCTGATTGCTCATATCTACAAACTCAATAACATCAAGAGCAAAACTGTGGCTTTTGTGCAAAGCCTCGTAAGAAGCAGTTGAGAAACAGACGGATTTATGCTATAGATTAATTTGAAAAGGTATACCCAGGAAAAACAAAAACGAATGAAGGCGAAATGGGGTCTGTTTATGACCGAACAGAAAAAGAATACGATCATAACAAGCGGCATCGCTGTACTTGCCGTGATACTGGCATATTGCTTCCGAATTGTAGGCAGGGGCAGCTTCTACCCGATGCTGTTTTCCTATCTGCGCAGCTTTATCTATATTGGCCTATTCGCTGCCTGGGGGCTCTCCGTCCGTCAGCGGATCGTGCAAAAGCAGGTGTGCAGGTTTATGACGGTCACCGCAGTACTGCTCATCATATGGATGGTAGTCCGTTCGGCAAAGTATTTTATATTCTGGCAGCCGGATGCCGTCCGTTACCTGTGGTATCTGTTCTATCTGCCCATGCTGTTTGTGCCTATGCTGGCACTGCTGATTGCCATGTCATTGGGAAAGCCGGACGAATACAAATTCCCCAAGGGAATGTCGGTTCTGTGGATCATCTCCGGCGTATTGCTTCTGCTCGTGCTCACAAATGACATGCACCAATTCGTATTTACCTTTCCGAAGGACGCTGCCGTGTGGACAGACAAAAACAACGGTTACTCGATAGGCTACTTCATGATTGCAGGCTGGCAGGTGATGTGTGCCTTTGCCGCACTCGTAATTATGTTTTTCAAATGCCGTGTGCAAAAAGGAAGGCTCCACTTTCTTCCCATTGTTCCTATGCTGCTGGCGATTGTTTACAGCGCACTTTACTATGCGGGTGCGGATTGGCTGCTCCACTTGTTCGGCGATATTGCCGCGTTCCAAAGTGTGATGTATATTCTGACCTTTGAGTTTTGCATCGCCTGCGGATATATACATTCAAACAGCCGTTATGTGGACTTGTTTGCCTCCTCTGTCGGCACATCTGCAGAGATTACTGACAAGGACTTTACCGTTCGGTATGCAGCTGTAAACACTGCGCCTATCTCAAAGGAAACGATGAAAAAAGCCGAGCAAAGCCCGGTTGCGATGGGCGGCTTGACCGTTCACACCATGCCCGTTGACGGCGGCTATGCCGTATGGACAGAGGATGTGTCGGCTTTGCGTGACATCAAGGAGAACTCCGAGCTTCTTGCAGACGAGCTTGCCGACAGGAACGAAATACTCCGTTATGAATACAAGCGTGAAGCCAAGCGCCGCAAGGTGGAGGAGCAAAACCGCCTGTATGACCTCCTGCGTTCCGCTACGCAGACGCAGATCGACCGCATTGCGGAGCTCACTAAGGAATACCGCCGAATCTCAAGCACCGATCCCGACAGCGCCAAAACGCTCCTTGCCGAGATTGCCGTGCTGTGCAGCTATATTAAACGCCGCAAGCATCTGACGCTCCTTACCGACCGAGATATTAAAATAGCGGCAACGGAACTCCACCGTGCCTTCAATGAATCGCTCCAAACGCTGAAGCTGTTGGGCGTCCGCAGCTCGCTCTATGTGGACGAGTCTCTTTCCATGCTCTCCGGCAAAACGGCGACTGCTGTATTTGATTTTTACGAATCGGTTATTGAAGCCGATATTTTGAATTTAACAGGCATACAGGTAAGCCTCATAAAGGCAAACGGCTTGCGCTTGTCACTGAATGTGTGCTGCAAGGCCGACCTTTCCGCTTTGGCAAGCGGAGACAGTATCCGCTGTGAAAAAGAGGATGACGAGGAATACCAGCGTCTTGTATTTGAAGCGAAAGAAGGTGACAGGAAATGAGTGCATTTTCTTCCCTTTCTGAATTTTGGCAGACTATGCTGCCGTTTATCATGCTTGTGGAGATCGTCCTTGAAATCGGGCTGTTTATGTATCAGCTTCTTCGCAGCAATAAGCCGGTGCGCAGCCTGCTGAGTCTGGCGGTTATGGCGGTGATGATCCCACTGCTGTTCTCCGTTTCCCGGGCAGATCCCGATAATATCGGGGACGCATTTCTGCTGGGCGCACCGTGGCTGATATTTGCCGCTGCCATTTTCCTTGCGGCAGTTCACTTTGCCATTGCTCTGCCGCGGGAATACCGCCGTAAAAAGAACGAGCTCTCGCCGTTCTCCATTAAGGAAGCAACGGATAAGCTGCCTATGGGCATCTGCTTTGCCGACCCGAACGGCAGGATCATCCTGTGCAACAACCGTATGCGCAGGCTCTCCTTTGCCCTTTGCGGCCACGAGCTGCAAATCAAAAGCGATATGGAAAATGCCCTGAGCGTGCCGGACAGATCCGTAACCGTCAAGGATGATTGCTACATCCTGCCCGACAAGACCGTCTGGCAGTTTCGCACACAAACTATCACCGTGGAGAGCGATGACCGCTGGCAACAGATAACGGCGCACAATGTAACCGAGCTGTATAACGGCTACCAAAAGCAAGAGAAAATAAATAAAGAACTGGCAGAAGTCAATCGAAAGCTCAGGAAGATGTACGCTCGCATGGAGGACGATGTCAAGGAGAAGGAAAGCCTTGACCTAAAGGTCTATATTCACGATACCATCGGGCGGAGCCTCATGACCATTCGTGACATCATCGGCAGCGGCGAGGACACCGAGAGGAAGCTCGAAGCCCTGCAAAACGCCGTCGGTATGCTGGCAAGCAACCGCGTCACCTCCGTCGGCACGATGCAGGAGGTGCAGCAGACCGCAAAGCAGCTCGGCGTAGCCGTTGAGGTCGAGGGCTATCTTCCGCGCGATACCGCCGCCGAGGAACTGACCGTTGCCGCCGCCAAGGAGTGCGTGACCAACTGCATCAAGCACGCAGACGGGAATGAGGTATATATCCGCATTGCCGAGCGCAATCATTGCCACGACATTACCATAACCAATAACGGCAGAGTGCCCACGGGGCCGATCAGAGAGGGCAGTGGACTTTCCGCGCTTCGTCACAGCATTGAAAGCCACGGCGGCGAGATGCATATTTCCCATGAGCCGCGCTTTGCGCTTCTCATCACGATTCCCGAAAAGGAGAATGAGCTATGATAAGCACCATACTTGTAGAGGACGATCTGTACATCCAAAAGCACTTTGTCGATCGTCTTGCGGCAGACGGCGAGTTTCATCTTGTCGGCGTTTTCCGTGACGCCTTTGAAGCGGAAAAGCACTGCGACGCCACCGTAAAGCTCGTCCTTATGGATGTGCAGACGCAGCACAAGCACTCCGGTCTTGCCGCCGCGGAGCGCATCAAAAAGGCTTTTCCGCAAATCAAGATAGTAGCCGCGACCTCGCTTGTCGATCCGCAGGTGCTGCAAAGAGCGAAAGCGGGCGCAGCCGACAGCCTGTGGTATAAAGACCACGGTACAGAGGAATTGATGAGCGTGGTAAAGCGCACCCTGGCAGGCGAAAAGGTCTTTCCCGACTCCTCACCCGCCATCGAGATGGAGGGCACAATGTCCGATAAATTTTCGCCGCGGCAATTGGACATACTGCGCCTTTATATAAAGGGCTTCACCTATCAGGAGATAGCCGATAAATTGGGCATCTCCAAAAACGGCGTTCGCTGGAATTTGGACGATATGGTGGGAAAAGGCGGGTTTGAAAACCGAGAGGCGCTCGTTGCGACCGCAATTGAAAATAAGCTCATGGTAACGACTTTGAAGGACGAATAAATGCAAAGTACCCCTTGACCGAGCAGGTCAAGGGGTACTTTGCGCAAAAAAGGCAGAATTATTTTGAAAAAACATTTTTTTCGCTCCGTTACTGGCACTTGTGCCAGTGACAAGCCTTAAAAAATCCGTAGAATAAAATGTGTATAAATATCGTTGTGTATAGACAAGGCGGTGGTGAAGGATGAAAAAGATCGTGCTGGATATTCAGAGCGATATCCATGCGCAAACCATGGAGCGAATGCTGATGCAGAAGCTGGACGATTGTCAGGTCGTGATCTCCGAATCGCCTGACACGACCGCCGAGTGGTGCAAAACGCATCGACCGGACGTGCTCTTAATGGAGGTCAAGGCGTATTCACCATGGATGTTCAAAGAACGAATGGCAATCTGTGACAAGGTAAAACGAAACACGGAAAACTGCCGTGTCATTCTCTTTGTGGATGATGATACAGACGGAGAGTTGACCGAGCAGGTGCGGCAGGCAAAGCGCGAGGGTCGGATAGACGCTTTTCTCTTCGGTTCGGTATCCGAAAACTACTTTGCTTCGGTCATCGACAGTGTTTAAATCAGGCAACACAAAACGCATAGACAAATCTTCAAAATGATTTTGAGGGAGGAAATGATAGTATGACAAAAACGAAGACACGAAGTCGCATCGTCAGCATCCTGCTGGTGCTTATAATGCTGCTCTCGCTGATGCCGAGTCTGGAGCTTCATGCCCACGCCTTTTGGGACGACTACGACAACGGCACAGATTGTGAATACTGCGACCACTACCACTGGGCTGAGAATATGTGCGACGGTTGCGGGTTCTGCACCATTGACTGCAACTCCGACTGCTTCGTTGAATTCCACTGCAACGATTGCGGTGAGTGTCTGTTCAATACAGCCTTTTGGTGCGATCAGTGCTACAAGTGTGCCGACTGCATGGAGGAAAAGCACTGCTCCACCTGCGGCAAATGCTACATCGGCGAGGATGACCAGCTGTGCGGCGAATGCCATAAGGGCCCCTGCTGCTCCATAACCATCTGCGACTCCTGCGGCTTCTGCGACGACTGCGCAAACGATGACAGCGACCCGATGCACTGCTCGCTGTGCGACAGCTGCTTCGGCGCGGTGGACGAGTGCGTGGACGACGATGATACCGGCGTCATCCACTGCGTCGATTGCCACGCATCCTGCGAGCAGTGCGAGGAATGCCTGCTGGCCAAGGAGAGCTGCGAGGACTGCGGCCTGTGCCTGGAGTGCTGCAGGGACAACTCCGATGCCGGCGGCTGCCCGGACGGCGAGACCTGCGTGGAAAGTGCCGAGTGGGAAGAGCACATCTGCCCGGGCTGCGACGGCTGGGTCACGGATAAGGAAGACGAGGACGAGTTCTGCGAAACCTGCGAGCTGTGCAAGGAGTGCTGCGAGGGCAACTCCGACTGCTCCGAGGGGATGTGCGCAATGGACACGGACTACGCGGATCACTTCTGCGAGGACTGCGGCCTGTGCTTCCACGACAGCGATCCCTGCGAGGACGGCTGCGATCAGCGCTGCAAGGACTGCTGCCTCGATGCCGTGAAAGCGATGGGCTGCGATCATGACGACTGGTGCTTCAGCGACTCTGATTTTGAGGATCATCTGAAAGCAGAGCACAGCGGTGCCGGGCATACCCACATCGCTTCCTCGTCCTGGTCAGCCGACGGAACGCGGCACTGGCACCCCTGCCGCTATTGTGACGGTAAAAAGCTGAATGCCGCCAACCATGAATATGACGCCAAGGGCGTGTGCAAGGTCTGCGGCTACATCAGCGGCAGCTCCATCGTCATCACCCGCCAGCCCAAGGGCGTCAAGTGCAAGACCTCTATCTACGATGATTATAACGAAGAGCCGAAAAACGGCCTGCTGTTCTATGAAAATAACCCGGTCACCTTCACTGTCTCGGCAAGAAGCCTGAAAGGCGACGAGCTGACCTATCAGTGGTATCGGAAGGATAATGAGCATCCCACGGCGGCGCCCTACAAGCTGCCGGAGGGTAGGTTTTACATGGGTGTGACGACCTCCACACTGAAGATGTCGGTTTCCACCCAGGCCTGTCAGGAGGACTACTCCTACTACTGCGTCATCGGCAGAAAGGGCGACGCTTCGGACACCATGAAAACGGCGGAGGCAAAGCTGACTGCCACCCATGCCTACAGCTATCAGCAGGCAGGCGAGATCGTTTACACGGACGATGGCGAAAAAACGCCGAAATACAAGGTCACTTGGGTCGATAAGAATGGGGTTACCCATAACGGTGTCGTGGGCGGCGTTCGCAAAAGCGAGGGCCACAAGCTCGCGTGCCTGTTCGAAGCAGGCGAATACGAAGCGCATTATATGACCACCGGCTCCAAGGAGCGCATCCTCCCGCATAAATTTGCGTTTGACAGAAGCTATGACGCAGTAGGCGGCGGCAAGGTCGATGTGCTCTACTGCACCGTCTGCGACTATCCCCTTTATGTGAAGAGCCATGTCCATGATTACGGCTGGAACTGGGACTGCACCGGCTTCGGCAGTATCTATGAGTATACCTTCAACATCGGCGGCTCGACCAAGACGGTGGAGCAGCTCATCCTTGAGTCCGGCTATGCCCACCCCGAAAAGTGCAAGGTTCCCGGCTGCGAGGAGTTCATCATGGTTCCCCACAGTTGGGGTCGCTGGAATGTGGTTTTGTGTCCCGACACCACAGGCGGCAATGGCGGCATGGAGGCCGAATGCAGCGTCTGCGAGTACACAAAGACGAAAATCGACAAGGATGATGACGGAGGAGCCGATCATTGGACAAAGGACACCGCCCTTGTGACGGTGAAAAACGGCCGGGCAACCCGTATGATCGTCAAGCCCGGCGACAAGATCCGCCTTTATCCCGAGGAGAGAAACGGTCAGAAAGCCATCGGCTGGAAGGTGGAGTATCTCCGCGAATACAATGACGGACCTTCTGTTAAGAAAAACTGGAGCAGCACCGAGGTCGCGAGCCTGTTTAAGCTCGTCAATAACGGCTCCGCACTCGAGTGGGGCTGCACGATCCCGGCGTTCAGTGCCATGGGCGCTCCCGGCGGCGGCAGGTTCTTCTTTGAGCCTGTCTACGCTGCCTGCTCCCACAACAACGGCACCACGGTGCTCAATGCGAAGGCACAGGTCTGCGACCGTAAGGGCTATACCGGCGACACCGCCTGCGCAGACTGCGGCTTTATAATTGAGGCAGGCAGGGACATCTACCCGCCTGCAAACGCCGGTCATACCGGTACACTGCAGCCGCTGTACTACTACGGCACGCTTAACTCGGCCACCACGGACGCGAGCCATGGCGGCAAACGCTATAACGCCAATTCGGGCGACTGCCGGCACCGTGCCTATGAGGGCGACTACCGATGCACGGCTTGCGGCGGCACCGTAAAGGGCGAGACTGGCGACTTCAAACATAGCGGCCCCTTTGAGCTGCGGGATGTAAGAGCGGCGACCTGCACCGAGAAGGGCTATTCCGGTAACCAATACTGCACAGCGTGCGACAGGATCTCAAAGAAGGGCTCCGCTACCCCGTCCCTCCACGAAATTGCCGGCAACTACAAGCTGGTCAATGAGGTTAAGCCCGGATGCACCACCACAGGCTATAGCGGTGACTATCAGTGTACAAGAGGCTGCGGACAGATTTTCCGCTACGGTCATGTTATCGATAAGCTCAGCCATGATTGGGACGGCGGCAAACCGGCAACACAGGGCAAGAGCGATGGAATTCTCTACACCTGCCGGCGCACCGACTGCGGCGAGACAAAGTTTGTGAAGAATCCCGCTGCGACCGAGTATGCAGTTACCGTCACAGGCGGTACGGCGTCTGCATCGGGGAATGCCATTACCTCCGCCGCTGCGGGCGTTGAGATCACCGTCACGGCGATAATTCCCGATGGCAAGGTCTTTGACAAGTGGGTCGTGAAGTCCGGCGGCGTGACTCTTGCCGATGCTGCAAGCGCCGTCACCACCTTCACCATGCCCGCAAACGATGTTGCGCTTGCGGCAAGCTATAAGGACGCACCCGTTGCGACCTATAGCCTTACGACACAGGTAAACGGCGGTCACGGAACGATCTCCGCGAGCAAGACAGGACTTGCAGCAGGCTCGACCGAAACGATCATCTTTACTCCCGACGCGGGCTATGAGATCGACACGGTCACCGTAAACGGCGCTGCAACGCCCGTGCTTGCCAATGTTCTGGACGTTACAATGGATGCGGATAAGACCGTCATCGTGACTTACAAGGCAACAGGCAGCACGCATACCCACAGCTACGGCACGGATTGGAAGTATGACGACACCGATCACTGGCATGAGTGCCAGTGCGGCGACAAGGCCGACACGGCAGCACACAGCTTCCAGTGGGTGATCGACAAGGCCGCTACCAAGGAGGCCACTGGCATCAAGCACGAGGAATGCACCGTTTGCGGCGCCAAGCGCAGCGAGAACACCGAGATCCCCGCCCTGCGGGATTACGCTGTTACCGTCACCGGCGGTACGGCAACCGTTGCCGCAGGCACACCCATCACCCGCGCCATGGAGGGCGTTGAGGTCACCGTTACGGCACAGGCTCCTGACGGAAAGCACTTCGTCAAGTGGGTCGTTAAGGCAGGCGGCATTACACTGGCTAACGAGACCAGCGCCACCACCACCTTCACCATGCCCGCAAACGATGTAACGATCGAGGCGGAGTTCGCCGAAAACCCCGTAGAGGCGTATACACTCACGGTTATCAAGGGCACGGCCTCCGTTGCCGCTGGCACCCCCATCACCGACAAGATCGAGCAGAACACCGTTGTGACCGTTACGGCGGACGCACCGGAGGCAGGCAAGGTCTTTGACAAGTGGGTCGTGCTGGAGGGCAATGTCACCCTGGCAGACGCCACCAAGGCCACCACCACCTTCACCATGCCCGGTAATGATGTGAAGATTGAGGCCACCTATAAGGATGCGCCTCCCAGCCATACCCACAGCTACGGCACGGAGTGGAAGTATGACGACACCAATCACTGGCATGCGTGCGAGTGCGGCGACAAGGCCGATATTGCGGCTCACAGCGCCAGCGAGTGGATCGTTGACACAGCAGCTACCGAAACCGCCGACGGCGCTAAGCATAAGGAATGCACCGTCTGCAAGAAGGTTCTTGAAACCGCACCGATCCCCGCAACAGGCAGCACTCATACCCACAGCTACGGTACAGAGTGGAAGTATGACGTCACCAACCACTGGCATGAGTGCGAGTGCGACGATAAGGCCGACACGGCAGCACACAGCTTCCAGTGGGTGATCGACAAAGCCGCTACCAAGGAGGCTACCGGCATCAAGCACGAGGAATGCACCGTTTGCGGCGCCAAGCGCAGCGAGAACACGGTCATCGACAAGCTCCCCGACGGCGGCAACACCGGCAATACAGGCAGCGGTGATAATAACACCGATCAGCCAGGAAAGGACGACTCCACCAAGCCTCCTCAGACCGGTGACAGCAGAAACCTCATCGGTTGGCTGGCTGCTCTGTTCGTCTGCGGCGGCGTTCTGACCGTGCTGGGTCTGAACAGCAAAAAGAGAAAGGAATCCGAGGCTGAATAAGCCTACGCTTCCGAAATCGAAATAACCTAAACACAATAGGCGGTGACGGATCATTCCGCCACCGCCACCGCCTATTTTCCTGAAAGCGGACTTGGCAGCAAGTCCCTTTCCGAAAGGCGGCAAGCGACAGCCACATTCTGACCGTGTATCCCCAGCCCAACGGCGACGGAGAGGTGTCCCTGCTCCATTTGAAGCGCGCCGCCACGGACAGATTTTTCCTTTTTCGTATGACAAAGCCCTGCGTCACGCTGACCGGCGAGATGTGTCTGTGGGAGGACGCCCCCCCATCGGCACCGTTCTGCCGATGCTTTTTGACTTCCTGGATGAAGTCAGAATATTGAAGTAAAGTAAGGTGAAGCAATGCAGGATAACAGAATACCGCCGCAGAAAAGACTCATGACCGAGGCAGAAATGCTCCGCAGGCGTGAGCTGCGCCGCTCGGCGATCAAAAAGCAAAAGCGGAGAAGGACGCTCTTTCTTACCGCCTGCGCCCTTGCGGCGGTGCTGCTCATAGCGGGCATCGTGCTGCTGTGTCGCAGCTGCGGCCGCTCCGAGAGCAGCCCTCATGACGAGAGCATCTACGGCAGCTTTGCAATGTCCGACAAGAGCTGCGTCTATACCTTCCGTGAGGACGGCAGCGGAGAGCTGCGGCTTTCCGGCGCACCGTATAAATTCCGTTTCACGCTGTCCGGCAGGACACTCTTTATCGACTTTGAAGCCGAGGCACTGACCGACTGCGAGTACGAGGTGGCGTATATCGATACGGGGCTTGAGCTGACCGCAGGCAAGGGTACGGCGACACAGGGTGAGAAATTCACGCTGAACAGAACAGAAAAATAAGACCTATGCGGTCATGAAAGGACGGTGACGGCGATATGCCGCCTGAAAAAAAGAATGGCCGACCGGACGGCAATTTCCGGCACAGTTTCAAGAGCGCTCAGCAAGTGAAAAACTTGCTGGCGCTCTTTCTTTATGCCAACAATTTTACAGTGAGTCCTAGTTTTAATGAAATGATTCATAAACACACTCCGACCATATCGCTGCGGACGTTGCATCGTTCGCAGCGATTTTTTATTCCCCAATCCCTTGCGCAGACGGTGCAAGTTCGGTATGATAGAGCTACCGATATTTTCATTCTGGAGGAGAACGTATGAACATTGCTGTCATCACCGGCGCATCCGCCGGTATCGGCCGGGAGCTTGTCTACGCTGTGGACAAGGACGCGCGCTATGACGAGATCTGGGTCATTGCCCGCAGAAAAGAGCGGCTGGAGGAGCTGCGCGACAAGTGCACGAACCCCATCCGCCCGATCGCGCTCGATCTCTCGGATCTGAGCAGCATCGATGCCTATCAGGCCCTGCTCGAACAGGAGCAGCCCGAGATCAAGATGCTGGTCAATGCGGCCGGCTGCGGCGTGTTCGGCCCCTTTGCCGCGGCGGACCGCAAGAAGCTGCTCGCCAGCGCGCAGCTCAATTCGCTCGCGCTCACTGGCATGTGCCACGCGAGCCTGCCGTATATGCACGCCGGCAGCAGCATCATCAACATGGGCTCAAACTCCGCCTGGCAGCCGGTGCCGTATCAGGCGGTGTACGGCGCGAGCAAGAGCTATGTCCTGAGCCTGTCGCGCGCGATCGGCCGCGAGCTGCGCCCGCAGGGCATCCATGTCATGTGCGTCTGCCCCGGCTGGATCAAGACCGAGTTCCAGCAGGTCGCGCACCATGACGAGTATATCCGCTATGTGGACAAGTGGTATGGCCCAGACGAGGTAGCGGCGCAGGCTATGCAGGATCTCAAGAAGAAAAAGAGCGTCTCCATTCTCGGCCACCCGGTGCGCCGTCAGGTGCGCCTGGTCAAGCTCCTGCCGGTGGACACCGTCATGGACATCTGGTGCAAACAGCAGGGCATCGAGTAAACTTCTGCACGCTTTTCAACGAACGGAGGATGTGAGACGTGAAAACGGCCAAAGCGGCAGCACTGCTTGCGGTCATTTTGCTGCTTAGTATTTCTTTTGGTGCGTGTTCTGCAAATAATGCTGCTGCGGAGACAGAAGCTTCGCAGCAGACACCAGAAGCAACGTCTACGCCGGATGTCACGGTCGAGCTGGATACAAGCGAAGATAAGGGCGCGGGCAAGAGTAATGCAGGCTCAATGAGTGTGGATGAGCAGCGGTATGCAAGCGTTTTGGACTTATATTATCAGGCACTGTATGCACATCAGGCGGGTACAGCCGATTGGGATCGCGACAAGTATGTGGTGGAGCGCGGCTTGGCAGAATGTATTGTGAATCCATATTGGGCTTGGGAAAATTCAGATGGTCTTTTGAGTCGAATCGGTTATTCTTTCAGAGATTTAAATGGCGATGGAACGAATGAACTGCTCCTCGGCTGGATTGGCGGCGACTTTTGCCCGATGGAAGACGGGTATGCATTTGCTGTTTATACAATTAAAAATGGGCAGCCGCTCCTCGCCTTTCAGGGACAGGAACGTGACCGATTCCTCATCGGAGACGATGGCTATGTGTATCGGAGCGGCTCTAGTGGCGCTGCGTATTCGGTATATGAAAAATATAGATTTCATCCCGAGTGGCAGTACTGTTTAGAGCCTGTCGAGCTTTTCTATTCGCAAATAGATGAGGATAATCACTTCTGGTGGGAACATGTCGTTGGTGCTGAACAAATCATGGGGCTTCAAAGGCTGGAAAGACACGAGGAGTATGTCGTGGATTCGGATTTTGCGATGGAGACGGGGAAGATTTGGACTTCGTCCGGTGTGAACTTGAGACCCAGTAATTTCTTGGTGTATGCGGCCAAGCGTGGATAAATATGTTCGGATTTTGTGCGTGTGAGCTGGGCACGGTTTTTTGACCTGCATCGCTTGACAATCCATCTTCCTTCTGGCATAACACCCTCGTTCGCTGGAGGGCGAGCTGTTCAGAGAAACGGCAGCCGGATAAGGCGCAGACTGAAATGTCTGTTCCTTGTCCGGCTTTTTTCTTTTTCGAGGAGGATGACCATGGATCTGCTCAGGGACAATGTGCGCGCGGTCTACCGCAAATATTTTCTGCCGTCGTGCTAAAACCGGGCCTGTCTGCATACACTCCTTTTATCGGGGGTGATGTGCATGAAGCGCTGGAAAGTTTATTTGTGCGCGGCGGTATTCCTGCTGCTGACGGCGGTGAAGATGATCGCCCCGGCGGCGGCCGCAGATGCGCGCGAGGTGCTGCTGCCGGCCATCAATGCGGACGATGATTACAAGTCCGTCTTTGCCGAGATCCGCAGCGTGTTTGCGCCCGCGCCGGTACAGACGCAGGACGAACAGCTGCGGCAGTATCTGCCCGCCGTGAACATGTCCGTCTGGTCGACGCCCGCACCGGAGCCGACGCCGACACCTACGCCGGAACCAACCCCGGAGCCGACACCGACGCCGACGCCCGAACCGACGCAGAGCCCGCAGCTGCAGGCGGCCCTCGCCGCGCGCGAGGCGTTTCTCAACGAGCAGGCGGTCTATTCCGGCTATGCAGTGCCGACCAATGTCAGCTACGCGGTCAGCGAGCTGCCGTTTGCGCACACGTCACCGGTAGCGGGCTATACTTCGTCCGGCTTCGGCTACCGGCTGCATCCATTGGAAAACAAGGTGAAATTTCACTATGGCACAGATTTCGCGGCCAATTCCGGCACGGCGGTCTGTGCCTTTGCTGACGGCACGGTGCTTGCCGCCGGGCAGGACGACGGGTACGGCAACTATGTGAAGATCCGTCACGCCGATGGTTACACGACGCTCTACGGCCACTGCAGCAAGCTGCTCGTGCGCGCCGGGGAGACGGTCACGGCGGGGCAGGAGATCGCGCTCGTCGGCGCGACCGGCAAGGCGACCGGGCCGCACCTGCACTTCGAGCTGATGCACGACGGGTATTACTGCAATCCGGAGTTTTACCTCGCCGCCGTATGAAGCGCCGCCGCTTTGCGCTCGATGTGCGCCCGGGCGCGGTCGCGCTGCTTGCCGGGCTGTATTTTCTGCTGCCGCTGCGCTGGTGCGCGCGGCTGGCGCTCGCCGTGGCGGTGCATGAGCTGGGCCATGTTGCGGCGCTGGTGCTGTGCGGCACGGAGATCTACGGCCTGCGCATGGAGGCCTGCGGGCTGGCGCTGCGCTGCGCGCCGCCGGAGGACGCGGTACGCACGGTCGCGGCGGCGCTAGCCGGCCCTGCCGCCGGTGCGGGGCTGTTTTGCATCCTGCGCGGGCTCGGCTGCCCGGAGGGGGCGGATCTGAGCCTGCTGTATTCGTGCGTGAATCTGCTGCCGGTGCTGCCGCTCGACGGCGGCCGCGCGCTGCAGGCGGCGGTCGCGGCGCTGGCGGGCGAGCGTGCGGCAGAGCTGCTGCTGGACGTGCTGGGACTGGTGCTGCCGGTCGCGCTCATGGGACTCGGTGTGGTGCTGTTTGCGCGCGGCATGGGGCTCGCGCTGGGCGCGTTTGGCGCGTGGCTGGCGCTTTTGCAGCCGGGAATGACTTGCCAAGGGGGAAAACATGATGTAAAATACTCCTACTATCATATGTAGGAGTGTAGTATGGATCAGCGATTGGAACGCATCCTGCCGCGCGTGCAGAAGCCCGCGCGCTATACCGGCGGTGAATACCGCCAGATCATCAAGGACAAGGCGGAGGTGGACCTGCGCCTCGCTTTTTGCTTCCCGGATATTTATGAGATCGGCATGTCGAACATCGGCATGCGCATCCTCTATGCCACGATGAACCAGATGCCCGGCGTCTGGTGTGAGCGCGTGTTTGCCCCCTGGGGCGACATGGAGGCCGAAATGCGCCGCGCGGGCATCCCGCTCTACGCGCTCGAGAGCGGCGACCCCGTCAGCGAATTTGACGTTGTGGCGTTCTCGCTCGGCTACGAGATGGCATATCCCGCCGTGCTCAATATGCTCGACCTGGCCGGCATCCCGCTGCGCAGCGCTGACCGGCCGGAGCTGACGCCGCTTGTCATCGCGGGCGGTACGGCCTGCAGCAACCCGGAGCCGATGGCCCCGTTTTTTGACCTCATGATCATCGGCGAGGGGGAAGAGGTCAATAACGAAGTGCTGGCGCTGTTCCGGCAGGCGCAGCAGGCCGGCTGGAGCAAGACGCGGTTTCTCGAAACGGCGGCGAAGATCCAGGGCGTGCTCATTCCGTCGTTCTACGTCCCGCACTGGAACCCGGACGGCACGCTGCACGACCTGACCCCGACGCACGGCGCGCCCGCGCGCGTGACCAAGCGCATCATTCAGGATCTCGACGCCTGTTATTATCCGACGGACCCCATCGTGCCGAGCACGGAGATCGTGCACGACCGTGTGAACGTGGAGCTGTTTCGCGGCTGCATCCGCGGCTGCCGCTTCTGTCAGGCGGGGTATGTCTACCGCCCGGTGCGCCCGCGCAAACCGGAGACGATCATCCGGCAGGGCATCGAATCGCTCAAAAACACCGGCTATCAGGAGGCGACGCTCCTGTCGCTCTCGAGCAGCGACTACCGCCCGCTCGACGAAGTGTGCGACGGGCTGCTGGAATACTGCGAGCCGCGCAGCATGAGCCTCGCGCTGCCGTCGCTGCGCGCGGACAACTTTTCCATGGACATCATGAGCCGCCTGCAGAAGGTGCGCAAGGGCGGCCTGACCTTCGCGCCCGAGGCCGGCACGCAGCGCCTTCGCGACGCCATCAACAAAAACGTGCGCGAGGAGGATCTGCTCCATTCCTGCCAGGTCGCCTTTGAGGGCGGGTGGAACGGCGTGAAGCTCTACTTCATGCTCGGCCTGCCGACGGAGACGGATGAGGACGTGGTCGGTATCGCAGAGCTCGCCAATCAGGTGCTGCACACATGGCGTATGCACGCGACGAACAAGGCTCGCGGCGTGCGCATCACGGTCAGCACATCGTGCTTCGTGCCGAAGCCGCACAGCCCCTTCCAGTGGGAGACGCAGGTGACGATGGACGAGTACAAGCGCAAGGTGCAGCTCCTGCGCGAGAGCATCAGGGCCAAGAGCGTGACCTACAACTGGCACGACCCGGATACCAGCTTCGTCGAGGCCGTGCTCTCGCGCGGCGACCGGCGCATTGCCGACGTCATCGAAGAGGTCTGGCGCCGCGGCGGCAAGCTCGAGGCATGGGGCGATTATTTCTCGTTCGACCGCTGGATGGCGGCCATGGACGCCTGCGGCGTCGACCCGATGTTCTATGCCTGCCGCGAGCGCGGGAAGGATGAGCTCCTGCCGTGGGACATCGTGAATATGGGCGTGCGCCGCGCGCATCTGTGGCACGAGCGCGAGCAGGCCTACAAGGCCGAGCTCTCGCCTGACTGCCGCAGGCAGTGCACCGGCTGCGGTGCGCTCGCACTCATGACGGAAGGGGGCAAGTGCGATGCCTGAAAAGCTGAGACTGCGGTTTGAAAAGACCGGCCGTGCGATCTACATCTCGCACCTCGACCTCATGCGCACGATGCAGCGTGTGTTCCTGCGCGCCGACTGCCCGCTGAAATATTCCGAGGGCTTCAATCCCCACGCGCTCATCTCCATCCTGCTGCCGCTGTCCGTCGGCGTCGGGAGCGTGTGCGAGCTGATGGACTTTCAGCTGCGCGAGGAAGTAGACCTTGCCGCGCTGCCAGAGCGGCTCACGGCGGTCATGCCGGAGGGCATCCGCGCGCTCGAGGCGTACCCCGGCGGGCGCAAGGTGCGCGAGCTCAAGTGGCTGCGCGTGACCGGGCGGTATGAATATGACAACGCCGCTCCTGCGGACATGGCCGAAAAGCTCCGCGCGTTTTACGCGCGCGACGCCATCGTCATCACCCGCAAGACCAAGCGCGGGGAGGGACAGATGGACATCGTGCCAGCGATCTCGGAGCTGCACGTGCGGCCGGAGGCGCGGTTTGTGACGGTGGAGGCCGTCGTCTCCGCACAGGACCCGACGCTCAACCCTGACCACCTCGTCGCGGCGCTGCATCAGCTCGCGCCCGAGCTGGCCCCGGACTTTGCCGCCTTCACGCGGCAGGAGGTCTATACGGAAGATATGCAAATTTTCCGCTGAAAACACTTGCAAACCCGCGCGGGATGTGCTATTATCTTATGGCTTGTGCGAAACAGTGTTTCGCAAGATAACGACGGTCCGCTGCCGTGACCGGCTCTGTCCACCGGTATGAACGTCTGATAAAGGAAGGATTTCATTATGGATCTCATCAAAACTCTGACCGCGCAGTACATGAAACCCGAACTGCCGGCCATGCGCGTCGGCGACACCGTGCGTGTCACTGTCCGCGTCACCGAGGGCAACCGTGAGCGTACCCAGGCTTTCGAGGGCACCATCATCGCCAAGAAGCACGGCGGCATCAACGAGACGATCACCGTCCGCCGCATCTCCTACGGTGTGGGCTGCGAGAAGGTTTTCCCGGTGCACTCTCCCACGATCGTGTCCGTCGAGACCGTTCGCCGCGGCAAAGTCCGCAGAGCCAAGCTGTACTACCTGCGCGACCGCGTGGGCAAGAGAGCCAAGGTCAAAGAGCTTATCTAAGTGGATACTGCAAAAAAGAGGCTTCGGCCTCTTTTTTGCATTTTCGGGGCGTTTTTGCGATGCCGCCGGAAAAGAATTCACACAATTTTAGTTGCCGAAAATGGGTCTGAGCGTGTATAATATAATTTACGAATTTTTTACACCGAGGTTTTGAAAATGGACAGCAAGAATCCGAGCGGCGCCAAGAGCCGCGCCGAAGTATACGATTGGATCCAGTGCATCATCTTCGCGCTGGTGTTCTGCGTGCTGCTGTTTGTGTTTGCAGTGCGCATGGTCAATGTCGTCGGCCACTCCATGGTGCCGACGCTCGAGCAGAGCGACAAGGTCGTCATCTCCAACCTGTTCTATCATCCGAAGCAGGGGGACGTCGTCGTCCTGCGCAAGCAGACGCTCATGCAAGAACCCATCGTCAAGCGCATTATCGCAACGGAGGGACAGACCGTGGACATCGACTTTGACGACGGCGTGGTCTACGTCGACGGCAAGGCGCTCGACGAGCCGTATGTCAATGAGCCCGTGCACGACCGCGAGAATTTCGAGGGGAAGATCACGGTGCCGGAGGGCTGCGTGTTCGTCATGGGCGACAACCGCAACGCCTCTACCGACAGCCGCGACGCGCGCCTCGGCTGCGTTGATACGCGCTATATCATGGGACGGGTATACTTCACGCTCTTTCCGGTCAAGAACATTGGAGTTGTAAAATAACATGGCGCAGGATTTTGAAAAGCTGAATATTCAGTGGTTTCCGGGCCACATGACAAAGGCGCAGCGCATGATCGAGGAGCACATGAAGCAGGTCGACGCCGTGTGCGAGATCCTCGATGCGCGCATCCCGATGGCGAGCCGCAACCCGGACATTGACCGTCTCGCGGGCGACAAGCCCCGCATCGTTGTGCTCAACCGTACCGACCTCGCCGACCCGAAGGCGACGGCGCGCTGGCACGCAGCCTTTCAGCGACAGGGCATGACCGTGCTTGAGACCGACAGCCGCAGTGGCAAGGGCGTCAACGGGTTTGCCGGCGCGGTGCGCACGGCGCTGCGCGACAAGATCGAGGCGTACGCCGCCAAGGGGCAGGTCGGCCGGCCGATGCGCGTTATGGTGCTGGGCATCCCGAATGTGGGCAAGTCCACCTTTATCAACAAGGTGGCGCGGCGCAAGGCGGCCGCCGCGGGCGACCGGCCGGGCGTCACGCGCGGCAAGCAGTGGATCACGGTCGATCAGGGCCTTGAGCTGCTGGACACGCCGGGCATCCTCTGGCCGCGGTTCGACAGTCAGGAGGTCGGCGAGCTGCTGGCCATCACCGGCGCGATCAAGGCCGAAGTGCTCGACCGCGAGACGCTCGCGGCCAACTTCATGCTCCGGCTCGCACGGTTTTATCCCGACGCGGTGGAGCAGCGCTACAAGTTCCGCCCCGACCCGGCCTGCAATGGCTTCGAGCTGCTGGAGCAGGCGGCGAAAAAACGCGGCTTTCTCATCTCCGGCGGGGAATATGACCTTGAGCGGATGGCGGGCGTGCTGCTCGATGAATATCGCGGCGGCAAGCTCGGCCGCATCACGCTCGAGATGCCGGAGGCGGAAGTATGACGCAGGTCGATCTGTGGACATTGGAAAACGAGCTGCGCACGCCGGACACCGAGCCGCTGTGCGGCGTGGACGAGGCTGGGCGCGGCCCGCTGGCAGGGCCCGTGTGCGCGGCGGCGGTGATGCTGCCGCCGGGGCTGGAGATCCCGGGCCTGAACGACTCGAAAAAGCTCTCGGAGAAAAAGCGCGAGGCGCTTTATGATATCATCATCGCGCAGGCGCTGAGCTACGGCATCGCGTTTGCAACCGTGGAGGAGATCGAGGAGCGCAACATCCTCGGCGCTACGTTTCTGGCCATGAACCGGGCCATCGCGCAGCTGTCCCCACAGCCGGCGCTCGCGCTCATCGACGGCAACCGGAACACCGGCATCACCGTGCCGAGCCGATGCATCGTCGGCGGCGACGGCAAGTGTGCCGACATCGCGGCGGCCTCCGTGCTCGCAAAGGTCACACGTGACCGCTATATGCGCCGGATGGCGGAGACTTATCCGCAGTATGGGTTTGAAAAACACAAGGGCTACGGCACGGCGGCGCACTATGCGGCCATCCGGGCGTATGGGCCATGCCCCATCCACCGACCGTCGTTCCTGAAGAAGATGCACTGATATGGCCGGTGCAGTCAAGGGAACGAAGGGCGCCTGGGGCGAGGACTGTGCGGCGGCGTACCTGCGCCGGCGCGGCTACCGCATCCTCGCGCGCAACTACAGCTGCCGCTTCGGCGAGATCGATATCATCGCGGCCGACCGCCACTATGTCGTGTTCGTGGAAGTGAAGCTGCGCGCGTCCGACCGGTTCGTGCGCGCGGGCGCGTATGTCACCCCGGCCAAGCAGGCGCGCATCCGCACGGCGGCGTCGCTCTGGCTGGCGGAGCACGAGACGCAGCTGCAGCCGCGCTTTGACGTGATCGAAATTTACGGCGACGCGGACACCCCGCGCCGCCAACGCAGGATCAATCAGATCGAAAATGCTTTTGAATAATGAGGGACCAGATATGAACTACTACAGCACAAGAGATCATCAGCATGTTGTTTCCGCTGCGCAGGCGATCGTCTGCGGCCTCGCACCGGACGGCGGCCTGTTCGTGCCGGAGGCGCTGCCGGAGGTGTCCGCGCAGCAGCTTCAGGCGCTGTGCGGCATGACCTACCAGCAGCGCGCCGTGACGATCATGCGCCCGTTTCTGAGCGAGTTCACGGACGCCGAGCTTGCGCGCTTCACCGCCGCGGCCTACGGCAGCCAGTTTGACGACCCGGCCGTTGCGCCGGTGCACCGGCTCGATGACACCACGGCGTTTCTCGAGCTCTGGCACGGGCCGACGTGCGCGTTCAAGGACATGGCGCTGCAGATCCTGCCGTACCTGCTTACGGCGAGCCTGAAAAAGTGCGGCGAGCAGCGGCAGGTGTGCATCCTCGTCGCCACCTCGGGCGACACCGGCAAGGCGGCCCTGCAGGGTTTTGCCGACGTGCCAGGCACGAAGATCCTCGTGTTCTACCCCTACAGCGGCGTGTCGGAGATCCAGCGTCTGCAGATGGCTACACAGGCAGGCGATAACGTTGCGGTCAGCGCCGTGCGCGGCAACTTTGACGATGCGCAGACCGGCGTCAAGCAGATCTTCGGCGACAAGGCGTTTGCCGCCGAGCTCTCGCAGCGCGGCTGGTTCCTGTCCTCGGCCAACTCCATCAACTGGGGTCGCCTGCTGCCGCAGATCGTCTACTATTTCTCGGCGTACTGCGACGCTGTCACCGGCGGCATGATCGCCATGGGCGACCGGCTCAACTTCGTCGTGCCGACCGGCAACTTCGGCGACATTCTCGCCGGCTGGTACGCAAAGGAAATGGGCCTGCCGGTGGGCAAGCTCATCTGCGCGTCGAATGCGAACAACGTGCTCACGGACTTCATCCGTACGGGTACCTATAATAAGAACCGTCCGTTCCACACGACGGCGTCCCCGTCGATGGACATCCTCGTGTCGAGCAACCTCGAGCGCCTGCTCTATGCCCTCTGCGGCAGCGACGCGGAGGTCGCAGGCTATATGCAGCAGCTGCGCGAGCAGGGGAGCTACACGGTCTCCGATGCGCTCAAGGCAAAGATCCAAGAGGTGTTCGCTGGCGGCTTCTGCAATGATATCCAGACGCGCGAGAAGATCGGCCATGCCTGGCGCGACCATCGCTACCTGATCGACACGCACACGGCGGTCGCCTATCACGTGCTCGATGATTACCGCCGCGAGACCGGCGACACGACGCCGTCCGTCGTCGTGTCCACGGCAAGCCCCTTCAAGTTCTGCGACCAGGTGCTGCGCGGCATCGGCGGCACGGCCGACGCCTTCGGCCCGGCGTTGATCCGCCGCCTGTCGTGCGAAACGCAGATCGACGCGCCCGCGCCGCTGACCGGCCTGGACGCGCGGCCGGTGCGCTTCGGCGGTTGTGTGGACAAGGCGCAGATGCTGCATACGGTGGACGAATTCCTGAAATAATATGTAACGGACGGGGAGACCCGTCCGCCGGGTCAGAACGCCGCGCGGCCCTTCTTGGTGAAGGTGCTGCAGAACGTCTCGTCCTTGCAGGTGCAGGTGCCCTGGGTGTTTTTGACCTGAATGTGGTCTGCGTGGCAGCGCTTGCCGTCCGCATTGTAGGCGCAGTTGCTCACGTCGCACGCAACGTTGTACTCGCAGCAGTCGTTGATATGATCGCTCATGGTTTCTGCCTCCAGATCAGATTCCGGCATCCGCCGGTCAAATCTATTGTGTGCAGCCGGGCGCGGAATATACGGAGGAACGCAAATGGCATTGTATGCAATTGGCGACCTGCATCTGTCGCTGGGCGCAGATAAACCCATGGACGTATTTGGCGGGCCGTGGGAAAATTATGTAGAAAAAATCAAACTTGGCTTTTCGGCCCTGCATGACGACGATGTCTGCGTGCTCTGCGGCGATCTTGCCTGGGGCATGACCATGGAGCAGGCGCTGCCGGACTTTCAGTTTATCGAGGCGTTGCCGGGGAAAAAGATCCTGCTCAAGGGCAACCACGACTTCTGGTGGAGCACCGCGAAAAAGGCTTACAGCTTTTTTGCGGCGCACGATATGCACACCATGGATATCCTCAATAATAACTGCTATTTCTACGGCGATTATGCCATCTGCGGCACGCGCGGCTGGTTTTATGAGGAGGCCAGGGGCGAGGCGCACGACCGGAAGATCATGCTGCGCGAGGTCGGCAGGCTCGAGACGTCGCTCAAAGCGGCGGGGGATAAGACGAAGCTCGTCTTTCTGCACTACCCGCCGAAGTATCTCGGCTATGAATGCCCGGAGATCCTGGACCTGCTCGATGCCTATCACGTGCCGCTGTGCTGCTATGGACACATCCACAGCCGCGGCTGCCGCAGCGCCTTTCAGGGCATGTATCACGACACGGAGTTCCGGCTGCTGTCGGCGGATTATATTTCGTTTTGCCCGCGCAGGATCCTTCCGTGAAACAGGTGTTGATTTTAGAGGATGAATCTGTTATAGTATTTAGGCATGTTCTTTTCATGACAAATTTCACGTAAACAATGCACCCGGCGATAAATGATTAGAGGAGGAAACCCAATGAACATCCAGAACATCGAAAAGAAAGAAAAAAACATGGCGACCTTTGAAGTGAAGGTCCCGGCCGATGTCTTTGACAATGCGGTCAACGAAGCATATAAAAAGAATAAGAACCATCTCTACGTGGCCGGTTTCCGCAAGGGCAAGGCCCCGCGCGCCGTCATCGAGGGTATGTACGGCAAGGAAGTGTTCTACCCCGACGCCATCGAGGCGCTGGCGGAGGATGCGTTCGAGGCAGGCCGTGCCGACTGCGGCTTTGAGTGCGTCGGCGCGCCGAGCCTGATCGACCAGAAAGTCACCGAGGACAAAGAGCTGATCTACACCTTTGAGGTCGGCATGTATCCGGAAGTGCAGCTCGGCCAGTACAAGGGCCTCGAGGTCCCGCAGAACCACGAAGCGTTTGACGAGAGCAAGGTCGACGAAGAGATGCACAATGTCCAGAAGCGCAACGCCCGCCTGCTCGATGTTGAGCGCGAGGCGAAGATGGGCGACCATGTCACGATCGACTTCGCCGGCTTCATCGATGGCGAGCAGTTTGACGGCGGCACGGCCGAGGATTATGACCTTGAGCTCGGCTCCAACACGTTCGTGCCCGGCTTCGAGGAGCAGATCGTTGGCATGAAGGCCGGCGACGAGCGCGGTGTCGTCGTCACCTTCCCCGAGAACTACGTTGAGGCGCTGGCCGGCAAGGAGGCCACCTTCAAAGTCACCGTCAAGAGCGTCAAGGAGCCCGAGCTTCCGGAACTGGACGACGAGCTGGCCAAGGACATCTCCGACTACGAGACCATCGCGGAGTACCGCGACCATGTCCGTGAGGATCTGGAGAAAGAGTTTACCGAACAGCAGGAGTCTGATTATGCGACCCGCCTCATGAAGGCCGCCGTTGACAACATGACCGTCGAGATCCCCGAGCCCATGATCCTGGCCAAGCTCGACGAGCAGCTGCGCAACTACATCTCCACCATGGGCATCAGCCCCGAGCTCACCCGTGAGCAGGTGCTCGCCTCCATGGGTCTGGACGAGAAGACCTTCCAGGAGATCATGCGTCCGCAGGCCGTGTTTGAACTGCAGACCGATCTGCTGCTCGACGCGATCGTCAAGGCCGAGAACATCGAGCTCGACGAGGGCGAACTCGACGAGACCTACAACAAGATGGCCGAAGAGTATAAGATGGACGTCGACAAGATCAAGCAGTATGTCGACGAGAAGATCATCGTTCTCGATATGAAGCGCCGCAAGGCTGCCCAGCTCATCCGCGACACCGCGGTGGACAAGGAGCCCGAGGCGAAGGAAGAAGCCGCTGAGACCAAGGAAGAGGCAGCCGAGTAATTCCCCGAAAGCTGTTTGGATTCCGGGCAGAACGGTTATGCTCTCTTGGATAAGCGAAACATCGAAAGGAGCGTACCATGAGTTTAGTACCGTACGTTGTCGAGCAGACCTCCCGCGGGGAGCGCTCGTACGACATTTTTTCCCGCCTGCTCAATGACCGCATCATCATGCTGTCCGAGGAGGTCAATGATACAACCGCCAGCCTGATCGTGGCGCAGCTGCTGTATCTCGAAGCACAGGATCCCGATAAGGACATCCAGTTTTATATCAACAGCCCCGGCGGCAGCGTGACCGCAGGCCTCGCCATCTATGACACCATGCAGTACATTAAGGCGGATGTTTCCACCATTTGTGTCGGTTTGGCTGCATCGATGGGCGCGTTCCTGCTCTCGTCCGGCGCGAAGGGCAAGCGCCTGGCGCTGCCGAATTCGGAGATCATGATCCATCAGCCCTCCGGCGGCAGCCAGGGCCAGTGCACGGATATTCAGATCCAGGCACGGCAGATCCTGCGCATCAAGGATCGCCTCAATCACATCCTCGCAGAGAACACCGGCAAGCCGGTCGAGACCATCGCCGAGGATTGCGAGCGCGATAACTTCATGACCGCGGAGGAAGCACAGGCTTACGGTCTGGTGGACAAGGTCATTTATAAGCGATAATCTGTCAGGGGAGGGAACCGCCGTTCCCTCCCTGTTTCAAATGTAGAAAATGTGAGGTTTTTATGGCCAGAAATGACGAGAAAAAGAGCGTGCGCTGCTCTTTTTGCGGCAAACCGCAGTCGCTGGTGAACCGGCTCGTTGCCGGCAACGGCGTCTATATCTGTGATGAGTGCGTGCGCCTGTGCATGAGCATCATCGACGAGGGCTATCAGCCCGAGAGCGTCTCCACGGCGCAGGTCACGCTCCGGCGCGACCAGCTGCCGAAGCCGGCCGAGATGCGCGCCACGCTCGACGACTATATCATCGGCCAGGACCGTGCCAAGGTGGTGCTGTCCGTGGCGGTGTACAACCACTATAAGCGCATCCTGCGCGGCGATCAGGATAACGATGTCGAGCTGCAAAAGAGCAATGTCCTGCTCATCGGCCCGACTGGCAGCGGCAAGACGCTCTTTGCCCAGACCCTGGCCAAGATGCTCGATGTGCCGTTTGCCATCGCGGACGCGACTACGCTCACCGAGGCCGGCTATGTCGGCGAGGATGTAGAGAACATCCTGCTCAAGCTCCTGCAGGCGGCGGACTTTGACGTCGAGCGCGCACAGCGTGGCATCATTTACATCGACGAGATCGACAAGATCGCCCGCAAGAGCGAGAACACGTCCATCACGCGCGACGTCTCCGGCGAGGGCGTGCAGCAGGCGCTGCTCAAGCTGCTCGAGGGCACGGTCGCAAACGTCCCGCCGCAGGGCGGACGCAAGCACCCGCAGCAGGAGTTCATCCAGGTGGACACGACGAACATCCTCTTCATCTGCGGCGGCGCGTTCGACGGTGTGGACAAGATCATCGAGCGCCGCATGGACAAGAAGTCCATGGGCTTCGGCGCCGAGATCCAGAGCGCCAAGGAGCGCGACCTGACCGAGATCATGAAAAACGTGCAGCAGCACGACCTGCTGAAGTTCGGCATCATCCCGGAGCTGATCGGCCGCATGCCGGTCATCACGGCGCTGGCCAGTCTGAGCCGCGAGGACATGGTGCGTATCCTCAAAGAGCCCAAAAACGCCCTGACCAAGCAGTATCAGGCGCTGATGCAGTTTGATAACGTCGAACTGGAATTTGAAGACGAAGCGTTGGGTAAAATTGCGGATAAGGCGATCGCAATGGAGATCGGCGCCCGCGGCCTGCGCAGCGTCATGGAAGGCGTCATGACGGACCTGATGTACTCCGTTCCGTCGGACCCGACGATCGCCAAGATCACCATCACCGCGGCGAGCGTGGACGGCACTGAGCCGCCGCGCATCGAGCGCCGGGAGCAGTGAGCCATTGCCTTCTGCCCCCAAGACCCCTGAGCGAAAGAGGAATCTGAATGGATAACACAACGACTATGGATCATGCGGAATTCACCGCCCGGCGCAGCCTGCCCATGATGGCACTGCGCGGCCTGACCGTGTTTCCGGGCATGATGCTGACCTTCGAGGTCGAGCGCAGCATGTCCATCGCGGCGCTGAACATGGCCATGAGCGACGATCAGATCATCTACCTGGTCCCGCAGAAAGACATTGCGACCGACATTCCCACCCCGGACGATGTGTACGGCGTGGGCACGGTCTGCCGCATCAAGCAGATGATGAAGCAGCCCGGCACCAAGACCATCCGCGTCATGGCCGAGGGCATCGAGCGCGGCCGGACGCTGGCCGTGCGCACGGACATGCCCTGCTTTGTGGCCGAGGTCGAGCCGATGCCGGATGTGGAAGAGCGGAAAACGGCGCGCACCGAGGCGCTCATCCGTCACTGCTGCAATTTGTTTGATGCCTATGTTACCGCGTCCGGCAACATGGCGCCGGAGTCGGTCATCAGCGTGCTCGGCAGCACGAACGCGGCGTTCGTGTCGAATTTTATCTCCCAGCACGTGTTCCTGCGTCCGGAAGAGAAGCAGGAGCTGCTGGAGGAGACGCGCCCGAGCCGGAGACTGTCCAAGCTCTCGAAAATGCTGCTGCACGAGACGAGCGTGCTCGGCCTGCAGCATCAGCTCGAGGAGGCGGCACAGGACCGGCTGAATCAGACGCAGCAGGAGTATCTGCTGCGCGAGCAGATGAAGATCATTCAGGCGGAGCTCGGCGAGTCCGACGATCCGGACTCCGAGAGCGCGGACTACCGTGAGAAGATCCTCGCCCTGCACCTGCCGGCCGACTCCGAGCAGCGCCTGCTCAAAGAGGTCGACCGGCTCAAAAAGCAGCCGTTCGGCTCATCGGAGGCGGCTGTCATCCGCAATTATCTGGACATCTGCCTCGAGCTGCCGTGGAACACGCGCACGAAGGAAACGCTCGACGTGCGCGCCGCGCGCGAGGTGCTGGACAAAGAGCACTTCGGCCTCGAAAAGGTCAAGGACCGCATCACGGAGTATCTGGCCGTGCGCCAGCTCGCGCCCGATGTCAAGGGCGGCGTGCTGTGCCTTGTCGGCCCTCCGGGCACCGGCAAGACGAGCATTGCCATGAGCATTGCCCACGCCACGAACCGCAAGCTCGCGCGTATCTCTCTCGGCGGCGTGCACGACGAGGCGGAGATCCGCGGCCACCGCAAGACGTATGTCGGCGCCATGCCCGGCCGAATCATCAACGGCCTGACCATCGCCGGTAGCATGAACCCCGTCATGGTGCTCGACGAGATCGATAAGCTCGGCAGCGATTACCGCGGCGACCCGTCGTCGGCGCTGCTGGAGGTGCTCGACGCAGAGCAGAACGACCACTTCCGCGATAACTTCATGGAGATCCCGGTCGACTTGTCGGATGTGTTTTTCATCCTGACGGCCAACACGCTTGACACCATCCCGCGCCCGCTGCTCGACCGCATGGAGGTCATCCAGCTCTCGAGCTATACGGACGAGGAAAAGCTCCAGATCGCAAAGCAGCACCTGCTGCCTAAGCAGCGCAAAAAGCACGGGCTCAAGCCGTCGCAGCTGCGCGTGAGCGACGATGCCATCCGCGAGATCATCACGCTCTATACGCGCGAATCCGGCGTGCGCGTGCTCGAGCGCGAGCTGGCCGCCGTCTGCCGCAAGACGGCCAAGCGCATCGCGCTCGGTGAGTGCAAGAGCGTGCAGCTGCGCGCAGGCAGCGTGGCCAACTATCTCGGCCCCGCGCGCTTTGAGCCGGAGCACGTCTATGCGCAGGATGAGGTCGGCCTCGTGCGCGGCCTTGCCTGGACATCCGTCGGCGGGGAAGTGCTCGATGTTGAAGCCGCCGTGCTCGACGGCACCGGAAAGCTGGAGCTGACCGGCAACCTCGGCGACGTCATGAAGGAGTCGGCGCAGGCCGCCGTCACCTATATCCGCAGCCGCGCGCAGATGCTCGGCATCGACCCGGAGTTTTATAAGAAGAAGGATATCCACATCCACTTCCCGGAGGGCGCGATCCCGAAGGACGGCCCGTCGGCCGGCATCACGATCTGCATCGCGGTCATCTCCGCGCTCACGAATACGCCGGTCCGCCGCGACCTCGCCATGACGGGCGAGATCACGCTGCGCGGCCGCATCCTGCCGATCGGCGGCCTGAAGGAAAAGACCATGGCCGCCATGCGCATCGGCATTACGACGGTCATCATCCCGCGTGAGAACGAAAAGGATCTCGAGGAGATCGACCCGACCGTGCGCAGCGCGCTCAAGTTCGTCACGACCGACCACGTGGACAAGATCCTGGACGTCGCGTTCGGCCGCCGGTTTGCCGCGGCCGTCAAGGCGACGCACAAGGATGCGCCCGGCGACGCGGCGAACGTGAACCTGCGCCAGTGAGGAGACTGCCATGGCGACACTGAACCTGAATAAGGCGGAGTTTCTCAAGTCCGCCGTCAACCCGTCCGGCTTTCTTGCGGCCGACCTGCCGTGCATCGTCTTTGCCGGCAAGTCGAACGTCGGCAAGTCCTCGGTCATCAACCGGCTGCTCAACCGCAGGAATTTTGCCCGCGTCGGCTCGCAGCCCGGCAAGACCGTCCATGTGAACTATTTTTGCATCGACGGCCGGGCATACTTTGTCGACCTGCCGGGCTATGGCTACGCCAGCGTCGCCAAGACGGAGCGCGCACGCTGGGGCAAGCTCATGGAGGACTTCTTCGCAGACCCCGCGCGCATCACGCTCGGCGTCATGATCGTCGACGCCCGCCACAAACCCACGGCCGACGATGAGACGATGGCTGCGTGGTTTCATTCCACCGGCTGTCCGATGGTCGTCGTGGCCAACAAGTGCGACAAGCTCAAAAAGTCGGAGATCGAGCCGAACCTTGCGCGCATCCGGGCCACGCTTTTGCTGCCGGACGAGGCGGTGCTCCTGCCGTTTTCGGCGGAGAAGGGCACCGGCCGCGAGGCGCTGCTCGGCGAGATCTTTCGCGCCATTGGATGAACCAAAGTGCAGAGCGTGCATTCGCGCGCTCTGCGCCGCAAAGCTCTGCAGGGCAGAGCTTTCTGCGGCGGCTGATTGGATTCGAGGCGGGCCTTGCCCCCACAAGCACCCCAGCTGCGCGTTCGATCCGGCGATGGCGGGGTCATTCTTAACTGCCCGAAGTGCAGAGCGTGTATTCGCGCGCTCTGCACTTGTTTTTTCGGCGGGGACTTGATATAATGCAAATTTGTAGGAATGGGAGGTGCGCGCGTGAACACCCTGCAATCGATCTGGAACGGGCTCGACTGGTCGTATCTGATGAATATCGTGCTGTCGGTCGTTCCGTCGCTGCTGTGCATCACATTTCATGAGGTGTCGCACGGCTATGTCGCCTATCGCCTCGGCGATACGACGGCAAAGGACGCCGGCCGGCTCACGCTCAACCCTCTGAAGCACATCGACCCGATGGGCCTGCTGATGATGGTCGTGTTCAAATTCGGCTGGGCAAAGCCCGTGCCGGTGAACATGATGCGCTTTCGCAGCCCCAAGCGCGGCATGGCGCTCACGGCGCTGGCGGGGCCGGTGTCGAACGTGCTGCTCGCACTGGTGTTTCTGTTTTTGTACGGCCTGCTGTACCGGGCGCTGTATTCGGTGCAGTTTCTGCTGGAAATGATCTGGCTGACGGCATATATCAGTCTGGCGCTGGCCATTTTCAATATCATCCCGGTCTCACCGCTCGACGGGTCCAAGGTGCTCTTTGCGCTGCTGCCCGACGCGGCGTATGCCAAGCTCATGCGCTATGAGCGCTATGGCATGATCCTGCTGCTCGTGCTGGTCGCCACCGGCGTGCTCGGCAAGCCGCTCACCACGGTGACGGAGGCCGCGTTTGACAAACTCTTTGTATTTGCGGAGTGGGGCTATGAACTTATCGGCATCTTCGGCTAAGCCGGCCGATCCAACTTATTTTCTCGAGGGCGTCATCCACGACAAGAGCGAGATGGCGGATTTTGAGGGCCCGCTGAGCCTGATCCTGCTGCTCTTGTCGAAGAACAAGATCGAGATCCGGGACATCAAAATTTCGGAGATCCTCGATCAGTATCTGGAATACCTCAACGCCATGGAAAAGCTCGATCTCGAGATCGCAAGCGAGTTCGTGCAGATGGCGTCCTATCTGCTCTATATCAAGACCCGTATGCTCCTCACGGAGGAGAAGGAGGTCACAGAGCTTGAGCAGCTCATCGCATCGCTCGAGCAGCTCAAGTGCAAGGACACCTATGCGGCTGTGAAGTCCGTCACGCCGATGCTCGACGCTGCGGCCCAGACCGGCCTGCACTATCTCTCGCGCCCGCCGGAGCCGCTGCCGAAGTCAGCGGGGGAATACCGCTACCGCATCGAGCAGGCAGACCTTCTGCGCGCGTTGCTGTCGGTGTTCACGCGCGGCGGCGCGGCGGCGACGGATGCGCTGCAGATGGCGGCGCCGAAGCGCATCGTCTACAGCGTGCGCGACAAATGCCGCACGCTCATTGACCAGCTGCGCGAGCGGGGGAGCATGCCGCTCAGCACGCTCTACAGCCAGTGCACCAGCCGCAGCGAGATTGTGGCGACGTTTTTGTCCGTGCTGGAGCTGTGCAGCCTCGGCCATCTGATGCTTTCCGAGCAAAACGGCGAATATGTGGCAAGCTTCACCGGCGGCGTCACGGACGATATTCTGGAATCCATTATAGAGTGAGAAATTTTTATGGAACACGAGGAATTACTTTCGGTCATTGAGGCCATTTTATTTGCAGCGGGCGATCCCGTGCCGGCGTCGCGCATCGCGCTCGTCACCGGCGAGGAGACGCAGACGATCGTCTCGGCCGCCAGGGAGCTCGCCGCGGCCTATGAGGAAAACCGCTGCGGTATGCGCCTGGTGCAGATGAACGATCTGCTGCAGCTGTGCTCCGCGCCGGAGTATGCGGAGTATATCCGCCGCGCGCTCGAGCAGCGCAAGCCGCCCAAGCTCTCGCAGCCGGCGCTGGAGGTGCTGGCGATCGTGGCGTATTTCCAGCCCGTCACGCGCGCGTACATCGACCAGGTGCGCGGCGTGGACAGTGCCTACACGGTCACGACGCTGCTCGAGCGCGGGCTCATCGAGGCCTGCGGCAAGCTCGACGCGCCCGGCCGCCCGTCGCTGTACCGCACGAGCGCGCTGTTTCTGCGCACCATGGGTATGCAGTCGCTCGATGAGCTGCCCGTGCTGCCGGATCTGTCGTCCGACGAGGGCGCGGAAAAGCTCGAACAGGCCATCTCGGAGCTGCGCGGCCGCGGCGAGCAGATGGAGCTGACGGACACGGAGGAAAAACCGACAGGGGAGTGATGCCGATTGACGGCCCTGTGGATCATACTGGCGGTCGCGCTGGTGCTGACGGTGCTGAATCTGCTGCCGGTCGGCGTGGATGCAGCCTACGCGGACGATGTGTTTTCGCTCGCTGCGCGCATCGGCCCGTTCCGGCTCCGGCTCCTGCCGAAACCGCCGGACCAGAAGCCAAAGAAGAAAAAGCCCCCAAAACCGAAGAAGGAAAAGCCGAAAAAGCGATCCGCCCCGCCGGATATCCGGACGATCCTGACCCTTGCAAAGCTCGGCCTGCAGGCGCTGGATCTCTTCCGGCAGCGGCTGCGTGTGCAGCTGCTGCGGCTGGTGTTTGTCTCCGGCGCGTCGGATCCGTACGACACGGCGCTGGCGTTCGGCTATGTCAACGCCGCGCTCGGCGCGCTCATGCCGCTGGCGGAGCGGGCGCTGCGTATCGATGAGCGGGACATTCAGACCGGTGTGGATTTTCAGGCCGAGCGGCCGCGCATCGACGCGCGCATCGTCTGCACGATCCGTATCGGACAGATCGTCATCATCGCGCTGGCGTTCGGCGCAGGATTCCTGAAACAGAAAATGCACGCGAAACAGGCCCGTGCCGCACGCGCAAAGACCGCGCCGGCCACGCAGGAAAGGAAGGTCAGCAATGGATAATGAAATCAGTGCAGTCATGACTGCGACCATGAGCAAGATCAAGGAAATGGTGGACACGAACACTGTCGTCGGCGAACCGATCACGACGCCGGACGACATCACGCTCATTCCGCTGTCCCGCGTCAGCTTCGCCTTTGCCAGCGGCGGGTCGGAGTTTCCGATGAAGGAGAACAAAAACGGTGTCGGCTGCGGCAGCGGCGCAGGCGTCAAGGTCGAGCCGATGGGCTTTCTGATCGTCAAGGACGGCAATGTGCGCATGCTCAACGTCATGCCGCCGGCATCGAACACGTTTGACCGCCTGATCGACATGACCCCGCAGGTGATCGACCGCATCGACCAGTTTATCGACCAGCGCAAGGCCGACAAAGCATAAACCGCACCGAAAGCGCCCATAATAAGCACCGCCCGAAACTTGGAAAGGGTGGTGCTTGTTTTGAAACGGACGTTTTTTGGCCTTGCCTGCGTGCTGGCCATTTCTTTGCTTTTCACACCGCGCGCACATGCCGCCGGGACGGACAATGCGGCCAGGGCCGCCATTGTCGTGCATCCCGAGACCGGCGCCGTGCTCTATGAAAAGAACGCGGACGAGCGGCTCGGCATTGCCAGCACGACGAAGATCATGACCGCGCTCGTTGTGCTCGAACACTGCGCGCTCGACGAACCGGTCGAGATCCTGCCGGAATACACGGCGGTCGAGGGCTCGTCGATGTATCTGCGCGCCGGCGAGACGTACACGGTTGAGGAGCTGCTCTACGGCCTGATGCTCGTGTCCGGCAACGATGCCGCCATCGCGCTCGCATGTCACACGGCAGGCTCTGTGGCGGCGTTTGCGGGCATGATGAACGACAAGGCGCGCGCGCTCGGCATGACCAGCAGCGCGTTTCAAAACCCCAACGGCCTTGACGCCGAGGGGCACTATTCCACGGCGCGCGACATGGCGAAGCTCGCCTGTGCGGCTCTGGAAAATGAGACATTCCGCGCGATCGTGTCCACAAAGAGCACGACCGTGGACGGGCAGACGCTCGTGAACCACAACCGCCTGCTGCGCAGCTATGACGGTGCGGTCGGCGTCAAGACCGGGTACACCAAGACCGCGGGCCGGACGCTCGTGTCCTGCGCGCAGCGCGGCACGACGCAGTTCGTGTGCGTGACGCTCTCGGATCCGGACGACTGGAACGACCACACGCACCTGCTCGACTGGGCGTTTGAAAACTACGAGTACCGCTGCGTTGCCGGCGACACGCCGGTATACGCCGTGCCGGTGCTCTCCGCCACGGTGGAGCTCTGCGCAGCGGCGCCGGAGCGGCCTGCCTATCTGCTCGTGCACCCGGATGACCCGGTGTCGCTGAAGGCGGAGCTGCCGCGCTTCACGTTTGCGCCGGTGGAGCAGGGCGTGCAGGCGGGCATACTGACGGCGACCGGGCCGGATGGGCAAAGCGTCACGGTGCCGCTGCGCTATGCAGAACCCGCGGCGCTCGACCCAGACGTGAAGATCACGCCGCTCGCGCGGCTCGGCCGGCTGTGGACGCACGCCTGCCGTTACTTTTCTTCCTACTACTATCCTGTATCCTGAGGTGATGACCATGCAGCAGCGGCTGCAAAAGTGCATTTCCGAGGCGGGCGTCGCCTCCCGCCGCACGGCGGAGGCGATGATCTCCGCCGGCCGCGTGACCGTCAACGGCCGAACCGCACAGCTTGGCGCGCAGGCAGACCCGGAGACTGACGTCATCTGCATCGACGGCCGGCCGCTGCCGCCGCGCGCCCCGAAGCGGTACATAATGCTGAATAAACCGCGCGGCTATGTCACGACGATGCACGACGAGCGCGGGCGCAAAACGGTGGCGGATCTTGTGGCTTCGGCAGGGGAGCGGCTGTATCCGGTCGGGCGGCTGGATCTCGATTCCGAGGGCCTGCTCATTCTGACGAATGACGGGGAGATCGCAAACTGTCTCATGCACCCGTCACACGAGATCCCCAAAACGTATGAGGTGGACGTAGAGGGCGGCGACCTCGCAGCCGCGGCAGAGACCATGCATGCCGTCACGGAGCTGGAGGGCTATCGTGTCCGCCCGGCAGAAGTGACGGTGCTCGCGCCAGGCCGGCTGTCCGTCACAATCCATGAAGGGCGCAACCGGCAGGTGCGCCGCCTGTGTGCGCTCGCGGGGCTGCGTGTACGGCGGCTCGTGCGCGTGGCAGAGGGGCAGCTGCGGCTCGGCACGCTCGCGCCGCGTCAGTGGCGGCCGCTGACGGAGCAGGAGATCACGTACCTGAAATCTCACCTTTGAGACAAAAATTTTTATGCAAGTTTTTCTCCTGGAAATTGCAAAAACAACTTGCAAAGTGGTGCAAATTTGCTTAAAATAAAAAAATGTGCCGCAGCTTGGCGGTAAAAATGCGTATTTACAGGGTGAACATATGAAAATGGATATATTGTCTGCTTTGGAGCATAAATTTCCCTCCTTTTCCAAGGGCCAGCGCACCATCGCGCAGTTTATTCTGAAAAACTATGACAAGGCGGCCTTTATGACGGCTGCGCGCCTCGGAGAAGTGACCGGCGTGAGCGAGTCGACCGTCGTGCGTTTCGCGGCCGATCTCGGCTATCGCGGCTACCCTGGCATGAAAAAAGCGCTGCAGGAGATTGTGCGCAACCGCCTGACCTCGGTCGAACGCATCGAGGCGGCCGAGAGCACCATGGACGGGCACGACGTGCTCAAGGCGGTGCTGCGCGCGGATATCAACAATCTGCAGGCCACGCTCGACGAGGTCGATCAGGACAACTTTGACCAGGCAGTCGATATGATCCTCTCGGCAAAGCACATTTACATTATCGGCATGCGCACGTCCACGACGCTGGCGGATTTTCTCGGCATCTATCTCAAGCTGCTGCTGGATAATGTCACGGTCGTCAAGGAGATCGCCGCGCGCGAGGTGTACGAACAGATGCTGCGCATCGGCGAGGGCGACCTCATCATCGGCATCAGCTACCCGCGCTATTCCAAGCGCACGATCAGCGCCATGAAGTTTGCGCGCGATCACGGCGCGCGCTGCCTCGGCATGACGGACAGCAAGGTCTCGCCGCTCAACGAGATCTCCGACGTGTGCCTGTATGCCAAGAGCGAGATGGTGTCCTTCCTTGACTCGCTCGTCGCACCCATGAGCCTGATCAATGCGCTCATCATGGCCGTCAGCGCGCGTGATCGGGAGCGCACGTTTGAGACGTTCCGCGAGCTGGAGACCGTCTGGAAAGAATACGAGGTGTATGGGACTGTTGAAAGCTGATGTAGTCGTGATCGGCGGCGGTGCGGCCGGGTCCATGTGCGCGCTCACGGCGGCGCAGCGCGGGCTTCATGTTGTGCTGCTCGAGCCGAACAAAATGCTCGGCAAGAAGCTGCGCATCACCGGCAAAGGCCGCTGCAACGTAACGAACCACTGCGATGTGAAAACCATCCTTGCCAACATTCCGGGCGACGGGCGCTTTCTCTACAGCGCGCTCAACCGCCTCGGCCCGCAGGACACGATGGCGCTGTTTGAATCGCTTGGCGTGCCGCTCAAGACCGAGCGCGGCAACCGCGTGTTCCCGGTCTCCGACCGGTCGCACGACGTTGCCAACGCCCTTGAGCGCGCCTATGCGCACGCGGGCGGGCGGGTCGTGCACGCTGCGGCAACGGATATCCTGACGCAGGACGGCGCCGTCTCCGCCGTTGTGACCACGGAGGGCGCGATCGACTGCGATGCCGCCGTCATCTGCACGGGCGGCCTGTCCTATCCGCTCACCGGTTCGACCGGCGACGGCTACCGGTTTGCGCAGCGGCTGGGCCATACGGTCACGCCCACGCGCGCCTCGCTCGTGCCGCTGGAATCCGAGGATCCCTGGTGCGCCGAGATGCAGGGCTTCTCCCTGCGCAACGTGACGCTCACGGTCTACGATGAGCAGAACAAGGCCGTTTATTCCGACCTGGGCGAGATGCTCTTCACGCACTTTGGCGTGTCGGGCCCGCTGGTGCTGTCGGCGAGCGCGCATATGCGCGACTTTTCGCGGCACAAATACCGCCTGTCCATTGATCTGAAGCCGGCGCTGGACGAAAAGAAGCTCGACGCGCGCATCCTGCGCGATTTTCAGAAATACGCCAACCGCGACTTTAAGAATGCGCTCTATGACCTCGCAGGCCATGCCATGATCCCGGTGCTCGTGCGCCTGTCCGGCATCCCGGAGGATACGAAGGTCAACGTTATCACGCGCGAGCAGCGGCATCGGCTCGTGGAGCTGTTCAAGCATTTTCCGGTGTCGGTCATCGGCACGCGGCCCATCGATGAGGCCATTATTACATCCGGCGGCGTGTCGCTCAAGGAGGTCAACCCGCGCACCATGGGCTCTAAGCTCGTGCACGGGCTGTATTTTGCCGGCGAGGTGCTCGATCTGGACGCCTATACCGGCGGCTTCAACCTGCAGATCGCATGGAGCACCGGCTATGTGGCCGGAAATGCGGCCTGCACATAACGCACGAAAGGAAATGAACGTTTTGGATACACACATTACCGTTGCCATCGACGGCCCGTCCGGCGCTGGAAAGAGCACGATTGCCCGCGCGGCTGCGCGCCGCTTCGGCCTCATCTATGTGGACACCGGCGCGATCTACCGCACGGTCGGCCTCGCCTGTGAGCGGGCCGGCGCGGACTGTTCGGACACCGCCGCCGTGCAGGCGCTGCTGCCGGAGCTGAAGATCGAGCTTGCCTATGACGCCGCAGGCGAGCAGCGGATGCTGCTCAACGGCGAGGACGTCTCGGACACGATCCGTCTGCCGGAGGTGTCGCTGCTTGCCTCGCGTGTGTCGGCGCTGCCAGTCGTGCGCACGTTTTTGCTGGATATGCAGCGCGATCTCGCGCGCACGCACAGTGCCGTCATGGACGGGCGCGATATCGGCACGGTCGTCCTGCCGGACGCCGGGCTGAAGATCTTCCTGTCCGCCTCGGCGGAGTGCCGCGCGCAGCGCCGCTACCGCCAGCTGCAGGAGAAGGGCATTGAGGAGCCTTATGCCGACGTGCTGCGCGAGCTCGAGCAGCGCGATTATGACGATACGCACCGCGCCGTCGCGCCGCTCAAGGCAGCGCCGGACGCCGTGCACATCGACACGAGCGACCTGACGCTCGATGAGAGCATCGACGCCGTGTGCGCGGCTATCCGCACACGCTTCGGAGTGGAGGGAAAGGCGTGAAGAAACTCATGGTTGCCAAGTCGGCCGGCTTCTGCTTTGGTGTCAGCCGGTCGGTGAAGATGGCCGAGGAAATGCTTGCTGCCGAGCAAAACTGCTACAGCCTCGGCGAGCTTATCCATAATGACGATGTGGTGCAGCACCTGCGGTCCGAGGGCCTCACGGTCGTGGACGGCCCGGAGCAGATCCCGCAGGGCGCGTCCGTCATCATCCGCTCCCACGGTGTCAGCCGCGCGGAGTTTGAGGCCGTGCAGCACACGGGCGCGACGGTGTATGACGCGACGTGCCCGAAGGTCAAGCGCATCCATGAGATCGTAGCTGAGGCTTCCGCCGAGGGGCGGCAGCCGGTCATCATCGGTGCAGCCGGGCACCCCGAGGTGCGGGCGATCTGCGGCTGGTGCGTCTCTCCGGTCGTGGTCAATGACGCTGCGGAGCTCGCCGCGCGTATTGCCGACGGCACCATTGACTGTGCAAAACCGCTGACTGTCGTCATCCAGACGACCCAAACGCAAGAGAAACTGCTGGAATGTCAGAAAATCATAAAAAAACAGTGTACAAACGCAAAATTGTTTGATACAATATGTGGTGCTACGTTTACACGTCAGACAGAGGCTGCGCAGATGGCCAGCGCCTGCGACGCAATGGTCGTCGTCGGCGGCAGCCACAGCGCCAACAGCCGCCATCTCTACGAGATCTGCCGCAGCGCGTGTGCAAACGTGCAATTTATTGAAAACGCAGCGCAGCTTGATACAAGCGCGTTCGTACATGCGGATACGGTCGGCCTGACAGCCGGGGCCTCCGTGCCTGCATGGATCATTAAGGAGGTAAAACAAAAGATGAGTGACGAGATCCTGACTCAAGAAAATCCCACGGAGACTGAAAATTTTGATGAAATGCTGGAGGCATCTCTCAAGCCTATATATAATGGAGAAAAGGTAACCGGTACGGTCGTGGCCATTTCTGGCACCGAGATCAGTGTCGATATCGGCACCAAGTATTCCGGCTTCATCCCGACCAGCGAGTTCACCGACGACGGCATCAAGGTCGAAGACGTCCTGCACGTCGGCGACACCATTGAGGCGAGCGTTGTGCGCGTCAACGACGTGGAAGGCACTGCGATGCTCTCCAAGAAGCGTCTCGACGCCGTGAAGAACTGGGCCGCCATCGAAGAGGCACAGGAGAGCGGCGAGATCGTCGAGGGCAAAGTCACCGAGGACAACAAGGGCGGCATCGTTGTGTCCGTCAAGGGCATCCGCGTGTTCGTGCCCGCTTCCCAGTCCGGCCTGCCGAAGGACGCTGCCATGTCCGAGCTCGTCGGCCAGACCGTGCGCCTGAAGATCACCGAGGTCAACCGCGGCCGCAAGCGCGTCGTCGGTTCCATCCGTGCCGTCGCCCAGAAGGAGCGCCGCGAGCGCGCCGAGAAGATCTGGAGCGAGATCGAGGTCGGCAAGCACTATCACGGTGTTGTCAAGTCCCTGACGTCCTACGGCGCGTTCGTCGATATCGGCGGCATTGACGGTATGGTGCACGTCTCCGAGCTGAGCTGGAGCCGCATCAAGCAGCCGTCCGACGTGCTGTCCGTCGGCGACGAGGTCGATGTTTACGTCATCAGCTTCGATCCGGAGAACCACAAGATCTCCCTCGGCTACAAAGATCCCAACGGCAACCCCTGGAACAAGTTCATGTCCACCTTCCAGGTCGGCGATGTGGCGAAGGTCACCATCGTCAAGCTCATGCCTTTCGGCGCGTTCGCCGAGGTGCTGCCCGGTGTGGACGGCCTGATCCACATCTCCCAGATCGCCAACCGTCGCATCGGCAAGCCCGATGAGGTCCTGACCGTCGGCGACATTGTCGATGCGAAGATCACCGCGATCGACGAGGAGAAGCACAAGATCTCCCTGTCCATCCGCGCGCTGACCGCTCCCGAGCCGGCCCCGGTGCGTGAGCGCCCGGCGAAGAAGCCGCATGCTCCGGAAGCTGACGCTCTGGTCTACGAAGTGTCCGCCACCGGCGAGGCCACCGGCAACATCCCCGAGATCGACGACGACGAGATCGACGAGTAATTTCCGTCCTGAAACATCCCTGCACGAACCGTGCAGGGATGTTTTTTGCTGCCCGCACCTTGCGCCGGTCTGCATTTCTGATTATAATGAAGCTATAGAATTATGGATCATTGTACGATATTCGAGAAAGGAGCGATCCCATGGCACTGTACGGAAAGATCAAAGCGAAGCTCGTCGGCAAACCGTTTTGCACGATGGTCGTTCTGGCGGCCGGTTCTTCCAAGCGGATGGGCCGCGACAAGCTGATGATGGAGGTCGGCGGTGTGCCGGTGCTCGTGCGCTCACTGCAGGCGATGCAAAACTGCGCCGCCGTGGATGAGCTCATCGTCGTCACGCGCACGTCCCGCCTCGAGGAGATCGCGGCGCTGCGCGACCGGTACGGCCTGACGAAGATGACTAAGGTCGTCGTCGGCGGCATGACGCGCGCCGAGTCCTCGCTTGCCGGCGTGTTGGCGGCGAGCAATAGGGCCACGCTCATCGGCATCCACGACGCGGCGCGCCCGCTTGTGACGGATGATATCATCACGGAGACCATTCAGGCGGCGAAAAAGAGCCGCGCGGCCGCGCCCGGCATCCCGGTGCGCGACACGGTCAAGCGCACGGCCGGCGGCGTTATCACTGGCACGCCCGAGCGCGCGTCGCTCACCGCCATTCAGACGCCGCAGGTGTTCCAGGCGGATCTGATCAAGGCCGCGCTCACGAACGCCATGCGCAAGCACCTGGCCATCACCGATGACTGCTCGGCCGTGGAGCAGCTGCGTGTCAAGCCGGTCGTGACGCAGGGTTCGGACGAAAACCTCAAGATCACGACGCCGATCGATATCGAGCTCGCGGAGTCTATTCTCAGGAGGCGCGGCGGGGCATGATGCGCATTGGTCACGGTTATGATGTACACCGGCTCGTCACGGGCCGCAAGCTCATCCTCGGCGGTGTGGACATCCCGCACGAGACCGGCCTGCTCGGCCACTCGGACGCGGACGTACTGACGCATGCCGTCATGGATGCGCTGCTCGGCGCGGCGGCCATGGGGGATATCGGCCACCTTTTCCCGGACAATGACCCGGCTTATGCCGGCGCGGACAGTCTGGCGCTGCTGCGCGAGGTAACGGCGCGCCTGCACGCAGCCGGATACACGGTCGGCAATCTGGACTGCACCGTGCTTGCTCAGGCGCCGAAGCTCGCACCGCACATCGCGCAGATGCGCCGCAATCTGGCGCAGTGCATGGACGTGGACGTGGACCGCGTCAGCGTCAAGGCGACGACCGAGGAGGGCCTCGGCTTCACCGGTACGCGCGAGGGCATCGCCGCGCACGCGGTCGTCCTGATCGAACGGATTTCGTAAACGCCTGCGCCGCTCCCGCATAGAATAAGGCATAACGATGTGGGAGGGAGCTCATAATGCAGCGCTACTGTCTGATCATGTGCAGGTCACTGACCTATGCACAGCGGTCATCGCAGGTGCTCGAGCGCGCGGGCATTACCGCCACTGTGCTCAAAGCGCCGCAAAGCGTTTCAAAGACCGGATGCACGTATTGCGTCAAACTTTATGAATCCAGTCTGGTTCGTGCGCTGGCGCTCCTGGACCGCGCAGCGATCCGGCGGGGTAAGGTGTATCGCCTGCTGGAAGATGGCACTTACCAGGAGGTGACGGTATGATCTATCTGGACTCGGCGGCGACGAGCCTGCTCAAGCCGCCGTCGGTGGCGCGTGCGACGGCCATGGCCGTGCGCACGATGGCAAGTCCCGGCCGCGGCGGCCACAGCGCCGCCATGCGTGCGGCCGATACGGTGTTTGCCTGCAGAGAAGCAGCGGCGGAGCTGTTTCATGTTCCGGAGCCGGAGCGTGTCGTGTTCACCATGAATGCGACGCACGCACTCAACATTGCAATCCACTCGCTCGTATCGCCCGGTGATCCGGTCGTGATCTCCGGCTACGAGCACAACTCCGTCACGCGCCCGCTCCATGCGCTGGGCGCGCAGGTGCGCGTGGCGGAAAGTCCGCTCTTCGACCCCGAGGCAGCGGTCAGCGCCTTCCGGCGCGCGCTGCCGGGTGCGAAGGCGGCCGTGTGCACGATGGTGTCGAATGTGTTCGGCTATCTGCTGCCGGTGCGGGAGATCGCGGAACTTTGCGCCGCCGCGGGCGTCCCACTGATCGTGGATGCCTCGCAGGCGGCCGGCTGTGTGGCGTTTGACGCGGCGGCGCTCGGCGCGGCGTTTGTGGCCATGCCGGGGCATAAGGGCCTGCTTGGCCCGCAGGGCACGGGCATCCTGCTGTGCTTTGCGCAGCCGAAGCCCCTGCTGTGCGGCGGCACCGGCTCGCAGAGCGTGCTGCAGGATATGCCTGAGGAGCTGCCCGACCGGCTCGAGGCCGGAACGCACAACGTTCCAGGCATCGCGGGGCTGCTCGCCGGGATCCGCTATTTATCGGCGCAGGGCGTCGAGCATATCGAGCGGCGGGAGCGGTGGCTCGCGCAGCGCCTGACGGCGCAGCTGCGCGCGCAGCCCCGGCTGGAGGTGTTTGCGTCGCCGGATCCGGCGTGCCAGACGGCGGTGCTGTCCGTCCGCTGCCGGGATATGGACAGCGAACTGCTGGCGCAGAAGCTTGCGCGCTACGGCATCGCCGTGCGTGCGGGGCTGCACTGCGCGCCGGTCGCGCACCGTACGGCCGGAACGCTGGAGAGCGGCACGGTGCGCCTGAGCCTGTCGCCATTCAACACGGACGCGGAGATCGCGCGCACGGCGCGCGTGTTCCACGAGATCCTGCGCGCGGGATGACGCAGATGCAGATTATGTATTGAAATCCGCCGGTTTGTAGGGTATAATATTATAATTCATAAGATTGGCGTTTTGCACCTGCAAAACGGAAACGAACAGCCGAGGAAATGCTTATGGCACAACTTGCAGCCTTCTGGGCAAAGCTGACGATGTTGGTGTCCACGATCCGGTTTTCGGACATCGTGGATATCCTGATTGTCGCTTATCTGATTTACAATGTCATCATGCTCATCCGCAAGACGAATTCCTATCGCCTTGCACAGGGCGTTCTGCTGATCCTGATCGCACTGTGGCTGTCGGGTGTGCTGAAGCTGACGATGTTCAACCGCATCCTGCAAAAGACGGTCGAGCTTGGCCTGATCGCGCTCGTCATCATCTTTCAGCCGGAGCTGCGCCGCCTGCTCGAGCGCATGGGCAGCAAGGCGCTCCCGCGCTTTGGCGCAAAGCCGCTTGAGACGCTGGGCATGGACAATGTCATTTCGCAGACCATTGCCGCCTGCACGCAGCTGTCGGCGACCAAGACCGGCGCGCTCATCGTTTTTGAGCGCAGCGTGACGCTCGATGAGCAGATGCGCAGCGGCACCATCATCAATTCGGACGTGACGGCGGAGCTGCTCAAGAATATTTTCTATCCCAAGGCGCCGCTGCATGACGGCGCGGTCGTGATCCGGGATGGCCGCATCGCGGCGGCCGGCTGTGTCCTGCCGCTGACGAGCAACACGAACCTCAGCCCGGATCTCGGCACGCGCCACCGCGCGGGCATCGGCATGAGCGAGCACTCGGACGCCGTGATCGTGATCGTATCTGAGGAGACCGGCGGTATTTCCATCGCCGTGGACGGTATGCTCAAGCGCCGCCTGTCCCCGGACACGTTTGAGGCGATCCTCCGCAGCGAACTGGTGCCGGCGGAAGAGCAGCAGCGCAGACGCTGGGACATCATTGTCGATTTCGTAAAGAAACTCAATCCGCTTCGTCGGGAGAAACAACATGACAAAAAAGACGACGATCAACAAAATAGTCAGCAGTAAGGCTTTCTGGATCATCATTTCGCTGCTGGCCTCGTTCCTGCTGTGGACGTATATCATGTCCACGGAGGAGACGACGATCGAGATGACGTTTTCCAATGTCAAGGTCGTGTATCAGGGTGCAGATGATCTGCGCGCTACGCGCGGCCTGATCGTCACGGGCGCCGACGCGGATACGGTTTCCGTGCGCCTGAAAGGCACGCGGCGCGTGCTCGGCAACCTCAGCTCGGCGGACCTGTCGGCGGTCATCGACGTGTCCGGCATCTCGCAGGCGCGCGAAATGCAGGTGAGCTATTCGCTGCAGTATCCGACCAATGTCGATAAGAGCAGCATCACCGTCTTGAGCAAGTCGCCGGAGACGATCAGCTTCTCCGTCGTGCAGGAGGCCAACAAGACGCTCGAAGTGAAGGGCGTGTTCACCGGCAGCGTTAAGGATGGCTACACGGCCGAACCGATCCAGGTAGATCCGTCGTCCATCACGCTCTACGGCCCGCAGGAGGAGCTCGACGCGGTGGACAGCATCTGCGTCTATGTCACGCGCACGGATCTGGACAAGTCCATTGCGCCGACCAACTGCCCATATGTCCTGCTGGACAAGGACGGCAACAAGCTCACCCCCAAAGAGATCACCGGCAATTATGACACGGTCAGCGTGTCCATGCCGGTGCTGATGAACAAGGACCTGCCGCTGACGGTCTCACTGGTCGGCGGCGCCGGGGCGACGGAGGACAACTGTGTCGTCGAGATCGAGCCGAAGAGCATTCAGGTCGCGGGCGATACGACGGTGCTGCAGACGCTCAACCAGCTCGTTGTGGCGACTGTCGATCTGTCGAGCTTTGCCACATCTTACGAGACGACGGTCACGATCCCGCTTGACAACAATCTGCGCAATCTCAGCGGCGTCGCGGAGGCAACGGTCCGCGTCTCCGTCCGCGGGCTGGAAACCGAGAAGATCACGGCGACGAATATCACAACGACCGGCACGAACCGGCACGTGGAGATCGCAACGACATCTCTGGTCGTGACCGTGCGCGCGCCGGCGGAGACGATCTCGCAGATCACGGCGGACAACATACGTGTTGTCGCCGATCTGACAAATTACAAGGCCACGAGCGGTACGGTCGCCGTGCCGGCCAAGGTCTATGTGGACGGCTTCTCCGACGCCGGTGCGATCGGGGAATACGTTGTGAATGTGCATTTTACGGGAGGATGATACCATGACGCAGGATGCAGTGGTAACAAAGCTAGTCAGCCGCCATGTGGCGGAGGTGGAAGTTGAGCGCGGCACGGCGTGCGGCGGCACATGCGAGTCGTGCGAGGCGTGCGTGTTCCAGAACCGCATCCGTGCAGAGGCGGTCAATAAGGTCTCGGCGCTGCCGGGGCAGAAGGTCGTCATTGAGAGCAAGACGTCGGACGTGCTCGGCGCGGCGGCGCTGCTGTATCTGGTGCCGTTTGTGCTGCTGTTTCTGGGCTATGCCATCGGCAATGCGCTCGGCTGGGCCGAGGGCGGCTGCGTTTTGATCGGCTTTGGCTTTTTTGCGCTCGGCGTTGCGTCCAATGTTATCTACCAGCGTAAGAAGAAAGCCAGCCCCATTACTTTTGAGATCATTCAGATCCGGGAATCCTAAGATAAGAAGGGTAAGCCAATGATAAGAAGTATGACCGGCTACGGCGGCGCAAAGGGCGTCGTTGAGGGCCTGAACGTCACGGTGGAGCTCAAGAGCGTCAATAACCGCTATCTGGACATTGCCGTGCGCATGCCGCGCAATTTCCTCTTCGCGGAGGACGCGGTCAAATCCACCATCCAGCAGCACGTCAGCCGCGGCAAGCTGGATGTGTTCGTCACGATCGATTCCTCGCAGGCGGCTGATACCGTCCTGCGTGTGAACGAGCCGCTGCTGCGCGCCTATATCGACACGCTCAATACGCTCGCCGTGCGCTACGACCTGAAAAATGACATGTCGCTCATGTCGCTCATGCGCTTTCCGGACATCCTGTCCGTGGAGAAGGCGGAGGCGGATCAGGATAAGATCCGCGCCGGTCTGGTCGCGCTGACGCAGCAGGCGCTCGCTGACTATGACCAGATGCGCGAGCGCGAGGGCGCGAAGCTCCGCGCCGACGTGGAGGAAAAGCTCGCGCGTATCGAGTCGCTGGTGACAAACGTGGAGGCGGCCGCCCCCGAGACGGCTGCGGCCTACGAGGCGCGTCTGCGCCAGAAGCTCGAGGCGGTGCTCGCCGCGGCCGATATTGACGAGTCGCGCATCATTGCCGAGGCTGCGATCTATGCCGACCACGTTGCCGTCGATGAGGAGACGGTGCGCCTGCGCAGCCACATCGCGCAGCTGCGCCAGATGCTGGAGTCCGGCTCTCCGGTCGGCCGCAAGGCGGACTTCCTCATTCAGGAGTTCAACCGCGAGGCGAACACCATCGGCTCCAAGTGCCAGAACGCGGACATCGCAAAGGTGGTCGTCGACCTCAAGTCCGAGATTGAGAAGATCCGCGAGCAGATCCAGAACATCGAGTAAGGAGCAGTGGACTTGAAACTCATCAACATCGGATACGGAAACTATGTCTCCGCGGAGCGGCTGCTGGTTGTCGTCAGTCCGGATTCCGCCCCCATCAAGCGCATCGTGCAGGACAGCCGCGAGATCGGTATGCTCATCGATGCGACCTATGGACGAAAGACGCAGGCCGTCCTCATCATGGATACCGGGCACGCGGTGCTTTCGGCACTGCCGCCGGATGCGGTACAGGGCCGTGTCCAGGCCTCAGATCAGGAAACCGGAGGAGATGCAACATGAACCGCCAGACAGGAAAACTGATTTTGATCTCCGGGCCGTCCGGCACCGGAAAGAGCACGGTCATCGCCCGGCTGATGCGCCTGCGGGATGACGTGTGCTTTTCCGTTTCGGCCACGACGCGCGCTCCGCGTCCCGGCGAGGTGGACGGCAAGGACTATTTTTTCGTCACGCGCACGGCGTTTGACGCCATGGTCGCGGGGGACGAGCTGCTGGAGCATGCCGAATACGTCGGCAACTGCTACGGCACGCCGAAGAGCTATGTTGAGCGGCGCTGCGCCGAGGGCATGCATGTCCTGCTGGACATTGACGTGCAGGGCGTGCACCAGATCTCCGAGAACCGGCCGGACGCGATCCGCGTATTCATGATGCCGCCGTCTCTTGCGGAGCTGGAGCGCCGGCTGCGCGGCCGGCACACGGACGACGAGCAGAAGATCTGCGAGCGTCTGGCGCAGGCACGCCGCGAGTGCGCGCTGGCGTATACATATGATTACATCGTCATCAATGACGATCCCGACGTCGCGGCCAAGGAGCTCGACGCCATCATCACGGCAGAGTGCTGCCGCTATCCCGATCGGAAAAACTATTTTACAGAGGTGCTTGAAAAATGATGCTTTATCCTCCCATGAGCGAGCTGGCCGCCAAGGCCGGCAGCCGTTATCTGCTGGTGAATCTGGTCGCGCGCCGCGCGCGCAACATCGCCGCTGCTGCGCAGGCCGCGGGCGAGCCGCTGGATACCAAACCGGTTTCCATGGCGATCGACGAGGTGTATGACGGCCGCCTTCAGGTCGTGCACAAGGAATAATCGCTTTCAGGCGGGCAGTACCCGCCTGATTTTTTCGGAGAGGGGGCGCGCAGATGCTGCAGATCCCGGTCGCAAAGGTCGCCGTTCTGGCTGCAACGTTTGCGTTCGACCGACCGTATACGTATAAGATCCCGCAGCCGCTGGCGGATACGCTTCGCCCCGGCTGCCGCGTCATGGTGCCGTTTTCGCGCGGGAACCGCCCGTGTGAGGGTATGGTGCTTGCGCTGGACAAGGCGGAGGATGACCCGAAGCTCAAGCCCATCACGCGCCAGCTCGACCCCGAGCCCATCCTCTCACCGGAGCTGATCCGTCTGGCCGTCTGGATGCATGACCGCTTTTTCTGCACGATCTATGACGCGCTGCACGCGATCCTGCCGGCCGGCGTCTGGTATCGGGTCAGCACGGTCTACTGTGCGGCGCCGGAGCTGGATGCGGCCGCGGCGTTGGCCCAGTGCGGGAGATCCAAGCAGCGGCGGCTTGCACTCGAGACCGTGCTGGAGCACGGCGGCCGCTGCCCGCTCGACGAGCTGCAGGCGGCGTTTGGCGACAAAGACCCGGCAAGCGCGCTGCACTGGCTCGTGGAGCAGAAATTTCTGACCGTGGAGGGTACGCAAAAGCGCGTCGTGCGCGACAAGCAGCTGGAGTATGCCAGCCTCGCCGTTCCGCTGGAAGAGGCTCAGGAGGAGATCCGCCGCCGCAGGCGTGCGCCGCATCAGGTCGCCATTTTGGAGCTGCTGTGCACGATCGGCCGCGCGTCGGCCGGTGAAGTGTGCCAGTTTACCGGCGCGCCGAGAAGCTCCATGAAGGCGCTCGTGCAGCAGGGCGTCGTGCACATTGACACCGAGCCCTATTTTCGCCGTCCGGTGCATTACACCGGGCAGCCGCAGCCGATCCCGGTGTTGACGCCGGCGCAGGAGCAGGTGTTTTCCGGCCTGAAGGCGCTGCTGCGCGCACCGGACGCGCAGGCGGCGCTGCTCTTCGGCGTGACCGGCAGCGGCAAGACGCTCGTCTACCTGCACCTGATCGCGCAGGCGCTCGCGGCGGGGCAGGGCGCGATCCTGCTCGTGCCGGAGATCTCACTGACGCCGCAGATGATCGAGGCGTTTTCCGCCTATTTCGGTGACACGGTCGCCGTTTTGCACAGCGGCCTGCCGCTCTCGGAGCGCTACGACGAGTGGAAGCGCATCCGCGCGGGTCTCGCGCGCGTCGTTGTCGGCACGCGCAGCGCGGTTTTCGCACCCGTGCAGGATCTCGGCCTGCTCATCATCGACGAGGAGCAGGAGGACACCTATAAGTCCGAGAGCACGCCGCGCTATCACGCGCGCGACGTGGCCAAGTTCCGCTGCGCCCAGCACCGTGCGCTGCTGCTGCTCGGCTCGGCAACGCCGGACGTTGTCAGCCGCTATTACGCCGAGACCGGGCGCTATCATTACTTCACGCTGCCGGATCGGTTCAATGCCCGTAAGCTGCCGGACGTCATCATCGCCGATATGAAGCAGGAACTGCGCAACGGCAACTCCGGCTCCATCAGCTCCGTGCTCTATGGCGAGCTGGAGGAGAATCTCCGACGCGGCGAGCAGAGCATTTTGTTTCTCAACCGGCGTGGCGCGAGTAAGATCGTCACCTGTGCCGAGTGCGGCGCGACCTATTCGTGCCCGAACTGCAGCGTCAGCCTGACGTATCATCAGGGCAACCAGATGCTCATCTGCCACCACTGCGGCTACCGCCGGCGGGTCGATCCGCAGTGCCCGGTCTGCGGCGGCGAGCTGCGCTTTCTCGGCGACGGGACGGAGCGCATCGAGGCGGATCTCCACGCGCTGTTCCCCGGCGTGGAGACGCTGCGCATGGATGCCGACGCCATCGCCATGGCTGGCACGCACGAGGCGCTGCTGCAGCGCTTTGCGCGCGAGCGCATCCCCATCATGATCGGCACGCAGATGATCACAAAGGGGCTGAATTTTGAAAACGTCACGCTCGTCGGCGTGCTCAATGCCGACCAGAGCCTGTACGTCGGCGATTACCGCGCCAATGAGCGCACGTTTTCGCTCATCACGCAGGTCATCGGCCGCAGCGGCCGCGGTGATGCGCCCGGCCGGGCCGTCATCCAGACATTCACGCCCGCGAACGAGACCATCCGGCAGGCGGCGCGGCAGGATTACGATGCGTTTTACCGCTCGGAGATCCGGCTGCGCAAGCTCAACGGCACGCCGCCGTTCAGCGAGGTGCTGGCCGTCACGGTCTCCGGCGCGCAGGAGAATGCGGTCGTGCGCTGCTGCGCCTATATCCGCGATTACTTTCGCCAGACGATCGGCGAACGCGCGGAGGTGCTCGGCCCGGCGCCGCTGCCGGTCGTGCGCATGAACAACCGCTACCGCTACCGCGTCACGCTTTACTGCAATCAGAGCAAGGCGGTGCGCCGCGCGGCGGCGAACATCGTCATGTACTGCAACACAGAAAAATCATTCCGCGATGTCACCGTTTTTGCCGATGACAATCCGCTGGATTAGAGGAGAGATACGATATGGCTACAAGAATGATTCTCAAAAACGGCGACCCGCAGCTGCGCAAGCACTGCCACGAGGTCAAGGATTTTAATCCCCGGCTGCACATGCTGCTCGACGATATGCGCCAGACGCTGGCCGAGTCCAACGGCGTCGGCCTTGCCGCGCCGCAGGTCGGCGTGCTGCGCCGCGCCGTCATCGTGCTCGAGACGAACGTCCCGGACGGGGAAGAGGAGTATATGATCGAGCTCATCAACCCCACTATCGTGGAGACGGCCGGGGAGCAGACCGGCGCCGAGGGCTGCCTGAGCATTCCGAACGAGTTCGGCATCGTCCAGCGCCCGGACTATGTAAAGGTCCGCGCGCAGGATCGCCACGGCGAATGGTTCGAGGTCGAGGGCCGCGGCCTGACGGCGCGCGCCTTCTGCCACGAGATCGACCATCTCGATGGCGTCCTGTTCATCGACAAGGCGATCCGGATGCTCTCTCCCGAGGAGCTTGAGCAGCAGGCGAAGGGGTGAGGCGCATGCGCATCGTGTTTATGGGCACGCCGGATTTTGCGGCCGTGTCCCTGCAGCGCCTGCTCGACGAGCGGTTTGACGTGGTCGGCGTATTCACGCAGCCGGACAAGCCGAAAAACCGCGGCATGAAGCTCCAGCCGAGCCCGGTCAAGGAGATCGCGCTCGCGGCGGGGCTGCCGGTGTTCCAGCCGGCAAAGATGCGCGACGGCACGGCGCTGGCTGATCTCCAGAGCCTGCGGCCGGACATTCTCGTTGTTGTGGCCTATGGCCGCATTCTGCCGGATGACCTGCTCGCGGTCGCGCCCTACGGGGCGGTGAACGTCCACGGCTCGCTGCTGCCGAAGTACCGCGGCGCTGCGCCGATCCAGTGGGCGGTGCTCAACGGCGATGCCGTGACCGGCGTTTCGACCATGTACCTTGACCGCGAAATGGATACCGGCGACGTGATCTATGCCGCTCAGACGCCGGTCGGCGAATTCGAGACGGCGGGAGAGCTCTTCGACCGCCTTGCCGTCATGGGAGCGGATCTGCTCGTGCGCACGCTGCGCGACATCGCCGCGGGTACTGCGCCGCGCACGCCGCAGGATCACAGCCAGGCGACGTATACCCGTCCGCTCACGCGCGACGATTCGCCCATCGACTGGGATCAGAACCCGCGCGCGATCATCAAGCACATCTGCGGTCTTGAGCCGTGGCCCGTCGCAACAGCGGAGCTCGGCGGGCAGACGTTCAAGATCCATGCGGCGGATTACTCCGAGCGCACGACGCACAAAGCGCCCGGAACGATCGTGGCCGCCGGGAAAGACGGCGTCACGGTCGCCTGCGCCGGTGGGCAGACGGTGCGCATCACGCAGCTGCAGGCGCCGGGGAAAAAGCGCATGTCGGCGGCCGACTACCTGCTCGGGCACACGCTGCCCGTTGAGGGCTGACCATGGCCATGACTGCCCGGGAAGCCGCCTGGACTGCGCTGCAGCGCTGGCGCAAAAACGGCGCGTGGTCGGACGCTGCGCTCCATGCCGTCCTGCAAAATGCGCAGCTGGAGCCGCGCGATGCCGCGCTTGCGGCGCGCATCTGCTACGGCACGCTGCAAAATCTGACCCTGTTGGATCATTATCTTTCCGTCTACTGCACAACGCCGCTGCAAAAGCTCGAGCCGAAGGTGCTCGACCTGCTGCGGCTGTCGGCTTATCAGATCGTGCTGCTGGATAAAATCCCGCCGCGCGCCGCCGTGAACGAGGCGGTCGCGCTCTGCCGCAAGGGCGGCTGTGCGCGTGCATCCGGCCTTGTCAACGCGGTGCTGCGCCGTGTGGCGGAGCACCGGGACGCGCTGCCGGAGATTCCGGGCGCGGGCACGGCGGACTATCTTGCCGTGCGCTACAGCCACCCGCGCTGGCTGGCACAGCGGTATATCGACGCGCATGGCTATGCGTTTGCCGAGCAGGCGCTGGCGGCGAACAACGCCGACGCTCCGGCCTGCCTGCAGGTGAACACCCTGAAAACGACGGCGGATGCTCTCATGGCGTCCCTGCACGCGGACGGCATCGAGGCAGAGCCGCACCCGTGGCTTCCGGACGCGCTGCTGTGCCATGGCGGCAATCTGGCGGACGCGCGCGCCTTTGCTGACGGCTGGTTTTATGTGCAGGACGCGGCCGCGCACTGCGCGGCGCTCGTTTCCGGCGTGCAGCCGGGTATGTGCGTGCTCGATGCCTGCGCCGCACCCGGCGGCAAAAGCTTCGCCGCTGCGGTGCAGATGCACGATCAGGGATGTATGATTTCCTGCGATATTCACGAAAATAAATGGAAGCGCATCCGCGCCGGCGCTGAGCGGCTGGGCCTGACATGCATTTCAACGCGCACGATGGATGCCCGCCGTCCGGATGTGGATCTGCTCGGCGCGATGGACGTGGTGCTGGCCGATGTGCCGTGCTCCGGTCTGGGCGTCATCCGCAAGAAGCCGGAGATCCGCTTCAAAGATCCGGCGGAGCTTGCGCGTCTGCCGGCCATCCAGCGCGACATTCTCACCGGTCTTGCGCCGTGCGTGAAGCCCGGCGGCGTGCTGGTATATTCCACGTGCACGGTGCTCGCGCGGGAGAACGAGGACGTGGTGCGCGATTTTCTGTGCAGCCATGAGGAGTTTTCTGCCGAGGCGTTTTCGCTGCCGCTGCCGGGGGCGGACACGGCGGACGGTATGTTCACCTTCTGGCCGCAGGAACACGGCACGGACGGATTTTTTGTTTGTAAGCTGAGGAGACACGAATGAGAGACATCAAAGCCATGCTCCCCGAGGAGATCGCGGCGGCCCTCGCCGAAATGGGGCAGCCGAAATACCGCGCCAAGCAGATTTTTCAGTGGCTCGCGCGCGGCGTGACGTCGTTTGACGAGATGACGAACCTGTCCAAGGACCTGCGCGCCGCGCTCTCCGAGCGCTTTTTCATCTCCAAGCTCGAGATGCTGCGCAAGCAGGTGTCAGCCATCGACGGGACGATCAAATATCTCTGGCAGCTCGGCGACGGTAACGCCGTCGAGACCGTCGTCATGCACTACAAGCACGGCAATACGGTCTGCATCTCCTCGCAGGTCGGCTGCCGGCAGGGGTGCGCGTTCTGCGCGTCGACGATCGGCGGCCTGATCCGCAATCTTGAGCCGTCGGAAATGCTCGACGAGGTGCTCTATTCCGAGCGGGAGTCCGGCAGCAAGATCTCCAACATCGTCCTCATGGGCATCGGCGAGCCGCTCGATAACTTTGACAATGTTATGCGCTTTCTTGCGCTGGTCAACCACCCGGACGGGGAAAACATCGGCATGCGCCACATTTCGCTGTCCACGTGCGGCCTCATCGAGCGCTTTGACGATCTGGCGGCGCGCGACCTGCAGCTGACGCTGTCGGTCTCCCTGCACGCGCCGGACGATGCCACCCGCTCGAAGATCATGCCGGCCAACCACGGCCGCGGCGTGGCGGCGCTCATTGACGCCTGCGCCCGGTATTATGAAGCGACCGGCCGGCGCATTTCCTTTGAATACGCCATGATCGACGGCGTGAACGACACGCCGGAGCACGCCAGGCTGCTGGCCAAGCACGCGCGGCGTGTCTGCGCACACGTGAACCTCATCCCGCTCAACCACGTGGAAGAGCGCGCGTTCCGGCCGTCCACGCCGGAGCATCTCAAGACGTTCATCCGCATTCTGGAGCGGGCGGGTGTGAATGTGACCGTGCGCCGCAAGCTCGGCAGCGATGTGGATGCGTCCTGCGGCCAGCTGCGCAAAAAGGTCGCCGATCACCGCGCCTGAAGGGAGAGAGCCCATGAACTGCTTTGCACAGTCGGACAGGGGGACCGTCCGCAAGGAGAATCAGGATCGCGCCGCCTGTGCGCACATCCGGCGCAAGGGCTGCACCGTCGCCGTCGTCTGCGACGGGATGGGCGGCGCTGCCGGGGGGAAGCTCGCAAGCGATTTGGCAGTGTCCACGTTTCTGGCGGATTTTCGCCGCGAAATGATGGCGGGCAGTGCGGTCGAACCCGCCATGCGCCACGCCTGCGACGCGGCCAACCGCGCGGTCTATGACCGTGCGTGCGCGGAGCCTGACCTGCGCGGCATGGGCACGACGATCGTCGCTGCCTGCGTGCGCCGCGGAAGGCTTACGGTGCTGCACGTTGGCGACAGCCGCGCATATCTGGTCGGGCTGCGCCGAATGCAGCAACTGACGACGGATCACTCGCTCGTGCAGGAGCTGGTCGCAAGCGGTCAGGTGCTGCCGGAGCAGGCACACCGTCACCCGCGGCGGAACGTGATCACGCGCGCCGTCGGCGTCGGCCCGCAGGTCGAGCCGGACTGCCGCACGCTGCCGTTTCCGCTGGGTGCGCGGCTGCTGCTGTGCACGGATGGGCTGTCCAACACGCTGTCGGAGGGCCAGATGCATGATTTTTGCCGCGGCTCGCGGGATGCAAAGCAGATCTGCGGCCGCCTGATCGCGGCGGCGCTGGCACGCGGTGCGCGCGACAATGTGACCGCGCTCGTTCTTTTCCGCTGAAGCGCAACAGGGGGATCACTATGGAACAATCAATGAATCGCTATATCGGTCAGATGCTCGACGACCGCTACGAGATCCTGGAGATCATCGGCAGCGGCGGTATGTCGGTCGTCTACAAGGCCATGTGCCACAAGCTGCACCGCTATGTTGCCGTCAAGATCCTGCGCGATGAGATGGCGGCGGATGCCGAGCTGAAAAACCGCTTTCAGGCGGAGGCGCACGCGGTCGCCATGCTCTCGCAGCCGAATATCGTTTCGGTCTACGATGTCGGCCACAGCGGCGAGACGGAGTATATTGTCATGGAGCTCATCGAGGGCGAGACGCTCAAACAGCGCATGGCGGAGCACGGTGTATTCAGCGCCACGGAGGCGCTGCACTACGCCACGCAGATCTGCAAGGCGCTGCAGCACGCGCACGCCCACGGCATCGTCCACCGGGACATCAAGCCGCAGAACATCATGATCACGAACGATGACATGGTCAAGGTCGCTGACTTCGGCATCGCCGCGCTCGAGAACATTCACGAGGAGCGCAGCGGGCAGGCCATCGGCTCCGTGCACTATATCGCGCCCGAGCAGGCCAAGGGCCTCAATGCCGACGCGCGCAGCGACCTGTATTCCCTCGGCGTCGTGCTCTATGAGATGCTCACGGGCCACCTGCCGTATGACGCGGACACCCCGGAGGAGATCGCGCTCATGCACATCGCCGGCAGCGCCAAGCCGCCACGGGAGTGGAACAGTGACATCCCCGAGGAGCTTGAGCGCATCACGCTCCGTGCCATGGAGCCGGATCTGCGCAAGCGCTATCAGTCGGCGGGGGAGATGCTCAAAGCGCTCAATGCCTGCAAAAAGCACCTCAATCAGCAGCGTCCGCTTGTCGAGCGGCGGCGGGAGAGCGCGGAGAAAAAGGACTCCTTTTTCGGTGTGGGTCAGGATCTGACGGAGGAAGCATACCAGCGCCGGCGCAAACGGGCCAAGCGCGTGAGTTATTTCACGGGCATTTTCTCGGTCGGCGTCTTTGCCATTTTGCTGTTTGTGTTTCTGTGGAATTTCTGGCTTGAGGATCTGTTCCGCACGGCGGAGCGCGTGGATGTGCCGGACTTTACCGGCAAGTCCTACGAGGCGGTCGTCAACGACAAGCAGTATGCCGATTACCACTTCACGGTCGTATACACGGTCGATCCCGACGTGCCGGACGGCATCATCATCGAGCAGGATCCGGCGGCGGGCAAGAGCCGCATGCGCGTCTCGGACGGCATCAACGTGCAGCTCACCGTCAGCACCGGCGTCGTCATGACCGATGTGCCGTATGTCATCAACGAGGACTATGAGAAGGCGACGGCCGCGCTGGAAAAAGCCGGCTTTACGGTCACGACGGAGTTTCAGGCCTCCAAGGACGTGACGGCAAAGTATGTCATCAGCTGTGAGCCTGCGCCCGGCGAAAAGGCGGCCGCAGGGTCGAGCGTGAAGCTGATCGTCAGTGGCGGCCCCGAGCTGCGCCCGGTCACGGTGCCCGACCTGTCGGAGCTGACGGAGTCGGCTGCCATCGCGCGCATCGAGAGCAGCGGCCTGTGCTATGGCGGCACGTACAAAGAGACCAACGACGCCAAGCAGGGCACAGTCTTTAAGCAGAGCGCGCCGGCCAACACACAGCTCACGGAGTACAGCAAGGTCTATATCTGGGTCTCCGACGGGCCGGTAAAACCGTAAAGATGAGATAAAGGAGCAACAACGCTTATGGTGCAGGGTGTCATCATCAAGGCGCTCAGCGGCTTTTACTATGTGGCCGCCGGCGATCAGATCGTGGAGTGCAAGGCCCGCGGCCGTTTCCGGTACGACGGGTGCAGTCCGCTGGTCGGCGACCGTGTGGAGGTCAGCTTCGATGCGCACGGCAAGGGCCGCATCGACACCGTCCTGCCGCGGCGCAATGCGTTCATCCGCCCGGCGGTGGCGAATATTGACCAGCTCATCATGATCGCGGCGAACGTCAACCCCGTTACCGATCCGTTTCTGATCGACCGCGTGGTCGCCATCGCGGAAAATGCCGACTGCGAGCCGGTCGTCTGCCTCAATAAGTGCGACCTTGACCCGGCGGATCATCTCTATGCTATTTACCGCTCCATCGGCTTTCGCGTCCTGCGCACGAGCGCGGCGACGGGGCTCGGCGTCGATGAGCTGCGCGATGCACTGCGCGGGAAGACCAGTGCCTTCACCGGCAACTCCGGCGTTGGAAAATCGAGCCTGCTCAATGCGCTCGATGCGTCGTTCGGCATTGCGACCGGGGCCGTCAGCGAGCGGCTCGGCCGCGGTAAGCACACAACGCGCCATGTCGAGCTCTATGCGCTTGGAGCGGATACGTTCGTCGCCGATACGCCGGGCTTTGCCTCGTTTGAGGTGGACATGGTCGACCCCATCTCGTGCGAAAATCTGCAATATGCGTTCCGGGAGTTTCGACCGTATATCGGCCAGTGTCGCTTTCGTGACTGCGCGCACCTGAAAGAGCCCGGCTGCGCCGTCCTCGCCGCCGTGGCGGCAGGCAAGATCGCGCCGGAGCGCCACGAGAGCTATGCGCGCCTGTACGCGCTCTCGGCCCAGGTCAATGACTGGGAAAAGAAGAAGTGACGCACCAAAGCGCCGCCCTCCGCATACACTGTAGGGAGAACCTGCAAGCGGAGGGCGGTGCTTTATGTTTCGACGGCGGGGGATTTGCTTCTGGATCGGCATCGCGTGCGTGGTCGCCGGTGTGTTCATCATTCTGGCGCTGGTGCTGCCGGCCGGCTTCTGGTGGTTTGCGCTCGGCGGTGCGCTCATTGCGGCGGGCATTTGGCTGCTGCGCTGTTGACGGCGGCATAACCGGCGTGTGCCCAGCATAAGGATGTACAAAAACGACAAGGAGCACATCTTTATGGAACTACAACTGGGCAAGCAGAAACGCATGATGTACGCGCGGGTGTTTGACCGCACGGAGGAAGAGACCTGCAGCGTGGACGCCGTTGTGCCCGATGCGCTGGGGGACATCGGCGCGATCGTGGTCGCGGAGGGCACGTTCTGCCTCTGGAATCTGGATTTTTCGGACAAGAGCGCGCAGATCGAGGGCAGCATCGCGGCCGATGTGGTCTACGCGGAGGAGGGCGGCGCTCTGCGCAGCTTCCCGGTGGAGCTGCCGGTGAAGGTGCGCATCAGCGGCGAGACGCTCTCGCCGGACGTGCGGCCGTGGCTGCGCTGTACGCTCACCGCGCTGGACGCGCGCGCCGTCAATTCGCGCAAGGTGCGTGTCACGGCGCGGCTGAGCCTGTGCCTGCATGCTTATCGGGAGACGGAGCTCGCGCTCACGGACCGGATCGAGGGCGATGGCGGCGCAGTGTTCACGCGCACGGAAACGCTCCGCGTGCAGATTCCGGTGTCCGTGGAGGAAAAGACGTTCACCGTCTCGGAGACGCACCGCTTCCTGTCCGGCCAGCCCGAGGCCGACCGCCTGCTCTGCCACACGGAGACCGTGCTGCTCGACGATGTCAGCGCGGCCGGCAGCCGCGTCATTTTGCAGGGGCGCGTGTGCGCGGCAGTCACCTATCTCCCGCAGGGGCAGATGTGCCCGGCGGTCGAGACCTTTGAGACGGCGTTTTCCCAGATGCTCGACTGCCCGGCGGACACATCGCCGTGCCTGCTGCACACGACCGTCAACCTCACGGCGGCCTACCTGAACGTGAGCGCCGCGGCCGACGGCGCGGCGCTGGAGGCGGAGTACCATCTTGTCGCGCAGACGGTGTGCCTTGCGGATGCGGAGGCTGACTGCGTGACGGACGCCTACTGCAACACGGCAGAGCTCACGCTCGAGCGCGAGACGGTAGCGGCCGGTACGGTACAGCCGGGCGAGCCGCTGCGCCTGTCGGCGGAGGGTACGCTTGCGTGTGAGGCCGCCTCGCTGACGGTCGTGTCCCGGCGGGCCGTTGTCTGCGGCATGACGGAGGACGGCTGCGACGTGCTCGTCCGGCTGCTCGCGGCGGACACGGAGCAGCACGTATCCTGCATGGAAAAGCGTCTGCACCTGCCGCTCGAGCCGGCCGACGGCGCGCGGCTGGAGCTGCTGAGCGTGCAGCCGGAAGAGCCGGTGGTGACGGTCACGGCGGATGGGTTTCAGATCCGCGTGACGGTGACGGTGCGGACGGCCGTACTGCAGGAGTCCGACCTCCGGCAGGTCACCGGGGCGACGGCGCAGGAGCGCGCCTGCCCGTATGCCTCTGTACCGTCGCTGACGATCGTGCGCTGGGGCGGGGAAGACCTGTGGACGCTTGCCAAGCGCTACTGCTCGAGCGAGCGGCTCATCCGCGAAACGAACGGCCTCACGGACGATGCCGCCATGGCTGAGGCGCCGCAATATCTCCTTATTCCCAAAACGCAGGCGTAGTTTTCGCGCAAATATGCGGATTTTTCTTGCCACGCGGCCCGGAGTGTGCTAGAATATTCAAAGCATTTTAGCAAGAGGAGTTGTGACTATGTCCGGACATTCCAAGTGGCATAATATACAGAAAACCAAAGGCGCGCAGGACGCCAAGCGCGCGCAGGCGTTCACGAAGATCGCCCGCGAGATGATCGTGGCCGTCAAAGAGGGCGGCAGCGGCGACCCCAATAACAATTCCCGCCTCGCAGCTGTCATCGCCAAGGCGAAAGCCGCCAACATGCCGAATGACAACATCAAGCGCACGATCGACAAGGCGCTCGGCTCCGGCAACACGGATAACTACGAGTCCATCACTTACGAAGGCTACGGTCCGTCCGGTGTCGCCATCATCGTCGAGACGATGACTGACAACCGCAACCGTACCGCCTCCGAGGTGCGCCACTACTTTGATAAGTACGGCGGAAACATGGGGGCGACCGGCTGCGTGTCGTGGTCGTTTGATAAGAAGGGCGTCATCGTCATCAATGACGAGGATCAGGAGCTCGACGAAGACAAGGTCATGGAGGACGCGCTCGAAGCCGGCGCGGCCGACTTTGCGCCCGACGAGGGTGTTTACACGGTCTATACTGATCCCGACGATGTGGCATCGGTGGCCGAGGCGCTCACGAATGACGGCTATGAGCTGCTGAGCGCGCAGGTGGAGATGGTGCCGCAGAACACCATCAAGCTCACCGATGAGGGCGACATTAAGAATCTCCAGAAGATGCTCGACATGTTCGAGGACAACGAAGATGTCCAGAACGTGTGGCACAACTGGGAAGAGTAAACTGCCTGTGAAACGCATGCGTTTCCGGACACAAAACAGCATATTTGATGGATAACATGGCGCTTTGCGGCTTCAAACGTCGTTTCCTGCGGGAAAACACGGCGTCAGCTGCGACATACATGGCCACCTCTGTTGTGACATACATGAGGAGGACATAGGTATGAAGATCCAAAGTGCTGTCGAAGAGTATCTGGTTGAGATTGAGGTTCGCAAGTATACTCCGAAGACGATTCGGAGTTACCGGTGTAACCTCAATCTCTTTTTGCGTTTTTGCGCAGAGAAATTGCACGTCGAGACTGTCGAGGCGCTCACGCCCGCAGTTGTGCGGCAGTTTTCACGCTGCATGAGCGAGGCAGGGCGCAAGGGCACCTATATCAATGGCGTGCTCAAATCGATCAAATCGTTCATTCAGTATTGTTATGAGGAAGGATACGGCGGCTTTGATACGCGCAAGACGTTCAAGTGGTGCAAGGAGGAGAAGCCGGTCATTACCGCGTTTTCTCCGGAGCAGGTGCGGATCATGCTGCAAAGCTGCCGTGGGCATGATTATCTCTCGCTGCGCGACTATGCGATCCTGACATTACTCTTTGAGACCGGGATTCGCTGCTGGGAGCTGTGCTGCATCCGTGAGGAAGATATCCACGACGATTTTATCATCATCAATGGCAAGAACCATAAGCAGCGCGTGGTGCCGATTACGCCTGTTCTGAAAAAGGCGATGCTCAGATACGAGAGCGGTAAAGAGAAGTACTTTATGCTTCGCCCGCATGATGCGTTTTATTTCCTGTCGTTCCATGGCAGGCAGTTGACGGACGGAGCTGTGGAGTATGTTCTTCGCAAGCGCGGAGCGGGGATAGAAGGTGTTCGCGTGTCACCGCATACATGCCGACATTTTTTCGCGCAGCAGCAGGTGAAAATGGGAACGGATCTCTATACGATCAGTCGTTTGCTGGGGCATGAGAATATCGGGATCACGCAGACTTACCTGAACAGCCTGCGCGACCAAGAAGTGATTGAGATTGCCAAGCAGAAAAGCGTGCTGATGAATATGCGATAAACCGCGGCGCCTTCTTTTGATGAGAAGGCGCCGCGGTATTATATTTGTTGCAACTTGCTGTTATCACGTTGGCGATTTCTGTTCGGACAATGCGCTTTGGCCTTGGATTGGGGATATCATCCGCGATTTGTAGCCCTGCCGGGTGTAGGTGGTGTATGGGAAAATGTTTCGTTCAGCCGCTCATTTATCTCTCAGACGGGCGTTACGAGCATACACCCTCCTACACAAAAGGAACCGTTTCTTGCGTTCAGCAGAAGAAGATCAAAAACGCGATTGTGCAAAATAAATATCTTTGCGATGCAAGCAACAGCTAATGTATTTGAGAGACAGGACTCAAGCAGATATTCGCGAAAATAGTCTGTCGGATAAAGATATAATTACGCGAAAGACTTTGAAGAATCAGGGATTTTGTGTTATACTTAATCACTATCTATCTTAATTACTCACTATAAGATAAGGATCATATCAAAACCATCTTCGCAGACAGATGATTCCGCAGAGAAGGAGAACGAGTAAATGGCTATTTTGGATGAACTGGTAACACAGATAGAAAACCCGGATCTGCGCGCGCGGATCGCTGTCGAGGTGGAGAAGTTGGCGAAGCAGAAGAAATTCGGCCTGGTGTTTGAAGAGCACCTGCCGGAGTGTACGCCGCTGTGGGATATCCCGGTGAAGGCGGGGCGCAAGGCTGCGCTCAAAACCGGCCATGTCAACGATTTTTATACCGTGCTCAAAATCGAGGACGGCGTTGCCACCTGCCTCAACAAGGACAAAAGCGCCACGGCAGAGTTCCCTGTGGAGGCGCTTGTCTGCGTGGCGGAATTCGGCGAGCCCATTTACCCCTATCTCAAGCCCATCGACACGGTCTGCAACGCGCCGGACAGCGACCTGTGGCACACGCTCATCGAAGCGGACAACTACCATGCCCTGCAGCTTCTGGAATACCTGTACGCCGGCAAGGTGGATTGCATTTATATCGACCCTCCTTACAACACTGGCGCAAAAGACTGGAAATACAACAATGATTATGTGGACGGCAATGATGCTTACCGTCATAGCAAGTGGCTGTCTATGATGCAGAAGCGGTTGAGGCTGGCGAAAAAGCTGCTGAATCCAAAAGATTCTGTGCTGATCGTGACAATTGATGAAAAAGAATATCTGCATTTGGGATGCTTGCTGGAAGAATTGTATCCTGAAGCAGAAATTCAAATGATTACAGATATTATTAATCCTCGTGGAACAAATCGAACGAGTGAATTTTCTCGAGTTGAGGAGTATGTTTTTATTTGCAGGTTTGGCGCAGCAGAGATAGTAAAAACTGGAAATAACATGCTTGGCTCAACCGATGAGACAGATAAAGCTCGTGTATGGTATGGGTTTAATAGACCAAATAATCTTCGTCTATCAACTAACAAACAATTTTTCCCAATTTATATTGATGAAACACAAAAAAGGATCGTTTGTGTCGGTGAACCAATGGAATTGAATAACAAGATTGAAGATTTTCCAACTATAGAAGGGCTCACTGCAGTATTCCCAATCAATTCTCACGGGGAAGAATCAATATGGGGCGCAATATCCAGTACAACACGCGAATGGGTTGCGAAAGGATACCTAAGAGTGAATGATTATGACAAGAAACATAGTAGGTGGACTTTTTCTTACATTCGATCAGGAATGCAAAAACGAATAGAATCAGGAGAGATTGCTGTTGATGGATTTAGATCAGATGGCTCATTAAACATTGACCATATTGGAACAGAGGGAGAGGTGGTTCCGCCAAAAAGTGTATGGTATCAAGCAAGTCATAAATCCTTCGATTTTGGATCCACATTGATAAAAGGTATTATTCCTGGGCACTATTTTTCCTTCCCGAAATCTTTATACTCAACAATGGACGCTATTAGATTTTTTGTAGCAGATAAACCTTCTGCTCTCATTGTCGATTTCTTCGCCGGATCAGGCACAACCCTTCATGCCGTCAACCTTCTGAATGCGGAGGATGGCGGGCATCGCCGGTGTATTCTCGTTACCAACAACGAGGTGTCTGACGCAGAGGCAAAGGAAATGTCCAAGCGCGGACTCAAGCCCGGCGATGCGGAATGGGAAAAGCTTGGCATCGCCCGCTATGTCACTTGGCCGCGCACCGTCTGCTCTATCGAGGGCCATGATGTGAACGGGAAACCGCTCAAGGGCGACTACATTACCAGCGGCCAAGAACCAATGCACATGGCAGATGGCTTCAAAGCAAATGCAGCCTTCTTCAAGCTGGGCTTCCTTGACAAAAACGCTGTGGCGCTGGGCAGACAGTTCAAGGAAATGCTGCCGACGCTGTGGATGAAGGCGGGCGCACACGGCGCGTGCCCCAACATCGGCAAGACTGTGCCGGAGATGCTCATTCTGCCGGATAACAAATTCGCGGTGCTGGTGGACGAGAGAGCATATATGGCATTCGCAGCAAAACTGGACGAGCATCCGGAGATCGAAACGGTGTTCCTCGTGACGGACTCCGACAGCGGCTACAGGGATATGATCTCCGGACTGGATGTCAAGGAAAGCTACCAACTCTACAGAGATTATCTCGACAATTTCCGCATCAACGCGGTCAGGAGGTAAGCGGACATGAAATTTGAATTATTCCCGTTCCAGAAAACGGCGCTTGCCAGACTGCGTCAGAGCGTAGCAACCGCGCTGGGCAACTACCGGAGCACGCACACGCCGCAGGTGGTGTCTTACACTGCACCCACGGGAGCCGGTAAGACCATCGTCATGTCGGCGCTGATCGAGGATATTTATTACGGAGACGAGCTGTACCCCGAGCAGCCCGAGGCCATTTTCATCTGGCTGTCCGATTCCCCGCAGCTCAATGAGCAGTCGCGGCTGAAGATCGACCTGAAGGCAGACAAGATCCGCCTAAACCAGTGCGTTGTCATCAGCGACGACGCTTTTGATATGGAGATGCTGGAAGATGGACACATTTACTTTTTGAACACGCAAAAGCTCTCCAAATCCAGCAACCTGACAAAGCATTCCGACGGACGGCAGTACACCATCTGGGAGACGCTCTCAAACACCGTGCGCGAGAAGGGCGACCGGCTGTACTTCATCATCGATGAAGCCCATCGCGGCGCGCAGGGCACAAGAGACCTTACGAAAAACACCACGATCATGCAGAAGTTCCTGAAGGGCTCCGAAGCGGATCGTCTGCTGCCAATGCCAGTGGTCATCGGCATGACGGCTACGCCGCAGCGTTTCAACCGGCTGGCGGAAGGCATCCAGTCCACTACGCACTATGTGAAGACCACGGCGGATGAGGTGCGTGCGTCCGGGCTTTTGAAGGATCGGATCATCATCACCTACCCCGAGCAGAGCGGAAATGATATGGCAGTGCTGCAGGCAGCCACAGATGAGTGGCAGCAAAAATGTCAGCACTGGTATCAGTATTGCTACGAGCAGCACTACGGACAGGTAAATCCAATTCTTGTAATCCAAGTTCAGAATGGCAGCGGGCATCAGATTTCCGCAACCGATCTGGACGAATGCCTGCGCATCATGGAAGAGCGGCTTGGCGACCGCTTCCTCGAGGGGCAGGTCGTCCACGCCTTTGGCGAGGGTACGCCGACGATTCAGATCGGCGGTCTGGATGTGCCATACTGTGAGCCGAGCCGCATCGCCGATGACAAGCGCATCAAGGTCGTTTTCTTTAAGGAGACGCTGACCACAGGATGGGACTGCCCTAGAGCAGAGGTTATGATGTCCTTCCGCCGTGCAGTGGATCACACCTATATCGCGCAGCTTCTGGGCAGAATGGTGCGCACACCCACCCAGCAGCACATCAACGTGGACGAGACGCTGAACGACGTGCATCTGTATTTGCCGCAGTTTAATGAGGCGACCGTCTATGATGTCGTGAAGGCGCTGCAGGACGAAGAAGGCGCAACGATCCCTACAGATATCGAAGCCGAAGAACTGGGACGCGGCAACTATGATACGCTGAGCCTGCGGCCGACTTATCAGACGCCGCCGCGCCAGCCTGGCAGGGAGCGCAATGAAAATCCTGACCAGCTGTCCATGTTCGACACGTTCAGCAACGGTGATACTTTCTCGGCACAGCCGTCCGGCGGAGAAGCTCCGGCAGAGCCGCCGCAGTCTGTGCCGCAGAGGCCGATATCGTTTGAATTGCCGACGCAGCCCACAGCACAGGGCAATCCGGCACAGGCAGCTCCGGCGGCGCGGCCAACCACTGCAGAGCCGACACAGCCCGCGCCCGCAGCGCAGCCGCCGATCATTCCGGACATTGACCGCGAAGCCGTGGTGAAGGCCATCAATGACGCAGGCCTTTTGACATACGACGTGCGTAGAGTGCGCATCACCGGTTATCTCAAATCCATGTACGCGCTGGCTCGTTTCCTGACGCAGACCCGTATCGACATGGACGCGAAGGAAACGGTCATTTCCGATATCGTCGAAAAGATCCACGAGCACATTGCCCTTTTGAAGCAGCAGGGTATGTATGACGTCCTTGCCGGACAGGTACTGCAGTTTAAGCTGAGTGCACAGATATTTGATGTGTTCGGACGGTCGATTGACGATTATGCGATCCATGATCTCCTTTCCACCACGGACACGGATATTGAACGTCAATTCCGCTTGGCGGAAAAGCGCCTCGGCAATGAGGGCGTCGGCAACGCATACGTCAATCACTACTACGATGAGGACGAGGTATTGACGCTGAAAATTCATGTCATCATCTTTGCCGCAAATGCCGATTGCATGGACGCGCTGAACGATTACGCGCAGCAGAAGTTCCATGATCTGAACGACGCGAATCGCCGCCGCACGGTTTCCCTGCCGGAGAAATTCAAAAAGAAGTATGATGACATCGTTTCGGACGGCGATATCATCAGTAAGCATAACTTCCGTCTGCCGGAGACCATTCGCGTTCCGCATGAAATGGAAGGCGTCCTCTATAGGAACCATCTGTTCGTAGACGATTCCGGCACCGCGCTCATCAATCTGAACGGCTGGGAGCGCAAGGTCATCGCGGAAGAGGAACAGCATGAAGATTTTGTTTGCTGGCTCCGTAATCCGTCAAGAGGCTCATGGGCGCTGTGCATTCCGTATGAGATCGACGGTGAGACAAAACCGACCTATCCGGATTTCCTGATTATCCGCAGAGATGGCTCGGAATATGTCGTGGACATTCTGGAGCCACACGATCCGACACGGCAGGATAACCTTGGAAAAGCGAAGGGCTTCGCAGAATACGCGCGGCAGAACCCCGGCGTCGGCAGGATCCAGTTGATTCGGATGCAGCGCGACTCTGTCGGCAGAGAGCGGGCGTTCCGGCTGGATATGTCCAAAAGTTCCGTTCGGGACAAGGTTTCCCGTTGTGCCAGCAATGATGAGCTGAACCATATTTTCGAGAGTGAAGGTTTCTTTCAATAAATAAAAAAAGGAAGAAAAGCGTATGAACGAACAAGCAATCGTCAGCAAAATGCATGAGTACCTGCACACGGCCACAAAAGAACTCTGTGCATGGCTTGCAAAAATGCTGCCCCGCGTCGGCGAGGATTGGTGGCAGGTATGCGTGATGGACAACCTGTCATTCGCTCAAAAACAATACGCCACAGAAAACGGCTACTCGAAGCTGGAGGATCTTGATCTTGCAGCTCTGCTTCGCGTGGCAGACAAATCGTGGTATGACATGCGTTCATTTGCCTATCTTCCAACCCGCGACCGTCAATGCGTCCGGGACATGATGAAGGTGCGCAACAACTGGGCGCATCTTGCCGGAGCCATCGAAGACAAGGACGTTGTGCTGCGGGATCTCGATGTCATTCTGGCGTTCTTTGAGAACGTGATGGTAACCAATAAATACACGCAGGGCATCGAAGATTTCCGGCGCGAAGTAGAAAATGCCGATTTCTCTGCAGTCTTTGAAACCGAGCCGGTCAAAGTGAAAGCGCCGGAACCGGTGCAGGCAAGCACGGGAGGCATTCAGGAAAAGGATCGCGTCTATCTCACTGGAGATCCAAACACCAAAGGCATGGTGTTCTCCGTCACGGACATCGGCGGCACCAAGCGATACGAAGTGTTCGTCGACGGCGAAATCAAAACCTTCTATGAAGGACAGATTCAGAAGATCGATTCCGCGCCGTCCTACAGCTGGGTGGATTTGAGCACACTGCAAAGTAACCTGACGGCATACGAAATCAACAACCCTTCGGCGGGCAATCTATATTCGCTGAACGCGGCAAGAATCGATTTCGTGCCGTATCAGTTCCGCCCCGCTCTGAAGCTTATCAAATCGGATGAGCCGAAGATCCTGATTGCGGACAGTGTCGGTGTCGGTAAGACGATCGAAGCCGGTCTGATCGTAAAGGAGCTTGAGGCGAGAAGCGAACTGGATAACATATTGATCATCTGCCCGAAGCCGCTTATTGCAGAGCGCAAGTGGGAACTGGAAATGAAGCGCTTTGATGAGGATTTCATCCCGCTCGACGGCGCAATCCTCCGGCAGGCCATATCCGACACCCACCGAGACGAAGAATGGCCGGTACGCTATAACAAGGCCATCATTCCGTATTCCATTTTGGACAGCCGCGTATATGAGGGCGAAGATCACCGCAGAGGTAAGCAGTACGGGCTTCTGGATCTCGACCCCGCGCCGCACTTTGATCTCGTGATCATCGACGAAGCGCATCATATCCGCAACGGCAGTCTGGACAAAGACAAGGCATACGCATATAAGTGTGTCCGGTACTTCTGCGAGCACGCGGATGCAGTCATCATGCTGACCGCCACCCCGCTGCAGACCAGCGATGACGACCTTTTCACACTGATGAATCTGCTGCGCCCGGACGTCATCATGGACAAAGACGTGTTCCGCATGATGTCCAGACCCAACGAATTCATTTACAGGTGTTCCCACGCGATACGCGGAGCGGGCGAAGGATGGCAGGAAGTTGCCATTGCCGAGCTGCAGAATATCCGATCCACACAGTGGGGCGAAAATATCATTGCCAAGAATCCACTGTACGCAGACATTCTGGCGCGGCTGGCAAGGCCGGACATTACACGCGAAGAACGCGTCAAACTCGTTTCCGACGTGGAATCGCTCCACAGCTTCAACACCATGCTGAACCGGACACGCAGAAAGGATATTCAGGATTTCTGCATACGCCGGTCTTACACGGTAGAAACCAGCTTCACACCGCAGCAGTATGACCTGCATAACGAACTGCTGAGATTTGAATACGAAGCGCTTTCCAAGCTCCACAATGTGCGCTGCATTCCCTTCATGATGAGCACGATCCGACGTCAGGCGGCAAGCTGCATCTTCGGGCTCGCGCCCCACATCCGGGATCTGATCACACGGCGCTTTGATCAGATGGTTGAAGACCCGGATGTAGACATGGATGAGTACGATCTGGACGGAAAAGCCACGTCCACATTGATGGCGTTGGCTCATCATGTGCTGGAGCTCGCAGATCTGCTGCCGGAAGACGACCCGAAGTTCGATAGCATCTGCACGGTGATTGACGAAAAGCAGAAGCTGGAAAACAACAAGATCATCCTCTTCAGCTCGTTCCGGCATACACTTGCCTATCTGGAAAAGAAGCTGCGCAGCCGCAATTATCGCGTCGCGCAGATCAACGGCAGCGTCAAGGACGATGACCGTCGCGCACTGCGTGAACGGTTTGAGCTGGACAAAGCAGACCCGGATGCGCTGGACATCCTGCTCTTCACAGAGGTAGGCTCAGAAGGTTTGGACTACCAGTTCTGCGACACCATGATCAACTATGATCTGCCATGGAACCCGATGCGCATTGAACAGCGTATCGGTCGAATCGACCGTCGCGGCCAGAAAAGCGAAGCGGTCAACATTTATAACATTATCACGGCGGACACCGTGGACGCGGACATCTACTCCCGCTGCCTGATGCGAATTGGCATATTCGAGCGCAGCATCGGCGAATGCGAAGAAGTACTCGGCGCAATCGGTGCGCAGATCGAGCAGATCGCTGTGAATACCGCTTTGACCGATGAAGAGCGACGTCGCAAGCTGGAGCAGATGGCGGATAACGAAATCCGCCGTATGCAGGAACTCAGCAAGTTGGAAGATGAAGAGCGGGCGCTGTTCGGTTTCGATCTCTCAAACTACACAGCAGCAAAGGAAATTAAGGACGCAGAAAGTCCGTGGATTTCGCCACTCAGCATTCAGCGGCTTGTTGAACGTTATTTAAGAGACCGGCTCGGCGAAGGCCAGTACATCATCGGCGCATCTGAACTCAAGCAGATTCGTCTGAGCCGTGAAGCTCGGTTAACGCTTCTTGAAGATTTCCGCAGGCTGTCAAATATCAAATCGGCATTGAAGCGCAGATGGGAGAATTACCTGAAGGGCTCCGAGCCGATGCACCGGCTGACATTTACATCGGAGACCGCGTCGAAAGAACGGCGGGCGTTCTTCATTACCCCCATGCATCCGCTGGTCAAGCAGGCAGCCAAATACTACGCCACCAGTCAGGTGTCGTATATCCATTTGGAATACTATTCCGAGGAACTGCCGGAGGGTACATATCCGTTCTCCATTTACGCGTGGAGCTATGTCGGGCTGAACCCGATGTTCCGCGTCGTGCCGATTTGCGAGAACGAACTGCTGGCGGCAGAGCTCATAGATATCCTGCAGGACGCGAATACTTCCACAACCAGCATTACTGTTGACAAGGGCACGTGGGCTGGCTTGGAAGGTATGCACATCGCTCTATGGCAGCGGGAAAAAGAGACGTATCTCGCCGGAATCCAGAGCACTGCAAACTATAAGCTGGAGAGCATCAGCAGTAACTACAGGAACCGGAAGAGAACGCTGGAGCAGAAAATCCGTGACGCATTCGACGAGAAGATTCGCAGGATGTACCAGAGCGAGCTCGGCACTGCTACCGAAAAATATCAGATAAAAGTTGACGAAATTAACGACCGCGCTTCCCGCGCGGATATCCACACATCTCTGATTGCAAACGGCATCATCGAGATCAAGAGGGGTTAATCATGAGCAACATTGCTGACAGAGTCAGGACAGCACAGGATAAGGACGGAATGCTGCGCCGTGCATTGGAACGCATCATTCAGCTTTATACGGATAAGTCGCACTTTGTATATGAGCTCCTGCAGAACGCAGAAGACGCAGAAGCCAAAGACATCAAATTCATCCAGCATGCTGATCATCTGGAGGTTCTGCATGATGGCAAGCCATTTACATCGGCAAACCTTCAGGGGCTTTGCGATATCGGCAAATCCGATAAGGTGGATAACCTGAATCAGATTGGCGAGTTCGGCGTTGGCTTCAAATCCGTGTTCGGCATCTGCGATACCGTTCTGCTCTATAGTGATCCTTCGCGTTATACAGGAAAAATCGAGGGAGACGCAGTTCCGTTTGCTGTTGAAATCAAGGACTTCACAAGGCCGGAAGATATTCCTGAAGAACCGATTCCACGGCCATACACCACGCGTTTTGTTTTTCCGTTTGCGGTCGGTCATACGTTCTCTGGATTTAAAACCCTTCCGGCGCTGATTGATACTCTTGCCCGGAAGCTGCAGAACCTTGGAATAACGACGCTTCTTTTCATGAAGCACCTCGAATTGATCGAATATGAGATAGACACGGACGAAGAGCCCATAACGGGCGAATACCTTCTGGAAAAGGATGGAATCAATGATCATTCGTCCCTCGTTTCTGCACTCGGCGTTTCTGAAAAAGAAAAGGCCGATCCGGATGATGCGGAGATAATCTCCTACTTGATGTTTTCCCGCAAGTTGGACAAATACCCGCTCAGAACCGTAGATATAGCATTCCCGGTAAAGGAAGAGCGCGGCGTATACCAATGCATAAAAGCACCAAATCCCTACGTCTCTGTGTATTTCCCGACCGAGACAGAAAGCAAGCTGGATTTCATCGTGCAGGGCCCGTTCCGTACTACTCCGAACCGCAGCAGCATTCCGTCGGATGATGCCGATAATATTTATCTGGCAAAAGAAACGGCAATACTGCTTCGGGAAAGCATTCTCGAAATGAAGGCAGACGGACGGCTGAACATGAGCTTTGTTAAAGCACTGCCCATAGACGAAGACAGATTTGATACGTTCGGCCTCTTCCTCCCGCTTTACGAAACCGTCCGGGATTTGTTCCGAAGCACCGCCGTTATTCCTACAAAGGCAGGCAAGTATGTTCATCCAAAATATGCAAAGATTGCAAGACAGGAAAGACTGGCAACAGTCTTTTCGGACGAGCTGCTCACTCAGCTGATAAACGACGGCGGCAAATACTGCTGGCTTCCGACGTTCCTTACGGAAACGAACAGAGAGTACAAGCACGTCCTCGATTATATGACGGGAGAACTCGGCGTACAGGTAATTCGCCCGGAGGATCTCCGAAGTTTCTTTGCCTCGAATCCGAAGTTCCTTCCGGCGCAGTCAATCGACTGGCTGGTCGATCTGTACGGCATTTTTGAAAACATACCCGGCGCGTTCTCAAAATCAAGGTATGAAACGAATATGACCACGGCAAACATCGTGAAGACCGCCACAGGCACATTCGTTGCTCCTTTCCGGCGTGAAGGCAAAACATACATTCCGAACGTTTTCCTTCCGTCCCCAAAAATCCGCAGCGCGGACATCAATTTTGTGGATGCAACGCTGTACGAAAGATGCCGCCATTTCTTCGATGACATCCTCCAGTTGCAGAAACCAAACGAATATGAGTTCTTGATCAAAGACATAAAGAAGCGCTATGAGAGCGGGCACATCTATGATGATGATCAGCATATCGAAGACATCAAGGCGCTTTTCAAATACTCAAAACGTGAAGAATACGAAGATGAAGTTAATCGGATCATTCGAGAGCTCCTTGCCCTCAGATGCACCGACGGGAAAATGCGCAGCTGCTACGCCTTCAGGATTTTTCTCCCGATCAGCACGGAAGGGATCAACGTAGAGAGCTACTATAGGAACCTTGGGCAAAACGTGTTCTTCGCCGATGTAGATTTTTACAACAACCATGGTATTGAAACGCCGATGCTGTTGGCGCTCGGCGTGCGTAATTCCATCACGATCGGAGATAACACCGTATCGGGCACCTACAAAACAGGGTCTCGCGGGAAACAGCCGGAATGGTGGACAACCGGCGATTTCCGTTGGAAATTCTCAACGGATGCGTTAAAGGATGTTCTCAAGTACATATCGGCGCATCCCTCGGCTAAAGATTCGATACTGAAATCGCAGGCGATCATGAAGGTGTTAACCGGCAACGAAAGTAGGCTTTGCGGGCTTGTGCATATTGGCGGCAGCACCGTCCCGAACAAGGAGAATGAGCCGTGCGAGATGATCCACATTCTGCGTGGCGAAAGAATCTGGGGATGGGACGGCAAATGGCTGTATACCGAATCCGGCGAGCTCGTTTCGCCCAAGGTGATTTCAAAGCATGATATCAGTACCTCCATCTACGGTAGGATCAAGCTGGACTCTGTGATTTTCAGTCTCATTGGCTTCAAAAAGACTGATGCGGACGAAGTGGACGAACTGAAGAAGACCATCCCGCAGGAAAAACTGGAGGCATTCTTTGAAAGTGAGCTGCGGCAGCGGTATGGTATTTCCACAGCTGACCTTAACGAACGGTATGGATCAACAAGTCAATATGAAAGTGTAGAGCAGGAAGAGAAATTGCCTTTCCCGACGTTTCGTGTTCGTAGCTGGGAGGCACTGCGAAAGCATGCAGCGGAGATGCTTATCTATGCCGACCCGGTAACCTATAAGGAAAGAGTCCGTAGCATTCGTGTCAGCAATCATCTGAGAGAAGCGAAGGCGTATTTGTCGAATATGTACCGGCATGAGGGCAACAATCGATTCAAGTTTGCATGCCAGCTTTGCCATGAAACCTGTTCCTCGTTTGAGGCGACGGAGATTTTTCTGAAACCCAAAACAGAATTGGATCCGGTTAATCTCTGCCTATGTCCCAATTGCGCATCAGCATATCGAAAGCAGCGAGCTAATCCCGATATCATGGAAGCCGTCCGTAATGCATTTCTTTCGATGAATGAGTCAGATATAGAAGGTTGTGAATATGTGACAGTTGCTCTGAACGACGGCAATGAGCTGTGGTTTACACAAACACATTTCGCTGAGGTACGAGAATTGATCAAACTGGAAGAAGAAGTGAAAAAACCAATGAAGGATAGTTCCGCTGTATGCACCACGATTGATGAAAATGAAAAACCGGCTATGTCTGTGTATTCCAACTACATAGGAAAAATAATCCGCCGAAAAGATGGCTTCGTCGGAATTGTGACAAGCGTAACAACGGAAGGAGAAAACGCCTACATTTCTGTTCATGTCACCGATGGAAAAGATGCAGGCAAAGATACCAAGATTCAGCTCTCGTTTATTTTGAAGAGCAAGGGCGTTTACAGCATCTCCGAATGAAGAAGGCGCACCTCTAAAAAGAATATGGTGAAGGAGGCGCTGAATGGAAGAACACCTTGAACATCACCTGCCATTTGATTAGGCCGCACTGGCCAAGGCGCACAAGGAAGCGGCGAACAAGCTACCGATTGTGCGAAACGAAATCGCACGTCTTCTTGCGTCCATTATGTTGGAGGAAAGACCAGTTCTTGAGCAGGAAGAGGGATACCGTAAATTGATGGGCAAGGCAACTGGACATACATGGATGCGCCCGCGACGACTAATCAAGCTGTAAAAATGGCGAATGAAGCTCTGTAAGTTATTGTAGGTAGTACCTTTTCGGAGGAGAAATTGATTTATACGTCCACTAGCATTGAAAAAAGGGTGAAAAAATGAGTTGTCATGTAGTAAAGCATAGTGAAATAACCTCGATGGATAACAAGAGCGATTATTCTCACCAGATATAATGCAATTCAAACGTTAAATGCTATTTTTGGCTGTTGATGATATTATCAGGGAAATCCCGAGCGGCGCGTTCTTTTGCTTCGTCAATAAAATGGTTGATGAATTTGTTAAATTCTTCCGCTGCACGAAATTGCTGCAGCTCGCTGTTATCTCTTTTCGCGATTGCACTGGAAATGGCTGTATGGATCAATTCGTCATCGCTCATCATATGTAATTTCTTGCTCAGTTTTGAGCTCGGTATTTGAAACTTATTTATGTATAGGATTAGCTTTTCGGTTAACATCCGATCTTCAGGATTGACAAATAAAAGAAAATCATCCGCTTCCGCTTCGCCCTCCACTTCATGGATGTATTGATCACATAGAATATGGAGCATTTGCTCGTGCAGTGAGCTGTTCTCTGCGCGAGCCAGCCGACCGATGATTTCCGGAAATTCTTTGCACTCGATGAGTGCAGACGTGATGCGCTGGTTGCACATGATTATATCCTTGCTAAGCTGAATTTCTTCAAGTTCATAATCTTTCAGGCCTGAATGCAGCCGCTCGACGGCTTCTTCTGACAGACCGGTATATTCGACCGCTGCTTTCGCACCGGCATCCGGGCTTTTGGTGTCACTGAGTCCAAGCAAGTAGTCGGTCGATACGCCGAAGTACTGTGCAATGTCAGCGAGCTTGATGATGTCTGGCACACTCTCGCCGGTTTGCCAGTTGGAAATTGTCTGCCTTGTCGTGTGAAAAATCGCACCCCATTGCGACAGCGCTTTCTCCTCTTGTGCGCACAACTGCAGGAATCGAGAAGAAAATGCGTGCGCTTTGTCCAATTTGATTCCCTGTCTGCCCATAATGCACCTCGTAATGTAAATTTCGTTAACTGATTCGCTCCACAGTGTTGACAATATTTGCGTCTCGTGAGATAACGATATCACACGACGACTCCGGAGTCAAGTGGACTAAATTACAGAGGAGGTTTGAGATGAAACCGGAAAACAAAATCATGATGAAAAACACAAAGGAGGATGCCTATGACAGATGAACACACACAGATGCATGAAAACGACTCTCTGATTGAGAGCTTTATCCCCACAGATTTTACGGACGTAGGGCAGGGAACCGTGCTCTATGAGGCTTACCATCACAAGCTGCGCTATTGTGAGGGCGTGGGATGGATCGCATATAACGGCGGCGTATGGGAACCGTCTGAAACGGCGGCACATAGCTATTCCCAGCGCTTGACGGATCTGCAGATGCAGGAAGCAAAGACCATGGGACTGAACAATATTGGTATGTTTGGACAGACTGCATCGATGTCGCAGACCTATATGGAGTATGCCGTGGTGCGACGCTCGTCGGCTAAAATTGCGGCCGCTTTGAGAGAGGCCAAGCCGAAGCTCAGTATCCGGGCTGCGATGCTGGATGGGGATCCGCTCATTTTGAATACGCCTGACGGAGAGATCCATTTGGATACGGGAGAAATGTCTCCGCACGAGCCGGAGCATTTTATTACGCACATGACGAGCTGCGCGCCTTCTGACGATGGGGCGGATATCTGGGACACGTTTTTGCACCAGATTGCTTGTGATGACGAAACGCTCGTGGCATTCCTCAAGCAGATTGCGGGTATGGCCGCGATCGGTAAGGTCTATGAAGAGCGGCTCGTGATCGCGCTCGGGAGCGGCGGCAATGGAAAGAGCACATTTTTTAACGCCATTCAGGATGTGATGGGTGATTACGCTTGCACGATCCGCTCGGAGCTGCTGGTCGCAAGCAATGACAGCGGCAAGAAATTTGAACTGGCGAGGCTGCGCGGAAAGCGCTTGGCCATTGCAGAGGAATTGGAAGAGGGGAGACAGCTGGATACTGCGGAGGTAAAGCATTTGTGCAGTACCGGAGATATCAACGCGCAGTTTAAGGGGAAGGACGTTTTCACGTTCAAACCGTCTCATTCCATTATGCTGTGTACCAACCACATGCCGTCGGTAAAGGTCATGGACAGCGGTACTTGGGATCGCCTGATTGTAGTGCCGTTTCGCGGCAGATTCCGAAGCCAGGAGAACGAGATTAAAAACTATGGCAATTACCTCGTGCGAGCCTGCGGCGGCGCGATCCTGAGATGGATCATTGATGGTGCCCGCGAATATATCCGTAATGACTATAAGCTAGACATTCCGGAGTGCATCATCAGCGCGACGGAGCAGTATCAGCAGGAAAATGACTGGCTCACGGATTTTTTCAACGAGTGGGTCGCTCTGGATAAAAATGAGGACACATATGGCAGCGATATTTATGAGGCGTATACGTCCTTCTGCAGTAAGCACGGTGAGCGGATGCTTCCCATGTCCTCCGTGCTTCCGCTGGTTGAAACGAAGGCAGGTGCAACAAAGAAGCGCACAAAAAAGGGCAATGTGTATCAGGGCTTGAGAATTATCAGCGAGTTCGAGCGGGCTGCATCCTAAAAGGAATGGCGGTGTATGGTGGTGTAGGCATATTTCTCTCACAGTTAAAAACGGATAAAAATGTAAATTAGTAATTTGCCATACACCGTTATACACCGCTTCACTGTATCCACCGCTGCGCGGCGGGGCCTGTCTTGCAGCGCAGTACGTGCTACGCCCGTTCTGCTCGCTTGAATTTTGCCTGCTCGCTGCGCTCGTCAGCCCAAATTCGCCGAAAAACACAATCGTATGAATAGCACAATCGCAAACAAGTGTGCTTGACATGGATATCGAGCGATTTTTTCGCGGAAATCAATCGTCATTGCTCGGGTCAGTGCACGAGCCAGTCACCTACATGCAGCGCTGAAAAAACAGCCGCTCACGCTGGTTTTAACTGCTCCCGATGAATACCGTTTGCAATTCTTGGCTCGATATGCTATTATAATAGTGTCCAGTTCTACTGTGACATACATCTGCATAACAGAGGAATGTGCCTCTGACAAATGTGCTGAAATTGCAGCTTTTTTCTCCAGAAGATGCTCGACATGTTCGAGGACAACGAAGATGTCCAGAACGTGTGGCACAACTGGGAAGAGTGATCCGATACACGACAACGACCGCGGCCGATTTGGCTGCGGTCGTTTTTCACTGAAAAGATGAATTTTTTGTGAATTTTCGGATTATAAATCGTTAAGTAATGTGCTAGGATACAACCAATGAAGCGAGACTTTCGCTCAGAGATATCAACGGAGGGAAATGAGATGAAATACTGCAGTCAATGCGGCAAAGAGCTGGTGGACGAGGCGGTCGTGTGCCCGAACTGCGGCTGCGCGGTGCAGGCGCCGGTAAGCCAGCAGGAGGATAAACCGTCGACGGTCCTGAACATTCTGGCGTTTTTGTTCCCGGTGATCGGCCTGATCCTGTTCCTGTGCTTCCAGAAGACGACGCCGGTGCGTGCCAAAGCGATCGGCAAATGGACGCTGGACGGCTTCGTTGTCGGTGTTGCGCTCTCGATTCTGGTCGGGATTCTGGGCGGGATTCTGGGTGCCATGTACGCATAAACGCGCGCGTGCGGGTGAAATGCAATCGCTGCATTTCACCCGCATTTTACATGTATGCGGTTTTGAACTTCACGCAAAAATGCTATCATGACCTCTAAATCACTTTTGGAGGCGATCGTGTGAAGCATCCAAAACTCTGGGACGGTATTTCGATCGTTTTGGTTTTGTTTGGCCTGGGCCTGTACGGCAGCAGCTGCTACTATGGCATCTGGGCACTGATATATGTAGCACTGGGGTGCATCGTGCTGGGCGCGGTCATTGCCGTGCGCACACAGCGCTGCCCGTTTTGCCATCGCTACCTCGGCATGATGTTTTTCGCCGGCAAAAAGACGTATTGCCCGCACTGCGGCAGCGACGTGCGCGCGGGCAGAAACGTTTGACAGCGCCGTCATTTTCCGCTATGCTGGATGCATCATGCATGTGGAAGCAGGGATATCATGAAACTTGGCCTGTGCCAGATGCCGGTCACGGCGTCCAAAACGGAGAATGATACGGTCATGTGCCGCTATGTGCGCGATGCCGCTGTGGCCGGCTGTGATCTGATCGTGCTGCCGGAGATGTGGTGCTGCCCATATAACAATGCGGCGTTTGTGCAATACGCCGAGCCGCAGGGCGGCGAGACGTGGCGTCTGCTGCGCGACACGGCGCGCGCATGCGGCGTCTGGCTCGTCGCAGGCTCCGTGCCGGAACGCGACGGGGACGCGATCTACAATACCTGCTACGTGTTTGACCCGCAGGGGACGCAGCAGGCGAAGCACCGCAAGGTGCACCTGTTCGATATCGACGTGGCGGGCGGCCAGCGCTTTTTCGAGTCCGATACGCTCTCGCCCGGGCAGCAATACACGCTCGTGGACACGCCGTTCGGAAAACTCGGCGTGGCAATCTGCTTCGACGTGCGCTTTGCTGAGCTCTTTCGCATTCTGGCGCTCGAGGGCGCGCGGCTGATCGTGGTGCCGGCGGCGTTCAACATGACGACTGGCCCGGCGCACTGGGAGCTGCTGTTTCGCGCGCGGGCGCTGGATAACCAGTGCTTCGTCGCCGGCTGCGCTCCGGCGCGGGACGAGACGGCGGGCTATGTTTCCTATGCCCACTCGCTCGTGTGCGACCCGTGGGGGCGCGTACAGGCGCAGGCGGAGGCAGCGCCGCAGCTGCTGATCTGTGACATCGACCTTACGGAGACGGACGCCGTTCGTGCGCAGATCCCGGTCCTGCGCGCGCGGCGCACGGATTTGTATCAGCTGAAATATGAAAAAGACTCGTGAAGTTCACGAGTCTTTTTTTGCAATATCCGTGACGGTCAGTATTTGGTCACTGACCGTGAATTTCACCTCATAACCGCCGAATTCCAGCCCGTAGACACGGCTGGCGTCTGCCTGATACCGCGGGCGCGGATCCTGCGCGAGCACACCGACGAGTGCGTCGCGCTTCTCAACCGGGAAGCGGGCCAGCAGCTCCGGTGGGATCTCCACCGTCAGCGCCTGCATTTCCACCTGCCCGGTGAAGCCTTCCGTCGCCTCCGGATGGCAGTCGGCGTAGGGAATGTAGGGCTTGATGTCGTAGATCGGCGTGCCGTCCATCAGATCCGCCCCGGCGACATGGAGCACCGGGCCGCGCGCGTCGGAAAATGTAATGTCCTCCAGACGCACGCACGACAGACCGATCGGGTTCGGCCGGAACGGCGAGCGCGTGGCGAACACCCCCATGCGCACATTGCCGCCCAGACGCGGCGGACGCACGGTCGGCGACCAGTCGGCGCGCACGTTTTCGGAAAACTCCCAGATGAGCCAGATGTGCGAGAACGCTTCCAGCCCGCGCACGGCGTCGCGGCTGCGAAATTCCGGCTCGAAAATGATCTCGGCCTGTAAACTCCCGACTACGCCGCTCTGGCGCGGAATGCCAAACTTCGTGGCAAAGTCGCTGTGGATGTGTGCGATCGGTCTCATAGCTCCATCTCCTCTGCGGTTTGACATACGTGGCGCACACAGCACCGGCCGCACATCGGCTTGCGTGCCGTACACACGGCGCGGCCATGCAGCACGAGCCGGTGGCAGAAGTCGGACGATTCCTCCGGCGGCAGGATCTTGCGCAGCGCGCTCTCGATCTTGACGGGGTCTTTCAGTCCGTCTACAAGCCCCATGCGGTTCGAGAGCCGGATGCAGTGCGTGTCCACGACTACGGCGGGCTTGTGGTACACGTCGCCGAGAATGAGGTTGGCCGTCTTGCGGCCGACGCCGGGCAGGGAAGTGAGGGCCTCCATCGTGTCCGGCACGCGGCCGCCGTATTCCGCGACGAGCTTGCGCGCGCACAGGACGATGTCCCGCGCCTTCGCCCGGTAAAAGCCGCAGGAGTGGACATATGGCTCTACGTCCTCGGGCTCGGCGGCGGCAAACGCCTCGAGCGTCGGAAAGCGCGCATACAGCGCCGGCGTGACCTGGTTGACACGCTCATCTGTGCACTGCGCTGCCAGCCGCACGGCAAACAGCAGTTCATAATCTTTCTGATATTGCAGGGAGCAGTCCGCGGGGTAGGCCTGCGCCAGACAGCGGAGGATCTCCTGCACTTGTTCCGGTGTGCGCATATTGTTCACCTCTCCGGCAGTGTAGCACATTTTGCGCCGCCTGCCAAGTGCGGCGAGTTGCCAAGGCGCGCAAAATGCGGTATAATATCGCCATTGCATCACAGGAGGCGCGCTATGTACAGACCATTGGCGGATGAGATCCGGCCGACCACGCTCGACGATGTCGTCGGGCAAAAGCATATTCTGGGCCCGAACGGGATGCTCCGCCGCATCGTGGAATCCGGCGAGATCCCGAATATGGTGTTTTACGGCCCGTCCGGCACCGGCAAGACCACGGTCGCAAGCATCATCGCGGCCAGCACGAACCGCACCCTGCGCCGCCTGAACGCCACGACCGCGAGCATTTCGGACATCCGCAATATCATTGCCGAGCTCGACACCATGCTCACGCCCGGCGGTGTGCTGCTGTATCTCGACGAGATCCAGTACTTCAACAAAAAGCAGCAGCAGTCGCTGCTGGAGTTCATGGAGGACGGCCGCATCACGGTCATTGCCTCTACAACGGAAAACCCGTATTTCTATGTCTATAACGCGGTGCTCAGCCGCAGCACGGTGTTTGAGTTCAAGCAGGTGCCGGCCGCCGAGGTGGAAAAGGCCGTGCTGCGCGCGGTGTCCATTCTCAGCGCACGGGAAAACGTCACGGCAGACATCGAGCCGGGCACGGCGGGGTATATCGCGTCCGTCTGCGGCGGCGATGTGCGCAAGGCGCTCAATGCGGTCGAGCTGCTCTTTTCGGCGGCGCCGAGAAAGGGGGATACCATCCGCCTTCTGCGCGCGGATGCCGAGAACATCACGCAGCGCAGCGCCATGCACTATGACCGTGCGGGCGACGACCACTATGACGTCGTGTCCGCGCTCATGAAGTCGCTGCGCGGCTCGGATCCCGACGCGGCGCTGCATTATCTGGCGCGCCTGCTCGAGGCCGGCGACCTGATCGGTGCGTGCCGGCGCATCCTGTGCTCGGCAAGTGAGGATATCGGCCTTGCCTATCCGCAGGCGGCCATGATCGTGAAATCCTGCGTGGACAGCGCGCTCCAGCTCGGCCTGCCGGAGGCGCGGCTGCCGCTGGCGGAGGCAGTGCTGCTGCTGGCCACGGCGCCGAAGTCCAACTCCGTTGTCATGTCCATCGACGCCGCGATCGCCGACGTTCGGGCAGGGAAGGCGGGGCCCATCCCGCGTGAGCTGCAGAACGTCCATGCCGACGGCACGGGCTTCGAGCGTGAGCAGGGCTACAAGTATCCGCACGGCTACCCGGGTCATTGGGTGCAGCAGCAGTACCTGCCCGATGAGCTGAAGGGAAAGCACTATTATGAATACGGTGACAACAAGACCGAGCAGGCGGCGCGTGCCTACTGGCAGCGCATCAAGGGGGAGTGAGCGATGGATATTCAGGTCGGCGACATTCTGACGATGAAAAAACAGCACCCCTGCGGCGAGAAACGCTGGGAGGTGCTGCGCATCGGCGCGGATTTCAAGCTGCGCTGCCTTGGCTGCGGGCGCGAGGTCATGGGCCCGCGCTCGAAGTTCGAGAAAATGATCCGGCAGGTCGACCGGAAAGAGACATAAAAAACCCGGAGGACGTGTCCTCCGGGTTTTCGTTTATCTGTGGATGCCCTGGAAAAACAGCGCCACCGTGCCGGGGCCGACGTGCGAGCCGGTGACGGGCTCGTAGCACACGGTCAGGCATTCGCCGGTGAAGCCGCGCTGACGCAGCGCATCGAGCAGAAACTGCGCGCCGGCTGCATCGTCTGCGTGCGCGATGCCGATCTCCTCGGACTTGTCGGCGACGAGCTTCTCGTAAAAGTCCGCCAGCGCAGTGAGCGACTGCTTGCGGCCGCGCGTCTTGCCGCACAGGACGATCTTGCCCTCGTCATCGCCGCGCAGCAGCGGCTTGATCTTGAGCACGGTGCCGACGATGGCGGCAGCCTTGCTCACGCGGCCGCCGCGCTCCAGATAGGCGAGGTCATCGACCGTGAAGTACTGGCACATCGTATGGCGGCGGCGGGAGATCTGCTCGACGATCAGCGAGAAAGGCGCGCCGTTTTCGAGCATACGCGCGGCCTCGATCACCAGCAGCCCTTCGCCGAGCGAGGCGGCATAGGTGTCAATGGCGGCGATTTTCCGCTCCGGGAATTCTTCCTGCAGCTCCTGCACGGCCATGGCGGCCGCATGCGCCGTGCCGCTGATGCCGCCGGACATGCCGATATAGATCACGTCGTCGCCGGCCGCCAGCGCCGCGTGCAGCGGCTCGAGAAACGCGCCAAGGTTGATCATGGCGGTGGATACGGGCGTGCCGCTGCGCATGGCGTCATAGTAGGCTTTCCCGTCGAAATCAACAGCAGGATCCTGATGCGCTTCAACACCGTCGACGAAGTACGTCAGCGGGATGACGCGCAGGGAATATTTCTGAATGTAAGCAGCCGGCAGGTTTGCCGACGTGTCGGTAAAGATCTGGATCATGTGAGTGCTCCTTTGCTTGCTCAAAGTGCTGCACGGTGTGCGCTCTTTATCCGTACACCCGCTGGCGCATAAATACAAGCTACTGTCATTTTTCCCTGTCTACGTTCCAATTTTACGGTCTCTACCGGAAAAAATGCGGCTCTACACGGCCGTAGAGCCACTCTACTCCCGAAAAACGGCGGTTTTTACCGCTAATCTCCCACAAAAAGGATGACGCAGACAGAAATATCCCGCGGCCCGGTTCGGAGCCGCGGGATGCAGAATGGAAGTGAAATTTACTTGATGAGCTTCGCAACTTCCTCGGCGAGGTCGTCCTGACGCTTCTCAATGCCTTCGCCCTTCTCAAAGCGGGTGTAGTTCACGAGCTTGATGGAGGCACCGACCTGCTTGGCGACGGCGGCGATGTGCTCCTCAACGGAGACTTTGTCGTCCTTAACGAACGGCTGCTGCAGCAGGCAGATCTCCTTGAAGTACTTGCCGATGCCGCCCATGACGATCTTCTCGATGATGGCGTCGGGCTTCTTGGCGTTCTTCGGATCTTCCTTGGCCTGCGCCAGGCGGATCTCTTTTTCCTTCTCGATGAACTCCTCGGAGACGTCGCTCTTATCCTTGTAGGTCGGGTTCAGAGCCGCGATCTGCATGGCGATGTCCTTGCCCAGCTCGACGACGGCAGCGTCGGTGGACTCGGTCTCGAGGTTGACAAGCACGGCGATGCGGCCGCCCATGTGGACATAGGGGACGTTCAGACCGGTGTCGTAGCGCGCGAAGCGGCGGACCTTGATGTTCTCGCCGATGACGAGGACCTTATCGTTCTGCTCCTCGAGCACGGTCTTGCCGTTGCCGTAAGCGCAGGCGTACAGCGCGTCGAGATCAGCCGGGTTCTCCTTGGCGATGACGGCGGCGACGCCCTTGACGTAATCCACGAACAGGTCGTTCTTGGCCACGAAGTCAGACTCCGCGTTGACCTCGACGATCACGCCGATACCATCGACGACGGCGGCGTAAGCCATGCCCTCGGCGGCGATGCGGCCGGCCTTCTTCTGAGCGGCGGCGAGGCCCTTCTCACGGAGCCATTCCACAGCCTTATCAATATCGCCGTCAGCAGCGGTGAGGGCCTTTTTGCAGTCCATCATGCCGACGCCGGTCATTTCACGCAGATTTTTCACATCAGCAGCAGAAAATGCCATAATTCTTTCTCCTTTATTGTTTTATCAGAAGGGCGGGTACGCGGCCCGCCCTTGCAGTTTTTCAATTACTCTTCGACCTTCTGGGCCTCTTCCTCGGAAGCAGCTTCCTCAGCGTCGGCGCCCTGACGGCCTTCCTGCACGGCGTTGGCCATGGTGGAAGAGATCAGGCGGATGGCGCGGATCGCGTCATCGTTCGCGGGGATGACGTAGTCGATCTCGTCCGGGTCGCAGTTGGTGTCGACGATGGCGACGATCGGGATGTGCAGCTTGCGGGCCTCAGCGATGGCGTTGTGCTCCTTGCGGGGGTCAACGACGAACAGTGCGCCGGGGAGCTTCTTCATTTCCTTGACGCCGCCGAGGTACTTCTCGAGCTTCTCCATCTCGCCGAGCAGCTTCATGACTTCCTTCTTCGGGAGCATGTCGAAGGTGCCGTCCTCCTGCATCTTCTTGAGCTGAGCCAGACGGTCGATGCGGGTGCGCATGGTCTTGAAGTTGGTGAGCATGCCGCCGAGCCAGCGGGCATTGACATAGTACATGCCGACGCGGGAAGCCTCTTCCTTCACGGCGTCCGCAGCCTGCTTCTTGGTGCCGACGAAGAGGATGGTCTGGCCATTCTCTGCGAGGGTGCGCACGAAGTTGTAAGCCTCCTCGAGCTTTTTGACGGTCTTCTGCAGGTCAATGATGTAGATGCCATTGCGCTCGCAGTAGATGTACTCCGCCATTTTCGGGTTCCATCTGCGGGTCTGATGACCGAAGTGGACACCGGCCTCGAGAAGCTGTTTCATAGATACGACTGCCATAGTTTTTTGTTTCCTCCTTTAATTAGTTGCTACCTCCGGGGGCGTCAACTGTGCCCGACCAGGCCGAAGCCACATGGTCGCACATCAACCCCCGTGCGTAATGCTCTGGTATTATACCAGAGAAATCCGGACAATGCAAGAGGATTTGCCCGGATTTTTGCCGTTTTTTCAGGCTGTCAGAGATAATTCTGCCGCTTTTCCCGCCGGCGGCGCGGCTGCTGCGCCGCGACCTCGGCGAGAATGATATCCTCGCCCAATCTGGAGATGGATTCCCACGGCAGAATGTAGTCGTCATCGCCGCTGAGCAGACCGCCGAGCTTTTTTTGCCCCGGCACGATCAGAGACACAATCTTGCCCTGCTCCAGATCGATCTCCGCGTCGCAGACATAGCCGAGCCGCTGCCCGGTGGTCAGGTCGATGACTTCCTTGTATCGCAGATCGGACAAACAGCATTTCATGGTAATCCCTCCGCAGCGTTTTGGTACCAGTCTATGGCGCCGGGCTGCGGTTTATGAGGGGAAGATGTTCTTGCGGATCTTGCCGAGCGCATTTTTCTCCAGGCGGGACACCTGCGCCTGGCTGATGCCGATCTCACCGGCGACCTCCATTTGGGTCTTGCCGGCGTAAAAGCGCAGGGAGAGGATCTTCTTCTCGCGATCGTTGAGGTCGGAGATGGCGTTCGAGAGCGCCAGATGCTCCAGCCACTGCTCGTCCGTGTTTTTCGTGTCGCCGACCTGATCCATGACGCAGATGCTCTCGCCGTTGTCGGTGTAGATTGGCTCGTAGAGCGAGATGGGGTCACTGATCGCGTCGAGCGCGAACACGACGTCCCGCCGCGGGATGTCCAGTTCCTTTGCGATCTCGTCAAGCGTCGGCTCGCGGCCGGAGGCGGCAGTCAGGCGCTCTTTTGCCTGCAGGACCTTATAGGCGGTGTCGCGCGTGGAGCGGCTGACGCGGATGGGGCTGTTGTCGCGCAGGTAGCGCCGGATCTCCCCGGAAATCATGGGCACGCCGTAGGTGGAAAAGCGCACGTCGTGGTTTTCGGCGTCAAAATTGTCGATTGCCTTGATCAGACCGATGCAGCCGACCTGAAACAGATCGTCCACGTTCTCGCCGCGGCCGATGAATTTCTGGATCACGGACAGCACCAGCCGGAGGTTGCCGGCAATGAGCTGCTCGCGTGCGTCAGTGTCGCCGTGCTTTGCGCGGATGAGCAGTGCCCGGCAGGCGTCGCTGCTCAGGACTTTCAGGTCGGCCGTGTTGACACCGCAGATCTCGACTTTTCCAAGCATAAAAAATTCCTCCCATCCGGTACACCGTAGTGTTTCCGGGTGGAAGGAATTTGATACATCGGCAGATTACTGCTCGATAGCCTTGCTTTCTCTCTTCTTGGCAATGGCCTTCTGCAGCCAATCCTTGCCGTCCACATAGCGGGAGACGATGAAGGACACAACATAGTCGCCGGCGGAGTTGACCATGGTCGCCGGAGGATCGACGAGGTTGCCGATCGCCAGTGCGATCGGGTAGGCAACAGCCAGCTGGTCGGGGAAGAAGATCGTGCAGACTACCAGCTCGCCGGTACCGCCGCCGCCGGGGATACCGCTCATGGCCACGGAGGAGAACACCGCCACGATGATGGCCAGAATGGCCTTTTCCGTCGTGAAGTCCAGTCCGAACACGCCGAACAGGAACGCGACCTTGATGATGGCACTCATGGCCGAGCCGTCCATGTGCATGGTGGCGCCCATGGGCAGCACGATGTCCGTGACATCCTTGCTGATGCCGGTCTCATCGGCAACTTCCATGTTCGTCGGGATGGTCGCAACGGACGAGCAGGTACCGAACGACACCGCCGCCGGGCGGAACAGCTTGGAGAACATGATCTTCGCGCCGCCCTTGCCGCCGCCGAACTGGGCGTAGATGGGGAAGAACACGAACATGTACACGAAGCTCATGACGTAGTAGATAATGAGCGTGCGGCTGTAGTCGGCGACCAGCTCCGGGCCGTAAGTAGACACCAGATTGGCAAAGAAGCCGAAGAAGCCGATCGGGGCATAGTAGGTGATGAGCTTCACGGTCTTCATGATGCAGCCCGTGATATCCTCGAGCACCTGCGCGGTCTTTGTCTCGGGGCCGCCGTTCATCTGGATGCCGAAACCGAACAGCACCGCCGCAACGATCAGCGGCAGGATGGCCTTACGGCTCAGCAGCTCCATGAAGTCGGGCTTGGTAAAGAAGTTGACGATCATGTCGCCGAAGCCCAGCGTATCGCCGATCTCGCCTTCCGTGATGGTGTAGTGACCATCCACGAGCGGGAAGATGCGGCAGACGATGTACATGATGACACCGGCGATAGCGGCAGTGACCAGGAACGTTGCGATGGTCACACCCATGATCTTACCGGCGCGCTTGACACTTTTCATATTGGCGATGGCAGATGCGATGGAGCAGAACACCATCGGCACCACCACACAGAACATCATGTTGATGAACAGTGTACCCAGGAATTCGATCTTTTTGCCGAAGTTCGGGGCGAACGCGCCCACGAGACAGCCGGCGACGATGCCGGTGAGCATGAAGATCAGGAATCCGTAAGTCTTAAAGAAAGACTTGGAACCGTTTGCCTTGGCCATAAATGCAACACTCCCAGTGTGTAGATTGCGCCGTAACAGCGCTTTGGTGACAGTATATACAATTCGTCGTTGCAATAATTGTACAAAAATGCTATCATATATTGCAAAAGATGCTTTTTTCGGAGGCGAGCCATGCAGCAGACCGATTATGAGCGCAGGGGATACCTGCATGAAGATTTCCGTCTGTTCCACCTGAGCAGTGCGCTGGCGGAGGACACGGCGTTCCACTATCATGAATTTCACAAGCTGGTATTCTTTCTGGCCGGGCGCGGGAACTACATCGTCGAGGGGCGCACGCACGTGCTGCGTCCGTATGACGTGGTGCTTGTGCGGCAGGGGGCGATCCACAAGGCGCAGATCGACCCGAGCCAGCGCTACGAGCGCGTGATCCTCTACATATCGCCGGAATTTCTCCGCGCACAGTCCACGGCCGCTTCGCAGCTGGACGCCTGCTTCCGTTTGCCGGCCGATGGGCAGAGCTTTGTCCTGCGGCCGGAGGCAGGGCGGCGCGCAGCGCTGCTGCGCACGCTCGATGCGCTCGAGGCGGAGGAGCGGAGCATGGCCTACGGGCACGACCTGCTCGCGCGGGCGCAGATGCTGCAGCTGCTGGTCATGCTGGGCCGCGGGCTGGATGACGACGGCGTGAACTACGCCCCGTCCGAGCACTGCAACGAGAAGACGGCGGCCATTCTCGAATACCTCAACACGCACCTGACCGAGGACGTCAGCATCGATGCGCTGGCGGACACCTTTTACCTCAGCAAATATTATATGATGCGTATGTTTCGGGAGGAGACCGGTTTCACCATTCACGGCTACCTCACGGACAAACGCCTGCGTGTGGCGCGCGACCTCATTGCACAGGGCATGCGCACGACGGATGCCTGCTTTCAGTGCGGCTATCATGACTATTCCGCCTTTTCACGGGCGTACAAAAAACGGTTTCAGGTCAGCCCGCGCGCCGATCTGACGAAAGGAGCGCAGTAAGCCATGCAGCTGCACGCACAGTATTATTACCAGCAGCTCCCGCCGCAGGAGCGCGCGGCCTATCACGGCATGCTGACCTGCCTGCGGGAGCTGACGCCGTCGGCGCGCATCCCGCGCCTGCCGATGGAAACGCTCAGCACGCTCTTTTTCCAGCTCCAGCTGGATCATCCGGAGATCTTCTACGCCGTTGGTTTTTCGTGCCGCGCGGTGCCGGAGGCGGCGTTTGTGGAGTTCTGGCCGGAGTACCGGTTTGAGAAAAAGCGTATCCGGGAGCACCGGCAGGCGATCGAGGCGCGCGTGACGCGCCTGCTGCGGCCGCTGCGCAGTCTTCCGCCGGCGGAGCAGGAGCGCGCGATCCATGATTTCGTCGTGGAAAACGTCCGCTATGATAAGCTCGAAAAGCCGTATTCGCACGAAGTCATTGGCCCGCTGACCAACGGCGTCGGCGTGTGCGAGGGCATGGCCAAAACGGTCAAGCTGCTGTGTGACGGGCTTGGGCTGCCGTGCATGATCGCCGTCAGCGACCGGGACCGCGCCAATGGCGAGCGCTACCTGCACGCCTGGAACATCGTCCAGCTCGGCGGGCAGTGCTATCATCTGGACGCCACGTTTGACAATTCCCTCAGTAAGTACGGCACGCGCTATGACTATTTCAATCTCGACGATACAAAGATCTTCCGCGACCACCGGCCGCTGCTGTATCCGGCCCCGCCCTGCACGGACGGCGGGCAGTTTTACTACAAGCTGCAGCACCTGTCGTGGACGAAGCCGGAGGAGGTCGCGCGCCGGGTCGACCAGGCGCTGCGCAAGAAGCAGCCGGGGCTGGTGTTCCACTGGCGCGGCGGCTATCTGACGCGCGAGGTGCTGGCGGAGCTGTGCCTGCAGATCGACGCGGCGGCGCAGGCGCGCGGCCGGGCGGCGGCCATTTCGGTCAACTGGCCGCAGGCGGTGCTGCAGGTGCACTTCGTCGATGCGGCCCAGCCGGTGGAAACGGAGTCGCTTGAGGACATCTGAGGCCCTTCCGTTCCGGACAAAATGACGGAGCAGGGGGATGATTTTGCCGCGCATATGCATGGAACGGCGAAAATGCCTTTGCCTTCTTGACACAGCTCCGAGCGGCTTCTAAAATGAGCACAATACTAGGTTTTGCAGGGAGGAATTCCAATGAAGAAGCCGTTTGTAACAGCGGAGCAGCTTGAGGACATCGCCGTGCGCTATCCCACACCGTTTCACCTCTATGATGCGCAGGGCATCCGCGAGAATGCCCGCCGCCTGAAAGCCGCTTTTTCGTGGAATCCCGGCTACCGGGAATATTTTGCCGTGAAGGCCACGCCCACGCCTGCCATCCTCAAGATCCTGCAGGAGGAGGGCTGCGGCTGCGACTGCTCATCGCTCACGGAGCTGATGATGGCTGAGCGCATCGGCTGCACCGGCGAGAACATCATGTTCTCGTCCAACGAGACCCCGGCCGAGGATTACCGCCTGGCGGCAAAGCTCGGCGCAACCATCAACCTTGATGATATTACGCACGTGGACTTTTTGGAAAAGACGATCGGCTATATCCCGAAGCGGATCGGCTGCCGCTTCAATCCGGGCGGCACGTTCTCGCTCGGCGAGTCGCGCGAGGGCTTTCAGGTCATGGACAACCCCGGCGACGCCAAGTACGGCATGACGCGCGAGCAGATCACCGAGGCGTTCCGGATGCTCAAGGCCAGGGGCGCGGAGGAGTTTGGCATCCACGCATTTCTGGCATCCAATACCCTGTCCAATGAATACTATCCCGCGCTGGCGCGCATTCTCTTCCAGCTCGCGGTCGAGCTGCAGCGGGAGACCGGCTGCCATATCGCGTACATCAACCTCTCCGGCGGCGTGGGCATCCCGTATCGGCCGGAGGAATCGGAAAATGGCATTGCCGTCATCGGTGAGGGCGTGCGCAAGGTGTACGAGGAGATCCTCGTCCCGGCCGGCATGGGCGATGTAGCCCTGTGCACGGAGCTCGGCCGCTTCATGCTCGCGCCGTATGGTCATCTCGTGACGCGCGCGATCCATGCCAAGCATATTTACAAGGAGTACATCGGCACGGACGCCTGTGCCTGCGACCTGATGCGCCCGGCCATGTACGGGTCTTACCACCACATCACGGTCATGGGCAAGGAGAATGCGCCCTGTGACCACAAGTATGACATTGTCGGCGGCCTGTGCGAGAACAACGACAAGTTCGCCGTCGACCGCATGCTGCCGCGCATCGACATCGGCGATCTGCTGGTCATTCACGATGCCGGCGCGCACGGCCTCGCCATGGGCTATAACTACAACGGCAAGCTTCGCTGCGCGGAGGTGCTGCTGCAGCCGGACGGCTCTACGCGCCTGATCCGCCGCGCCGAGACGCCGGAGGATTACTTCGCCACCATGATCTGGGACGATTGAAAAAGAAAAGATCCGGGGACGGCTGTCCCCGGATCTTTTTTCGTTAGCTGTATGTAGGTCACATCACGCGCACGCAGTCGCGCGTGATCTCGTCGAGCGTGTGCACGCCGCACATGGCCATCGTGTCGCGCAGCTCGCTGCCAATCTTTTCAATGTAGGTTGCCACGCCCTGCGCGCCGTCGCCGTAGACCATCGGCACGAACGGGCGGCCGATGAGCACAGCGTCCGCGCCGAGCGCCAGCGCCTTGAACACGTCCGTGCCGGTGCGGATGCCGCCGTCGACGAAGATCTTCATGCTGCTGCCGACGGCATCGGCGATCTCCGGCAGCACCTCGGCGCTGGCCGGCGTCTGGCCGAGCACGCGGCCGCCGTGATTGGACACGATGATCGCCGCCGCGCCCGCCTCTGCGGCCTTCTGCGCGCCGCGCACGGTCATGACGCCCTTGACGATGAACGGCATACCCGCGTAGCGGATGATCTCCGCCAGTTCCTGCACGGATTTGCTGCCGGCCGGCGGCGTCATATTTTTCAGGAAGGGGAGGCCCGCACCGTCAATGTCCATGGCGACGGCCTTGCAGCCGCTGGTCCTGGCCAGATCGAGCTTTTCAAAGACCAGTTCCTGGTTCCACGGCTTGATCGTCGGCACGCCGACGCCGCCCGCGGTGCGGATGGCTTCCATCGCGCCCTGGAACACGGCGGCGTCCACACCGTCGCCGGTGAAGGCGGCGATGCCGCTGTCGGCGCAGGCGTTGACGAGAATGCTGTTATACTCGCGGTCGGTGTACTTTTCGCCGTAGTGCAGCTTCATCGCGCCGAGCGGAGCCGCGAAAAACGGGTAGCGGTACATGGTGCCGAACAGCTCCACGGCCGTATCGACGGGTTCGTTCGGGCAGATGGTGTCCATGTTGACGCAGATCTTCTGCCAGGCGTCAAAGTTGCGGATAAAGCCGCTGCCGGGCGCTTTGGCGCCGGGACCGGGGACCTGGTTGCCGCAGGCTTTGCCGTTGCAGACCGGGCAGGCTTTGCAGTACGGCCCGATGCAGGTACGTGCGCTGTCAAGAATCTCTTTGTACTCCATGAGGGTACCTCCGTATATCTTTTTCTGTATTGAAAGAGTCGTGGTTCAAACGCCGGTGCCGTCAAACGCCGGGATCATGTCGCCGGTCGCGGCATCGAGATCCTGATAAAAGCCGTCGGTGATCGGGCTGTCGATCAGGTACTGGTACATTTCTTCGTTTAGCTCCGGGGAGATGGGATGCTGCAGCTCCGGCCACTGCGCCAGATCGCCGACGGGTGTGTACTGGCTCATGAGGCTGAAAAGCACTTGGCCGGGTGCAAATGTCTGCCCGACCCAGTCGATGACGCGGCGGGTGTTTTCCCCCTGCTGCGGCAGGATAAGGTGCCGTATGAGCACGCCGCGCTGCAGCATGCCGTCCTCGTCGAGCCGGAACGGACCGGTCTGGCGGTACATCTCCAGAATGGCGGCGCGCGCGACCTGCGGATAGTCCGCCGCGGCGGAGTAGCGCGCGGCCGGCTCCGACAGGGCGTATTTCAGGTCCGGCAGGTATACCTGCACGAGCCCGTCGAGCATACGCAGTGTCTCGACGCATTCGTAGCCGGAGCTGTTCCACACGACCGGGATGCCGAGCTCCAGCCCGGAGAGCGCCTCGGCGATCTGCCGCGTGTAGTGACTCGGCGTGACGAGGTTGATGTTGTGCACGCCCTCATCGCGCAGACGCAAAAAAATGCCGCGAAGCTGCGCGACGGTGATCTCTTTTCCGTGCTCTCCGCGGCTGATGGTGCGGTTCTGGCAGAATACGCACCGCAGATTGCAGCCCGAGAAAAATACCGCGCCGCTGCCGCGTGTGCCGGAAATGCATGGTTCTTCGCCGAAGTGCGGCGCGGCCCGCGCCACGACCGGCGCGTCCGGCACGGCGCAAAAGCCGAATTGCCCGCCCGCACGATCAACGCCGCAGCCGCGCGGACAGATGGAGCAAAGTTGTGTCATAATGCCTCCCGCGCATGGGGTCTTGCGCGAAATCTATGGATTCTGTGGATATTATAAAGTTTTTTCATCCATTTCGCAACCATCTTCGGCATGTTTCATGAAAAGTTCAGAAATCCAGTGCGTTCCTGTGGTAGCTTTATTTAAAAGGGAGATTGCAAAAAAAGCGGCTTCGGGATAAAATAATAGACGTCAAAATAGAAAAAATATGTAAGAGGAAAGCACTATGGTAGACATCGTTTTGGTGGAGCCGGAGATCCCGAACAATACCGGCGCCATCGCCCGCACCTGTGCCTGCACGGGTTCGCGGCTGCATCTGGTCAAACCGCTCGGGTTTGACATTTCCGACCGCGCGGTCAAGCGCGCCGGACTCGATTACTGGCATCTGGTCGATATCTCGGTCTATGAGAACATCGACGAGTATTTTGCCAAAAACGGCGATGAGAATCTCTGGCTGCTCACGACGAAGGCAAGCGTGAGCTATGTGGACGCCGACCTCTCGACCCCGAACGTGACGCTCATGTTCGGCAAAGAGACGCAGGGCCTGCCGGAGTGGCTGCGCGAGCGCTATGCCGACCATTGCCTGCGCATCCCCATGCGCGCGGAGGCGCGCAGCCTGAATCTGTCCAACACGGCGGCGATCCTGTGCTATGAAGCGCTGCGCCAGCAGAACATGCTCGGGCAGATTGATCTGAATGTCTGAATACCATATCACACGCCTGTGTGAAATCACAAAACAGGAGGAAGCAAGATGAACTACAACAAAATGACCGTCAGGGACGTCCCGCTTTCCGGAAAAAAGGTGCTCCTGCGCTGCGACTTCAATGTCCCGCAGGACAAAACGACCGGCGAGATCACGAGCGATAAGCGCATCGTGGCCGCGCTGCCGACCATCCGCTACCTGCTTGACAACGGCGCTGCCGTGATCGCCTGCTCGCACCTCGGCAAGCCGAAGGGCACGTGGAAAGAGAGCCTCACGCTCGCTCCTGTGGCCAAGCGCCTGTCGGAGCTGCTGGGCATGGAAGTCATCTTCGCCAAGGACATCATCGGCGAGGATGCTAAGGCCAAGGCGGCTGCGCTGCAGCCGGGCCAGCTCCTACTGCTGGAGAACCTGCGCTTTGATCCCCGCGAGGAGAAAAACGATCCCGAATTCGCCAGAGAGCTTGCCTCCATGGCGGAGCTCTATGTCTCCGATGCGTTCGGCACGGTGCACCGTGCGCACGCTTCCACCGCCGGTGTCGCGGCGTATCTGCCTGCTTACGCCGGACTGCTGATCGAGAAGGAGCTGTCCGTCATGGGCAAGGCGCTCGAGGATCCGAAGCGCCCGTTTGTGGCCATCCTCGGCGGCGCGAAGGTGTCCGATAAGATCGGCGTCATCAACAACCTGCTCGAAAAGGCCGACACGATCATCATCGGCGGCGGCATGGCCTATACGTTTATCAAGGCGCAGGGCGGCGAGATCGGCACGTCCCTGCTCGAGGCAGACAAGATGGACTATGCGCTCGAGATGATCCGGAAAGCGAAAGACCGCGGCGTGAAGCTGCTGCTGCCGGTGGACACCATGGCCGGCGATCAGTTTGCCGCCGACTGCGCGCGCAAGGTCGTGCCGACCAATGCTATCCCGGCCGACTGGATGGGCCTTGATATCGGCCCCGAAACCATCCAACTGTTCACGGAAGCCGTCAAGGGCGCCGGTACGGTCGTCTGGAACGGCCCGATGGGCGTGTTTGAGTTCCCGGCATTTGCCGCCGGCACGGAAGCCATTGCGGCGGCGCTGGCAGAGTCCGGCGCGGTGACGATCGTCGGCGGCGGTGACTCGGCCGCTGCAGTCGAGAAGCTCGGCTTCGCCGATAAAATGACGCACATTTCCACCGGCGGCGGCGCTTCGCTGGAGTTCCTGGAAGGTAAGGAGCTGCCGGGCGTTGCGTGCCTGCTGGATAAGTAAGTCGCAGAAAGGAATCATTGGATATGAATTTGAAAGAGAGAAAAGCAATCATCGCCGGCAACTGGAAGCTCAATAAGCGCGTGGCCGAGATCCCGGCCTTCACGCAGGAGCTGCAGGCGAATCTTCCCGCCGAGCGCTGCTGTGACGTGGTCATCTGCGCGCCGTATCCGCTCATTGCCGCGCTGGAGACGGCGGGGCAGGGCTGCCACCTCGGCGTCGGCGCGCAGGACGTGTCCGAGCACCAGCACGGCGCATTCACCGGCGAGGTGTCTGCCGAGCAGCTCAGCGACCTCGGCGCGCAGTACTGCATCGTCGGCCACAGCGAGCGCCGCAGCTACCACGGCGAGACCGACCTGCAGGTCAATGCCAAGACGAAGATCCTGCTCGACAACAGCATCACGCCGATCATCTGCGTCGGCGAGAGTCTTGCGCAGCGCGAGCATGATCTGACCGAGACGTATGTCGCCTATCAGGTCGCGGCGGCTTTCTCCGGCCTCACGGCCGAGCAGGCCATGCACTGCGTCATCGCCTATGAGCCCCTGTGGGCCATCGGCACCGGCAACACCGCCACGAGCGCGCAGGCGCAGGAAGTCTGCGCGTCGATCCGCGCCACGCTCGGCAAGCTCTATGACCTTGAGACGGCCAAGACGATCAGCATCCTTTACGGCGGCTCCATGAACGCGGGCAACGCGGCCGAGCTGCTGGCCCAGCCGGATATCGACGGCGGCCTGATCGGCGGCGCGTCGCTCAAGCCGGTCGATTTCTCGAAGATCGTCGCCGCGACGGCGCAGGGAGCCTGCGAATGAGCAACGGGAAAGTCGCACTCATCATTCTCGATGGCTACGGCATCGGCGAGCCGAACGACGGCAACGCCATTTACATGGCCCAAACGCCGGTCATGGACGGCCTCCTGCAGCGCTGGCCGCACACGAAGCTGTCCGCTTCGGGGCTGGACGTCGGCCTGCCGGACGGGCAGATGGGCAACAGCGAAGTCGGCCACACGAACATCGGCTCCGGCCGCGTCGTGTTTCAGGATCTGCCGCGCATTACGAAAGCCATTGAGGATGGGACATTCTTTGAAAATCCGGTCTATGCAGCAGCACTGGACAACGCAGCAAACGGCAAGGCCCTGCATATCCTCGGCCTTCTGTCTGACGGCGGTGTGCACAGCCACATCCGGCACATCTTTGCCATGGTGAAAATGGCGCACGACCGCGGCATCGGGCGCGTGTACCTGCACTGCTTCCTCGACGGACGCGATGTTGCGCCCACGAGCGGCGCGGGCTATGTCCGGCAGCTGCGCGACTACTGCGCCGAACTCGGCACCGGAATGATCGCAACGCTGCAGGGCCGCTTCTACGGCATGGACCGCGACAAGCGCTGGGATCGCATCGAGGCCAGCTACAACGCCATGGTCTGCGGCGAGGGCATACAGGATCCCGACCCCGTTCATGCGATGGAGGCCAGCTACGCCGCCGGTGTGACGGATGAATTCGTCAAGCCCGTCGTCTGCGACCCGAACGGGCGCATTCAGTCCGGCGACAGCGTTATCTTCATGAATTTCCGTCCCGACCGTGCGCGGGAAATGACCTATGCGCTCACGCAGCCGGACTTTGACGGCTTCCGGCGCAAGATCGTTGCGGAGCATCTGCACTATGTCTGCACGACGCGCTACGATGAGAAGCTCACCGGCCTCCCGGTCGCGTTTCCGCCCGAGGAGCTGCACGATACGCTCGGCGAGATCGTCAGCGCCCACGGCCTGCGCCAGCTGCGCATCGCGGAGACGGAGAAATATGCGCACGTCACGTTCTTCTTCAACGGCGGTACGGAGACACAGTACCCCGGCGAGGACCGCGTGCTCATCCCGTCGCCGCGCGAGTATCCGACCTATGACCTCATCCCCGAGATGAGCGCTTTCAAGATCAAGGATGAGCTGGTTCGGCGCATCCGCACCGGTACATATGACATGATCGTCTGCAACTTCGCCAACTGCGACATGGTTGGCCACACCGGCGTGATGTCGGCCGCCATTCAGGCGGTCGAGTGCGTGGATCGCTGCCTCGGCGAGGTCGTCGCGGCGGCGCAGGAGATGGGCTACACGCTGCTCGTGACCGCGGACCACGGCAACGCCGACCGCATGGTCGAGCCGGACGGTTCGCCCAACACGGCGCACACAACGAATCTCGTGCCGCTGGTGCTCGTCGGCAGCGATCTGCCGCTGCGCCCGCACGGCCGCCTTTCCGATATCGCACCCACCATGCTCGAACTCATGCACATCGAGCCCAAACCCGCAATGACAGGCGAGAGCCTTATCGAAAAATCATAAAGGAGTATGAACATGAAGGATTATTTTGAAATTGTGGACGTCAGCGCCAGAGAGATTCTCGACTCCCGCGGCAATCCGACCGTGGAAGTGGAGGTCACGCTCGACGACGGCACCGTCGGCCGTGCGGCCGTTCCGTCCGGTGCTTCCACCGGCATCTACGAGGCCTGCGAGCTGCGCGACGGCGATAAGAGCCGTTACCTCGGCAAGGGCGTGCTCAAAGCCGTGGAGAACGTGAACGTCGAGATCGCCGAGGCGCTGCAGGGCATGAACGTGCTCGACCAGACCTCGATCGACAAGCTCCTGATCGAGCTCGACGGCACGCCGAACAAGACCCGCCTCGGCGCCAACGCCATCCTCGGCGTGTCCCTCGCGTGCGCGAAGGCCGGCTCGCTGGCGACCGGCCAGAGCCTGTATAACTACATCGGCGGCTGCAACGCCAAGACCCTCCCGGTGCCGATGATGAACGTGCTCAACGGCGGCGCACACGCCACCGGCAGCAACGTCGATATTCAGGAGTTCATGATCATGCCCGTCGGCGCCAAGAGCTTCTCCGAGGCGCTGCGCATGTGCTCGGAAGTGTTCCACGTGCTCAAGAAGGTCGTTCCGGCCTCCGGCGTGGGCGATGAGGGCGGCTACGCGCCGAACCTCGACAGCGACGAGGACGCGCTCAAGGCGCTCGTCAAGGCCATCGAGCTGGCCGGCTACAAGCCGTATGACGATTTCATGATCGCTATCGACAGCGCCTGCTCCGAGTGGTTCAACGCCGAGGACGGCTGCTATCATCTGCCGAAGCGCGGCATCGTCATGACCCGTGAGCAGATGGTCGACATGTACGCCGACTTCGTGGAGAAGTACCCGATCATCTCCCTGGAGGACGGCATGGCCGAGGATGACTGGGAAGGCTGGAAAATGCTCATGGATCGCCTCGGCAAGAAGATCCAGCTCGTAGGCGACGATCTGTTCGTCACGAACGTCCAGCGCATCAAAAAGGGCATCGAGCTCGGCGCTGCCAATGCGGTGCTCATCAAGCTCAACCAGATCGGCACCCTGACCGAGACGCTCGACGCCATCCAGATGGCGCACCGCGCCGGCTGGACGGCCGTCGTCTCGCACCGCTCCGGCGAGACCGAGGACACCACGATTGCGGACATCTCCGTTGCCGTCAACGCCGGCCAGATCAAGACCGGTGCGCCGAGCCGCACGGACCGCGTGGCGAAGTACAACCAGCTCCTGCGCATCGAAGACGAGCTGTTTGACGTGGCGCAGTACCCCGGCAAGGACGCATTCTTCAGCATCAAAAAGTAATTTTCCCCAACCGGTATAAAAGGTGTTTGCGTGGGTGACAATACCCATGCAAACACCTTTTTTCTTGGAGGGAAACACGATGGAACCGAACAAGGACAAAAAACCGGAGAAGAGATCCGTACGCTTCATCGAAGGCAAGGGCTTCTACATAGCCCTCGTCCTGTGCGCAGCGGTGATCGGCGTTTCCGCCTGGTCACTGCTGTCGGGTACGAAGACTATGGACAGCGAACACGATCAGAACACGGTGCTGGAAGTGACGCCTGCGCCGACGATCCCTGCGCCGGAGACGGCGGAACCCACACCGGAGATGACACCGGAGATGACACCGGAGCCGGAAATTCCGGCCGAGGACGCCGCTGAGACGGCGGCGCAGGACAAGTATGTCTGGCCGGTAGACGGCGCTGTGCTGCGGCCGTATGCCATGACGGCGCTGACCTACGACGAGACCATGTCGGACTGGCGCACGCATGACGGCATTGACATCGAGGCCAAATACGGCACAGTTGTCTCGGCCATGGCGTCCGGCACGGTCACGAAGGTGTATTATGACGATCTGTATGGCACGACTGTTGTGACCGAGCGGGAGGACGGCCTGCGGTGCACGTACGCCAACCTGGAAACGATCCCGACGGTAAATGTCGGCGATCAGGTTTCCGTAGGGGATACCATCGGCTCGGTCGGCGATTCCGCCGGCTGCGAGTCGGCACAGGAGAGCCACCTGCATCTGTCGGTTGCGGCCTCCGGTCAGAGCGTGTCGCCGCTGGATTATCTGCCGCAAAAAAATTAAAAATTCGCCGCAAAACTTATTGACAACAGGAGCATTGTTTGGTACAATGCTCCTTGCGTTTGGCAGTTGGCGAGGCGCGAACAACATGGCGGCATAGCTCAGTTGGCCAGAGCATTCGGTTCATACCCGAAGTGTCCCCGGTTCGAATCCAGGTGCCGCTACCAGGGGGATGCTGCACCCGCAGCATCCCATCTTAGGCCCGTTGGTCAAGTGGTTAAGACACCGCCCTTTCACGGCGGTAACATGGGTTCGAGTCCCGTACGGGTCACCATTTGGAGGCTTAGCTCAGCTGGTTAGAGCGCATGCTTCACACGCATGAGGTCGATGGTTCGAGCCCATTAGTCTCCACCAGCAAAATCCTGTGTTCTTTGAACACAGGATTTTCTTGTTTCAGGAGGTGCTTATGAAGCTGATCGCTTTGGATCTGGACGGGACCCTGCTCAATTCGGACAAGGTCGTTTCCGAAAGAAATGCCGCTGCGCTTTCGCTTGCAGCCGAGCAGGGGAACGTGATCGCTCCAGCGACCGGGCGCGCCCTGCGGGCAATCCCGGAGCAGGTGATGGCGTTTCCGTTCGTGCACTATGCCATTACGATCAATGGCGCGAAAGTGTCGGATACGCGCACCGGACAAGCGCTCCTGCGCGCGGAGATCGCGCTCGATACCTGCCTGCGCCTGCTCGATTTTGTCGGACGTTATGACGCGATGTATGACTGCTACTGGAATGACACCGGTTGGGTCGATCGGTCGTTTCTGGAGCGGGTGCGCTACTATAATTCCGATGAGGAAGTGGTCACGCTCCTGCGGACCACCCGCGCACCGGTGGATGATCTGAAGGCATTCCTGCGTGAAAACGGCCAGCCGGTGCAGAAGGTGCAGCTCTGCTTTCGGGATATGGCCGAGCGCGAGACGGCCCGGGCAGAGATCGCGGCGGCGTTCCCGGAGATCCTGGTCACGTCGTCCTTCCGCAACAATCTGGAGCTCAACGCCGCCGACGCGGACAAGGGCAGGGCGCTGCTCGCGCTCGCGCAGCATCTGGGCATTCCGGCCGCAGACACCATCGCCTTCGGCGACAGCTCCAACGATCTGCGCATGCTGCGCGCTGCCGGCACGAGCGTTGCCATGGGCAATGCCGCGCCCGAGGTGCGCGCGGTCTGCGGCTGCGTGACCGATACCAACGATCACGACGGCGTGGCGGCGTTTCTTTATGCGCACGTTCTGCACGGAAAATGAGATAAAAAAAGACCGCGTTCCGAAGAACGCGGTCTTTTCCATGCAGGAAATTACTTCTTGAGGTTGGCCTTGATGACCTCGCCCAGAATGGTCATGCCCTTTTCGATCTTCTCTTCGGGCATGCAGGAGTAGTTCAGGCGGATGCAGTTATTGTGGCCGGCGTCCGGGAAGAAGCCGTCGCCCGGAACGTACGCGACGTTGCGCGCCAGGCACTGCTTTGCCATCTCGTTGGTGTTGATGTACTCCGGCAGCTCGACCCAGGTGAACAGGCCGCCGTTGGGGTGGGTGAACTTCGCCTCAGGCGGGAACTCACGCTCCATGGTCGCCATCATGACGTCACGGCGCTTGCGGTAGCACTCCTTGATGGTGGCAACGTGCTCGTCGAGGTCGAACATGTCGATGAACTTGGAGACAACGAGCTGCGCCTCGGTGGAAGCCTGCAGAGACGCGGCCTGCGCGAGGAAGTTGTACTTCTGGAGGATCTCGCCGTCGGCGCAGACCCAGCCCAGACGGTAGCCGGGCGCCAGGATCTTGGAGAAGGTGCCCAGGAAAACAACGAGGCCCTTGGTGTCCATGCTCTTGAGCGCGGGCAGGTACTCGCCTTCAAAGCGGAGCTCGCCATAGGGGTTATCCTCAACGACGGGGATCTCGTACTTATTGATGATGTCCATGAACTGCTTGCGGCGCTCGAGCGGCCAGGTGCGGCCGGACGGGTTCTGGAAGTCGGGGATGACGTAGATCATCTTGACGTTCTCGGTCGTGGCGAGCACTTTCTCAAGCTCTTCCATGATCATGCCGTCGCCGTCGGTGGGGATGGCGACAAAGTTCGGCTCGCAGGCCTTGAAAGCATTCAGGGCGCCGAGGTAGGACGGGCTCTCAATGATGACGACATCGCCCTTGTCGCAGAAAACACGTGCCGAGTAATCCAGACCCTGCTGAGAGCCGGAGGTCACGAGAATGTTGTCCGCGCTGGTCTTGATGTTGAGCTTCGCTTCCATGCGATCGGCGATCTGCTGACGGAAGTGCTCAAAGCCGTTGGTGCTGGAGTACTGGAGCGCGATTTTGCCCTGCTCATCGAGGACGGCATCGGTCGCGGCCTTGATTTTGTCAACGGGGAAGAGCTCGGGCGCGGGCATGCCGCCGGCAAACGAGAGCACTTCCGGCTTGTTGGCCAGAGCGAGGAGCTCGCGGATTGCGGAACCCTTCAGCTGACTCATTCTGCTGGAAAACTGTACCATTTCTAAATTTCCTCCTTATTTTGCAGGTAATGATGAACAAAATCATCTATTACTTCTCATCATATTTAAGCACATTTTCATAGCAAAGTAAACCGTTTCCACGAATTCCAGCGAAAATTTTCGTTTTCATAATTTACACGGTTGTTTTTATTTCTTGACATAGAACAGGAAATTCGATATGATGAGGCAAAGGGGTGTTCAGCATGATCGGAACCACGCTTAAAAAACTGCTGGATGAACGCGAGATCAAGGTCAATGAGTTTGCGCGGCAGATCCATGTGCCCGCGCAGACGCTCTACAGCATCATCCGGCGCGACAATATGAAGATCGATTTTGAACTGCTGCTGCGTATCTGCGATGCGTTGCATGTCCCGCTGGAGACGTTCTGCGGCACAGGCAGCACCGACCAGCCGACGCCCGAGGAGTGGGAGACGCTCTGGAAGCTGCGCCGTCTGGATGCGCACGGCCGGCTCGTGACGCTGCAGCTGCTGGATGCCGAGTGCGCGCGCATGCAGGCTTCCGAGCAGCAGCCGGAGCAGCAGAAGATCATCCCGCTGTATATGACACCGGCCGCAGCCGGCTATGCCTCGCCGGCCTTCGGGGACGACTATGAGGATTATGCCGTCGCGGCGGATTCGGAGGCGGATTTCGCGGTGCGCATCACCGGCGACAGTATGGAGCCGTACATCCATGACGATTCCATCGTGCTCGTCAAACGCGGCGCCACGATCTACGATGGGGACATCGGTCTGTTTTTCGTGGACGGCGATATGAAGTGCAAGCAGTACTGCCAGGACTACCTCGGCAATGTGTATCTGTTCTCCCTCAACCGTGCGCGCAAGGATGCGGATGTGACGATCAGCGCCTCATCCGGCATCACCATCTGCTGTTTTGGCAAGGTGCTGCTCAAGGGCAAGATCCCGCTGCCGCAGGACTGAAAAAGCAACGGCCATCCGCCGATCGGCGGATGGCCGTTTTGCATACTTTTATGTATCAGCGGTACATGAACGAGTAGTCCACGCTCAGGTCGCTGCCGGTCCAGGAGCCGTCGAGCTTGCTGAGTGCACGCGCATAGCCCTCTTCGTCCTCTTTGTACGGGCGCGGGCAGTAGTCATTCTTGCTGTCCGTGCTCGACAGACGGCAGGGGATGAGATCGTAACCGTCGACGGCCCAGCTGTCGCCGTCTTTTTTCACAGTCACCTGTGCGATCGCCGTGTCCACGTCGCGCGGAGCGGTGTTGCCGCCGAAGCTGAAGTTGCCGAGACTGTAGAAGATATAGCCGCCGTTGTAGGCTTCCATCTTCTGCAGGACATGCGGGTGCGTGCCGAAAACAATGTGCGCGCCCGCGTCAATGGCTGCGTGCGCAAAGGATTCCTGATTTGCAGTCACCTTGTAGCTGCCCTCCGTGCCCCAGTGCGGGGCGAAGATCAGAATGTCTGCGCCGGCTTCCTTGAGTTTCTGGATCCCGGTGGTGATGTTGCTTTTGCTCAGGCCGGTCCACCCCGGACAGTAGATGCCGATCTTCAGTCCATGCTCGGTCGTGATCACCTTGGATTCTCCGGCGGCTGCCCACGGAACGCCAACTGCGTCGAGCGCGGCCTTTGTGTCCGCGACGCCTTTGGCGCCGAAGTCGTCCGTGTGGTTGTTGCCGAGTGTGACGCACTCCACGCTGCCCTGCACCAGGATATCCGCATAGGACGACGGGCCGCGGAAATAGAACAGGGAAGAGGACTTGAGCTTTTCATCCGAAAACGTGCACTCGAGGTTTGCAAGGGTGAATTCGTCCTGATCCAGGTAGTCTACCACGCCGGAAAATGGCCAGGACGTCCCGTTTTTATCAATATAGCTGTCAAAATCGCGCCCGGTCTGGATCGAGGCAAGCGTGCAGTCGCCGACCATGGAGATGACAAACGTGTCCGGCTCCTTTGGCTTGTCGGCGTTTTGCACTGGACGCGGCGTACCGGCTGCACTGCCGCGGTCAGGCATTGTGATGGGGTCCTTCGCCAGAACGTCGCAGGTCATGATTGCGACCCAGACGCCGAGCCCGATGGCGATTACGAGCACAACGATCAGAAAAATACCGGATTTGGAGAGCTTCATGGCGTCACCTTTTCAAAACAGACTAATGTTAATATTATAAACGACCGGTCGGAAAATGTAAATATCGCATTTCGCTCTTGTCCGCGCGGCGTGTTCGGGGTACAATAGGGCGATTACATTGGGAGTGACGATGCCATGGAACGAAATTATCCGAAAATTCAGATCACGGACAAGGCAGCGCGCAGCCTGCGCAGCGGCCACCCGTGGGTCTATGCAGACGAAGTGCTGCAGGCAGACGCTGCCTGCGTCGACGGGCAGATCGTGGATGTGACCACGCGCAGCGGCCACTGGCTCGGCGCCGGGTTTTATAACAGCGCGTCCAAGATCCGCGTGCGCGTGCTCTCGCGCAACGCGAATGATCGCTTTGACGAGGCATTCTGGGCGCGGCGCATTCGGTACGCGGTCGATTACCGCCGCACGGTCATGGGGCAGGATTTCGACAACTGCCGCCTGATTTTCGGCGAGGCGGACGGTTTCCCGGGGCTGACGGTCGATCGCTTCGGCCCGATCCTGGTCGCGCAGGTGCTCTCGCTGGGCATGGAGCTGCGAAAGCAGCAGCTATTCGCGCTCCTGCTGCAGACGCTGCACGCAGACGGTGCGCAGATCGACGCGATCTACGAGCGCAATGATGTCAAGCTCCGGCAGAAAGAAGGCATGGAGCAGGGGACAGGCTTTGTGACGCTCGACGGTCTTCGGACGGGTCTGGACGGACACGTGACGATCCGGGAAAACGGCATCCTGTACGACGTGGATTATATCCATGGACAGAAAACCGGGTTTTTCCTCGATCAGAAGTATAACCGCCGCGCAGCAGCGCAGCTCGCACAGGGCAAGCATGTGCTCGACTGCTTCACGCACACCGGGGCTTTCGGGCTCAACTGCGCAGCGGCAGGCGCGGCATCCGTCTTGTCGGTGGATGTATCGGAAGATGCGCTCACGACCGCGCGGCACAATGCAGCGCTCAACGGCCTGCAGGATCGCGTGGAGTATCTCTGCGCCGATGTGTTCGATCTGCTCACGAAGCTGGCCGAGCAAAAGCGCGGGGCATATGATTATATCATCCTTGACCCGCCGGCCTTCACCAAGAGCAGCGCGACCGTGGTGAACGCCATCCGCGGCTATAAGGAGATCAATCTCAAAGCCATGCGCATCCTGCCGCGCGGCGGCTATCTGGCCACGTGCTCGTGCTCGCACTTCATGACGGACGATCGTTTCCGCGCCATGCTGGCGGACGCCGCCAAGGACGCGCAGGTCTCCCTGCGGCAGATCGAGGCACGGCAGCAGGGGCCGGATCATCCGATCCTCTGGAACGTGCCGGAGACGGATTATTTGAAGTTCTATCTGTTTCAGATCGTATGACACAGACGAAAAAAGCCTCGCAGAGTTTGCTGCCCGCAGGCGGCAAGCCCTTTGTCGGAAAAACCCGGAGGGTTTTTCCGACAGGCTCAAAAAGCCCGTTGGCAAACTGCCAACGGGCTTTTCCATATCTGGATTTACAGCACGTTCATGAGGTTGAACGCAATGATCAGGCCAGCAAACACGATGGAGACCGTGGAGCAGAGCTTGATGAGGATGTTCAGGGACGGGCCGGAAGTATCCTTGAACGGGTCGCCGACGGTATCGCCAACGACAGCCGCCTTGTGCTGGGGGCTGCCCTTGCCGCCGTGGTTGCCGCGCTCGATATACTTCTTTGCGTTATCCCAGGCGCCGCCTGCGTTGGACATGAACACGGCCATCGCAAAGCCGGTGACGGACACGCCGCCGAGCAGGCCGACAACGCCGGTGGGTCCAAGGATCAGACCGGTGACGATCGGGACGACAACAGCCAGCAGCGCCGGAGCAACCATCTCATGCAGAGCGCCCTTGGTGCACAGGCTGACGCAGGCCGCGTAATCCGGGTCTGCCTTGTAGTCCATGATGCCGACGATCTCGCGGAACTGACGGCGCACTTCCACGACGATGGACTGCGCAGCGGTCTGCACAGCGCTCATGGTCAGTGCGGAGAAAACGAAGGTAAGCATCGCGCCGATGAACAGGCCGACCAGAACGGACGGGCTCGTCAGCGTGAAGTTGAGGGTCTCGGGCGTGCGGGTCTGCACGATGTTGACGTAGGACACGAGCAGCGCCAGAGCGGTCAGGGAAGCAGAGCCGATCGCAAAGCCCTTGCCGGTGGCAGCAGTGGTGTTGCCAAGGGAATCGAGGGCGTCGGTGCGGTCGCGAACTTCTTCCGGCAGGCCGGACATCTCGGCAATGCCGCCGGCGTTGTCGGCCACGGGGCCGTAAGCGTCGGTCGCAAGGGTGATGCCGAGGGTGGAGAGCATGCCGACAGCGGCAATGCCGATGCCGTACAGGCCCTGGTTGAACTCAGCAGTGAACGCACCGCTGGCATCGATGATCGTGGTGGTGCCACCTGCGCAGAAGTAGCTGAGCAGGATGGCGACGGAGACAATCAGAATGGAAGCCATGGTGGACTTCAGGCCCAGGGAGATACCGCCGATGATGATCGTAGCGGAGCCGGTCTCGGAAGCCGCGGCCAGCTGCTGGGTGGGCTTGTAGTTGTCAGAGGTGTAGTACTCGGTGAAGTAGCCGATGGCGCAGCCGCCGATGAGGCCGCAGAGGATGGCGACGTAAACACCCCAGCAGTGCTGCTCGGGTCCGAGAATGAGGTAGGACAGGGGCAGGGCGAGCACAGCGGAGAGGGCGGCAGCCGTGTAGGTGCCGGTGCGCAGGCTCTTGAGCAGGGACATCTGGGTAGCGTCTTCCTTCGTCTTGATGAGGAAGGAGCCAATCAGCGAGCAGACAATGCCGCAGACAGCCAGCGCAACGGGCAGCAGCATGCCGCTCCAGCCATAGTTGGCGGCGGCGCTCAGCGCGAAGGTGGCAAGGATGGAGCCGACATAGGACTCGTACAGGTCAGCGCCCATACCGGCAACGTCGCCGACGTTATCGCCGACGTTGTCCGCGATGGTCGCGGGGTTACGCGGGTCATCTTCCGGAATACCGGCTTCGACTTTACCGACGAGGTCGGCGCCGACGTCAGCAGCCTTGGTGTAGATACCGCCGCCGACACGGGCAAACAGCGCCATGAAGGAAGCGCCCATGCCGTTCATGACCATGATGTTGGCAAGCACGGTGGGATCGGTGATCTTGCCAATGTAGCGCAGGCCGATAAACCAGAGCGTGATGTCCAGAATGCCGAGGCCGACGACCGTGAAGCCCATGACCGTGCCGGAAGAGAAGGCAACGTTCAGGCCGTGGTTCAGGCTCTCATGCGCGGCATTGGCCGTGCGGGCATTGGCGGCAGTGGCGATCTTCATGCCGATCAGGCCGGCGAGCATCGACCAGATGCCACCGGTCAGGAACGCAAACGGCGTCACTCTGGAAAGCATCTGGCCCTTGGAAGCAAAGGCGATGATCAGCAGGATGACAAATACGACTGCAAACACTTTTGCAACAGTGGAATACTGCTGCTTCAGGTAGGCGTTGGCACCGGCGCGGATCGAAGAAGCGATCTTGACCATCTTCTCGTCGCCTTCAGAGCACTTCATAACTTTGCACTTCTGCAGGTAGGCGAAAATCAGGGCGAGCGCGGCTCCGACGAAGCCGATCCAGAATAGGTTATCCATGGTTTTCCTCACTCCTAATATTTTGGGCTTTGGCCGGCGTGCTCTCTTCCATACGCCGGTCAACTGTCTTGATGACGTACATATATTAAACTAATCTGATCATAAAAGCAAATACTTCTTGCAAAAACGATGAATTTTTTTGCGTTTTTTTCGCCAGAACTGTTCACTTTGCGCTTCCGCGAAAAAAGAAGAGGGAGAACCGGGCGGTTCTCCCTCTTTCGGGGTGATTGCAGAAGTGATTACTTCTTGGCGAGACCCTTCTGGCGAGCGTACTCGGCAGCACCCAGAGCGCCC